>Ga0209726_10005398_pt1 | contig 15528 bp, 9 predicted proteins | sample Subgrocontami54m_FD_187453 | JGI IMG/M metagenome (GOLD analysis project Ga0209726, IMG submission 187453) | Subsurface groundwater microbial communities from S. Glens Falls, New York, USA - GMW46 contaminated, 5.4 m (SPAdes) (version 3) | ecosystem: Environmental > Aquatic > Deep subsurface >... | reverse complement strand
AAAGTCCATTTGATATCATACCTTTAACATTATTACTTTCTGCAGCTGCTACAAAATTGATAATAGGCATGACTTCACTTCCTACTAAAAATAAAAGAGGAAGCATCCCTTCTGGGGCAACAATCATGCCAATAGTGCATGCTATTGACAACCCTGCAGCGAACCAACTTGTAATAGCATTATGCCCCGTCGGGTCCACATTTCCAATAGGGTTTCCATTCCCGTACATATAACGGTTCATAAGGTCATACGTATCCATAGAGATGAATCTCATTAGAGCAGGAGAGTAGTATCTAGCCTGAAGGTAGTATAACCCAGATTCAGAATCCATGTAATACCCTGAATATTTAAACGGATTATCATTAATATCAAAATCAGCAAGACCAAGCTCAGTTCCAGTTGAAAGATCAACTTCTTCTCCATATGCGGTATACTGATAACTGTTATCAAGAGTTTTACCGTCTTTAGTTGTGCCTATTACGTCTTTACCTCCCATTATTAGATATTCTTGATTGTTTATCGTTCCTTCACTGTCAATTACAGATCTTACAATTCTATCTAAATATGAGGCTGTATTGCTGTTAATATCAGTTTCATTTATAATGGAGTTTTTATGATTGTAAAAATAATTTATTGCATTGCTTCCATTTTTATATTGTTTACTCTTTCTTAAAGAGTTGGCATTATAAGAATAAAGGACACTTTCTCCAGAACTTCCTGTAAATTCTGTCATTTGATTTAATATGTTGTAGCTATACGTATTAGTTCCATCAAACAGCATGTTGCCATTAGTATCGTAACTAAAAATTATAGTATCAGAACCATCATTTAGCTGTACGAGCTGATTAATAAGGTTGTACCTGTAAATGCTGTTTTCTTTTATATTGCTTTCTCTTAGTATATTTTTCTCTGCTACATTTCCATAAATGTCATATATATACGATGTTGTTGATACAAGATTATTTGCCGAATCAGCTGCATCGCATGTTATAAGTTCGCTTACATCGTTATACGTATATGTTTTAGTGTTGTTGTGATTGACATCTGAATATAAGCTTGATGTAATAGTCTCAGTGTATATCTCTCCTTTATCATTGTAGGTAAATGAAGTTGTGCTTAGATTTATAGTTCCGTTGATTGTTGCTGCACTTTGAAGCTTCTGCTCTCCTGTTGAATAATAAGTGTAATTAACAGTTACTCCATTCCCATATTTTAGCTCTTGAATAACACTGCCTGTTCCAAGAAGAGTTGTTGTATCAGAAGGGATGTAGGTATATGAAACTTCTCCTATGAGATTTCCATTATACATTGCTGAATCTGAAGTTATGTTTGTTATTATCAAAGGGTCATATGCATAACTTGTAACAGTTCCAATGCAGTCTGTAACTGAACTTACTCTGTTTAAATCATCATAAGCAAGTGTAACGCTTTTTGCTCCTCCATCATAATTCATAGATTCAAGAAGACCTTTTGATGTATATGTATAACCTATAGTGTCTACAGAAGTTCCATTAACGATAAGACTCTTTTGTTTAAGTTTTCCATCATACGCATATCCGCCTCCGTTTTTAGGATCAGAAGGATAATATATGTTTTTAACTTCTATTACGGTATCTGCGGCTGTCGATGTTGTAACGGATGAAAGAAGCCTTTTCATGCTGTCATAAGTATGTTGTGTATTGCTCCCTGCAAAATCAGTATCGCAACTTAAAGATTCATCTGCATTATAACTAAAGTTTTCTATCTGGCTTATCTGGTTGGTTAAAGTAGTAATTTTCCCCATATTATCGTATTTATACGTCTCGCTGCTGTCAGTTGATACAGCATCGCTTACATTGGCTGCAAAACCTGTAAACTGTGTATTTCTTGATAAAGTTTTGCCTAAAACATCAAGCTCCCATGTGGAAACAGCATCAGTACCTCCAGGAGCATTAAGAGAGTATTTTATTTTTTCATCGCTCACATTGTAATAATACAATGAACTCATATCTATTGTATCGCCTATTTTTAATGTACTGCTTAGAGGCTTTTTGTGCGTATTTGAAATCTGTTCTGTGCTGACGTTCGTTAATAAATCAGTTGAAGTACTGGTCATTGTTGCAGGATTAAATGTATTTAATGTTGTATCTATTCCATTAAAAGAAACAGTAATACTGCTTATAGCTGAATCTGTATAAGTGTGTTTAGTTACATGACCAAGATAATCTGTTTCTGTAAGCTGTCTTCCTTTTACATCATAAGTATAAGATTCTTCATGAGAAAAGGGGTTTGCTCCTGTATAACTGGATATTTTTGAAGAGAGCTTGTTTCCTGTATTATAGCCGTATGTTACATTTACTGGATTTATGTTATCATATTTTTTTACAACTCTTCCAAAGCCATCAAGCTCTTTGGTTACAGCAAGAGTGTTTGAACTTGTTACAACTTCTTTGTTAGGGTTGCTGTTGTCTTTTGTAAGATAACTGCTGTCAGGATTTGTTTGAGTTATTATCAATCCTGCGCTGTCGTAAGCATAGTTTGTGATGTATCCCATTGGATCAGTCTTTGATATTGTCCATCCATTTTGAACATTTACTATTTGCTCACTGCTGTTTCCATTTGGGTCTGTACTTGTGACAGTCATCAGTCCATTGCTGTCTAGGACGCTGTAAGATGTAGATGAAACGATACTTTTTCCGTGCCCATCAGTAAAACTTAATGTTTTGGAAATTTGCCTCCCCATGCTGTCAAGAACAAAATCTGTTGTAAGCCAGTAAGTTTCATTCATAGGAGAAGCATTTATATCTTGCTGCTGAGCTTGTAAATTATATGAATATTGTGCCGTGCTGTCACTGTAAGCCAATGAAGAGTATTGATCATATATAATAGTATTGCTTATATAATCATAGTCTGTCACTGTTTCTACAGATGCATAATCAGGTGCTCCATTAGGATAATATGTATGGACAGTTTCGCTTAAAAGTACGCCGTTGACATAATTTTTAACTGTAAGAGGCTGACTGTTGTCATTACTTGTTACGTCTGTTGTGTAAACAGCATAAGAAGTTCCATTGCTGTACATATTTGTTATAGTCTGGGTAGGAACTGTGTAGCTTTTTGGAAGTTCGTTAACATTTCCAATAGGCATTCCATTTGAATCTTTTATGTTGTATGTCATCTGCTTGGAAGAAATAAGATTAGAATTAGATATGGAATTTTGATATGTCATTATACTAACTGGAAGATGCAGGTAGTTGTATGTAGTTTCAGTTAAAATATTAGAAACTCCATCAGGAGCAGGAGCTGTAACGGTGGTTGTATAATTATACCCGTTATATCCATTCTGCATTAAATTATCTCCAGATGCTCCAGCGTAAGAATACATAGGATAGCCTGTAAAATTATGTGCCTGAGGATTTGGCATATCTGGATTGCCGGAATAGCAATATTTGACTGTGCTTGCCGTTTGACCGTTACCTGGATCGCTAATCTCTTCTACAACAGCACTGAAAGCACTGTTAACATTTCCATAGCTGTATTTGAGGATATTTTCTTCATATACATAAGTTTTTGTTCCTCCTGAATCGTAAGCAACTTTAGTAATACCGTTTGTATTGTTGTATGTGTAAGTTGTAACAAGACCAGTTAAATCTGTTACTGTTATATTATCACTAGTAATCTGATATTTTATTTTTCTCTGGTCAGGAGCGGTAATTTCTATAGGAGAAATTGAAAATGTAGTAATTTGATTATAACTGTCAATTATTTTAGATAAATACGAATTGGTAATGCTGGAGCTTAGATTCTCGTTTATGTTGGTGTAGGCGTATTGTACAGAGTTCCCAAATCTGTCAACGTCAAAATATAAAAGACCGTCCTCACCAAAGTATGAACTATCTCCATGCATATTAAGAAGCTGGTATGCATAAGACTTTCCATTATATTCCACTCCATAGAGCATCTTAATACTATTGGCAGTTACGTATTTTATCCCAGACGGCCAAACATTCGTTCCTAAGTTACCGCTTAAATAATATATTCCACCTCCTGATTCATTTAATATAAATTCGTTTGAACTTTGTTCTATATACGGTATACTCAGTGCAAATCCCTGAGGCATTCCAAAAAAGCTTTGCTGCTGGCCTACCCAGCTGATTCCAATGTTAATATCTGTATATGCGCTTTTGCCTTTAAGTGTAAAGGCTGCTATCTCAACTTCAGCCTGTCCAGTTTGTTTATTTACTGTTGAACTCTTTCCATAATTTGATGCCATAGATGAGTTGGGACTTGGAGTGGAAGAGTTGTCTGCAAGACATAGATCCATGCCGCCTGCATAAATCAAACAGGCACTTAAAATAGTAAAAAAACGAGACGGTGTGAATTTAGATTGAACCTGTGCTAAACTAAATCGGTGTGATTTCATCTATGAAGATTCCTTCTATATTAAATTTTTCTATACCGTTGCCTAATTAGATTATAGCAAAAACTATAAAGATAAAAACTAAAACTATAAAGATAAATTATATATTTAAACAGGATTTGATATTATTGAAATTAGTCGACATCTAAAAACATGAAAGACATGGAGTATCTTGGCGGCAAAACGGCTTTAGATTTAATGAGAGTTTTTCTGAAAGCATTTTTTTATTACACAATCCATCAATTTATGTAATAGCTTCGATATAAAATTAAAATTTTTTCTTAATTAATATTTGAATATTTTTTTAACAGGTGTTAATTAAGACTCACTCGAAAGAGTACCACGCTCCGGCATAGCTCAGCGGTAGAGTAGGTGGCTGTTAACCACTTGGTCGCTGGTTCGAATCCAGCTGCCGGAGCCATTTTGTTATATTTCTTTTTTTGTATCTTTCATTAATCTTCTCACATAAAGACAAATCTACTTTTCGAACTACAAAAGAACGTTGTTCAATTTTACTTATTACACAATAATAAAAAAATCCTTAATATTTTTATTTCCAAGCATTTGCATTTATTAATATAACTATTATTTTAATAGTGCTATCCAAAACAATGAACAAAGGAGTTAATTATGAATAAAGAAGACGCATTAAAACAAATTGAATTAATTTCAAACACAATTGAAAATAACAATACTATTTTGTTATCATCAAAGCTGATGGTAAGTATTGGGATTATGGTCTTATTAATTCCAGTTATAGAGTATTCTACTGGCTACATGACTCTTGGTATAAGAGCATTAGACAACACTATCACAAACACAATCATACATATAGTTGTCTATTGGGCTATATTCACAATAATTCATAAAATCTGCCTTAAAGGAGAATCAAAAAACCGTACACATAATATTACAGTTAAAAAAGCACTAAAACCAATATTGCCTATAACTGTAGCAATACTTGGTTTAATTGGATGTTTTGTTGCTACAAATAACAGTGATTTTATTTGTCCTATGGTTTTAATTCTTATTGGAATTTTATATAACATTATTGGTCAATTTTCAATTAAACCAATTCGCGTAATCTCATGGTCATACATAATAGTCGGTTTAATTATGTGTGCACTGCTGAATTATGATATTTCTTACATGTGGATAATATTTACAACTTATCTTGGTATTTCATACATCATTATGGGATTGTTGGTAAGGGGTAAATAGAAAATGGAAATGTATGAAACGCAGTTAGATGAAATACTTCACCAACCTATTCGAACTAGAATTATGACCATGCTTATAAATACGAAAGAATGTGACTTTAATACGATTAAAAAAAAGCTTAGCTTAACTGATGGACATATGAGTACTCATATGAAAGTGTTATTAGGCAATGAATATGTAAGCGTGGAAAAGTTTTTTGAAAATAACAAACCTAAAACGGTCTACAAGCCTACATTAAAAGGAGAAAAAGCGTTTAAAAATTATATTGCTGCACTGCGAAAAATTATAGAAGGATGATAAAATAGAAAAAAAGTGCTATTTAACAAATAGTATATTAACTTTACTATAAAGTTATTATACAATTAGATAAATCACCAAATAAACCTTGAGGAGGGTAAAAATGAAATGCAAAAAGTGGTTCCATTACATGATGACGGCAGGCCTGTTAGTAACAGGAAGTACCCTATTTGCTACAATTACAGTAAACGTATATAACAAAACAGGAGACAAAGTTTACTTATATCTAGACAATCACAGTGTTACAAATTTGAGTAATGATCTGATTGATAAAAAATTTTATGGAGTTTCAACATCTGACAAACCATTTACTTTTTCAATGTCAGCTATAGATAGCGGCAATTTATTATTTGTAATTCCTGATGAAACTTCTACTATCCACACGGGAACTACGACAAAACCAACTAGTACTGGAAAATCTATCGATGGCTTTATTGAGTTTTCGTACATACCAGGACCTGGAGCAATGACTTATTGGGACGTATCAAATGTAGATAACCTAGGATTATTATGCGGAATCCAGCTAACTGATTTAAGCAGAGATAACAATATTCAAAAATTTGGATATAACAAACCTCAAACAGATTTTTTAAGTGAGCTTCTGACAGCAACAAACCTCACAACATCTTCATCAGCTTATACCCAAACTGTTTCTAGAGATACACCTCCTAAGATTTATTATTCTTTAAAAGGACCAACAATATGTCCTGATGCATATGAATCTTTTTACACTCCATATCTGACAAATTTAGAAAATGCAAGAACACCTGTTACATTCACTACTGATGATTTGTCTGCAAATACGGTATTTATTCCTGATTCACACAAGACTAAATGGGTTGCAACAGAATTTACAGGTCATTTTTCTCCTCCAACTAATATGACAGGACCAGATGGAGAGTTAATTAAAAATGTAGTATTACATCTTTCCGCCCAAGTAAAATCTGCAGCCACAGGAGAAGAAAAGCCTGTTGATATATACATAACAAATTCAGCACTTAATGCCAAAAATATTCTAAAAGGCAACAGTGGTGGAGGCGTATGGGTTTATGCTGACAAAAGTATATGCGACACACCTGTGAATCCAAATGTAAGCTTAAACTGGGTCGGTGTAGATGCGGCTCATACGACATTGTTTCAAGCATGGTTGGTTTCAGTGCAATCAAGAGGATTGATTTGTGCCCTTAACTGCGGTGAAATATCAGATACAGGGAAACCATACAACAATATGGATCCAAGTACTTGGTCGTCAGAATGTCAAAAATTATATAATAATCCTTATAATAATTATATAGTAAATAACTCAGATTCATACGGAATGGCATACTCAGACGCTGCACATTCAAAAGTTCAGTTTTTAACGACAGACGACGTAGTAGCAGACCTATATATTTTCAGTCCTACGGATCCAGCAACAGCCGCGTATTACACAAAACCAGTGCCAATGACAAAATATCAGCTTGAAGTTACATCAGGTACAGGATGCAGTTTAGGTACCGTCTCCTACAATGGCTGGAAAGCTACAGATACCAACGGAGCATATACATCAACACCAATGCCTATTGCTTCTGGCTGGAATAAGCTTGAATTTAACGGTGGTGAAAATTGGATATGGATAAAAATAATTTCTCCTACAGAATATTATGTTTCTGGCGGAACTGATTGTTTTACTCAAAATGCTCCTACAGCAGCATCAGTCAATTTGAGTGCAACATTAAATACACCAGCATCAAAGAGCACCATATTCACATTAGCAATACCTGCATATTGTTCATGGAACAGCAACAAACAATCAAATCCGACTCCTCCTTCAAATTAACAACAAATATTATTTTTAGCGATAACTATAAAGTTATCGCTTTTTTAATAGTTTAATTATTTTAACGAAAAATGCATAGATATAGGTATGATAATGATGAAAAAATTATTGAGTTCACTAGCAGCATTGTCTTTATCCGTGGGAGTGAATGCCGCAGATACAACGAAACAAGAGAGTAAAAACAGCGTTTGTGCTTATTCAAATTTTTTATTTGAAGATCCTAGTTTTAACTTTGAGGCTATAAGAGTTCTTTCTGAGTCCTATTATCAGGCTGCAGATATTGGAGAGGTTATTTATGTTGTAAAAAATATTAAAAACGGTGATATGAATGAATGGGGAACAGAATGGGAGAAAAGAGCGGATTATATATTCAAAAATGCAATAAAGTTCAATAACGAAGGCAATTCTATTGCAGCACAAAATGCATATTTAAGAGCATCAAATTATTATCGTTCGGCATCTTTTTATATGACCTCCGAAAAAGTAAGAAAAAAATCTGTTGAACTTAGAGAAAAAAGTGTAGATTGTTTTTTACAATACATTAAAAATAAAGAGTTTATTTCGCAAGTTAAAATCCCATATGAAAACTCATATCTGCCAGGTTATTTCATTAAATCTTCAAAATTAAAAAACGGAAAAGCACCGTTGATAATAATAAATACAGGGTTTGATGGAACCAAAGAAGAAATATGTTATCAAACAGGCTTTGCTGCCGCTTTAGCAGGATACAACGTGTTGACCTTTGACGGACCAGGGCAAGGAGAAACTATTTACAAGCAAAAACTTTTTTTCCGTTATGATTGGGAAAAAGTAATGACCCCTGCTATTGACTTTGCCATAACATTACCTGAAGTGGATAAAGACAAAATAGCTGTTTACGGCATCAGTATGGGCGGGTATTTGATACCAAGGGCTGCGGCTTTCGATAAAAGAATAAAGGCGTGTATAGCTAATGGAGGTATTTACGATCTTTATGCAGCATTTACTCACAATATGCCAAAAGAATTTGCTGAGTTGGCATTTAACGATCCAACGCTTTTCAATAAAGAAATTGAAGAGGCTGACCAAAAAATTGTAGTTTTGAATTGGTTTGTGGGCAATGGCATGTGGACTTTTAATGTAAATACTCCTTCTGATTTGATGCGTGCACTGAAACAGTATAATTTAAAAGGTGTTTCCGAAAAAATTTCTTGTGACACATTAATTGTTAATGGCACTGCTGATACCTTTATGCAAGGCGAAGCCATCAAGCTGTACGACAATCTTAAATGTAAAAAAACTTATATGCTTTTTGATGATGAGTCAACAGGTGAACTCCACTGCCAACTTGGAGCACTTGCTATATCAAATGAAAAAATATTCACTTGGCTCAACAATACATTTGGCTATGAACCATATAGCAAATTATAAAGGATATTATACTCAAGCTGTTTGAAAACAGTTTAATAAAATGGAGGGTTCTGCTCCGTCAAAACCGCAATTTGCAACTAGAAAACGATAAGGATTTCCTTTCATATTTTAATGCACTTTGAATAGAGTTCATTATCTTTAATGCCAAAAAGTAGGAAGAAATCCGCTGGAAGTAGTTATTAATTTATTAGATGAAATTCTGTTAAGGAAACCTGAAAGTTCTCCTCCTAATATAAAAGGACCAATGTTAATATTAAATTTTTCAATGTAAGAATTTTCACCCACTAAAAGGTTCTTCGTCAAACCGACAACTTTTTCCTGTATGATATAATCTTTTGATTTTTCTGTTAACAACTTTTCAATAACTTTTTTCCACGTCTTCTGCAATGTAGCTGCTCCATCTACATATAACCCTTTTGTTCCATAAGAGTTATGAGGCTTAATGAAAAACTTATCTTTTTCATTGAGCACATAATTCAAAGGAAAAGCTCCATCTAACAACCTAAATGTAGCTGGAAGGTGTTTTTTTATTGCAACTAACTCTTCTTCAGTAAAATATTTTTCAGAAAACTTTGAAGTTAAAAAACAAAATAGTAATTTTGAATGAGCGATATGTGATTTAAGAGGTCCAGCTACGCATACTGCACCTTTTTGGTAAGCTTTTATGAAATCGTTTATTTCGCTCTTATGAAGAAACATTTCGTCTGTCACAGCTCTTCTATAAATTAAATCTATTCGAAATGAATCATCATATAATCCTTTTGCGGTAAATTTTAATTTTCTAATATCGCAAATTTTGGCATCAAAACCTCTCAACTTACACTCAGTTGCTACAGCTTTAAATTCATCTAATGTTCCAGACTCTAAAAAATCAACGATGGCTATATTAGGTTTTTTATTATTTGAAAAATTTCGATACGTTTCAATAAGTACATCAACTACTTTTTTCACTAAAGACATTGAAATCAATTTATTACTATCTAAAAAGTCGCTGCCTATCTTCGTCTCTTTAAAATAATCAGCCAGTAAATCGGAACCAAGCATACCGCTCGAACCGTCAGTGTTAAACTCAAAAACTTTAAGATTTTGCCCATCCCAAAATGAATCGTATCGTGAAAATGGAATAATATTTTCGTAACCGCAATCAAGATTAAGCCAATTTTGAATTTCTTCAGGGAAATCAAAAAGTTTTTTTATTTCATCAATGCGATAATATAAATCAGATGCTTTTTTAAAAATTGAAAAAATACAGTTCGAAATATTTTTAATATATTCAAAACCATCATTAGAAAAAAGTATTGGTGAAAAAAGGGTAGGGCAGTCCTCTTCCCCAAAAGTTTTTGGAGATTCTATTACCTTGCTAAAGTATTTTCTGTAATCTGACTTAAAACTTGTACTTTTAGAAAGACGCAAAAACTCATCTTCACCTACTCGATCAAACAGCATATAGATATTGTCCCTAGAACCAATTTGTTTTAGGTATAATATACCTATTTAAAATATATTTTCTAATAATTAAAAAGTTTGCTTGAATTAAAAGTTAGGCTGCCCTAATATACAAACTTATTTAATAATTTTCTGAATTTTGCGATTGGATCAGCTAGGAGTTCATAACATGCAATCAAAAGGACAAAATAAATTTAAAAAATCAATCATCTTAATTATGTTGGCTGCAATAGGTCCTGGGATGGTCGTAATGCTTGCTGATACAGACGCAGGCAGCGTAATAACTGCTGCACAAAGTGGGGCTGAATGGGGATATCAATTGTTACTAATTCAATTTATCCTCATTCCAATCCTTTATATTACTCAAGAACTTACAGTAAGATTAGGAGCATGCACAGGGAAAGGGCATGGAGAATTAATTAAAGAACATTTTGGAAAAACTTGTGCTTGGATTTCTGTTTCAACTATGTTGGTGACATGTGTCGGTGCCATTCTTACAGAATTTAGCGGTCTTGCAGGAGTTGGTCTCATGTTTGGTGTTCCCAAAACTGTCACGCTCACAATAGTTGTTCTTTTTCTAATTTCTCTTATTTTTACGAGGTCATATAAATCAGTTGAAAAAATTGCATTATTAATTGGAGCATTTGAAGTTGTTTTTTTCATAGTAGCGTGGGAAGCCAAACCACAAATATCAAGTATGGCATCAGGGCTTTTGCAAGTGCCGATAGAAAATTTTAACTATCTGTATTTAATGGCGGCAAATATTGGTGCTGTAATTATGCCGTGGATGATTTTCTATCAACAATCAGCCGTTGTAGATAAAAAATTAACTGAAAAAGATATAAAAATGAGTAGATGGGATACAGCTATCGGCTCAATTATAACTCAACTTATAATGGCTGCAATTCTTGTAGCTACAGCAGCAACACTATACAAAGCACACGATCATGCTTCATTGAATAGTGTTGGGGAAATTTCACAAGCAATAACTCCATATCTGGGGCATATAGCAGGTGTAATTCTTTTCTCTCTCGGCATGGTAGGAGCCGCTATGATTGCTGCAATTGTTGTAACACTTACAGCATCATATGGTTCTGGCGAAGTAGTAGGTTTTTCTCATTCTCTTCAGAATAAATTTAAAGATGCTTTACCTTTTTATTTAATATACATAATAATGCTTATAGGCGGTGCCTTGCTTGTTTGCTCGAACATAAATTTGATCAATCTCAGCGTAGGCGTGGAAGTTCTAAATGCGTTATGCCTTCCTATAGTATTAGGTTTTTTATATTTACTTGCAAGAAAAGCATTGCCTGAAAAATATAAATTAAAAGGCACATATGGAGTCATAGTTCTCATTATTTTGGCAGCAACATCAATATTTGCTTTTGTCGCAGGTATAGCGGGAATATTTTAAAAATTTCCAATATGCATTTGTTTGCCTAAAACTAGACAGTTATAAATTATCCTTGAAACTTGTTGAACACTTAATAAAGTATTCGAATTTGGAGATTCTGACAAAGACAAAACAGTGTTATTATAGACATCATAAAATTCAAAGTACATCTTTTCATTTGCCCATATGTGTTCATGCTCCATATCCATATCTGCAGCACAATGAATTAATATTTTTGCGTCAAGCCAGTAAACCCAAAGTTCATTCTTCACAACTGATATTGGTGCAATATAAACGATATTTTCAGTACTATTCGCTAAACCTTTTTTCTCTTTTTTAATAATCGAGATCTGTTTTTTTATTTTTTCTGATATTTTAAGCAGCGTGCTTTTCTCTGGAAAAGTTGTATCTAGCCTGGTTTTTGTTAGAAAGGAAATTAAATCATCCGTTTTAAATGTCATTTTATAATAAGATAAAAAATCAACATGTTCATTAGATATTTTTACAATTGAAGATATCCTGTAATCTTTATTTTTAACTTCAATATTTTGTTCAGGGATAAAATAATCTGCCTTCTTCATGCTGACTAATGTATCAATGGTCGGTATATAAATTTCAAGGAATAGGCTTTTATCATTATCGTCTAACTTTTTATTTATCTTATTAATATAAACGTCAATATTTTTTTCTTTAAGACATTTTTTTATATCACTTTCGGTCAAATACCATCTGTACAAATACCTAAAAACATCGTAACAAGTACTTTTATTTATTTCAGTTAACTCAGTTGTTGCTGAATATGAAAAGCCCAAAGGAAAAAAACAACAAATTATAACGATACAGAATATTCTTTTCACAGATTAATCCCTTTTTTTTAAGGTAAAAAACCTATTGCCGCCAACAGCACCATTCAGATTATTTGGGATAAAGACATAATCACCGCCTGGAGAATAATGATTAACATCCGTCATCCATGAATAGCCATCACCTGTAACATTTATGCTTCCTATCTTATAAATTCTGGCATACAAATTAGGGGCTAAAATATCAACATTAGTGATATAATTTTTAGAAATCGTTACTGCATAATTTATAAGATCACTGAATTTACCTGGAATACCACCGCTGTTAGCAATTTCCAATAGGTAATGTGCACGTTCTTTTATCCTATTTGCCATATCAGGCTCACCTTCATCATTAAGAAAGAAACCCTCGCATTGATCTTTTGCGGAAATAATACCAATTACTGTTTGGCTATTGGTATTTGCTATTTGAAACGCAGTATATCCTTGCGGTACAGAATTAAGTCTATTATTAACAACCCAAAGTATCTGAGCCATTCCTTGTTTCGTTTCATCTGCACTTACATAACCTGCTTCTCCAGGGAAAGGGTTTTCATTGATTAATAGATAAGCTAGATATCCCTCTTGAGTATTAGAAGCTGGAAGTTTGGCAAATTCTGAAGCAAAAAGGGAAGCATGAATTAAGAAAAACATGCCTATAATTAGAAAAAACTTATACATAAAAGGACAAAAATTAAGAATTCCTGTTAATGAAAACTCTCTTAATTCTAATAAAGTATCTGATTAATTGCAATAAAGTTGCAGGTAACTAACCTTAAAAATAAAGCGTATACAGATTTAAACCTATATACGCTTATAGTTAGAATATTCAAAATTCTACAAATGCATAAATATTTTACGCATTATATGTCGAGGAGGTGGTATCGCCACCAAGTTTGCACCAATCTGTATGGAAAAAGACACCTCTCGCTCTATCAACTCTCTCATAAGTGTGAGCACCGAAATAGTCTCTTTGAGCCTGCAAGAGATTTGCGGGGAGCCTTTCGGTTCTGTATGAATCAAAATAAGATAGTGAGGATGAAAATGCAGGAATTGCAACGCCTAACTCGGCAGACTTAGAAACAACTCGTCTCCAAGATTCCTGACATTTTTCTATTACATTGGTAAAAAAGGGATCAAGAAGAAGATTAGATAACTCTATATTTTTATCAAATGCTTCTTTTATTTTTCCTAAAAATTTAGCTCTTATGATACAGCCACCGCGCCACATCAAGGCTATTTCACCATAATTAATACTCCAACCATACTCTTTTGCGGCTGCTCTTATTAACTGGTATCCCTGTGCATACGAACACACTTTAGACGCGTACAATGCCAATCTTATATCTTCAATAAATTTTTTCTTGTCGCCTGCAAATTTAGTAGAAGGTCCCTTTAATACTTTTGAAGCATAAACTCTCTCTTCTTTAGCTGCCGACAAACACCTAGCGAACACAGCTTCCGCAATTGTAGGCACGCCTACACCTAAATCCAAGCCACTTTCACTAGTCCATTTTCCAGTGCCTTTCTGCCCTGCCGTGTCTAAAATAATATCAACGATATATTTCCCTGTTTCTGGGTCCTTCTCCTTAAAAATAGCACTTGTTATCTCAATAAGATAACTATCAAGTTCTCCTTTGTTCCACTCAGTAAAAATACCATGAAGCTCTTCTGGAGTACAGCCTAAAATATTTTTCATTAAGCTGTACGCTTCGCATATCATTTGAATATCTCCATATTCAATTCCGTTATGCACCATTTTTACAAAATGACCAGCGCCATTATTCCCCACCCATTCACAACATGGACTTCCATTATCAACTTTTGCAGCAATAGCCTGAAAAATAGGCTTAATATACTTCCATGCAGATTCTGAACCGCCAGGCATGAGCGAAGGTCCTTTCAATGCACCTTCTTCTCCACCAGATACTCCACATCCCACGAACAGAAAACCTTTCCCTTCAAGATATTCAGTACGACGTATAGTGTCATGATAATTGCTGTTGCCACCATCTATTATAATATCATTTTTTTCAAGGAATGGGATTACCTGCTCAATTATGCTGTCAACGGCTGAACCTGCTTTCACCATAAACATGACCTTACGCGGTCTTTCTAGGCTGGCACACAAATCTTCTATCGTATAGCATGGAACGAAATTTTTCCCTTTACCTCTTCCGTTTATAAAATGTGATGTTTTTTCTGTTGTTCTATTATAAACTGCTACGGTAAATCCATGATTTTCCATATTTAAGACTAAATTTTCACCCATTACCGCTAATCCTATTAACCCTATATCTGCCTTCTTTGCCATAATTTAACCTTCCTTAACAGTTTAAATATTTAAGTCAATCTTTACAGTTAATCACAAATGAAGTATCTACTAGTACAAAAAACTTACAGTAATAAAATTACTAGTATAAAATACACACCGTCTACCCAATTAAAACAGATAAATAACATAATTAAATTTTTTTTTCAACATCGCTTGAAGAATGAAATAAGCATTGTCTATTAAGTGACTCTAAAATATCCTGAAGGTATTATCAATTGTTTGCGTGTAATGTTTTACATTTTCACCTCACATTGAAGAGTATAGATGCACGGCGGGGTAGCTCAGTCGGTAGAGCAGAGGACTGAAAATCCTTGTGTCGGCAGTTCGATTCTGCCCCTTGCCACCATCCTTTACTTGCTAACCCTT
>Ga0209726_10005397_pt1 | contig 15531 bp, 16 predicted proteins | sample Subgrocontami54m_FD_187453 | JGI IMG/M metagenome (GOLD analysis project Ga0209726, IMG submission 187453) | Subsurface groundwater microbial communities from S. Glens Falls, New York, USA - GMW46 contaminated, 5.4 m (SPAdes) (version 3) | ecosystem: Environmental > Aquatic > Deep subsurface >... | reverse complement strand
CACATGCTCGTGCAGGCGCGCCGCCCGTACTACGGGGCTTTTGTAGGTCGCGGCCGCGCAAATTCCAGTCGATCGTCGCGTGCCGCTAGGGGAAGAACCGCAAGCAAGCGGGATCGATAACGGGATTCGCTGCAACCAAATCAGATTGCCGCCGGACGTTCGTCCACATGTTGTTGAGCATGCATTCGCCGCGCCCGCAGCACCAGGCGCAGCGAGATGAACCACGAGACGCCCAGGTAGTACGCCGGAAAGGCGAACGAAATCCACGCAAGCAGGCGCGTGGCGCCATCGGCGGTTTGGCCATCGATTCGTTCGGCCGGGAGCTTGGTGAGAATCCAAATCAAGAGGACGCACCAGACGGCGCCGAGCTGATTCGTCCAGCGATTCAGCCGGCCGCGGTGCGTGGGATAGAGATAGCGCGCGGGCACGAACGTCAGCACGGCAAAGAAGACGATGACGCCGACGACGATCCAGCCGGGCGGCTGCACCACATACAAATAGAACGCGATGATGTTCCAGAACGAGGGAAAACCGAGGAAATAGCCGTCGTCGGTCTTGGCGTGCACCTGGCAAAAGCCGTAGGCGCCGGCAAGCAGGGCGACCAAGAGCCAGCCGTCGTGGCCCTCCGGCAACAGCCGCGCTTGCCATATCAGCAGGAGCGGCAACGAGGTGTACGTGTGAAAGTCGATCAAGTCATCGAGTCGTCGGCCGTCGAACCCGGGCAGCACTTCCTTGACGCGGAAATAGCGGGCGAGTGTACCGTCGGTGGCGTCGATGACCGTGGCGAGCAGCATGAGTGCAAAAGCGAGTCGAAACGCTGCCGGCGTGTCGGCAAAGATGGCGACAGCGATCCCGCCCGCCGCGACCAGGCCGAGGGCGGTGTAGAAATGCACGCACCAGGCGCAAAACTTGTTCCAGGCCGTCATAGCGGATATCGTTCCATCACGTGGTAGCCCGTCCGATGCAGACCCATGGCCTCATAGGTGCCCTGAGCCGCGTGGTTGTCACGCTCCACATAGAGGCGGATGCCGATGACCTGCGGATCGGTCTTCGCCGAGTCGAGCACATGTTGAAAGAGCGTGCGGAAGACGCCGCGCCGCCGGGCCTCGGGCCGCACATAGACGCTTTGAATCCACCAGAACCAGCCGTTGCGCCAGTCGCTCCATTCATACGTGACGCCGAGTTGCCCGACGATTTGGCCGTCAAGCTCCGCCAGGAAATAGCGGCCCTTGTTATCGTCGGCCAGTGCCTTGTGCACGCCGGGTTGGAGCAACGCCGGGTCGAGGATCTTGCCTTCGCTTTCCAGCGCCAAGAGCCGGTTGAATTCGCAAATGACGGCGGCATCGGCGAGCAATGCGGGGCGAACGAGAAGCGCCATGGTTGCCCTGGTTCGTTGGGATTTCTAAGTTGAGCGTAGGGTGGGCTTTGCCCACCATGGTTTTTGGCACAACATCGCCGAGTATTTTATGGACCTGGCCCCTTTCATCCGCGATATCCCGGACTTTCCCAAGGCGGGCATCCTATTCAAGGACATCACGCCGCTGCTGGCGAACCCGCCGGCGTTCCACGAGGCGATCCGGCTATTGTTCGAACATTACCAGGGCAGACCGATCGACGCCGTCGCCGCCGCCGAGGCGCGCGGGTTTCTGTTCGCGGCGCCGCTGGCCCTGCGGATGAACAAGCCGCTGGTGCCGCTGCGTAAGCCGGGCAAGCTGCCGTATCGCACGCACAAGCTGCAATACGATCTTGAGTACGGCAGCGCCGAGCTGCACGTACACACCGATGGTTTCGATCAAGGCGCGCATGTGCTGCTGGTGGACGATCTCCTTGCCACGGGCGGCACCCTGAGGGCGGCGTGCAAGCTGATCGAGCAAGCGGGCGCCAAGGTGGTGAGCTGCGCCGTGCTCGTCGAGCTGTCGTTTCTCAAGGGCCGGGAAAAACTGCAGCCGCACGAGGTGTTCTCGCTCATTCGTTATTGAGAGATCAAGCGATGCTCAACTTCGACAAAGCCGGCGGGCTCGTTTCCGCCATTGCCCAGGACGCCGCGACCGGCGAAGTCCTCATGATCGCCTGGATGAATCGCGAGGCGTTTGAGGAAACGGTCCGCACCGGCCGGGCTGTCTATTTCAGCCGCAGCCGCAACCAACTGTGGCGCAAGGGTGAAGAATCAGGCAACGTCCAGGAAGTGAAGGAAATCTACATCGACTGCGATGCCGACGCGGTGCTTTTGAAAGTGAACCAGATCGGCGGCGCGGCGTGTCACGAAGGGTACAAGAGCTGCTTCTTCCGCCGCGTGGACAAGGACCAGTTGACGGTGGTCGGCCAGCGCGTGTTCGATCCGAAGGACGTTTACAAGAAATAGGAAACGATCAATGATTGTTTGCTGTTTCGCGCTCGCAGCCAAGCGCCGCGTCGCTTGGCGCTTCACTGCGAGCGCGAAACGGTAAACGATCTTTGCAGGAAATTTTTCATGTCGCAGCAACTTCGTCTCGGCATCCCCGCGGGCAGCTTGCAGGAGGCGACTGCCGAGCTGTTTAAGAAGGCCGGCTACAAGATCACGTTTGCCAGCCGCAGCTATTACCCGGCGATCGACGATCCGGAAATCCATTGCACGCTGATTCGCGCCCAGGAAATGCCGCGCTATGTGCAAGACGGTTCGCTCGATTGCGGGCTCACGGGTTACGACTGGGTGTTGGAAAACGAGGCGAAGGTCGTCGAGCTAGCCGAGCTGGTCTTCAGCAAGGTGAGTCGCCGGCCGGTGCGCTGGGTGTTGGCGGTGCCGAACGATTCGCCGATCCAGGGGCCGAAGGATCTGCAAGGCAAGCGGATCGCGACGGAGGTGGTCGGTCTGACGCGGCGCTGGCTGGCGCAGCACGGAGTGACGGCGCACGTCGAGTTTAGCTGGGGCGCGACCGAGGTGAAGCCGCCGCGCCTGGCCGACGCGATTGTGGATGTCACCGAGACGGGCAGCTCGTTGAAGGCGAACAACCTGCGCATCGTCGCCGAGCTATTGCAAAGCACGACACGCTTCATCGCCAATGAGAAGAGCTATGCCGATCCGTGGAAGAAATCGAAGATGGACGACCTGGTGCTGATGCTGCAAGGCGCGATGGAGGCTGAAGGCAAGGTCGGATTGATGATGAACGTGCCGCGTGCCGACCTGGCGACGGTGCTCAAGGTGCTGCCTGCTTTGCAGAATCCGACGATCTCGTCGCTGTCCGATGAAAAATGGGTGGCGGTCAACACCATCATCGACGAAAACACGGTGCGGCACATCATTCCGCAATTGAAGGCGGCCGGGGCGTGTGGGATTGTTGAGTATCCGCTGAACAAGATCATTGCGTAGCGTTCGTGGTGGGTTGGGGGGCGTCAACAGCCAATTCCGTGACTAGGAACAGATCGACGATGCTAAACGCCTCACCGGTTTGATAGACGATGATCGTCATCCCGCCCGGCGACACAGACAGGAAATCCCTGTGCGGCACCCGCAGCGACCGACCGTCGGCCAAATGGATCGTAAGCGGGCGAAACGGATTCGCATCGCGCACGCCCCGGAGTTGCTCAGTCGTCATCGGTATACCTCGCCTGTCGCTTCCCTTCCCACGAAATAATTCTAGCAGATCTCCATGAATCTCTCATCCCCGATTCAACTCCGTCCACAGCGCCTTGTAATAGCGCATCAGTCGTTCGCCGGTCGCTTCGGTCGGCATGTCCTGAATCTCGGCGAGCGTGCAGCGGTCGTAGCCGGTCTCGCGCAAGAGGCGAAACAGTTCGCGGTACGGATAGCCGCTGTGCAGTTCGTTGATGTGGCACGACTTGATCCATGGCCGCAGGAGCTTGAAGTATTCGGAGACGGATCCCTTGACGACGTCCGTAGTGTTGGAGTTCCAGGTGAGACCGACGCGCGGATGATCGGCATGGCGCATCATCGTGGCGCAGTGAGGCGGATGCGCCGTGCCGCGGCCGTGCACTTCGACCCAGATTTCGACATTGTTGTCGAGCGCTGTCCGGCCGCATTGCCGCAAGGACATGCCGATTTGTTCCAAAGTTCGTTCGACCGGCACGCCTTGCGGCAAATCGTTGGGCCGCACCTTGACGCCCTTGCCGCCGATGTCGGCGACGAGCTGGCAGAATTGCCGGCAGGTTTCGATGTTGCGCTGGACCACGGCCTTGTCCGGCGAATGGAATTCGCAGACGGTGCCGCAGCCCCAGATTTCGATGCCGGCGTCGGCGAAGCGCTGGCGGACTTCTTTGCGTGCGGCGGCGCTGAGGCTGGGTTCGACGCCGTGCTTGTGCGTGGTGCGCAATTCGACGGGGGCAAGCCCGACGGCGCGACAAATGCGCAGCAAGGTCGGCAGGTCCCACGCCGCCGCAATGTTGTAGGTGACGATGCCGAGGCGAAACCGCGCAGCGCCGTTGTTGTTGGCACGCTGGCCGGCGTCGCCCGGTCCGGCCAGCAAGCCGCCGGCCGCGATGCCGCCGGCGCCCAGAAAACTGCGGCGCGTCATGTCGTTCATGGATCAACCCTTAATAGCCCGCATTTCTCACCACCGGAGGACGGGTTTTCTAACCCGTCTGGCCATGGCGGGTTAGAAACCCCGCCCTCCGACACCGCGCAGCCCGTCACTATTGGTGAGAAATGCGGGCTAGGCAATTCGCCCATGATAAGGCCTGCAGGGCACGCTGCCCACAAAAAAATCTGTCTGGCCGGCGAGATTGGGCTTGGTGGGTGTCGATATAATGGATAAGGTGCGGCGACACTGGGGCTGGAGGGTGCGCGCACCTCGGATGAAATGAAGATTGCTGAGGTTCTTATGAAGACTCGTTTCCACGTCCGTCCGCGCCGGGCCATGGTGGCGATGGTGCTGGGCACCGCGCTTGCAGCCGTGGGGCCGTCGGTCAGTGCTGCGGAACCTGCCGCGCCGCGCGCCGTCCATGACATCAGCCGCTATTGTTCCAGCTGCTGGCGCAACGCGCGGCTGCCGGCCGACTGCTGGGGCGATTGCACCCAAGACGTGTTTCAGCGGCTGCTGGAGCGCGTGCCGACAGCGCATTGGTCGCAAGTGTTCGCCGCGCAGGCTGCCGAGCGTTTGGAGTTCTTGCGGGCGATCGACACCGTCAAGAAACGAGTGCAGCGCGACCGGCAGCGCTGGGGCCGCATGTACGAGGAACTGCCGGATCGCCGGGGAGCGGCTGAACAGGCACAACGGGAGACGCGCGAGCTGTTGCAGCAAGCGATCGACCAAACGTTGAGCCGGCGGCAGCAGCGCATCATGGAGCGGACCTGCGCCGGCTGGTCAGTCGCCGAAATCGCGGATGAATTAGGACTGGCGCCGGCGCGGATCAGCGACGAGAAATACAAAGCGCTGAACAAATTACGAGTCCATCTCGGCTCGGCGTGACGGCCTGTCCTGCCTGGCACTTGCGCCACGTGCCGCAACTAACTGCGGAGATGCCGTTAGCCCGCATTTTCCACCAATAGTGATGAAGCTGGCGCGGTGTCGGAGGGCGGGGTTTCTAACCCGCCATGGCCAGACGGGTTAGAAAACCCGTCCTCCGGTGGTGAGCAATGCCGGTTAGTTGCCCGGCTTCTCCGATCCAGGTCCGACCATTGGCGCCTGGGTGATGAGCCCGTAGCGCAACTTCACCTGGCGCATGTTCTCATCGTAGCATAGCTGCGTCCACCCGGGCTGTAGCGCGCGCTCACGATGTTCGAAAGCAACCAGCAGCCAGTCCTCCTGTCCGGGGAAAACCCACAAGCGCGGCACGCCGGCGGCCTGGGTCCACGCCAACAAGAAGCGACTCAACTCGTCTTTCCCTGCGACTTCGTAAACCCGCGCTGCGTCGAGCAGGCCGCTGACGTTGCGGATCGGCAGAATCTTGCTCTTGTCGCTGGGATCCAGCAGGTCGTCCAGCGGCGCGTGCGGCCACACCGAAAACTGAGCCATGCCGGTCGCCAGCGCTCGAAAAAGCACCGAGTGTTGCCTTTGCATGAGCCGCAGGTGCTTGAGCTGCAGATCGTAGGCGTCTTCCTGATTGATGCCGATCTCACTGAATCTGGGAAAACGCACACAGGTGTTGATCCAAAGCGGCCAGCCCGCTTCGAACAAGGTCAGGGCCTGCTCGAGATCGCCGGAGGCGCGCTGTAGCACGGCATGGTAGAACATTTTGCGTGCGGTCACCTGCCCGACGGTGCGCTCCGCCTCGGCCTGGTGGAAGTGGCCGTCGAAGTTGGTCATGCGCGCGGTGTGCGCTAGAAACACCAGCCGCTGATGGGCCTTCCAGCCTTCCAACAAGCGTTCGTCATTGCGGAGTTCGGCCGGCAACATCGGCGGACTGAGTTCGAACGGGTTGCCCTTGGCGAACTTCCGGTAGTGTTCGGCCTTCTTCTCCAGATCCGCTTTATCTGCGGCCGACAGGTACTGCCCGGTCTTTTGGCCAAGTTCCTTGTACGCGCGATAGGCGCGATCCCAGGCGGGCGCGGCCTGATACTTCAGCTCCGTGCCGACGCGAAACTCGGCGTTGCCGCTCTGTTGATCGCGGCTGAACCAATCGCGGATCAGCCAGCCGTCGGCGTCGAACCAGCCTTCCTCTTCCATCACTTCGGCGGCATAGCCCTGGGCACGCGCGGGAAAGCCGCGGTAGATCGGCAACGCCGGTGCTTTGGGGAGCCGGTATTTCAGAGGATCCCAATTCAATTCCACCCACGGGTCCGGGGAGGGCGGCGGCACCGGCTGCTGCGCGTACTCGAACCAGGCGCGGCTGGCGACAAAAACGTCCATGCTCTCTTGCCCCAGCCCCAGATCGACCAGGTTCGGATTCGGTCCACGCTCGCCCAGCGGCGGCGGCAGGACCGGAAACTGCTCGCGCATGTCTTTTTTCAGCGGCGTTTCCCTCTGGTCGGGCCCACCCAGCGGCCGCTCAAACCGCGACGGCACCTCGCGGTTGTCCGCCAAGAACGCCACGATTTGCTTGGGGTCCGAATAACCCAAGTGCTCGCGCAGCCTGCGCACCAGGCGCGGGTTGTCCTTGCAGAACTTGTAAAGTTCCTCAAGATTGACGGCCTTGCGACCATTCTTGTCGACGGTCCAGAAGCGATCCGGATTGCGGCGCACCGGATCGATGCAGGCCAAATCGAGCAGGCAGCGCATCGTGATCTTCTCGTCGCTGTTGCCGAATTTGCCCTGGTAGGCGACGCCGATGAAATGCCGCAGGTCCGGCTGGCCGATCCCGGGCACGTTTGGATCGACGCTTTGCTCGTGGTTGCGCCGTTCGCCTTCGGCAAGCAGGTGCAGGCCGCGGCTGACGTAATAGAACTTGTCGTGCGGGCGATCGCATTCGACCGAAACGTTGTAAGCCAGATTCCAGCCCTGAAACAGCCAGGGCGTGATGAAGTACGGTTGCAGCTTGGTGATGGCGCCGATCACCAATTCGAGCTCGTTCCATTCATGGCGTTCCTGCTGCTGCAGCGCCGCCGACCACAAGAACGTGACCGCCAGGCCGCGCGAACCGGTGAGCGTCAGGCGCACCGCCGAGCTGGTCAGCTCGACCTCCCCCTTAGCGATCTCGCGCAGCTTGAGCTGAACGCTCATCGGCTCGAGAATGTTCTTGCGGTGCAGCAAGGATACGAAGAACAGCACGAGGATCAGCGCAAAGTAAACAATCTTGCGCTGCCGAACTTTTTGAGAGAAGGGATTGGCCATGGTTAGTCACTTGTCATTGGTCATTGGTCATTGGTCATTGGTCATTGGTCATTGGTCATTGGTCATTGGTCATTGGTCATTGGTCGTTCGGTTCTTTTTGCCGATGGTGCCGATGGAATTCAGGTATGCGTTGAGTTTGGGTGGGAATTGCTCGACCAGCGATTTCAATGATTGCACTTGCTGATCGGTCAGGAGCTTTCTCTTGTAGGCTCGGCGCAACCAATGGCGCGATTCGTAGAACGATCCGCGCGCAATTCTGACGAAACGCCGATTCTCTTTGTTGGTGCCACGACCTGTCCCTTCGGCAATGTTGGCGCCCACGCTATCAGCGGCGCGAACCAATTGCCCACCCACAGTGTTTTTTGCAAAAGTCGGCCATTGGGCCGCGATGTCCCAAATCTGATCCGCCAATTCCTCGGACATCTGATAGACAACCAACTTTTCAAACGGCAATGTGGCCATTGTCTCCTCCAAGCATTCAACCATTCCAAGTAACGAATGACCAATGACCAATGACCAATGACCAATGACTACATCGGATTGGCGATTTCTCGGTATTTCATCAAGTAAAATGACAAGATCGCCCACGGGAACAGATAACCCAACAGCATCAGGATATTGTTCAGGAGCAAGTCGCTGGTCCAGGAGATATCGAAACCTTCGGCGACATGGCGGTGCAAGTCATGGCGTGTAATATCGGGCACGAGGTTCAGGAAGCTGCGCAGCCACCAGCGATAGACCTCGTCCACATGCGTGATGATCGTGGTCGTCGGCGATTCATCCAACTGTCCGGCAATCGGCAGCCGCGAGGCCAATTTGAACGCGGATTCCAGCGGGCCTCCGCCCGCGCTGCGGTTGTCCGCCAGTTCCTGAATGTCGGCAACGAACAAGCCGGCGACCACGAAGAAGATCGTGCACAGCCAACTGATGACGCCGCTGAGGTAGGTGCTGCACGCGACCGCCACGCCCAAAACCAGCATGACCAAGCACCATAGGCCCACGATGCCTTTGACGAAATTGGCGAAGAAGGAATGTTCCGCGGCAAGCAGGTAAAGGTCTTGGCGAGCCACGCCGAGCATCTGCTGGTTCTTGCCCTGCGTGTCAGGATCGACGCTGACGACCACCTGAAACATCGGCACTCGGGCCGCGTCGCCCGCCTGCTGGCGAGCTTCCGTGGCTTCCAGTTGATGCAGTCGCTGGAAGAGTGCGGCCGGCACTTCGAGTTGCTGCGTGTGATAGTCGGTGACGTTGAAGCCCGCCGTGACGTACATGCGATGCTCTTCGAGCAGTTTGAGTTTGATGCCGTCCACGGCCTTTTGCAAGGCAACGGCGTCGCCGCCCGCTTTGGCGACGGCTTTCGCATGCAATTGATCAAATTCCCGTTTCACGCGCTCCTTCGTCCGCTCCAGGTCCGGAATCTGCATGCGGCCGTCGGCAAACAGGAAGGAGCACAGCACGCCCTGGTTTTCCGTGCCCTTGGTTAGTCGAAAGATATCGAAGCCAAACTGGAAGCGCACCGGGTTGCCGTCCGCGCCCACGGAGCTGGGCAGTGAATCAAAGGCCCAGCTAGCGTACTGATTCTGCTGGTTGGGCTGGTTCGGATGCTGGCCGGTGATGTAACCGCGCACATCGTACATGCGGCCGACGTTTTCGCCTTTGGTTCCGTGGTACGTGAGCATGCCGTAGATCGGTTCGCGTGCGGTAAAGCTCTCCAGCTTGGCCTCTTCGGTGACGCCGCGGGCCACATACAGAATGCTGACGGCGGTCACGGCGGCCAGACCGACGGTGATCAGCACGGTGTAACCCAGAAACCGCCCCAGCACCACTTCGAACTTTTCCACCGGCTTGGTGACGATCGTGTGAATGGACTGGCTCTTCACGTCGGTGGGGATGCCGAACGAGCCGAGCAGGCTGGCCGTCATCAGGAACAGCGGCGTCATCGACCAGTACAGTACACGGACATAATTGCGGACCTGGTTTTCCGGCTTGTAGGGCACGAACCAATCGGCGAAGAGGAAGACCAGCGCCATGACGCCGAAGATGAGCACGACTTTGCTGCGAACGGCTTCCTTCAGACTGAGGCTGGCGATGGCCCAGATGCGGCCCCAGCGCATGCGCGTCACGACGACGGTCAACACCGGTGCGAGGATTGTGGCGAGCGCTAACCCGCCGGCCGCCGTGAGCAGCCAATCTCCCAAAGTCGCCGGCGGCGGGGGCGGCGGCAATTGGCCGGGCGGGACCGGGGGCGTTGATGTTGGCAGCCAATGTTGGAGCGTGCCGTCGCCCATCCAGTTCACCGCGAAGAGCAGCAACACGCCCACAAAACCGATCCACGACGCTCCGAAGGCAACGACAGCCGCTCGGGAGACGGTCAGGCGGCCTTTTTCGCGCCGGCTGCCGGCGATGTTGGCCGCAAACCACAACAGCGCCGCCAGCGCCGCCACGCCGCCGGCCGTCTGCACCCAGGTCATCATGGCCCGCGGCAATTCCACCCACTGCAGGGGTGCGCGGTCTTGAATTAAGGTTGCGAAGAGCATGGTTGGTTCTTTGTTTCCTTGCCGTCGGCCCCAAGCTCGGCTTGGCTCCTTGGTTCTGCGCCGCTGCGCGCACCTACTTCTTGATCGCCGGCTGTGCTTGAGCTTCGGTCACGGGCTTGCCGTCCGGCGATTTTTCCGGCAAATAGCGGCGGCCCGGATGCGCCTTGCTCTTGGCGATGATGCGCAGGAACAGGTCTTCCAGAGTCGTCGTCGGATGGCCGATGAACTCGATCTTGCCGCCGTGCCGGGCGAGCACTTCTTCCAGGTCCTTCCTGAGCGCGTCGTTGGGCTGCACGCCGCTGGCCTGCATTTCCATGCGCTGCACGTCTTCGAGCAAGCTCTTGACGCTGCCGAGTTCTTGAAGTTCGCCTTCGTTGAGGATCGCCACCCGGTCGCAGATGTCCTGCACGTCCTCCAGGCGATGGCTGCACATGATGATCGTCTTGCCCTGGTTGCGCAGACCGATGATCAGGTCCTTCATCCAGCGCGTGCCGAGCGGGTCCAGGCCGGACGTCGGCTCGTCGAGAATCACCAGCTCCGGATCGTTGATGAGCGCCTGCGCCAGGCCGATGCGCTGGCGCATGCCCTTGGAATACTCTTTCAAGATGCGCTTCTTGTCCTGTGCCAGGCCGACGGTTTCGATCAGCCGTTGCGTTCGCTCTTCGCGGTCCTTCCGCGAGATCTTGAACAGCCGGCCGTAAAAGTCGAGCGTCTCTTCGGCATTGAGGAAGCGGTACAGGTACGATTCTTCCGGAAGATAGCCGATGCGTTCGTTCTTGCGGACCTCGGCGGCGGGTTGGCCGAAGACGAGCGCGTCGCCGTCGGTGGGGAAGAGCAAGCCCAAGAGCAGCTTGATCGTGGTCGTCTTGCCGGAGCCGTTGGGGCCCAGCAGGCCGAAGATCTCGCCGCGAAAGACCTGAAGGTTCAGGGCTCGCAGCGCGACCTTCTTTTGGCGGCCCCAGAAATCGCGGTAGATTTTGGTGAGCTTCCGCGTCTCAACAACTGTTTCCTGCCCGGCCATGCAAGGCCCTTTCCGCGACGGTGCGCCAACGAGGATGAAAGGCGAAAAGCCTTTGCAGCCATTACGCAACGATGGGCTGCCACGTTCATCGGTCGACCGACTTTTCGCAAACGACGCCAAGGTGAAACATAGCGATGCAGGAATCGATTGGCTGCAAGGAGCGACAGAAGCGGGTGCACAAGATGCCTGCCTGAGCGATTCGCTGAATTGGTGTGGCCTGGCTAAACCAGGCATCAGGCCAAGCGACAGGGCCAGTTGGTCCACTCGGCCACCTGGAAGCGTGCAGACTCAAAGTCAAACGCAATAATCAGTTATGATCGAAAAACTGACGCACAGGGGACATGGTTCAAGAATAGTCACTGGCATAGGTGATATTCGAGACGACAGGATTCCGACACAGTTGGCACGCACTCAACTTCCTATCCCCTTGATCCATCCAATGTTACATCAAAAAAAATGCCGGCATCACCTGACAGAATGGTGTAGTCCCTGCAGCGTTTGCACTGTCACCCAGAAATGACAAGAATTGAACCATGCCGCACAGGGCGGCCTGGTTCAAAAACGCGCGGTTGAGGGTGCCAAGCGACTGTGCAATCGACTGGGCCATTTGGCCCCCTCGTGCATTGTCGCATCCGTAACGTAACTGCTGACCTGGAAAACGGTTATGGCTGCCAATTTCGCGACTATACCACAATGCCACATCATTCCACACACACAATTAACCTAACTTCGTGAAATCTTTCACATCCGAGTAGACGTAACTTCATAATCCGTGTATAATTACGGACTCGATTCCCCCCATTTGGCGGAGGCGACGTTTGGGGACTGAACTGGTTTTTCTCTCAGCTTTTTGACGCTCTCCGGCACCGGTCTGCGTCTACGTGACGCCGAACCCGGCGCCATCCCCAGAAGTCTTACCAGCGCCGTCGCGGCTTCGGTCGCCGATCGTGGACATCGGCAGGCCGGACGGAGTTTGTTTTTTTTGTGAGTGGTGAGTGGTGAGTGGTGATTGGAGAGTGGTGGCGCGAATGACCACCACTCACCACGCACCAGTCACCACTCACCAAATCGCCATGCTCGAAAACGTTCGCAACATCGGCATCATCGCTCACGTGGACGCGGGCAAGACCACGACCACCGAGCGCATCCTTTACTTTGGCGGCTCGAAGCACAAAGTCGGCGACGTCGATGACGGCAACACCACCACCGACTTCGACCCGCTCGAAAAGGCCAAGGGCATTACGATCAACAGCGCCGCCGTGTCGCTGGAGTGGTACGGGTCCGAAAAAGGGGACAGGACCCCTAGAATCACGGGTCCTGTCCCCTTTTTCGGACCGACGCAAATCACGCTGATCGACACGCCCGGCCACGTCGATTTCACCGCCGAAGTCGAGCGCTCCTTGCGCGTCCTCGACGGCGCCGTGGGTGTCTTCTGCGCGGTGGGCGGCGTCGAAGTGCAATCCGAGACCGTTTGGCACCAGGCCAATCGCCATGGTGTGCCGCGCCTGTGCTTCGTCAACAAGCTCGACCGCATGGGCGCCGACTTCTACGGTTGCGTCCAGCAGATGCAAGAGAAGTTGCAGGTCATCCCCGCCGTCTGCACGATCCCCGCCGGCCAGGACGAAGCTTTCACCGGCGTCATCGACCTGATTCGCATGAAGTTCTGGAAGCAGGATCCGAATGATCCTGCGCACATGAAATACGAATGGACCGAAATCCCGGCCGCGTACCAGAGGGATGCCAAGGATTGGCGTGAACAGCTGCTCGATGCCGCATCCCACGCCTGCGACGAATTGCTGACGGCCATCCTCGAAGGCCATGAGATCACCGAGGCGATGATTCGCAAGGCGCTGCGCATCGGCACGCTCTCGGGCAAGCTGACGCCGGTGCATTGCGGGTCGTCCAAGGAATTCCACGGCGTACGCTTGCTGCTGGACGCCGTGCGCGATTACATGCCGTCGCCCGCCGATCGCCCGCCGGTCGAAGGCATCGTGCCCAAGACCAAGGAAAAAGTGCTGCGCAAGCCGGAACCGAGCGCGCCGTTCGCCGCGCTGTCGTTCAAGACCGTGAGCGAAAAGCACGGCGACCTGGTCTTCCTGCGCATTTACTCCGGCGAGCTGAAGCCCGGCGAGTTCATCCTGAACGCTACGACGGGCAAGCAGGAACGCATCAGCCACATTTACCGGCTGTTCGGCGATCGCCGCGACCGGCTCGAAGTGGCCGGCCCGGGCGACATCGTCGCGGTGGTCGGCTTCAAGTACACCGCCACGGGCCATACGCTGTGCAGCGTGGACCAGCCGATGCTGCTGGACGAAATCCGCTTTCCCGACCCGGTGATTTCGCAAGCCCTGATCCCGGACAAGAACGTGGACGAAACCAGACTGGCCGAGGCGCTGGGCAAGATGGTCCGCGACGATCCGACGCTGAAGACCAAGATGAATCCGGAAACCAACCAGCTGATCCTCAGCGGCATGGGCGAATTGCACCTGGAAGTGTCGGTGCACAAGCTCGAGCGCGATCACGGCGTCAAGTGTACCGTGGGCAAGCCGATGGTTGCCTATCGCCAAACGTTGTCCAAGCCGATCGAGTTCGAAACCCGCTACATCAAGCAGTCGGGTGGCCGTGGCAAGTACGCCGTCATCCGCATGAAGTACGAGCCGCTCACGAAAGAGCAGCGTGCCGAACTCGACGCCGAGGCCATCGAAGAGGAAGAAAAGCCCGATCCGAACGGCATCTACTTCGTCGATGAGATCTTCGGCGGCGCGGTGCCCAAGGAATACATCCCCTCGGTGCAGCAAGGCTTCCGTTTGGGATGCGCAAAGGGCGCGAAGTTCGGTTTCCCGCTCGTCGATGTCAAGGCCTCGCTGCTCGACGGCAAGGCCCACGACGTGGACAGCTCGGCCGACACGTTCAAGCTGGCCGCGATCGAAAGCTTCCGCGACGCGCAGGCGCACGCGGGCCTGATCATCCTCGAACCGATCATGAACGTGGTCGTGCATGCCCCCGCTCAGTACCAAGGCGCCCTGGCCGGCGACATCAACCGCCGCCGCGGCGAAATCCTGAATCTGTCGTCCGACAAAGGCCGCTGCATGGTGCACGCTTACATTCCGCTCTCGGAACTGTTCGGCTACACCAGCGACCTGCGCAACTTCTCCAGCGGCACCGCAAGCTTCACGATGGAGCCGAGCCATTATTCGCCGGTGAAGGAAGAGTTGGCGGATATACGGCAGGCGAGTTGATTTTCGATTGTTGATTGATGATTTTCGATTGTTGATTGATCAATGCCAAAGCCCCAAGGCGAACGAAGTGAGCCTTGGGGGGTCGAGATACCATGGCCCTCGGCGATTTGCACTCGCCGGGGGCTTTTGTTTTCAGATATTGCATGCTCGGCAATCAAACGGAATACGAAGCCGCCTTTGCCCTACCCGTAGGTTAACCGGCCCGTTACAATCCGAATGAACATCTTTGCAGTTTCGGTTGGAGAGAATTGGATCATGAGCGCAACCACAATCTCCGAAGTCGCACTTCCGGCGGACGTTTCCGCTTTCTTAAAACAACAGCACGCGGAAGCTGCCTTTGACAAAGTCTGTGGCTTGGTGCGCGAATGTTATCCGGACCTGCGGGCGATGAAGTTTCGCTTGCTCGATGATCCGGACACTGACGATCGCGTTTGGCTTGTCCTTCAGATCAATCTGCCCGAGTCCTTGGCTTGCACACAGCGGCTGCGAAATCGCGAAAGCGACTACCACCATCGATTCGTCACGGAGCTGCCCTTGGACTTGTGCCCGCTCTTCGCCCTGCATTACCAGTTTGCGGCGGAGCAACCATGAAGGGCCTTGAATTTCTCGCCACCGCGGACAAGCTTGCACACCAGTCGCTTGAAAGCGACTGGCGCTCCGCGGTCAGCCGCGCCTATTACGCCGTTTTCCATCACCTCCGCGAGATCTTTCTGCTTCACGGTTTGGATTTGGGGCGAAGCGGACAGGCGCATTTCAATCTCTACGCAGGCTTGCTGCATCACTACTGTCCGGTTATATGTCGAATAGTGTCAACTGTTTATAACCGAGCGTTTTTTCTTCTGGTTCGCCGGATGCGTTTAACACGGTAAAAAGCGGGCTTTTCTCGAAAAGCGTGATGCTGAGAATTTGCAAGATTTCGCTCAAACTGCGGTCCAGCTTGAGTTCCTTCTTCAGGATGGCCACGAGGACATACACGCTGATCGAGATCCACACTTGGGTTCGGACGGCGTTGGGCGAGGTGCCGTAGAACG
>Ga0209726_10005392_pt1 | contig 15547 bp, 9 predicted proteins | sample Subgrocontami54m_FD_187453 | JGI IMG/M metagenome (GOLD analysis project Ga0209726, IMG submission 187453) | Subsurface groundwater microbial communities from S. Glens Falls, New York, USA - GMW46 contaminated, 5.4 m (SPAdes) (version 3) | ecosystem: Environmental > Aquatic > Deep subsurface >... | reverse complement strand
GTATTTCTCACCAATAGTGATGAGCTGCGCGGTGTCGGAGGGCGGGTTTTCTAACCCGCCATGGCCAGACGGGTTAGAAAACCCGTCCTCCGGTGGTGAGAAATGCCGCTTTAGCTCTTCCATTTTTCGATTACGTCAACGTCTCCAGCCCGTGCGGAAACGGCCGGGGACGGGGATCCTGCACGATCGTCATCCAAACCGGCTTTTCGTTACTTGCGGTGCACGTGCACAACATCTGCACCACGCGTCCCGTGGTCACGCTGCGCTTGTGGCAGTGCGCACATTCCCAGGTGCGGCGAATCGGATGCCGGCGGCGACCGCTGGGACCTTTCATGAAGTTTGCCTCGGCCGCTCGCGGCTTGGCCTGCAGTTCTCACCAACGTGGGACGGGTTTCCTAACCCGTCTCGCCACGACGGGTTAGGAAACCCGTCCCACGACAGCGCGCTGCCCTGCATTATTGGTGAGAAATGCAGGTTAGCGGCGGGCGCTAAACGGCGAGCGGCGGCAAAAAAAAGCCGCAACGATGTAAACCACCGTTGCGGCTGGAGATGACTGAACTGGGCTACTTCTTTTGTGATTGTTTGGTCGGATCCTGGTCGAGAGTCTTGACCGTTGCCGTCTGGTCTTGAGTCAACTCGACGCTCGTTTCCATGCCGCCCACTTCGATCAGCAAGGTTCCTTCCAGCTTCATCTTCATGGAAGACGATTCGAAACGCCCCTTGGCCTTGTCGAAGGTCGCCGAGCCGGTGCCTTCCTTGCTCTTGAGCGAAGCCGACTTGATTTGGAAGGGCAGCCCGGCCTTTTCCGTCGGCGCCTTGTAGGTCAAATCGGCTTCGATCTTGACCTTGTCGCCGCCTTCATAGGTGTATTTGTAGGTCGTTTCGTATTTCCCGATCGGGCCGAGATCGAGGATGCTGGTCTTCTTCCAGTCCTCACCCTTCTTTTTGGCGGTAGTCGGGAACGCACCCCAGGTCGGCTCGGCCATCTGCTTCAAGGCTTCTTCGCTCAAGATGCTCTTGAGGAGCGGCTCCATTTGCGGATTGGTGACGCCGAGCTTCTTGATCAGTTCGTCATGGCCCTGGATGCTCTTGACCTTCATTTCCTTCGGGTCGATGGTGATCTTGAGATCCGCTTCTTGCAACTTCTTGAAGAAGTCGGTCATCGGGTTGTTGGGTTGTTTATCGTCCATCGAATCGTAGGCGATGTTGACGCCGCCGATGTCGATCTTCATCTTCACACCCTTGATTTTTTGCTGGACGACGAGGTTGCCGTCCTTGGGCTCCAGACCGGTCCATTCGATGTAGAAAGTCTGTTCCTGGGTCTGCGTGACTTTCTGGCCCATGACCGTCATAATCTGGTTGGTTTCCGTCTTGAGTTCCTGATAGAACACGTTGCCTTTGGCGAAGGCTTTCCATTCCCATTTGGCCTCTTCTTGGGCCAGGACGGGCAACGATATCAACATCGCAGCGCCGGCCAACAGGATCAGACCACCCAAACAACGACCAAGCTTCATGTGTGTTCCTCCCGGCGAAGACCGGTCCTTTGATTGTTTTTCCCGCTTCGGAATCCCTTTTTTATATGCGGCGGCCCTGTCGAAACAAGGCCAATGCCAAAAAACGGGGTGGGGTAAAACGACCCCCAAGACTCGATGCGCTTGGCTTGGGGCTTGCCAAGAAATTCCATGCATCTGGCCGCGGCACCTTGTATTATTACGGTCGATGGGCATGATTGGTTCGCCTGCACCACGTGAGGACGCCATGAATCTGCTGACTACCTTTCGCGGCTCGATGATGGAAGGCTTCTTGCCGAGCGGCTGGAACCTGGAAAAGATCGATCAACTGGCGGAAAAGTCGCGCGACGCCATGGTCCAGCGGCGGCCCTGGTGGCATGCGAACTTCGAGCCGGTCGCCTGTGCGTCGCTGGCCGACTTCGACACGTACATGGGCCACGAGATCGCCCGTGAAATCCAACTCGCGGGTCAGGCCGGCCAGCCGCTCATGTTGATCCTGCCGGTCGGCCCCATGGGCATGTATCGCTGGGCGGTGTATTTCCTGAAGGAATGGGGCGTGGCGTGCGGCCATGTGCATGGTTTCAACATGGATGAATGGTCCGATGCCCAGGGCAACACGCTGCCGCCCGACAACTCCGGCGCGTTTCAGTATGCGATGGAGCGGGCATTTTACGGACCGCTCGGCAAGCTGACGGTGCCGCCGAAGCAGCGCCATTTCGCGGTGAAGACCGAACTGCCGACCTACGCCGCCCAAATGGCCGAGTTGAAGAAGCAAAGCGCCAAGCTGGTGACGGTCTTTGGGATCGGCCGGGTGTGTCACATCGCCTTCTGGGAGCCGCACTTCGCCGCGGAATTTGCTAGCGAGGCGGATTGGAAGAAACAGACGCATCGCCTCGGGGCCCGGCTGCATCCGCTGACGATCGAGCAGAACGCCCTGACGAGCTTCAAAAGCCGCACGACCCTGGTGCCGGCGTTCGCGAATACCATCGGCCCGGCGCTGTTTCTTGCTGCGGACAAGATCATCGGCGGTGCCGATGGTTCATTCGCGCGCGGCATGCAGTGGCAAGGCCTGTCGCTGCGCATGAGCCTGCTGCATGAGCCAACGCCGTGGATTCCGAGCACGTACATGCCGACGCTGGCGGGGCGCTTGTTCTATTTGCAGGAATTGGCGGAGCCGCTGGTGGCGGAGTGCAATTGATTCATTGTTTGTTTACGATTAGCGCGACCAATATCGTTTCGGGAACACGATCCCGAAACATTTTTGGGCGCGCTAAACGCAAGCACGGGCCACTCACTCCGGCAACGGTTTCCCCTTCGTCTCCGGCGCGAACGGCAGCGCCACCAATCCGAGCAGGAAGATGCTGCTCATCGTCACCGCTGTGTAACGCCAGGACATGATTTGGCCGTATTGCCCGAAGACGTCGTTGATCAGGATGCCCATCGTGAACGGGCCGATCGCCGCGACGAAGCGGCCGATGTTGTAGCAGAACGAGATGCCGGTGCTGCGCAGCCGCGTGGGGAACAGTTCGGGGAAGTAAATCGCGTAGCCGCCGAACAGGGTCAATTGACAAAAGCCCATCAGCGGAATCATCCAAAACACGTCATAGAAACCCGTGATGCGATCGAGGAACCAGAAGGTCCCCGCGGTGCTGAACATGGCCAGCAAGAACGCCACGCCAAAGGCCATGCGTCGGCTGGTCCATTCGGTGAAGTGTTTGAAGAAGTAGATGCCAAAGGCGCCGCCGAGGTTTTGCAGCACCGAGACCCACCCGACGAGTACGGTCATTTTGCCGCGGATTTCTTCCGGGCTGAGCTGCTGCTCTTCGTAGGTCTTGCGGAAGACGGCGCGGACAAAATCGAAGCTGAAAAAGCCGATGCCCCAAAGCCCGACGACGCCGGGCACGGCCAACAACAGACCGACGATTGCATGCTTGCGCCAACGGGGATCCGCGAACATTTCCCGCAGTGAGCCGGCTTTCTGCGCGGCTTGCCCGGAAGCGACTGCCTGTTGCCAACGCTCGGGCTCCTTCAGTCGGGCGCGAATCAAAATGGCCAAGAGCGCCGGCACCGCGCCGATGATAAACATAATCCGCCACGGCTTCCAGTTGCCGCCCAGCATGCCCTCGCCTTCCATGACGCCGAGCTGAATGTTGATGACGGCGGCGGTGATGTTGCCCAACGCCGATAGCGTTTGCAGCCAGCCCAAGGCGTGCGGCCGAGCCCGGTCCGGCATGACCTCGGCCACCAGCGCCACGCCCACGGCGAATTCACCGCCGACGCCCAAACCTGTCAGGAAGCGATACAGCGCGAAGTCCCAGAAACCGATCGAGAGTGCGCTGAGACCCGTGAAAATGGAATAGACCAGAATGGTGAGCATCATGACCTTGGCCCGCCCGATGCGGTCGCCGAGCACGCCAAAGAAAAGCCCCCCCGTTGCCCAGCCCACGATAAAAATCGAAGTGGCGTAACCGCCGTATTTGTCGACTTCGGTCGGCGTCAGCGAACCGCCCATCAAATCCGTGATGGCCGGGATTCGAGCCAGATTGAACAATTGCTGGTCCATCGTGTCGAACAGCCAGCCCAAAGCCGACACCGCAAGCACGAACCAGTGGTAACGGGTCAGCATCTTGTACCAGGGTGTGCCGTCGTCAACGAGAGCAGAGGTGGGGCCAGGATCGACGTGCATGAACGATCTCCGAGGGCAGGTAGCGTAGAAAATAGAAGATTCAGCCAGGAAAGGGAAACGAAATTTGGTTGCGATGGGTAAATGCCATTACAATGAGGCCATAGTAGACCGCACACTTCGTGTGCGGAAGTTCCGCACACGAAGTGTGAAAAAATGGGGACAGGCACCGGCCTGGTTGCGATATTGCAAGGGTTTTTCGAGGGATGGCCGGAGCCAGTCCCCATTTTTTCACAAACTCGGAGTGTGCGGTCTACCATTGCCGAGGTGGTGTAATTGGCAGCCACGCAGGACTTAGGATCCTGTGCCGCAAGGCGTGCGGGTTCGACTCCCGCCCTCGGCACTCGCCATAGCGTTTCTACCTTTTTTCACGAAAGGCTCTTCGCATGATCTCGCGCCGCATGTCCTTCGTCGTGGCCGCCCTCGCCGGCTGGTCGTTGACCGCCGCCGCCGCGTCCGCCCAGACCACGCTGCGTTACCAATTCAAGGAGGGCGACACGCTCAAATACGTCCTCGAACAAAAAATGAAAATGACCATGAACGTCCTGGGCAACAACGTGGACATGACCATGGACCAATCGTCCGATCTGAGCTGGATCATCCAGAGCGTGGACAAAAAGGGCGACGCCAAGATCACCATCAAGTTCGGCCGCAACAAGATGACCTTGGATATGCCCACGGGCAAGGTCGAGGTTGATTCCAACAACACCCAGGAGCCCGACGATCCCGTCGGCCAGGTGCTGTACAAGGTCATCAAAGGATTGTCCGGCCTCGAAGTCAGCGGCAAAATCAGCCCGATCGGCGAATTCACGGACATCACGCTGCCCGAAAAGGCCCTCAAGGAGTTGCAGAACATCCCCGGCGGCGACATGTTCGGCGATATGCTCTCGCCGGACGGTCTCAAACGCATGATGAGCCAGAGCGGCCTGGTCATGCCCAAAGACGCCGTCAGCAAAGGCGCCAAGTGGAAGAGCAAGAACGAAATGAAGCTGCCGTTCGGCAAGATGGTCGCCGAGGTCGATTACACCTACGACGGCCCCGTGGAGAAGGACGGCCGCTCGCTCGAGAAGATCGGCGTGAAGCCCAAGGCGAGCATCGAGCCCACGCCGAATGCGCCGTTTTCGCTGAAGCTGAAATCGCACGAAGGCGGCGGCACGGCCCTGTTCGACAACAGCGCCGGCCGGCTGCTCGAGGTGAGCAACACGCAGAACATGGAAATGGAAATCGAAATCATGGGCATGACCATCAGCCAGAAGATGGTGCAGACGATGACGATGAAGTTGGCGAAGTGATCGAAACGGCCGACCATCGCAAGCCCACGGTCGCCGGACCGTGGGTTTATTTTTTCAGCCGCTTGGCCTGCAGGGCGGCGACGAAAACCGCGTGTTCCGGACTGTTGAGGCCCTGCTGAAGCGTGGCGTGCGCTTGTGCAAAGTTGCCGCTCAAGATGGCCGGGGCGTCGATCCATAGTCCGGGAAAGACCTGACTTTTGTAGATGCCATCGGCAGTTGCAGCGAGCCTTTGATAATTGCCGTCCTTCCAGAAAAACCAGTCGATGGTTTCGTCTAGCACGCGCCAGACGACGTATTCCTGCACTTGATTTCGCAGGTACACATGCATTTTCTGGCCAAGATCAATGCTCACGCTGCTGGAAGAAATCTCAGCTGCCAGCTCAGGACCGCCATTGATGTAATCGTCTTCGTCAATACGAACCCGGCCGCCGTATTCCGGCTCGACATAAAGCACGTCGTCGGGCTGCGGTTCGTTGTCCATGTCCAAGCGGACCGTTGGATTGTCACCTCCGCCAACTCCTGGTGTGAAATGACTGTAGACACCGAAGAAGGTCGACAAATTGCGATGCGGCTTAGCGTGATGTTTGATGCGCACCGGTGATGGCATATGAACTTCTCCTTCAATGAGTTCTGCCTTGTGCAGGTGCGGCATCGCCTCATAGCGGCGTTCGAACTCGGCGCGTGTCAAACGATCGCCGTTCTCCAACGGCGGAACAAAATGCGGTGTTGACGGCTCTTCCAGCGGAACGTCAGGCGAAGAGGGCAAAAGGGATGACGCCATGATTCACTCCTCACAATTTCACTCATCCAGCGCCATTATAGCAAAGCCCTGTCCACGTTGAAACCGACTATCCATTTCTCTCGACCTCCTGCGGCTTTGGACAGATCACATGCCGCCGCCAACGCGCGTCATCCGTCTCTGGAAAATCGGCGCGGAAATGCACGCCGCGCGATTCCTCGCGCTCCAGGGCTGCGCGAATCATCAACCGCGCAACGGTCAGCAGGTTCTGCAATTCCCAACCGGGCCGGTCATCGAACTCGCGCGCCAGCACATAACGGCACCAGAAGGCCACGTCGTGCTGGGCTTGCTCCAAGCCGGACTTGTCGCGCACCACGCCCAAGTGACGCACCATCAGGCTGCGCAGCGAATTGGTGATGTCGGCCACGTCCAGGTCGCCGCCGGTCTCGGGCTCGAATCGGCTGACCAGCGGCAACGCGGCGAAGGCGTCCGGCAACCGCGCGGCGGTATCGGCAGCGCCGCGGCCGCATTCCGCGCCGAATACTAACCCTTCGAGCAAGCTGTTCGACGCCAGCCGGTTGGCGCCGTGCAGGCCGCTCGACGTCACCTCGCCCGCCGCCCACAGACCGGGCAGCGTCGTCTTGCCGTGATCGTCCACGGTCACGCCGCCGATCATGTAGTGGGCGCCGGGCCGGATCGGGATCAGGTCGGCCGCGATGTCGATGCCGAAGCTCTTGCACATCTTGGCGATGCCGGGGAAGCGCTTATGCACTAGGGCCGGGTCGAGATGGCGCAGGTCGAGATAGACGTTGGGATGCTTGGTCTTGTCCATCTGGCGAACGATGGCCTGGGCGACGACGTCGCGCGGCGCCAGCTCGGCGCGCGCATCGACGGCCAGCATGAAGCGCTCCATGTTCTTGTCGCGCAGATACGCCCCTTCCCCGCGCACCGCCTCGCTGATCAGGAACCGGCTCGACCCGGCGACGTACAGCACCGTGGGATGGAACTGCATGAATTCCATGTCGCGCAGTTCGGCGCCCGCGCGCCACGCCGCCGCCATGCCGTCGCCGGTGGCCACGGGCGGATTGGTCGTCTCGCGGTAGACCATGCCGGCGCCGCCCGACGCGAGAATCACCTGCTTGGCCCAGATGAGCAGCTTGCCCTGATCGCGTCGCCATACCATGGCGCCGACACAGCGCCCTTCGTGAGTGAGCAAATCGAGCGTGAACGTGTTGTCCCACATTTCCAAATGGGGCGTTTGCCGCGCCTTGGCGATGATCGCCCGCATCACCTCAATGCCGGTGGCGTCGCCCAGCGCATGCACGATGCGGCGATGACTGTGGCCACCCTCGCGCGTCAAGGCGAGCTGACCTTGTTCTTCGTCGAAATGCGTACCCCAATCGACCAGCCGCTGAATTTGCTCGGGCGCCTCACGCACCACCTTTTCAACAATGGCGCGATCGCACAAGCCGCCGCCGGCCGTCAGCGTGTCTTCGATGTGGTTTTCGAACCGGTCTTCCGGCGACATGACTCCCGCGATGCCGCCCTGAGCCCAACTGCTGTTCGATTGCTGCAGGCTGTCCTTGGACACGACAAGCACACTTGGCGTCGCCGGTATTTCGAGAGCGGCGCGCAACCCCGCGATGCCGGCGCCGATCACCAGGATATCGGTGAAGCAGTGCGGTGTATGCTTGGGCCGGAATTGAACCAGGTAGCGGTGGGACATGGTGCACGCGGCGTTGTGGTAGGTTTCTCCTAATGATACCGTGTGCGGCAAGGGAATTGAAGGGCTTCATTTCGCCGGCGAGCTTGCTCGCCGTGGACAGGTTGCCGCCCACGGCGAGCAAGCTCGCCGGCGAAATGAGCGCGCGCGTCGGACACTATTGAGAAAATCGGCGACGCGATTGTGCCGGCCGCACCGCCAGGATCACCGAGCGGTTGAGCTGCGGCGAGCTGAACACCGCCTGGCCGGGGCCCAGCAATGGGCAGCGGGCCCACAGGTCGCGGCCGACATCCCCGGTCGTCGCCATGAGCGCTTCCAGGTTGTGCGTGCTGCGCAGCGTGTGCACGATGCGCGTGTTGCACAACTCGAAGATTTCCGGCGGCAGATGCCCCGGCTGCTGGCTGACGAACGCCATCGACAGCCAGCGCTTGCGGCCGCGGCGCGTGACGTTGCGGAGCATGTGCAGCGTCGCCTGCATCGTCTGGGCGCGTTCGCGGCTGATGAACGAATGGGCTTCCTCGATCACGAGCAACGTCGGTGGTGTGTTGGGCTGCATCATTTTCAAGGCGAAGGTCTTGCGCAACACGTCTGCCGTCACCATGTTCTTGACCACGTCGTTGGCGACGCTGACGTCGATGATGCTGACCCGGCCCGGCTCGAGCATGCGCACCGGGTCGAGCGACGGCATGTTCGCCTGATCGAACGCTTCCGAGTGCATGAGCCAGGTCAGCTTGGCCGCCAGCCCGGCAAAATCCAGCGATTCCGTGCCGCGCGCCGCCCGTTCGCCGGCGCGCTCGCGCAGACTCTTGAGGGTAAACGGCAGCTTGGCTTGCGGCGAGGCGTCCAGCAGGGTTTGAAAGCCCTCTGCTTCGCTGGTGTTCAGTTTGGTGCGCGCCTTTTGCTGCATGGTCTCGACGCAATCGAAGAGTGCGTTGCGCTCCGGCGCCGTGACCTGCAGGATTTCGCCGATGACGTTCGAGTCGAAGTCGGCCAGCCGCAGCGTGAACGGCTCGGCACTGCTCCGGTCACTGCTGCAGCTGGCAGGGCAGAAAACGTGAAAGTCGGTCAGGCCGGCCGGTCGTAGATCAAAGTGAGCCAGTCGATCCGCCAGCTGGTGATCGTCGGACGGCTGATCCATCTCGGTGTATTCGCTTTCGACATCGACGACGATGGCTGCCCAACCGTTGCGCGCCGCCTCTTCAATGACGACTTGCGACGTGTTCGACTTGCCCGAGCCGACGGTGCCGAAGATGCCGAGGTTGCGCGGCAACACGCCCTTGTTCTTGCTTTGCAAATGCACGCGCAGGTCGTCCTGCCCGGACAGGTTTCCCAGGAGCATGTCGCCGTCGAAACCGTGCAGGGAAGTGATCTCGGCAGGCGTCAGGGCGAAGACGGAGGAACCCGGCGCGGGCCGGGAATTGGTGTCGCGCGCTCGACCACGGACCAGCTCGCCCTGGATCTCCAGATCGGCGAGCAGGAAGCACTCCATGGAATTGGTCGCGGTCATGCCGCCAACGGTGGGCGAGCCGGAGCGGTGGAAGAACGGCCCGGCGATGACGCGCGCCAAAAAACCCGAGCGCGCATCGCTTTCATCCTGCACGCGGACATACTGGTTGCGTTCGATTTGTTTCCGATTCAATACCGAACCGCGCAACAGCACGCGCTCGCTGGTCGCCGCGGAGCCGTCCCACGCCACCTGGCCGAGCAATTTCGGGTCTTGGTCGGTAATCTGCATGGCATGTTCCCGGTTGATGTTCGTGCAACGAAGCAAGCATAGCTTTTGTTCAGCGCGTGTGACGGGAAATTGCCGATTGGCGATGGACAAGTCAACAGAGCCAGCGAATTTGGGTGGCACGCCCTGAGTCTTCAAAGGGCGTACTGTCCCCACGCCCTTCGAAGACTCAGGGCGTGCCACGCAAGATGCGGATTACTGTTTTTTCTGCGTGAACAACCGCTGGGCTTCGCGCAGCTCCGGCGGCGCCAGGGGTTGGCCGATGGACGTGGGATCGTTGTTGCCGGGTTGACTTTTCACCTGGCGCGGCCCGCCGCCCTGCAGTTGCGAGGAATTGGCGCGAATTTGGCTGGGCCCGTTTTTCGGCTGACGGTCGAGTTTCTGCAACAGCTGCTGGTAGGCCTGGGCGTTCTTGAGGTGTTGCTGCCATTCCTCGTCGGAGATGCCGACGAGCTTGAGTTTGTCCGGCGTGACGCGTTTCTTCAGTTCTTCGAGTTGAAGGTTGGTGACGCGGTTGGCGAAGTTCTCGTTCGCCTCGGCTGGCTTGCTGTTGTCGGGCACATTTTGGCCGTCCGGGCCGGACCCGCCGCGCGCCGCGTTCTTGGCGTTGCTGTCGCCGGGCTGGTTCTTTTGCGGATGGTCGCCCTTTTTTACCATGGGATTCGGTTGGTTGCCGCCGTGGACATTCATCGGGTCTTCGGCTTGGCCCATCGGTTTCTGGTCATTGCCGCCGGCAACGTTGGGATTCGCATTGGGGTCTTGCTTTTTCGCCATTTCGTCCAAGGCTTTCGCCGCGCCCTGCAGAAGTTCTTCCGCCGCCTTGCTCATCTGCGGGTCTGTTGATTCCGGGAGATTGCGTTTCAATTCCTCGGCGGTCTTGAGCGCCTTGGGATCGCGATTGGCAAGTTGGTCCTTGAGACGATCCAGGTCTTTCATGGTCGGTTCGCGCGGCGGGCTTTGGCCGTTCTCGTCTTTGGCATTCGCGGATTCTTTGGCTTGATCGGCCGGCGTCTCCTTGGCGCTGCCCTGAGTCTGCTGCTCGGGTTTCTGGGCGTTCGGATTCATCGGCTGATTCTTGGCCTGGGCGGGCGGGCCTTGCTGCGTTTCGGTCCCACTGCCGCCGGCGCCTTCTTTCGCCTTGGCTTTGCGCGCGGGCTCTTCATTCGGCTTTGCTTCGGCGGGTTTCTGGGTGCCGTCGGCGCCCGGCGGGTTTTTGCTGGCGGTGGCATCGGGCTTGGCGCCGCCCTGGCCTTTTTCCTGCGTGAGCTTTTCGCCGCCACCGGGCTTGGTGTCGCCTTTCTCGCCGCCTGGCTGGTCTTTCGGGTCTTTCTTGTCGTTCTTGTCGTTCTTCGCCTGGGGTTGAGGCGCGTCCTTGTTCCCTTCGGCGGCTTTGGCCTGGCCACCCTGGTTCATCTTGCCGTCGTCCTTCGGGCCGTTGTCTTTGCCCTGAGCCGACTTGGCCATGTCGCCTTGTTGGCCTTGGTCTTTGCCTTCGCCCGGCTGCTGCTTGGGATCGTCCTTCGGCCCGGCTTTGGCGTTGGCCGGCTGCTGTTCAGGTTGGCCGCCCGACTTGTTGTCGCCGTCGCCGCCCTTCGCGCTCGATTGCGGCTTTTCGTTGCCGGGCCCCTTCGGCTCGCTGGCCTGCTGCTGCTCCGACCCATTCGGTTGCTTCTGATCGCCGGCCCCTTTCGCTTCCGCGGACTTCGGGCCGTCGTTCTTGCCGCCGTCATCCTTCTTGTCGCCGGCTTGCTGCGGTTCCTTGCCGGCCGGCGAGTCCTTCTGATTCGCCTCGGGCTTTTGGCCTTCGTTCGACTTGTTCTCCGCCTTGTCCGGCTCGTTGCCTTTGCCTTGGCCCCGAGTCTGCTCCTGTTCTTTTTGAGTCAACTTCTCGTTGATGTCCTTGGTTTTTTCGTCGAGCTGCTTTTTCAGATCCTCCGCCCGCTGTTGCTCCGCCGACTGGCCCGTGTTGTTGCGTGCGGCTTTGTCCTTCTCTTCCTTGTTCTCTTTCTGATGCTGCTGATCCTGCTGCTTCTCGTGCTTGTTTTTCTTATCCTGGGCCTGTTGGCGCTCTTCCTTCTGCTTCTTTTCGTCCTTGGGCGGATCGATCTTGATCTTGTACGCCAAACTGCGGCCCACATTTCCCTCGGCGCTGGGGTAATCGCTGTTGTCGGTCGCTTCCAGCCAATATTCGAGGATCATGCCGGGCGTCAGCGGGAACGCCTGGCCTTGCTCGGTCTTGATTTGATCGAGAGCGAGCACGTCCAGGTAGTCGATCTTCGTGGGATACGCGCCTGTGTCGAACTGGAACTTCTTGTCGGGCCGAAAGCGCTGGGCGGCGAGGGTCGGCTTGTGCTCGCCTTCGAGAACGCGCAGCCGCAGCGCCACGCTCTTGACGCCAAAATCATCCTGGGCGTGTCCTTCGACGGTCAGCGTGCCGTTGGCGGCCAGCGACACGTCTTCGCCGGGCTTGCTGATGACGACAGCGGGCGGCAGATCGTCACGCACGTCAATGCGGTAGGCCGAGCGGTCGCTGTTGCTTTCTTCGCTCTTGGTTTTGAACAGCACGCGATATTGGCCCGACCGCTCCAGCGTGAACTTGCAGCGGAATGCCTTGGGATCGTCGGCAAGCCGATCGCCGGGTACGTCTTTGAACGTGTCGGCGAACTCGACCTGGAGCTTGCCCTCGCGCACAGGCTGGTTGGCGCGGACGACCAGTATGACTTCGGTGCCGCGCTCGCCGCGCAGCTCCGGGAACACGGCGAAGTCATTGGGGAAGACGATGGTCTCGTCCGGCAGCTTGCGATACGGCCGATAGTGGTAGGTGACTTCGAATCGCTTCGCCTCGGGCAACGAGCGCGTCGTCACTTGATAGACCGGCGTCTCGGCGTCGGCGGCGGTGACCTTGTACCAAAAGCCGTTCTGCACCTGGTCGGCGGCCATGGTTTTCGTCCACTGCCCGTTGCCGTCTTCTTCCAGGGCCGTGGGGACAAACGGATCGCTCGGCCCGTAGCGGTACCACAGGGTCGGCGCCTGCGGATGATTCACTTTCGGAAACCGGCCAGAAATCTCGGCGACGAACTCGACGCGCAGATTGTGCGGCACTTCGGCGTCGCCGGTCGGCCGAATCAGCGTGATCGTGGCGCGGTTGGCAACACTGATGTTGCGGAACGGCAGAAAAGCGCGGGCGAGCAGCGAGCCGAACTGGTTGGGGCTGACCGCGAACAGAATGACAAGGACGACGAACAGCGCGCCCGCGATGCCGCCCATGAACCACGTCGGCTTCGGATCGGCGACCTGGTCGGCGTCGGCTTCCTTCAAGTCCTTGGCCGCCTTCATGCCGAGCGAGCTGCGAATCGCCGGCGGCAGATGTTCTTCGCGCAGATCGAGCCAGTTGATGACGCTGTTCTTGGCGTCGGGCAGCGTCTGCTCCAATTGATGGGCGCAGTAATACGGATTGATACGGCGCATGAGACGCGAAATGAGCAGGTACGCGCCGCCGGCCATCGCCAAAAGATAAATGCCGAACGCACCCAGGCGGACGTTGTTGACCCACCATTCGCTGCTGCCGCGCACGATGAGGTCGAACAGGGCCATGACCGCCGCATAGCCGAGCGTGATGGCCAACAACAGCAGCGCCGCCGAGCCGAGGTCGATCGCGCGCAGCCGCTGCTTCACCTTGGTTAATTGCTGGTCGACGAACGCTTCGAACTTGGCGGATGAAGCGGGTCGCGTCTGCTGGTCGGTGGCCATGCCGTTGCTCCGCGCGCAACTCTTCCCCGAGTGCGCCTGGATCAATTATAGCAGAGGGTTTGCGGGCCGCGACAAGGAAATGGCAGGTCAAGCGCTGCCAGACCGTTGTGTTGCAGATGTGGAGGTATGACGGAAGTGACTATTGTAGGGGTGGCAACCAATACTGTTCGGCTCAAATCTTGCTGAACACTTGTCCGCACGGTGCGTGCTGCGTAGGATTGGTTGCGGTTCAGGGCGATGCACAGCATGCGACACTTCTTCGGACCGCCGGCTTATCGTTCATCTTTCCCTTTTTGCCTGGCCCAGGGCCGCCGTTGGGCGCGTTCCCTTTTTCTTTCCGGGCGCTCCGCTCTTTTTACGGGCGGCGCCGCGTTTCATTTCACCCCCCCTGGGGGCGCCCTGAAACGCGGCGGTCGGGTATGGGCCGAACAATGCGGCCAGCGGAACCTGTTTGAAGCAAGCCGTGGTGCAACCAAACCGATTGCCATAACTGCTTGCAGGGATTGCGGTTGATAGATTGCATTGCAGGGGCCGACACACATACCTCCACCAAGCATGAGGCCCAGTGGGCAACCTTGCCACCTTTTGGCAACCTTGGTGCAGTCAAGGTGGCCAACTTTTGGCAACGTTGCCACCTTTTGGCAACCTTGGTGCAGTCAAGGTGGCCAACTTTTGGCAACGTTGCCAACTTTTGGCAACGTTGCCAGCTTTTGGCAACCTTATCACTGGAGGTAGAAGGTTTGGGTGAAGGCATCCGCTCGTTATGGGCCCCCGGCTGCGGAGTCTTCGGAGCAGCCGGATCGATCACCAGTTTGCCGACATCTCACGACACGAGCTGACGACAGCCATGCAGCACCTGGTCTGGGTTCCGGACGGGATGCCGTTGGCGGCCCTTTCGGATTCCTACTTCCCAGCGCTTGCTTCAATTGCTTGCAACATGCCCAAACTGCGGGTACTCTTGACACCGTGTCTCAAGTCACGCGCATCCTGTCGGCCATTGAGCAAGGCGACCCGCACGCCGCCGAGCAACTGTTGCCGCTCGTGTATGACGAGCTGCGCAAACTCGCCTCGCAAAAACTCGCCCACGAGCAGCCCGGCTTGACGTTGCAGGCGACGGCGCTGGTTCATGAGGCGTATCTGCGTTTGACGGGCAAGGATCGAGAGCGCCTGTGGGCTTCACGCCGCCACTTTTTCGCCGCCGCCGCCGAGGCCATGCGCCGCATCCTGGTCGAGCAGGCGCGACGCCGTCATGCGGCCAAGCGCGGCGGCCAGCGCCAACGCGTGGAATTGTCAGAGTCTGATCTGGCCACGGCCATGCCGGACGAGGAACTGCTCGCTCTGAACGACGCCCTCGAACAGTTCGTCACTGTCGATCCGGCCGCCGCCAAGCTGGTGTATCTGCGGTTCTTTGCGGGCCTGAACATGAGCGAAGCCGCCCAGGCCCTCGGCATGTCGGTTCGCTCGGCCCACGATCTTTGGTCCTACGCCCGCTCTTGGCTGCGCCGCCAGATGAACGCCGATTGATCTTTTTTTCAATTTCTTTGCCGACTTTGTCTTTCGTTGACGCATGGAGAGATGGAGTCGGCGTGTTGCCAACGGTGTTTTGCCATGAACGAACGCGAAATCTTCCTGGCCGCTCTGGGGAAAAACGATGCCGCGGCGTGCGCCGCGTTTCTCGATCAAGCTTGCCCCGATCCCAACCTGCGCCGCCAGATCGAAAACTTGTTGGCGGAGCACGACAAGCTGGGCAGCTTTCTCGAAGCGCCGGCCGCGCCGCTCCCCTCGCCCCTCGGGGGAGAGGGGCCGGGGGTGAGGGGCGGCGCCACCGTCGATCAACTGATCACCGAGCGCCCCGGAACGGTCATCGGCCCCTACAAGCTGCTCCAGCAAATCGGCGAAGGCGGCATGGGCACCGTCTGGATGGCCGAGCAGACCGAGCCGGTCAAGCGCAAGGTCGCGCTCAAGGTCATCAAGCCGGGCATGGACAGCCGCCAGGTCATCGCCCGCTTCGAAGCCGAGCGGCAGGCGCTGGCCATGATGGACCACGTCAACATCGCCCGCGTCTTTGACGGCGGCACTTGTGGTGCAGGCGTCCCGCCTGCATCAGACTCAGATGC
>Ga0209726_10005389_pt1 | contig 15553 bp, 12 predicted proteins | sample Subgrocontami54m_FD_187453 | JGI IMG/M metagenome (GOLD analysis project Ga0209726, IMG submission 187453) | Subsurface groundwater microbial communities from S. Glens Falls, New York, USA - GMW46 contaminated, 5.4 m (SPAdes) (version 3) | ecosystem: Environmental > Aquatic > Deep subsurface >... | reverse complement strand
CGCGTAGTTGTAGCTCTTGTAGCGCGCCATCGAATCCTCCCTCGTGTGCAATTTCATTGACTCCTTATTAGAGCCAACGCAATGCGCTCAGTTCCCGATTCGAGAGGGTTTTTCTACAGCTTCAACGTCCGCGTTGAACGGCGCGCCGCCACTGACGCTTGCCGAACGCGCGCTGCTTATCGGCGCGTCCGTTCTCGAATGCGGGGTTGGGCGTCTGCACCATCGCACTAGACAAACTGTCGTAGAATGTGTACAGTAACACGTACATATTCGGAGGCTTGTTATGGACGCGATTACCTATACCACCGTTCGTGCAAACCTCGCCAGCGCCATGGATCGCGTTTGCGACGACCACGAACCCTTGATCATTACCCGCAATGGAGAACAGTCCGTCGTGATGCTCTCGCTCGAAGACTACAAGGCGCTGGAGGAAACCGCCTACCTCTTGCGCACCCCCGCCAACGCCAAACGCCTTCTCGCTGCCATCGCACAACTGAACGCCGGTAAAGGCGTTGCGCGGAAGCTGGCGAAGTGAGGCTGATCTTCGCTGACGAAGCATGGGAAGACTACCTATATTGGCAGAAGCAAGACAAGCGCATGGTCGAGCGAATCAACAAGCTGATACGTGAGACACAGCGCGAACCCTTCGCGGGAGTTGGCAAACCCGAACCATTGAAGCATGCCCTTTCAGGGTTCTGGTCACGCCGTACTACAGATGAGCATCGCATGGTGTATCGCATAGAGGGTGATGCATTGATGATTGCTCAGTTGCGTTTCCACTACTGAGATGCGCAACATGGCACTCAGCGACGGGCGCGCTCACGGAGCATCACGGGCTGTGGCCGGCGACGATTATCCTGACACGCGCGTGGCAAAGGAGGAAAACGACAGCTACCACTCATGCCAGAAAGGGAACGCGGCGCGGCCGCGGACAGGAGAATCCTTGACGGACGTTATTGGTCAGGCTCACACCGGCATCCCAGATCCTAGACCGAGGCAGCTCCGCGACGCGCAGCAGTCATGCCGCTACCCAACGCGCGAATATCAACTTGATCGATCGTCTCTTCAGATGGCCCCGCCGCGCTCCTATCTGACAATCAAGCAGGGCAAGTCACTCACCGCGCGCTGTGGGTAGGACCAACTCGCCTGCCCAACTGCGTGCCTTTGCCGCCGAGGCACTGAAGCTCATGGACGAGCAGCTCGACTAGCAGTGTGATGCCAGTTGATGCGCTGCGTGGTCGCTTAGCCAGACGCCCTTCGATCCCGCGCACGCAACCAGCACTCCTGAAGGCCGCTGGAGGACGACTTTCTAGTGACCTAGTACAGCTGCCCGCCAATCATCGCGCCAAGACCTGCGCCGATCGCTGTTGTGGCGATCCGAGAATCACCGTGGCCGATTTGGCTGCCGATAAAAGCCCCGACGACCGCCCCGCCGACGACCCCCGCGTTCCTATACTCAAATTGAGCAGGCGCCGAGTAGTACACCGGAGCGTCCCGCACAACATAGACCGGCCTCGGTGAATAGAAGTGGCGGTGCACTGGCTCGTAGTGACGTACCACAACATCGCGGTGCCAGCGACCGCGCCATCCGTCACCATCGTGATCGCGTGCAAATGCAGGGACGGCGGAGGCAACTGCCACGCCGGCTGCTACCAGACAAACCACTCTTTTCATCGCTTTCATGGCGTTCTCCTTTTGTCGAATGCCGTGGATGAAGTGTCTACCCGCGTGAGGCCGCCCTATGTATGAAATGGTAACAAAACAATTCAGGAAACGCTGGCAGTAACATCAGGATACATCTCCCCCTGTGGGGTAGACAAATTGTCACAGGTCCCTCTGAGCCCCTTCAACCGCAGCAACATAGGCACGAATCCTCTCCGCTCTCGGGCAGCCTGTACCTTCATCATCGGATCGGATGCGTAGGCGCTTTGACCTTCCGCGCAGAACAAGTCCCCGTTTTCATGGGGCATTGGGTGCATCAAGGTGAACAGTGAAAAATGCGCCTTGGCGAATATCTTCGTGGCGGCCCTGCGATTGCCAATGATGGCGGTGAGCAAATCAAGATCGGTTGCATGGGTAACTTCTTTTCTGAGTAACATTTTCATCTCCTATGAGCTGGTTAAAAAAACTGCTGCTCATGCGGAGTTCTCTTCGCCTCCCCTCGGGGACGGGAGGGGGAGGTTTCCTGTGGAAATGCTTTAGCCGCCCAGCTTCTGGCGGCTTGTCTGCTGCTCACGCTTTCGTCCAATGGCCCGAATAGAGCCCGGCCCGACGGCTGAAAGCGCTCGGGTGCGCCCGAAAACAAAGGATGCTGAAGCTTTGGTAGCGTGTATTTGACAAATGTATATACAATTGTGTAGCATACAATTATGAAATTAGCTGTTGTGGGATTCGATTGGGATGCAGGCAACCGGGCAAAGTGTCAGAAGCATGGCGTGTCGGTTGCGGAGGTTGAGGGGCTTTTCAGCAGGCCGTTGCTCATCATCCCCGATGAATCGCACTCACAGGGCGAGGAGCGCCTTCGGGCTATTGGGAAGACCGGAAGGGGTCGATCCGTCTTGCTGGTGTTCACGATCCGTGAGCTTTCGGGCAAACGGTTATTCGGCCGGTCAGCGCGCGTTACATGCACAGAAAGGAAGTAAAACACTATGAAGAAGAAAATCCCGACGTTTAAGACCGACAAGGAAGCCGAGCGGTTTGTCGATACGGCTGATCTGTCGAATTACGATCTTTCTGGCTTGAAGCCGGTAAGGTTCGAATTCGAGAAAAAGAGCGCGCAACTGAACATGCGCGTGCCAAAGGCGCTGCTTGAAGCTGTGAAGAAGCGTTCTGCGGTGCGCGGAATTCCCTACACGCGGTTTATTCGCGAAGCCGTGGAGTCGGCCCTCTCTCGTCCTGGAAAAACGAGATGAGCGCCAGTGGCTAAGACATAGGAACAAAAGATGGCGCCGCTGGCGCAGCGGCTGAGGAATTATTTCGCGTGACAGTGCGAGGTTGAGCGCCTAGGGGGGTAGAAATGTGGGTAGTTACCGATATTTTGTAGAATAGTATTATTTATCAGTACGTTGTGAAGTATTCTGGCGGAGAGAGAGGGATTCGAACCCCCGGTACGGAGAACCGTACAACAGATTTCGAGTCTGCCGCATTCGACCACTCTGCCATCTCTCCGCATGTGGTCGCCCTTTTCAAGACCGCAGTTTAGCACGCGGGTTCCCGGCAGCTCAGCCCGGGTCCGCGCCGCTACGGGGCCTTTTCGATGCGCTCTTTGCCGTTCATGTACGGCCGCAGCGCCGAAGGAATTGTGATGGTTCCATCGGCATTCTGGTAATTCTCCAGGATGGCAACCATGGTTCTGCCAATGGCCAGTCCTGAGCCATTCAGGGTATGCACGAGTTCCGGCTTGCCCTTTGCGTTCCTGAAGCGCGCCTGCATGCGTCGCGCCTGGAAGGTCTCGAAGTTGGAGCACGACGAAATTTCACGATAAGTGTTTTGCGCTGGAAGCCAGACTTCGAGGTCATAGGTCTTCGCGGCGGCAAAGCCCATGTCGCCAGCGCAGAGCAACATGACGCGGTACGGCAGATCCAAGCGCTTCAGAATCGACTCGGCATGCCCGGTAAGCGCCTCCAGTGCGGCATAAGAATCCTGCGGCTCCACGATCTGCACCAGTTCCACTTTGTCGAACTGATGCTGGCGGATCATGCCTCGCGTATCCTTCCCGTAGGATCCGGCCTCGGAGCGAAAACACGGCGTATGGCAGACGAAGCGCAGTGGCAATCCGCCTCGCGGAATAATCTCGCCCGCTACGATATTTGTGACTGGAACCTCAGCCGTGGGAATCAGATACCACTTCTCCTCGCCGCGCGGCACCATGAACAGGTCCTGCTCGAACTTGGGCAGCTGTCCGGTGCCGTACATGCTCTGCGCATTCACAAGATAGGGCACATCTACCTCGGTGTAGGAATGTTCGGCCGAGTGCACATCGAGCATCAGCTGCGCGAGTGCCCTGTGCATACGCGCGAGATCGCCCTTCATAAGCGAAAAGCGCGTGCCGGCGATCCGATTCGCCGCGCCAAAATCCAACTGCCCCAGACCCTCCCCAAGATCGACGTGGTCCTTCACCGCAAAATCGAATGCGCGAGGCTTGCCCCAGCGCCTGACCTCAAGGTTCTGCTCGGCCGACGCTCCCTCCGGAATTCCCTGCTGCGGAATGTTGGGGACCGCGGCAATAAACTCTCGCTGTCGCGCCTGTATGTCCTCCAGCTGCCGCTGCAGTTCAACCACATTTTCACCAAGTCCGATCGCCTGCGACATGAGGGCACTCGCATCTTCGCCCCTGGCCTTGGCCTGACCGATTTGCTTGGCGAATGCATTGCGCTTTGCCTGCATTTCCTCGGTTTCGACCTGTATCGCCCTGCGCTGGGCCTCCAGATTGCTGAATTCCGCGCATTCAAGACGAAAGCCGCGCGCCGCCAGGCGTCCTGCCACTGCGTCAAGATCGGTTCTCAGAAGCTGTATGTCGATCATCCTGTATTTCTCTTGTCCACCGATTCCGCATCCTGCCGCCGCAGGCTCTCCAGCTTCTCTCGAATCCTTGCTTCCAGGCCCCGCTCGGTCGGCTGGTACCACCGCGCGTCCCGCATGCCGTCCGGAAGATAGTTTTCGCCCGCCGCGTAGGCATCCGGCTCATCATGCGCGTAGCGGTAGCCGGAGCCATAGCCCAGATCCTTCATCAGGCTCGTCGGCGCATTTCTGAGTCGCAACGGAACAGGACGCGTACCGTCAGCGGCAACAAAGCGGCGCGCGGCATTGTATGCGCTGTAGACCGCGTTTGATTTTGCCGCGCATGCGAGATAGATGACTGCCTGTGCTAGCGCCAGTTCGCCTTCAGGAGAACCCAGGCGCTCGTAGGTTTCGCATCCGGCGATGGCGAGATCTAGGGCACGCGGATCTGCCAGCCCGACATCTTCGACAGCCATGCGTACCAGGCGACGCCCGACATAGAGCGGGTCCGCGCCACCATCCAGCATGCGCACCATCCAGTACAGGGCCGCGTCCGGGTTAGAACCGCGGACCGATTTGTGCAGCGCCGATATCTGATCGTAGAACTGCTCACCACCCTTGTCGAAGCGCCGCAAGTTGCGCGACAGTATCTTCTCGACGAAAGCACCGTCTACAACGGAAAGTTGCGCGACTCTGGCCGCAACGGCCAGCAGCTCGACCGCGTTCAATAGGCGCCGAGCGTCTCCATCCGAGAAACCGACGAGTCGCTGGCGCGCCTCTGGATCAAAGGCAAGTGGCAAGGTCTGCCGGGAAAGCGCACGATCGAGCAGTTGCGACAGATCGTCTTCCGCGAGACCTTCCAGAACGTACACGGCGGCACGCGACAGGAGCGCGCTGTTGACTTCGAAGGAAGGGTTCTCGGTCGTCGCGCCGATGAAGGTGAGGGTTCCGCTTTCAACGTAAGGAAGGAAGGCATCCTGCTGCGCTTTATTAAAGCGGTGTACTTCGTCCACGAACAGGATGGTGCGGCGCCCGCCGCGCGCGATTTCCGACTCTGCATACTGCACCGCCTCGCGAATCTCCTTGACGCCTGAAAACACCGCGGACAAGGCGCGAAATTCAGCGTCAAAGGCGCTGGCCATGAGCCTTGCCAGGGTGGTCTTTCCGGTACCCGGAGGACCCCAGAGAATCATCGAATGCGGAGTACCGGATTCGAACGCGACCCGAAGCGGCATGCCAGGGCCGAGCAGATGCCTCTGACCCAGCACGTCAGCTAACGAATGAGGTCGCAGGATTTCCGCAAGTGGAGGGGCGGGAGAAGCCGCGGGAAAGAGATCACCGGACACCGGGTGCCTAGCGATCGCCGAGTACGTCGGCCCCGGGGGGTGGCGTGAATCGAAAAACACTGGAATCAAGCTCAGGATTGCGCACCAGGTTGCTGAACCGGAGAACTGTCGTCTGACCAAAATAGTCAACCAGTTCCATTACTTCCGCGCCGGCAGCGCCAAAACCCACTCGAATACGTTCGAAGCCGGCCTCGCGTTCTCGAGGACGGGCATCCATCCACTCCCGCCCGTCGCGCGCGCCGGCATCACTGAGCTCAAAAGCTTTCTCTATCCCCGGGCTACCCGCAAGCAGCGCTGCCGGGGTCGAGCCCAAGGCGGCCGCCAAACGACGCACACTGACTTGATTCAGGTCCTTGTCGTAGATCCACACCCGGGTGCCGTCTCCGACGATTTGCTGTTCATTGGGTGCGACGTAATCCCATCTGAACCGCCCCGGCCGCAAAAACTGGAAAGTGCCCCTCGCGCTCTGCATGAGCTTGCGATTCCGATCAAACACTTGCTGCTCGAATTCACCTCGAGCCGAGCTGGTCGCGCGAATAAAACTGTGGAAGCGCTCGATGCTGGCGGCCTGAAGCAACCCGGGAAGCGCGAGGATCGCGGCCATGGCGAAACCTATCATGCGCCTCATGGCAAGATTCTCATTCCGGCTTCGCGGGGACTAAAACTTCCCGGTTTCCGTTCGACTGCATCGAAGAGACCAGGCCGGAGTGCTCCATCTGTTCAATGAGGCGCGCGGCCCGGTTGTAGCCGATGCGGAGGTGACGCTGGACAAGGGAAATCGATGGCCGGCGCGTTTTGACGACGATCTCCACGGCCTGGTCATAGAGGGCATCTTTCTCGGCGTCCGCCTCCCCGGCATCCCCGATTCCGTCGTCCGACTCCGCGGCCGGTTCGATGATCTCATCAATGTATTCCGGCGCCGCAAGACGCTTGAGGTGCTCGACCACCTTATGGACTTCATGATCGGCTACGAATGCGCCGTGGATGCGCTGCGGCAATCCGGCGCCCAGGGGCAGATACAGCATGTCACCCGCGCCAAGCAGCGCCTCGGCACCGGACTGGTCCAGGATGGTGCGCGAGTCGACCTTTGAGGACACCTGAAACGCAATTCGCGTCGGTATGTTGGCCTTGATAAGGCCCGTGATCACGTCCACCGACGGGCGCTGTGTCGCCAGAATCAGGTGTATGCCCGCCGCGCGTGCCTTCTGCGCAAGCCGGGTGATCAACTCTTCGACCTTCTTTCCGACGACCATCATCAAATCCGCAAGCTCATCGATCACCACCACGATGTACGGAAGCTGCCGCAGCGGCTGTGGGAGGCCCGACTCTATCGACTTGGGATCCTCCAGAATGCTGCCGTGCTTTTCAGCCTCCGCGACCTTGTGGTTAAAGCCGGACAGATTGCGTACGCCCAGCCAGGACATGAGCTTGTAGCGGCGCTCCATCTCTCCGACACACCAGGACAGGGCGTTCGCCGCCTGCTTCATGTCGGTCACGACCGGGGCAAGCAGGTGCGGAATATCCTGATACACCGAAAGCTCCAGCATTTTCGGATCGACCAGAATCAACCGCACGTTTCTGGGCTCGGCCTTGTACACGAGAGAAAGAATCATCGCGTTAATCGCGACCGACTTTCCTGACCCCGTGGTACCGGCTACCAGCAGATGCGGCATCTTCGCTAGGTCGACGACCATCGGCCTGCCCGCAATGTCCTTCCCGAGGGCTATCGTCAGAGGGGACTGCAGCCCGTGATAGACCTCGGAACCGAGTATTTCGGCGAGGCGTACGGTCTGCCGGTGCGGATTCGGAATTTCCAGGCCCATGCAGGACTTGCCAGGTATTGTTTCCACGACACGAATCGAGATTACCGAGAGCGCGCGCGCCAGATCCTTGACGAGATTGACGATCTGGCTTCCCTTCACGCCAACAGCCGGCTCGATTTCATATCGCGTAATGACCGGTCCGGGATAGGCGGCGAGCACCTTCACGGCGACCCCAAAATCGGACAGCTTCTTCTCGATCAGCCGGGATGTGAACTCAAGTGTCTCCGCACTCACGGACTCGTCCACGTGCTTTGCCTCGTCCAGAAGCTTGAGCGGGGGCAGGGGAGTGTCCGGCAGGTCATCAAACAGCGGGACCTGTTTTTCCTTCTGTACGCGCTCGGATTTCTTGATCTCAACCAGCGGCGGCTCAATGCGCAACGGCGGATGCTCCTCCTCCCGCTTTCTTTCCGCTTTGACGACAACTTCGCGCTCCTCCCGAGCCACCTCACCTAGCTTTCGATCGGAGCGCTGCTCCCAGAATTGCACGGTGAGACGATAGAGCGCTTCCAGGACAAACCCTGTCATCTCGAAAACCTTGAGCCAAGAAATCCCGGCGAATAGGCTGAACCCGACGCACGTGAGAACCAGGAGTACCAGGGTGGCGCCCGTGAATCCGAGCGCACCGGAGATCAGTCCACCAACCCCATCCCCGATCACCCCGCCCGGAGCCAGAGGAAGTTGCGCGGGGAGCGAATGCAGCCGCAGCGCCTCGAGCGACGCGCTGCTGGCTATCAGCAGACAAAAACCCGCCAGGGCAAATACAAGGGGGCGCCGCTCAATCAGCGGTCGTCCGTCAAGCCCGCGATAACCCCAGACGACCACGTAACCGAGCAGGGCGACCAGCCAGTAGGTGGAGATGCCGAACAGGTAAAGGAGCAGATCGGCAGTCCACGCCCCTACTTCGCCGCCCAGATTACGGACCAGATTTCCAGTTACCGAGTGTGACCATCCCGGGTCGGACTTGCTAAAGCTGAGGAGGATCAGCAGCAGGTAGGCGGCGATCCCGACTAGCACGAGCCATCTCGCTTCGCGCACCAGCGCGGCGAGCTTCGTCGGGAGCGGGGCCGCTTGAGGAGATTTCGCTGCTGCTGCCATCGGTACCAGGGTAGGAGAAGCATTGTACCGCAGGCACCAGACAGGGCCCAAGTGACTGGGATAGGGCCCGAAAAAGGAAATCCCCGCCAAGGCGGGGATTTCCTTTTAGTAACGACTTCGACCGCTTGTGCGTCTTAGCGAGACACCACGCACTCCAGACTGCGTCCACTGTTCACGACGCTCCCCGTCATCACCGCCTGAATGAACGTCGCTGGCGGTGTGAACTGCAGCCCAGGATCTGTGGACAGGAAAAGTGGTCTTTGGTTGGTCGATATCAACCCGAACTGCCCCGCGGCCAATCCGAGCTCGCCCTGGTTGTTGCGGATGATAACCTCGCCATCGGAAACACCCACATAAACGCCGGGATTAAGCCTGGAGCAATCCCCCAGACGGGAATTCACACAGTCGTCCGCCGAGAGCGTGGTGCCGCGAATTCCAATTGTCGCCGTAGCCGTGCCAAGCCGGTAGGCATCTTTGCTGCGTTTGCCGACAATCCCGGTAACTGCCCGCAACCCGCCCTTGACGAGGCTGTACAGGAAGGAGTCATCCGCAGGCTTGTCGTCCTGAAACTTGAAATTGTCCAGTTTCACGGCCGTGCTCGGCTTGAGGGTAATCTGCGCCCCATCGCTGAATCGGACCTGCGCGTAGCTGTCACGCTCGGTGTTCAACGTGTCGCCGGACACGATCGTGGACTTCTGGGAGAGGATACGCACGGATCCATCCGCCTTGCGCACGGAGAGCGTGCCGGAAAGTTGCGTCACCGTCCCGGTGTTGGCGAAGGCAATCGAACTCACAAGCAGCAATCCCGCCGCCGGCAGACCAAATTTCATTTTCGCTGGTTTCATTTCATGCCCCCGTGGTGGCAACGCGGATCCCATTGCTCTAGTTGATGATAGGCACCGGAAGGGTCCGGCGTGCAGGAACTATGTCACGCGGCGGAAACTTCCTGACATAAAGGTGACCGATTACTCGCCGGCAAGAAGTATTGTGTCACGCAATACGATATTGGTACCGCGCATTTCAATATAGCCGCCCATCTGGAGGTCCTTCATCACGCGGCTCACCATCTCGCGTGAGGCGCCGATCATCTTGGCGATGTCCTGCTTGGGCAGACGCTTGGTTACAACTTTCTGCCCGTCCACACTTTCTGACATATCCAGCAAAAGCCGCGCGACACGCCCGTAAACGTCGAGCAGCGCAAGGCTGCCGATCTTGCGGTCAGCCTCGCGCAGGCGCCGCACCAAACCCTTCATGACGGTCATTGCCATTTCAAAATTTTCGGCAAGACAGGCTTTGAAGTCGCGCTTCGAAATGGACAGCAACTCGCAGGGTTCTATCGCAAGGACGCTTGCGGAACGCGGGCTGTCGTCAATCAGGCCCATTTCTCCGAAGAACTCGCCGGGACCCAGTATGCTGAGTATGACTTCCTTGCCATCAGAGTCGCTCATCAGCACCTTCAAGCGGCCCGATAGAACGATAAACAGCGAATCCGTGGAATCACCGGCATTCAGCACCATGATGCCGCGTGTAACGCTCCGGCGCGTAACGACGGTGGCAAGCATGCGCAGCTGTTCGTCCGGACAACTGGAAAAAAGCGGCACCGCTTTCAACACCATGGTCGAAACCGTTGCTGCGCCGGCCTGCATGATCTTCTCCGTGGTTACTGGACCGAGCATCTTAGCAGAACAAGGGCTTGCCGGACTCTCTGCGCTATTGACAGGCCGGTGCCCCCAGATCACTGCCGGAGGCGCCCTGCCTGATTTCCCGGGTTCTGGTTTCCTCGTTCGCCGCGCGTATAGCTTGCCTCAACAGGTTTTCATCGAACGTATCGATGCCGGTCTGAACCACCGATAGTCCCCGGCCGGTATCGATCAAGCGCGAATACTTGCTGCCCACATTCGTGAACGTAATGATCACCGGTGACGCGTTGCCAAGTAGTTCGACACCCTTGTCGTCAAAGATGCCGCTCGCACCTCCGCCAATCATGATCAGTCCACCCGGTACAGTCGTCGTAGGCCCGAGCAGCGGGCTTGTGAACGAGTAGGTATACGGCGTACTGCCATGAATATTGATATTGATTAGATTGCCCGCCGACACCCGCGCGCTGGCCAGAGCACCCGTCGCGTTGCGAATGCCCCCGACGAGAATCAGATTGCCCCCAATATCCATGAACAGGTCGCTTGGGTCTATCTGCGCGCTTGCCTGGACGAATTTCTTGGTGCCCGAGATCCAGGTGGCGTTGCCGCCCTGAAGAATGATCGATCCGCCCGCCGTAATACTCTTCTTGAGATTCGCCGCAATCGACGCGTCGCTGTTGGCGATGGCAGTTCCCGTGGCGTCGGTCAGCGATGAATTCCCCCCCTTCAGCACGATGCTTCCGTCGGCGACCAGCGTCAGTGTCTCCGCTCGCAGACCGGCTATGGTCGAGACATAGAGCGGCGCCCCGGATGTGGACGTTGCGCTGGTGTCTCCGCCAATGATCTGAAGGCTGGTCGCGCCCGCCTGAGCCAGCAGCCCTGCCTCGAGGTTTGTCAAATCGTTCGGCGCCGAGGCATCAGAACCGAGATAAACAAGCATCTCGCCGCCTTGCTCGGCGAGCGTCTTGCTCGTATCGGCCTTGGCTTCGATTACCGCGTTCGCCTGCTTAAGGCTGATATTCGGGTCCGTATCGTCGGTGGTCGCATAACCGATCGCGTCGGTTCCGCCCTTCAGGACGAGCCGCTTCGCGTTAGATGCACTGCCGTTGGCGCCGATATTCACGAAATTGCCCAGGACTCGCGCGCCGCTTGCCGAGTCGCTGGTCGCAGTTCCAGCTTGCACGGTTATCACGCCACGGTGCAGCAGAGTGACCGTCCCGGAAGAAGCCGACAGTTCCTGACCATTCGGCGATTGATTCACGCCGCCGGTGTCGCCTCCCAGCACGTTCAAGTCGACACCGCTTGCGCTGATGTTGCCGCCGGAGGTGACGAAGTAATTCCCCTTCAGCGTGGTGCCGCCGGTAGTGGCACCCGTAACCGTCTGGCCATTGGCAAAGCTGAAGCTGTCGTTCGACGCCATCGTCAGCGTCTTGCCGGTACCGAGGATTATGTTGTTCTCGATATCGATATCGCCGCCAGCGCGCAGGGTCAGGTTGCTGGTAAAGGGCGAAGCCACGGTGCCGATGCTTCCATTGAATCCGGCAGTTCCCGCTGTCGGCGAGGTCGACTTGCTTAGTTCAATGTAACCGCCCGCCAGCAGGCTGAAGGTGCCGGTGCCGTCGTTGTTCAGACTGGTCATGTTCGCGCCGAGGTTCCCCGTGATATTCCCGCCCGCTTCCAGCGTCAGGCTGCTGGCCCGGATGTTGGTGGCGGTGATCGTGGTATCTCCAGCGACGAACGTCGAGAACGCGCTTACAGTCCCGATGCCAGTCAGGTTGGCCCCGTTGCCATCCCGGTAGGAAATTGCTCCCGCTGCATAGTCGGTGTTGGTTCCGGTGCCAAAGGCCCGCGAATTGGTCGACAGCACCGGCATATCCGTCGGACAGCCCCCAGGAAGATCCAGGCAGGCATAAAGGCTGTAGCCGAGCGCGTCGTTGCCGGTATCGGTGAGCGTGATATTTGCACCCGGTGAATTGAGCGTGATCACCGCAAGTGCATTGGTCTTGAGAGGCGCGCTCTGCGTGATCGCGTTCGTCGCAACAAGCGTCAGATTGCCACCCGTGGCGCCAATTCCCGAGTCAATCCCCGTGCCCTCGATGTTCAGCGGCCCGACGTTGTACACATTGATCGACGCATTCGTCGTCGAGGCCTGTATGCCCCTGACCTGCGTGATCAGCGCCTGCGGCACACCGACGCCGTCGCGGCCCGCTGCATTCAGCCTGTCGGCCACCACGTTTGCGAACGGCGGCGTGTCGATGAAGTTATCGACATTGGTCGGGTTGCCGCTGATGTGTCCAGCGCTCGCGGTCAGACTCACTACCTGATCCGCCGCACTCGAACCATTGGCGACAACCTGGCCTGCCGCATTGAACTGGATGTTGCCGAGATCCGTAGAGAGCGATATCGGCTTGGGCGCGCTCAGGGTTGCGCCGAGCACTATGGAATCAGCACCCGCGGTACCGTTGTTCAGGAGATTGAAGCCAGCGGCACCCAGATTGTTCAGCGGCACGCTCACGTTGCCAAGAACACTGATCGCGCCAGTGTGCCCGCCGGTGCCACTGGTGCCGATGTTGATAGTTCCGGCTGATATCAAATCGATCTCAGCGTCTTTTAGCGACAAGCCGCCGTTCTCCAGGCCCAGGTTGATCGGCATGCTCAGGTTCGTGGTCGTGATGCTCACCACGCCCGTGCCCGCATTGATCGCATTGGAAATTTCAAGAATATCTGCGGAAAGCGTGATGTTATTGTTGGCCGCAGTCGCTACACCCGACCGGCTCGCCGCACTGTCCAGCCCGGTTACCGACCCGACCGTAAGCGCCCTTCCTGCCGCCACCTGCGTCAGGAAGATCTCGCCCGCCGTCGCAGGACCGGCGCTTATCGCCGCCAGCGTCCCAACGTTCGTCTCGACTCTGTTGGTCAGATTTCCAATCGCGCCGCCTGCATCCAGCAACAGGCCGCCGGAGGTCGCAAACTCGGTCGCAGTCCCGGTCAGGGAATCGGTCAGGATGCTGCGGCCTGCAATGACCTGCACCGTGCCAGTCCCAGAGGAGATCAAGGCCCCCGACACGTTGTTGAGGATGTTGATATCCGACGTCGAACCGCCAGCCCTGAGGTCAATCGACCCGGACCCGTTGGCGCTGATGCTCTTCGATATGTCGATCGAGCCGTCCGCCGTGCGCAGGGTGATGTTGCCGCTGTTGCCAACCGTGCCGACATCCCCTACCACTCTCATGGCATTCGTACCGCCCACCCGGATGTCCACAGTGCTGCCGGCCGCAGTGGTCGTATTCAGGTTCAGGACGTTCGGCGTCGTGATGAACACGCTGCCTGTTGCCTGAGAGGTCGTGATAAAGAGCGAACCCTCGGTGCTGTTCCCGGCGCTCGGCGTCAGTATGGTCAGCGTGAGCGCGCCGGAGCTAGTGCCATTGTTGATCTCGTCGCGCGATGTGAGCGTGATCGAACCCGCCGTCGCGCTATCCGTGGTGTTTGCGCCGGTGCGGCTCGCGGCGCCGACAGTCAGCGCATCGGCATTCGAAAGACCGATGCCACCGCTGACACCAGCGGTACCCGCCGTGATGCTGATCGAGCCGGATGTCGCCGTGTCCGTGCCTGCCGAATCCGCTCCTGCGATTGTGGCGGCGCCCGTTTGCATCGTTTCTGCAGCGCTGACCGACGCGCCGGCGCTTATTGTGATTCCACCGGAAGTAGCAGTCTGATCCGCGGCAGTGTCGGTAACTTGCGCCTCGCCAGTAGTAATCGTCGCAGAGGGGAACAGCGTCACATTGCCTGTCAGCGTCGTCAGCAAGATGCTCCCGCTGCTCGCAGAACCGCTCCCGCTTGTCGCATTCCCGCTCGTCAGAGCACCATTCGCGTCGATCGCCGTGTTCGCCCCCAGGTCAATCAACCCGCTCGTCGCCGTCCCGTTCGTGACCGCCGCACCGCCCGTGGTCAGCGTACCCTGCAGATCCACCGCGCCGCTCAACGAGGTGACGCTGATCTGACCACTCGCCGCATCCCCGTCCACCGTGTCCACCACACCCGTATCCAGCGTGCTGCCCACCGTCACCAAACCATCTGCAGAGAGCGTGATCGAACCGCTCGTCGCATTACCCGTCGCAACCACCGAGCCCGCGCCCGTCGTCGCATCACCCAGCGTCAGCGTGCCGTTCGCACCGTTGGCCGTCAGATCGATCGCGCCACTGGTCGCCGTCCCGTTCCCCGTGACCGTCGCACCGCCCGTGCTAAGCGTCGTCAGCGTGATGTTCCCGCTACTCGCATCCGCACTGATCGCCCCGCTCGTCGCTGCCCCTTCGAGCGCGTTCGCACTGCCCGTGGTCAGCGTCGCGCCCGTCACATTCACATCCACATATGCGGAGAGCGTAATCAACCCACTGATCGCCGTCCCGTTCGTGACCGTCGAACTGCCCGTGATCAGCGTGTCCGCCAGACTCACCGACCCATTGTTCGAGGTGACGCTGATCAACCCGCTCGTCCCATCACCGTCCACCGTGCCTGCCGTCCCCGTCTCCAGGGTGCTGCCCACCGTCACCAAACCATCTGCCGAGAGCGTGATCGAACCGCTCGTCGCATTGCCCGTCGCCGCCACCGAGCCCGCCCCCGTCAACGCGTCATTCAGCGTCAGCGTGCCGTTGGCACCGTTCGCGCTCAGGTCAATCAACCCGCTCGTCGCCGTCCCGTTCCCCGTGACCGCCGCATACCTCGTCTCCAGCGTCGTCAGCGTGATGTTCCCGGAGCTCGCATCCGCACTGATCGCACCACTCGTCGCAGCCCCTTCAGCCGCGTCCGCACTGCCCGTAGTCAGCGTATCGCTGTCTACATCCACTGCCGCCAAGAGCGTGATCAACCCACTTGTCGCATTGCCCGTCGTCGCGCTCGAGGCATCACCCGTGGTGAGCGTCACACCCGTCATCACCACCGAACCATTGTTCGAGGTGACGCTGATCAACCCGCTCGTCCCATCACCCGTCGTGCCCAACGCGTCAGCCGTACCCGTCTCCAGGATGCTGCCGCCAGCTACCGTCACATCCCCGTCCGCCGAGAGCGTGAGCGCACCGGAGGTCGCCCCGCCCGCAAACGTCGTCACCTGCGCCGCACCCGTCGTCGCATCATCCAGCGTCAGCGTGCCGCCCAA
>Ga0209726_10005381_pt1 | contig 15565 bp, 18 predicted proteins | sample Subgrocontami54m_FD_187453 | JGI IMG/M metagenome (GOLD analysis project Ga0209726, IMG submission 187453) | Subsurface groundwater microbial communities from S. Glens Falls, New York, USA - GMW46 contaminated, 5.4 m (SPAdes) (version 3) | ecosystem: Environmental > Aquatic > Deep subsurface >... | reverse complement strand
CGAGCCGATCCACTTGAAACTATTCCAAAGAGTGCTCGCCGAAGAGGGCATCGCGCTCACCGAAGAGGATTACTACGCGCGCTATCTGGGCTTCGACGACCGCGGCGCGTTCATGGCCGGGTTTCGTGAACACAGCCGTCCGCTGAGCGCCCAAAAGCTTCAAGAATTGATCGAGCGCAAAGCGGTTTACTACCAAGAAGCGATCCGCAATCACGTCACAGTTTTTCCGGGAGTGAAAAACCTGGTTGCCGATCTGGCCCAGACGCTTCCGCTTGCCGTGGCCTCCGGCGCCCTGCGCCACGAGATCGAGACGATTCTTAAAACGCTGGGGCTGCTCGATCACTTCCGCGCCATCGTCGCCGCCGAAGACGTGACCCAAGGCAAACCCGAGCCGGAGATTTATCTGAAAGCGCTAGCAGCGCTCAACGCCCGCCGCGAAGATGGAAAACCGATCGAGGCCGCCGACTGTGTGGTGATCGAAGATTCCAAGGAAGGCATCAGAGGCGCCCGCCGCGCCGGCATGAAGTGCCTAGCCGTAACCAACTCGCATCCCGCGGAACTGCTGAGCGAAGCGACGGCAATAGTCAAAAGCCTTGAAGACGTCCAGCTGAATTTTCTTCAGAACATGTGCCCGTAAGATCCATCGCCGATCGAGATCACCAACTGAGTCGGAACGCTCCTTTAACTATTTCACCTGGAACTCCGATTGCAGCCTCGGGCAGAGCTTTCAACATACGCAGAATCTCATTGCGCTTCTGCAGCATCCTGCACGCCAACTCACCTACGACCCCCTTCTCACAAGCAGCCAGATATCAACCGCTCGATCGTACAGGAACGACGCTCTGGGCAGGCCACCTATAGCCAGCAACACGCCATCTGGGGTAGGACTTGATACAGACACGGTTGCGCCCGTCAATTGCTTGGTTCCCGCCCAGGAGTGCGACGTGGTTGCCTGGGCCGTTATCGTAGAAGAACCCAACATGACTGGAGCTGCGAAGAACCGTGATTGCCCCGTATTGTTGTTCACATGCCACTCCCCAGCGGAGCCAACTGCGTGCACCTGCGCTTTGGCTACCGATACAACCGCATTGCCGCATCACCCAATTCACGAAAGAGGAGCACCAGTCCGTCTCATCTTGGCTTGGCCCCCAATTACTCTGCCACGACGTGCAAGAGCGGTGATATTCCAGGATGCGGGGGTTGTTGTCAGCACCTGGAATTTCTGTAACACCACGCGCCAGTTCTTGCTCGGCAATTTTCATCCAATAACTCATAACGCATCCTCTCTCTTTATACTCTGCCTGGCAGGGGGTTTGGCTAAGGTATCGAAGCCCGCTCCGAGGATGACATACTGCGTCACCCCGCGAAGAACCGCTGCGGTGAGCCGGTCCTCGGCGAACCGCGAACGCAGGGCGACATGCGCGCGCAATGCCCGCCTTGCGGGCGTGTGATAGCTCTCCGCCGTCTGGTTGATCCGTTGCACGGTCGCCGGTCCAAGCAGCAACACCACGAGGGGATCATCGAGGATCCGCGGCGGTGCATCAAACAACTGATGCGCGGCCCGCAGGTACGCGGTTCCTAGCGCTGTGCGACTCGTATTTCGATCGGACATTCTATGCGACTCCCATCGGATGGTAGGCTGAGGTCTAACGCCTTGAACTCATACACCAACCGCGGTGCCCCAATAGTTGTAGGTGAGCGGACGAGGACCCGGCAGGTACATGGTCTGCATGTCTGCAGAATGGAATCCCGCGTCTCGCAGGAGGCCAGGAATATCTCGATTCAGGTGACACCCGCCGGTCAGTCTCGACCAAAGCGGTGTGAGCCGATCCTGCCAGCGACGGACGGACGCATCGGGTGCAAGCCCATGCTCACAGAAGATGAGCTTGCCGCCGGGCTTGAGCACCCGGCGCATTTCTTCGAGTGTCGCTCCTGGATCAGGAATCGTGCAGAGAGAGTATGTGACCAGCACCGTGTCGAAGCTGCCGTCTTGGTATGGAATCTGTTCAGCCGACAGACCAACCAGCTCCACCGGCACCCCTGTCCTCTTGACTCGCTTTCGGGCCAGCCGGTGCATCTCCAGCCCCGGATCCAGGCCGATGATTTTCTCGATCCTGGCCTTGTCGTAGTGCTCGAGGTTCAGGCCTGTTCCGATACCAACCTCGAGAATGCGCCCATGGGCTAACGGCACCACTTTCTGCCGTTGCCGCCACACGGGCTTGACGCCGCACGCGATATCAACGAGATATGGCAGGACGCGACGCTCATACCAGCTAGGGCGCGTGTTCTGGCTCACAGGAAACACATCATCGGCGCCCAACGCCGGCCATCACCCGAGCGCCGTTTTCTAGTCGTCGGGTGCATGGCCTTGTTCGGCTTCCAGTGCCGGTGCAATAATCGGCTGGCCGTCGACATAGAGTGTGTCATAGCTCAAATCTAGCCCTCCGGGCCACTCGATAGAACCCGCAATGACCCTTACCCCGCGAAAGAGTGCGAGGTCGCATAGACGCACGAAAATTCCGCGTCCGAGATACGGTTTCACGTCGAATCTCCGCGATTCACCGTTCTCGAACGAGACCTCTAATTCGTAGTCGTCCAACGGACGGACATATTTGACGTGTGGATTCATTGACCCTCCTACTTCAGTGGGTCGATTTTAAACACCTCTTCGCCGTTGATCACCAACTCCTATGCGGCTTGCAGCTCGTCACCGTGGATTTCGATCCACGCCTGCACGAGCCTCGCCTTCCCGGAGGGCAGTTCACCAGCTAGCAAGTCCCCGCTCACAATCGAAAATACGGCCTCACGGCCGGAGCACTCGGCGTGAACATGGGCGACATGGTGCTGCTTGTCGTCGAAAAAATACATCCGCACCACGATGCCGTAAAACATGGACAGAATCGGTATAATCAATCCTCACCCAATTCCACCATAGCACGCCGCGCCATACTAGCAGAACGCTGTGGGTGAGAGGCGCGGCAGCTTTTTGAGCCGCGTCCTTCTCAACCCAATAGTTAGACATCCTACCTAGTTCTTCGGGAAAGTAAGTGAATTTATTTCTCCGTTTCTTGTTCGGTAGCGAATATGGGAACCAGAACCAGGAGCAAACTCGAAGAAATCATTTGGAGTCTTCTCGACTCGGTGCGATTTTCTCAATAGCCCGTTTGGAAGAAACTCGTCTACCCGGTACAGCCAAATATTGGTCCCCACGAGCGCTGCCAAATGAGTCCCGACTGGTCCCGACAGTAATTGACCAGCGGTGGTTTGAAGCACACGTGAAAACTCAAAGTCCTCGCAGTTATTCTTGTTGTTCGGAACATCCAAATGCGTCATATCGATGTAAGCGCCGTTCCCGCTCCGGATATCGGTATGGAAAAATCTCTTGTACTCGACGACGCCTCCGAACTTTTGTAGAGCCACGTCTGCAAGCGTCCTCCGGCCCGCCTCTTCTCCTGCCTTGAACTCGGGTATGAAGTCAACAGCCAAGCCCAGTGAATGACTGTCTAGGTATGCTCCAGTGAGGGGAACCAGCGGCCCCGGCGCCAGTCCTTCTTTGACACGGGTCACTTCGAGAGTTTCAGACACGCAGTATATAACGATTGGTGCTGATTGACGATAGTGTGGAGCGAAGTGGACGATAACTTCCGGGCGACCATCGTTATTGAGGTCTGCAATCACAGCATTCTCAATCTTGGTCCGGTAAAGCGTGCCACCAAAGAGCTCTGGGTAGTCCTTCTCAAGAATGTAACGCCGGACAGCTTCAACCTCCTTCGGCATCTGCTTTTCCTGCCCGTAACAGACACTTACCGAAACCGACAGAACGATTATTACGAATATGATGTTTCGAGCACGCATTCTGCCTTAGTGTCAACCAGTGAGTATACAGGTCTGCGAATGACGGTTGTTAAAGTCCATACGGCGGACGGATTTTCCTCAGTTTCCAACCCCCTGTCAAGCGCTTCGGAGAACAACTCATACCTTCATATCCAGGTCTGCGAAATCTCAATATACCTGACCGGAACCGGCAACGACACTCAGAGTCCATCCACGGGACTCTGGCCCCCGCCTCGGTTCAAGACTTAGAGTCACATGATCGTCGGAAGACGGAAAAGGTGATTGCAGCGCTGAACGGGCAATTTTTGCCTATGACAATCGACGCCCACCGAACTGGAAAACTGACTCAAATGAGGAATGAAAGCGCGAGCGTGGTACCAAGTGGGCGCTCGGAGTGACTCATGGAACGGTTGAGATGGAGAGGTCAAAGTCGGCTTCTAGCCGGTCGCGACGAGCCTCCAGGCTTGAAGCTGGGAGTGAGTCAGCTATTTCCGGCTGCCGAAGACGTCTTTCAGAAGGTCGGTGACCCGCGCCGCCGGGTTGGTTCTGATTTTTTTCTCTTCCTGGGCGACGACGTAGAAAATCCCGTCGGTGGCCTTTTCGGTCACATACTGATGGATGTCGAAGGTAATGCTCCTGGCGAACGGCACGTTCTGATAACTGCCCATCAGATCGTTATACTGGCGGGTGACGCCGACTTGACTCATCACGTTCTCCACCGGCGGGCGAAACGCGGTGTGGAGCTTCTTCGATGTCTTCGCCTTGAAATAGTCGGTGGCGGCGGTGTCGTTGCCGTTTAGAATCTTGTGGGCGTCGTCGAAGGTCATCTGGCCGATAGCGTCCCAGAAAATTTCTTTGGCGAAGGGGACTGCCTTCTCGGCAGCGCGGTTCATGTTGAGAACAAAATCGTCGATCTGCGGTCCGAAGCCGACCATACGGAGCGGTTGTTCGATGCTTTGAATCTGCTTCGGCATGAGAATCTTGATCGCCGCGTTGAGAAAAAAACCGTCGATGGCGCTGGTTTGAAAGACGGCGTTCTCCGTTCCCACTCTCAGGGCTTCCTGTAATCCTGAGCCGACCCTTGCATCGCTCAATCCACCGCCGCTTCCCGCTCCGCTTAAACCCTTAAGCAGCTTGTCAAACTGCGCCGATGCAGGACTTACCATCAGCGTCAAGAATAATAACGTAACCCATATTCTCAGCATTGTAATTTCCCCTTGTAGTTGTTCGACCGGGGCGCCGACGAGCATTCGCGTCGAAGTCGAACAAATAAAATCCAGGATCCAGGCGAGGCCGATACGCGGCGGATGTCTTATAACGTATCTTTGAAGCGCTCGGGAGGCGCTATTCGATCCCCCAGTTTAAAATCGTTCAGCGCGGCGGCGAAGGTTGCGTCGACTAAAAGATTCATTATTTCTTGCTTTGCTGCTTCCGGGGCCAGTCTAAACGCCGTCCGCAGCGGCTGGATCGCCGCCCGCCAGCGGCTTTCGCTCACATAGGCGCGGCCGAGATAAAAATAAGCTTGAGCGTAGTCGGGATCTTCGCGGGTCGCCGCCTCGAAATGGGGGATAGACGCGGAGAATCGTCCCTGATTAAAAAGCGCCAGGCCCCTTTCGAAACTATCCTCTCCCCGAAAATGGCCAACCGTGGCGCAACCGCTCGCGATCGTCAAAACGAAGGCGAGGTAAATCGCAGCTTTTTTAAGCGCCATGGTCATTAACCTCCCCGGTTAAGCCTTAGACGAACGAGCAGGGAGTTTATTTCAAGCGGCGGTCGGTATGAATGACTATTTGCCGAAGGCGGCCTTCAGCATCGGCTCGAGCTCGCCGCGCTCGTGAAGCTCATGCAGGATGTCGCAGCCGCCGACGAACTTGCCATCGATGTAAATCTGCGGAATCGTCGGCCAGTTCGCATAGCGTTTGATCCCGTCCCGAACCCCGGGGTCCGCCAGCACGTCCTCGGTGGCGAAGGGGAAACCGTATGACTTGAGGATTTCGACCGTGTGCGCGGAAAAGCCGCACTGGGGAAAGTCTGCTGTCCCTTTCATGAACAGCACCACCTTGTTACTTTTTACCTTCTCATCGATTTGCGCCATCACATCGTCAGCCATAAAAAATACTCCTTCCGATTTTTTAGTTAAGCGCCCAATTTATCCCATTGCGCCGGGCTATAGGTCTTGAGCGCCAGCGCGTGAATCCTTTGATCTCCCATCGGTTCCTTAAGAGCCTCGTTGACCATCCGGTGTTGCTCGACCAGCCCTTTGCCTTCGAATGCCGGCGACACGATGATCACCTGCCAGTGATCGCCGCCGCCGGTCAGGTCCTGGGCCTCGACCAACGACACGGGAAGAGCCTTGGATAACGTTTGTTTGATTTCTTCTGGTGTAATCATGGCTGAATCCTATCGAGTCCGCGCAGCTCTTTCAACTGCCCATAGGGCCGTTCAATGTTCCAGGCCTGCCGTGAGCAAAGTCGAACGGTTCAAAGTTCAAAGTTTTCGGATTTGGCTTGTCGGATTCCGGCTCCAAACCTTGAACATTAGAACACGGAACCTTGAACCGGCGGCGCTAGCCAACCGGGCCTTCGAAATCCCGGCGCACTTTGCGCATCAACTCGCGCAGGTCCCTTCTCAGGTCGTCGAGCATCGGCCGTCCGACGTACCAGTAACCGCAGTAGAGATTGTGTATGGTCAAATCCGGCAGCAGAGAAAAGGTATAAGGCATCGCCGTGACGCCCCGGCTCTTGGAGGTCTCGGTCATATCGAGCAGCTTGACGACCTTGCGTTCCTGGTCGCTCAAGAACGAAAACTTGGCCCCCAGGCCGGTACGAAAGGCGTCGTTAACCTCGGGCGAATCGACGCTCACCACGGCGAGCTTACAATAATTGACGGCCAGCTCTTCCTGAAGTTCAACGTAATGGCGCAACTGCACCTGGCATTTCGGTCACCAGTAGCCGCGGTAGAAAGTCAGAATAAAGGGAAACTTGCCCACCAGCTCCGAGAGCTTGACCGGTTGACCTTCCTGATCCGGCAACTCGAAGTCGGGAAACGGCTTGCCGATAGTTAGGTTCATGAGTGAGTCTCTCCTTTGATCATTGGGTCTTCCAGGATTACTGTGAAAGACTATTCACCACAGAGACGCAGGTCGTGAGAAAAAATCCGTTCGTGGTTCGACGGGCTCACCACGAACGGGACTGCGTAATGTAAAGTCAAGTATTTAGCGTTCGTCCTGAGCGCGTCGAAGGGATCCGCGACCTCAGCGCCTCTGCGGTGCAATTTCCGAGTCCTTGCACCAAAATAGCGTTGGCGCGATTCTTAACGAATATTACTGGAGCGGTCATTTGCCCTGCTTCATCCACTCCCTTGCGTCCAAGGCCTTGCCGGTCACGCCCGCGGATTCAGCGGATGCTAGATACAGAAAGATCGGCATGATCTCCTCCGGCGCGGGCAGACTCAGTGGATCTTCGTCGGGATAAGCTTCCGCGCGCATGGCGGTCCGCGTGGCGGCGGGATTCACCGAATTCACTCTAATCCCGGAATCCTTCAGCTCATCGGCCAATACCTGGGTGAATCCCTCCAGGCCCGCTTTCGAACAGGCGTAGGCGCCCCAGCGCGCCTTGCCGGTCCGGCCCACGCCGGAAGAAACGTTGATAATCGAGCCCTGCCGCTGCCGAACCATGACCTGCAAAACTTTTTGGGTTAGCAGAAATACCCCCGTCAGATTGACGCGCACGACTTCTTCCCAATCGGCAATCGGGTAGTCCGCGATCGCGACCCGTGAGCCGAGCAGGCTCGCGTTGTTCACCAGCACGTCGATCCTGCCGTAGCGCTCCACTGCCGCTTCAACGATGCGCTGCGCATCTTCCCGTTTGCCGACATCGCCGGCCAGGCCCGCAATTTCTCCGCCGGCGTCCCGAATGTCACTCACCGTCCGTGCAAGATCGCCTTCCCCTCGAGCGCAGATGAAGACACGCGCGCCCTGGCACGCATAGGCCGCTGCAACGGCTTTACCAATGCCGCGGCTGCCGCCGGTAATCAACGCGACTTTGCCGGATAATTTTTGCCCTTCTTCGCTTGTCATCCCGCAGATGCTATACCATAGTCCGCAGAGGCATCAAAATCGTGAAAAGTTATCAGAGACTTTTTCTTTTCGCTCTGGCCGTCCTGGCAATGACCGTCCTACTCAGTCCCTGGGCGGCTATGACTTGGGATCAAATCACCGGCATGGTTCCGGGGTGGGAGCGGTATCGCTATTCCTTCGGTAAAATATTCAACCGTTTTTTCATGATTTCCGGCATCGTTCTGTTTTTTTTCTTCCGACGCTTCTTGAGACTCGGTCCCATGGATCGATTGGGACTGAGCCCGCGCGCATTCGCGTGGCGTGACATCGGTTGCGGCTTCGGCCTCGCCGTCGGATCTATGGCGGGCCTTGCGCTGATCATGTCGTGGTTGGATGTGTTCGAACCCTTCTTCCGGCTTTCCTTGGCCGAGTCGCTAAAGCGTTGCGCTTCCGCCATGCTCGCGGCCGCGACCGTCGGCTTCCTAGAAGAAATTCTTTTTCGCGGAGTCATCTTCAAGGGCTTGTTCGAAGAACTGGGGCGCGCTCGCGCTTACCTTATCGCCGCTCTCTTTTATTCCGCAATTCACTTTGTCAAACCCGGCGATGCCGCCGCATTAGGCCCGCTCGACGCCTGGATCGGGATACGCTATCTGGCCGGCTCATTTCACCCCTTCACGGATCTAACGACGTTGTTTCCGGGGCTCTTGGGACTGTTCTTGATAGGCGCCGTGCTTTGCTACGCCTTTGAGCGCACCGGGACGCTTTATCTTTCCATCGGTCTCCACGCCGGCTGGATCTTTAGTCTCAAGACGCTTCGCGTTTTCGGCGACTTCAGGCGCGGCGATCTCGGCTGGATGTTCGGCTCCACCGACCCCAAGATCGTCAGCGGTGTAATCACGTGGCTGGGTATTCTACTGGTCGCCGTCGCCGTCAGTCGGCTCACGCGCCGGCGCGCGCGGCTATTTCCCGATCCGCCCGTTCGAGCAACGGCTTAACTTTTACCGCGACGCGCTCGGCGATCAGTTTATAGCCGGCGCCGTTGGGATGAATTGGGTCGCTCCGCAGTTTTGCGTCCGTGAGAATTCCTTTGGTGACCTGAGGCACCATGAGGGCGCCGAATTTTTCCGCGAGCTCTCCCATCAGCGAGCCGTATTCATCGGTAAAAAGACCGAGTTTCATACCCGCGATCACCACCATCGCGCCGCGCTCTTGGATCCTGCGGATGATCTCTTCCATGTTTTTCTTGGTTTCCCCGATGGGAAACTGGCGCAGGAAATCATTGCCGCCCAACAGCACGATCACCAGGCGGGGGCTTCGCTCCAACACCTCGCCCGAGAGGCGACCCAGCGCCGCAGCGGTGGTATCGCCGCTCCGGCCGGCGTTGACGACAGGAGCGCCGATGAGCCGGGCCAATACGGATGGGTAGTCCTCGCCCGGACCGGCGCCGACTCCCTCCGTCAGGCTGTCTCCGAAACAGACGATCGTTTGCCCGGCGGAACCAAGATTGCGAATCCGGTCGTAACCCTCGCCGCCGCACGACGACGCGGAAATGCCGATCAGCAGGAGGAGGAAGCTCCAGTTTGCGCGAAACGGCTTCACTCGTCCCTGACGACGACGCAATGGTCTGGCGCGGCCAGGGCGAAAATGCGCTGGCCCTTTTGATAGAGCTCGGAAGGCGGGGAAATGACGCGCAGGGTAAAAGGCTGCGGCGCGAGGTCGACGGTGTAATCGATCATTTCGCCGAAGTAAATAAAGCGCCCGATCACGCCGGAAAAAAGATTCTGCCCGGCGTCGGCAAGCTTTCTTGCTTCCCCTTCATCGGCCGTCAAGCGGATGTTGTGCGGGCGCAAGCAGACCGCCGCGGGTCCTTGCTGTGGCCCATGGCCGTTGCCGGCCACGTGAATCTGCAGCCCGTCGCCCAACTGCATGCGGTCGCCACCGATCAACTGCCCGGTTAAAATATTCGCTTTACCGACAAACTCGGCGACGAAGCGGGTGCGTGGTTGATCAAAAATCTCCGCAGGCCTACCGGCCTGAACCAACCGCCCCTTGTTGAGCACGGCGATGCGGTCGGAGGTCGCCATCGCCTCGGCCTGGTCATGCGTCACGTACACGGTGGTGATGGCGAATTCCTCGTGCAGCCGGCGAATCTCGAAGCGCATCTCCTCGCGCAGATTCGCGTCCAGGTTGCTGAGCGGCTCATCCATCAACAGTATCTCGGGTTCCACCACCAGCGCGCGCGCCAGTGCGACCCGTTGTTGCTGTCCCCCGGACAACTCCGAAGGGTAACGCTCCTTGAGCGATTCCAGATGGACCAAGCGCAACGCCTTGGCGATTTTCTGATCGATCTCCTGGCGCGGCCATTTTTTGAACTTGAGCCCGTAGGCGACGTTCTGACTCACCGTCATATGCGGCCAGACGGCGTAGCTTTGGAAAATCATCGACATCGAACGCCGCTCCGGCGGCACCAGCACAGACGGCGAAGAGACGACTTTATCGCCCACCCGGATTTCGCCCCCGTCGGGTTGGAGAAAGCCCGCGATCAACCGCAGTGTGGTCGTCTTGCCGCAGCCGGACGGGCCTAACAGTGCCACGAACTCGCCGTCGGCGATCTCGAGATCGAGATCTTCCACGGCCGCGGCATCGGCGAATTTTTTGGTGAGCCCGCGAAGCGAAACCGTCGCCATCAAATTACTCCCGCGTCGCCACCACGTCCCGGTCCATCATCCAGCGCACGCCAAGAACTATTACGAACGAAACCGCCAGGAGAAAAATCCCCATGACCGCGATGGCGCCGATCTGCCCCTCTTCCTTGAGATCGAAGATCACCACCGAAACCACCTTGGAGTTCGGCGCAAATAGGATAATCGACACGCTCAGCTCGCGGATGACGCCGATGAAAATGAAGCACCAGGCGGCGATCAAGCCGGAGCGCGCCAGCGGCGCGGTAATATCTTTGAGCGACATCAAGCGGTTGGCGCCGATGATGCGGCTGGCATCCTCGAGCTCGGTATGAATGCTTTTGAAAGTGGATTCGGCCTGGGCGAAGCCGACGGGCATTTCTTTGGTCAGATAGGCGACGAACAGAATCCAAATCGTGCCGTAGAGGACGATGGGCGGCTGGGTGTAGACGATGAACAGTCCCACGGCAAGCACCACGCCGGGAATTACCAACGGCGCCAGGGCGAAAAACGTGAGATAGCGCGAGCCGCGAAAAAGGTTGCGGTTGGTGATGTAGGCGATCAAGGTGGCGACCAGGGTCCCGGCGGTGGCGGTGAGAATGCCTAATTTGAATGTGTTGACGATCGCCCCCCGGGTGTCGCTGAACTGAAACAGCGCGAAGCTGAAGTTATTCAACGTAAAGTTGTCCCAGTCCAGCGGCTGCGCCCAGGCATTGGAAAGCGCGGCCTTCAAGAGAATCCAGTAGGGTAGAAAAACCGAGAGGGCGAGAATACAAAACACCAGCAGCAGCACGGGCAGCTTGGCCCAGCCGAGCCTTACCATCCTCCTCTGTCCGCCCTTTCCGCCCACGGTGCTGAAGCCGCGCCGGCCGAGGATTTTTTTCTGCAAGGCGATCAGCGCCATGGTCGCAACGAGCAGCGGCACCGAAAAAGCCGCCGCGAGATCGAGGCGCGGCGGGTACTGAAAGAAGGTCCAGATCTGGGTGGTGATCGTATGAATGCCCGCCGGCAAACCGAGAATCGCCGGCGTGCCGAAAAGCGAAAGCGACTGAAGGAAAGCGACGATGAATCCGCCCACCAAAGCGGGCAAGGCGAGCGGCAAGGTTATAGTCCAAGCGGTTCTCAGCTTGCGCGCGCCGAGAATCACCGCGGCGTCTTCCAGGTCCGATGAGATCAACTCGCACACGTTGGCGATCATCGAAAACACGTAGGGAAAGCTGTAGAGGGCCATGACCAGGATCAGCCCGGGCATGGTGAAAACGTTGAACAGCGCATCCTCCGAGCCGGTCAAACTTCGGTAGAGCTTGTTGAGTAGTCCGGCGTTGGGGCCGGCCAGCAGCGTCCAAGCGAAGGCGCCGAGGAACGGCGGCGTCACAAACGAAGCCATCACCAGCGCGCGAATCGTTTTCTTCCACGGCAGATCGGTGCGCGTCACCAACCACGCGAACAGCCCGCCGATGACGACCGAGATCAGCCCCACCCAAAAAGAAATGACGACGGTATTGCGGATAGCGGCAAGGTAGGGACCGTGGGTAAAAACCTCGACGTAGTTGTGAAAGTTAAAGCCTTTCTCATCCCACAGACTGGCCTTAAAAATAGCCCCGAGGGGAAAGACCATCAAACAGACGAGAAACGCCGCTGCGCCAAGCCAGACCAGTAACGAAGGCTCCCAGCTTTTCAGCCTGGGCCAGCGCCCTGCACGGGCACCGGCTATGGTTTCGGTCCCAGCGGTCGGCATGACTTTGTTCTACGATACCTTAAAGATCTCGCGACCTGCGCAAGTTTTCGGAAGGCTCACCGGGGAGGCGCGGAGGACGCGGAGGGGAAATTAATGAAATTTTAACTCTGCGTGCTCTGTGCCTCTGCGGTGAAACTCTCCTTTTTTTGGTTGTTGCTCAGCCGCCCTGGTTCCTTTGTGGCAAGAACCACTTTTCCGTTATCTTACGCGCCGAAGTACTCGATGAAGCGTTTCTTGATTTCGGCGTTGCGCTTTTCAAGCTCGTCCGGATCCGCCGCAAGCAGTTTCAAGTCTTTAAGCTTCGGCTTGTCCGTAGGATAAGTGACTTCGGGATGACCGGTGTACAGTCCCTCCTTGTCGGCCAAAAGCTGCTGCGACTCCTTGGAAAAGATGAATTCGGTAAAAAGTTTCGCGGCGTTGGGATGCGGCGCATTTTTGGCGATGGCCACCGGAGAGACCACCAGCGGCACGCCTTCCTTGGGATAGATGATCGTTATCGGATTCCCCTGCTTCTGCGTCTTGTAATAAAAATATTCCGCGCCGTTCACGCCCACCGGCCGCTCGCCCGATGCCACCACGCCTGCGGGATCGTTGGCCGACTGGACCAGGTGCAGGCTGTTCTTGCCGAGGTCGCGGAAATAATCCCAGCCGTAGAGGTTCACCAACGCGAGAACGTGAGTCGCGATGATACCGCTGTAGCCCGGATGGGCCGAAACCATTTTGCCCTTCCATTTGGGACTCAGCAGTTCCTTCCAGGTTTTTGGCGCGTCTTTGTCGGAAACCATCTTGGGATTATGCGCGATGACGGAGAGCGTAGCCCTCATTCCGAAATAAAAGCCATCTTTGTCCTTAAAGCCGGCAGGGAAGCCCGCGACGCCCTGGGGGGTGTACTGCAGAAGCTGCCCTTTGTCCTTCAGCAATACGAAGTGACCGGCATCCGAGGTATGAATGAGATCGGCGTTTTTGATATTAGCAGTGGCTTCCTGCATCACTCTCTGGAGCACCCGCTGGGAGCCGCTGCGGTGCACCTCCACCTCGATGCCTTTATACTTGTTCTGAAAGTAATGGGCGATGGCCGTCGATGACGGCAGCGCCAGCGATGTGTACCAAACGACCTTCCCTTCCTTCCTCGCCGCCTGCACCAAGGCGGCATCCTGAGCCAGCGCAATCGTGGAGCCAATGGTCCACAGGGCAAACAGTAAGAAACCACATGTCTTTCTCATCTTTGCCTCCTAAACGAGTTAATCGAGATAGGCCCCCTTCATTACATGCCGACGCCATTTATGGCTATTTTATCTGCTTGAATCAAGGGCGCCGGCTATTAATCTAGCCGCGCGCATCGTTACGGCATCAAATGATCCGTCAACTGCGAAATCGCTGGAAGCCGATCCAATTGCTTCACGCGATCCAAAAGGCGCTCGACTTTTTCCACCGACACCGCCAGGCGCGCGTTGGCGCGAAACTTTTCTTCGATCTCTCCGGGCGGCAGCGGGTCTTCGAATCCGCCGCGCGGATAAGGCTGATTCTCTTCCAACACGGTTCCATCGTTTAAAGTGATTTTAACGTGGCCGGAGAAATGGCGTGGATAGTCGATGGTCGGATCCAGCACGTAGCGAACTTTTTTCGCCAGCCCGAGGACGATGGGATCGCGGATCGCCTCTTCGGTGAACTCATCCAGCCCCGCCCTCCCCCGAACCAGCATAACCGAAATGCTGTAAGGGAGGCTAAACTTGGCTCCGTAGGAACTCACCGGCTTCTGCTTATCGGCGAGCGGCTCCCACAGCCGGTGCACCGGACCTTCCGCCGTACGGCAGACGACCTCGGCAATCTTCTCCGGCGCCGGTGAGAATTTCTGTTTCAACTTCAAGGCGCAGTCCATATAGGGATGCGATATCGAGCCGCAGGGGTAGGATTTGAATGCGAGCCGCGGAATCTCCCACTGCTTTCCCAACTCAGTCAGTTTTTCGAAGCGATAGTCACTCTGGCCGCCGAAGGCATGGAAGAAGCCATGGGTCCCTTCGAAGACTTTGCCCGGCCCGCGAAAACCTTCCCGCGCGAGCATCGTCGCGATCACGCCGCCGTGAGCCGACCAGCCGGGATGAAGCCGCTTGGTCCAGGTGCCGTCGGCAAGATATTCGATGATGCCCGAACTCTGGCTGCCACACAGGCCGAAGGCGTCGCTCCATTGGGCGGCCGTTAAGCCATATAGCTTGCCCGCTGCCGCCGCCGCGCCGAATGTCGAGCAGATCGCCGTGGGGTGAAATCCCCGCGCATGAAACTTGCCGGGCGCCACCAGGCATACCTTACACAATACCTCCGTCGCCGCGATGGCGGATTCCAGAACGGCTGCGCCACTGGCCCCCACCTCCTCGCCCACTGCCAACGCCGTCATCCAGGCGCAGGAACCGGTGTGCACGATCGCTTCTTCCAATGTATCGTCGTAATCGAGACCATGGGCCAGGGTGCCGTTGGCGATCACCGCATTGGCGGCGGCCACTTTGTGATTCGAGCCGATCACCGTGCTCTGCGGCGAGCCACCGAGCTTTTGCGCGACGCGCGTGACCATGGCGCCGAAATCCATCGTCGACGAGGCCAGCGCCACCCCCAGCGTGTCGAGGAACACCAGCTTCGCTTTCTCGACAACCGCCGAAGGAACGTCGTCAAGCTTAAGCCCGCCGACAAATCGGCCTATCGCTTGCGAGTACGGCTCCACTTTTTGCTCCCCGACTTCGCGCTCTTTGTTTCGCTCTTCGGCTTGCCGCCGCTGAGCGCCCCGAGCAGCGGACTTAGACTGCGCAGTTGCTCCATGCGCGCCACCAACTGAATGACTTCCTCGGCGCTTTTGCGCGGCAGCACGAGATCGGCGCAATCGCGAAACTTATCGCCCAGCTCGGCCCAGCTCATGGGCTTTTCCGGATGGCCGCGGGCGACATCGTAGCGCCCTTCGATTATGCTACCGTTTTTGAGCTTGATGCGCACGCGCGCGCGCACTTTATCGTAGCCGAGCGCTTCCATCTCGTCGTCGACGTAGAGCGTCACGCGCTTCATCATCTCGACGACGCGCTTGTCGCGCACCTTGCGGTCTTGGAACTGGGCGATGCCCGCCTTGCGCTCCAGAACGGCAATGGCCATGCAGAATGGTATGCTAAATTTCCCCTCCAGCGCCGTTTTCGGCATCGGGTAAATCAAGGCGTTGGGAACGTTGGAATTGGTGCCGACGTCGATATGCTCGATATCCCCGGCGTGAAGATCGTG
>Ga0209726_10005379_pt1 | contig 15567 bp, 9 predicted proteins | sample Subgrocontami54m_FD_187453 | JGI IMG/M metagenome (GOLD analysis project Ga0209726, IMG submission 187453) | Subsurface groundwater microbial communities from S. Glens Falls, New York, USA - GMW46 contaminated, 5.4 m (SPAdes) (version 3) | ecosystem: Environmental > Aquatic > Deep subsurface >... | reverse complement strand
CGGCCGTCCCACTGGACGTGTTCTAATTTTCACCCTTGAGGGGGCAGACGTTGGCGCGTCTGTTCCCTCGTTCTTTTCTGGTCCATCCTCACTTACGTCTAAAAGACGGAAGCTGTTAGGGCTACTCCCGTTTCCCTTGCGAGTTATGGTGATCACTTTTTGTTTCACCAACTTCGCAAGTTCGCCAGCAATACGTGCCCGCAGATTATTTGCTGGAAGCGGTGCGCCCGAACCTCTCAGCACCGTCTCCACGTTTTTTACTGTGAATTGTTCGTCGTGAAAGTGGCGCACGGATTGACGTACCGCGCCAGCAAACCCCACGGCCAAACCCGGAACATTGACGATCCGCGATACGTTAGTCTGCTCAACGTCCTTTAGGTCGAAAATATTGGTTTGCGTTGATTCGGCGCGGAGCCGCCGTTCCAATAGTTCAACGGCGTCATATTGGTTTTGAACTGCCGCCGTTTCGGCCTTGAGTCGCTCCAAGTCGGTAGCGATCTGCTGTTTCAGGCCAACCAAATCAGCTACGGTAATAGTCATGATGCCCCCTCAAGTGATGCGGTTCGAGGGAATTTTAACGCATGGCTAGGAAAATACAATAGCTTTCCGACGTTTTTAAAGCTGTAAGTGTTGTCAGCTACGCTAGCCAAGCATATTTATGACTAACCCCGCAATACCCGGTTTTTTTGTTGCCAGTGCATACGTCTGCACTCGAATGCAATTTCTGCTGCTGCGGCGCAACGTTACTTAGTCCCGTCAGGTATGTAAGTGCCTTTGGCGCAATAGCGGTCAAGACCTAAACAGAGCATTTATTATGTATATATAGGTATTGAAAGTTAATATCTATGCCCTATAATACATTTCATGAAGCCAAGTCTCCGCAAAACCATTCGAGCGCGGCGGCTTGCCTTGGGCTTATCGCAAATCGAAGCTGCGCGCCGAAGCGGGATTCAACAACGGCAAGTGTCGCTCTTCGAGCGTGGGGGAGATGTCACGCTATCCACTTTCTTGAAGCTGGCCCAGGCGCTCGACATGGAACTGGTGCCTGTGCCGCGGGAAGACGCCGCAAAGGTCGAGTTTCTGCTCGCGGCCAAACGCGAGCCTGCGCTTTCAGCCAGGTCCCCCTCCCTGCTCGAACGTTACCAGGTGAAAGACGACGAGGAGCAATCGAATGGCTGATGCCCGCGTCCTGAAGATACTGCTTGGCGACGTACTTGTCGGCCACCTCACTGGCTTGCACGACGGGAAAAACCTGTTCGCCTTCGATGAAAGCTACATCGACCTGGGTCCAAGCCGGCCGGTCCTGAGCCTGTCCTTCAACACTCCGGGAGATGACGAGACGACAGAACGCAAACTGCGGGAAATTTATTCGAGTCGGATGAAACTGCCGCCTTTCTTCAGCAACCTGCTGCCGGAAGGCGTGCTGCGGGAATACATGGTCAAACGTCTGAAGATCCACCACGACCATGAATTCGACATTCTTATGGCACTGGGCGGGAGCCTGCCCGGCGCGATTCGCGCACTTCCGGCAGATGAGTGGCCTCAAGCCGCGCGTAACCACCAGCCTGGCACTACGCACGCTGTTCTCGATGAGTCACCGATCAAGTTTTCGCTGGGCGGATCACAGCTCAAGTTCTCGATGATCGAGCGCGGCGGGCGATTCACGCTGGACAACGGCGCCGAAGAATGGATCATCAAACCGCCTCATCCGACCCACCCTGACGTCCCGGCGAACGAATACACGATGATGCGGCTGGCGGCCGCTGCCGGAGTACAAACGCCCGAAGTCAAAATAGTGAATCTCGATGATATTGATTTGACCGGGCTGGTCGGCCTCTCGATACCGAAATCGGAAACCCGGGCCTATGCAGTCAAACGTTACGACCGGACTGCTGAAGGCCGCGTGCATGTCGAAGACTTCGCGCAAGTATTCGATGTTTACGCCGACCAGGAATACAAGGCGACCAATTACGACACCATTGGTAGACTGATCTTTGATCTCTTTCCCAACCGGTTCGAGCAGCTCGCGGAATTCATCCGGCGACTGGTCGTCAACATACTCATCGGAAATGGTGACGCCCATCTAAAGAACTGGTCAGTGATCTATCGCGACAAAGTCACGCCGCAGTTAGCGCCCGCCTATGACCTGGTATCGACAATTCACTATGTCCAAAACGACACTCTGGCTCTTAATCTGGGTGGTAAAAGACATTTTGAATCGATCGATGAGTCGCATTTCGACCAGATCGCCCGCCGGATGGATGCCCCTCCGAAATTCGTGCTGGAAATCGTAAAAGAAACGGTGACCGCCGCGCAAAAAGAATGGCCCGGAATCATCCGGGAAGCTGGTCTCCCGGAGAATATGCGTGACCGCCTATACCAATATTGGGGCGGGCTTTCCAAGCTACTGCGGTTAAAGCAATAGCATAGCGATTGCGCCGCTATGAAAAACGGGAACAAAGGGGGAACAAAGGGGCCAGGCACACTCATTCCTCCATCATGCCTCGCCATCGTCGTGCAGGCCAATAGCATATCAGGTGACGCGGCGCTGCGCGCTGGCCGTGGCGACAGCCCGGCAAGCGCCCGTCTCGGCGCCGGAGCGGAGCGTGAAACTGGCGAGGCGGTGAAACCGCGAGACTAGAAGTGGTGATGGGGTTTTCGTTCTGCCGCGCTACCGCCCTCGCACTTTCACACTCTCCCGGCCTCACCAAAAACGCCCGCAACGGCAATGTACATGAGGCCTTCTGGGTTTTTGGTCAGGCGAAATCGACTACGGCCGCGGTTATTCTGCTTCCCGCGCCGCTTTTCCTCCGGGCAGCGTAGAATCTTCGGGGGGATTAGCGAGGGGGCGCGCACAGGTCCGATTATGTGAAGCTTACGCAGGTTTCCCATTATGCAATTAGCCAAGCTTGACCCCGAACCCGATTATTGAAGGTAGCCAACTAAATGCCGACGACTCCTGCAAACTCAGGACTCCGCGACAATTACACGCGCGGAACAGTAGCGGACTTCTTGAAGGGAAAGATTCAGGATGGTTCGCGACTCTCGGTGGTTTCTGCTTACTTCACGATCTACGCCTACGACGCGCTCAAGGACCACCTCGATCGCATCGACCACCTTGATTTTCTTTTCGGTGAGCCATCCTACGTTAACCGGCTTGACCCCAGCAAGACGGAGAAGAAAGCGTTTATTATTGATTCCGAGGGACTGGCGCTCTCCAACAGACTTCAACAAAAGCGCGTTGCCAAAGAATGCGCTGAGTGGATAGAACAAAAAGTCGACATCAAGACGATCAAGCAGTCGAACCTGCTCCATGGAAAGATGTATCACGTCGCCACGAGTGGAGTGGAGGAAGCGATTCTTGGTAGCTCCAATTTCACCGTCCGTGGCCTCGGTCTGGGCGACGGCGGCAACAACATTGAGTTGAACCTCATCGTCGACAGTAACCGCGACCGCCAGGAGCTGAAGCAGTGGTTTATGGAAGTCTGGAACGACGAAAAGTTGGTCAAGGACGTGAAACAGGATGTCCTGCTCGATCTTCGGAAACTCTACGCGAACCAGCCGCCGCAATTCATCTATTACCTCACACTCTTCCATCTCTTCCGCGATTACCTTGATGGCACGCGCGACGTCGACGATAACATCCGGCGCGTCGCGCTCCCGGACACTCGCATCTGGCGCACGCTCTTTACATTCCAGAAGGACGGCGCCAAAGCGGCCATCAATAAGATTCTCGACTACAACGGCTGCATTCTCGCGGACAGCGTAGGCTTGGGAAAGACCTACACTGCCCTCGCCGTCATCAAGTATTTCGAGCAGCGAAACGAGCGCGTCCTGGTGCTTTGCCCAAAGAAACTGAGCCGCAACTGGACCATCTACCGCAATCCCAGTTCCCTGAATCCATTTTCCGAGGACAAATTCAGGTATGACGTGCTTCATCACACGGACCTCTCACGCGAATCAGGCAACGTCAATGGCCTCGAGCTGGATACCCTCAACTGGGGCGCCTACGACCTGGTTGTGATCGACGAGTCCCACAATTTCCGGAACAACAATCTGGCGACTCAGCGCCCGGGAGACACCGCGGAACGCAGGAGTCGTTACCAGCGGCTCATGGAGGACATCATCTCCGCGGGCGTAAAGACGAAGGTACTGCTGCTTTCGGCCACGCCGGTAAACAACCAATTGGCGGACCTTCGCAACCAGATTTCCTTCATTGCCGGCGGCGACGTGGCCCGCAATGATGTCGCGGACGCGGCATTTGCCGAGAAGCTCAACATCCTGTCGGTCCGGGATACTTCCCGGCAGGCACAAACGCAATTCACCAATTGGGCCAAAAAGCCACCTGGCCAGCGCAAGACCCGCGACCTCATCGCGGCCATCGGAGGTGATTTCTTCAAGTTGCTCGACGGCCTCAGTATTGCCCGATCGCGAAGTCAAATTGCCGCCTATTACGCTGGCGAGATGAAGGAACTTGGCGGGTTCCCGCGTCGCCCCGCGCCAAAGGCTATTCACGCCGCCATCGATCTGGAGCGGCGGTTCCTTTCCTTCGAGCAACTTGACGCCGAGATCAGCGTTCTCCGATTAGCCCTGTACCATCCCACCAGCTTCCTCCGGGACGACCTGCCGGCGAATGTCCATGCCGCCTACGAAAACAAGATGCTTGGTGGATTCACTCAAGAGGGCCGCGAGCGCATTCTGATCGCCATGATGAAGGTTAACTTCCTCAAGCGCCTCGAAAGTTCCGTGGACTCCTTCCGCCTGACGCTAAAACGCACAATCGACAAGATTGATCAGTTGGAAGGACGCATAACCGCTTTTGAGAAGCACCTCGATGACAATCCAGACCTCGACTACGATTCACTGACCCCTGAGCAGTTAGAGGACCCTGATTTCGACGAGGAGGAATTCACCATCGGTGGCCGCCGCCGCATCCATCTCGCCCATCTCAAATTGCCAGAATGGCTCAAGGCGGTCCGTAATGACCGCACGCAGCTTCAGTTTCTATTCGAGAAGACCCAGTCCGTCACGGCCAAACGCGATGGCAAGCTCGCCGAGCTTAAAGCAATCATTGAAGCCAAAGTTCGCCAGCCCACGACCAACCGTGACGGCAAAACAAACCGCAAAGTCCTTGTATTCACCGCCTTCGCCGATACTGCCCGCTATCTCCACGAGCACCTCGCCCCCTGGGCGCGGAAGGATCTCAAGATCCACACTGGCCTCGTCTGCGGTGACGGGGGCAACGCCGCCTCGCTGGGCCACACTGATTACGACGACATCCTCACCAATTTCTCCCCCGTCGCCAAACGTCGCGCTGACCAGTCTCCCCGCTTTCCCAACCAAAAAGAGGAAATCGACCTTCTAATCGCAACGGATTGCATTAGCGAGGGGCAGAATCTTCAGGACTGTGACCTTCTCGTCAACTACGACATTCACTGGAATCCCGTGCGTATCATTCAACGCTTCGGGCGTATTGACCGCATTGGTTCGCGCAACGATTCGGTGCACCTTGTCAATTTCTGGCCAGTCGCCGACCTCGATCATTACCTCGGGCTCAAGCTGCGCGTGGAGGCCCGCATGGCGCTCGCGGATCTGGCTGCCACGCAGACCGACAATCTTCTCGATCCTGGTCAACTCGAAGACCTGATCAAGGAGGATCTGCTCTTTCGTGACCGCCAGCTCAAGCGACTCAAGGACGAGATTCTCGACCTCGAAGACCTCGATGATTCCGTGTCGCTCACCGATTTCTCACTGGACGAGTTTCGCATGGACCTTCTGCGCTATTTGGAGGCAAACCGCGAGGCACTCGAAGAGGCTGGGGAAGGAATCTATGCCGTCGTGGCGCCCAAGTCGGACTTGTTCATTGCAGCGCAGCCTGGTGCGATCTTCTTGCTCCGTCATCGTGCCAAATCGCAGCAGCCATCCGCCGCGTCAGGCAAGTCTGCGGACTCCACCAAGCTGAACCCGCTGGCGCCTTACTATCTCGTTTACGTGCACGACGATGGCACCGTCCGTTTCAGCTTCGCCCAGCCCAAGGAAACCATGCTTCTCCTGCGCGATCTCGCTGCAGGCGAACCGGCCGCCTTCGAGAAGTTTTGCGACCTGTTCGACCAGCGCACAAAGGATGGCGCGGACATGAGTCACTACGACGGCCTGCTCCGGAAGGCGCTCGCCTCGATCGAGCACACGTTCCAACGGCGCGCGGCCGCTTCGCTCCTGTCCAGTCGCAGTGCTCTGCTGCCGACCACTTCGGAAGTACCAACCTCCAGTGGCGACGACTTCGACCTTGTGACCTGGCTGGTCATCATGGAGACTCAATAGAGCTATGGCCGCCGACACTGATATTCGCGAAGGGATTGAAGCTGCATTAGCCACCTTCTCGCATCAGCCTATCCGCGAAGCCGCAAGCGGGTTCTTGGCAACCCTTGGCTACCGGTCTGATCGCACGCTTAACCTCGGCAACTCCAGCCCGCGGGCGTTCCTTGAGTTAGTGAATTCCCGCACCGGCAGCACCAGTTTCAACGAATCCAAAGCCCTCTTTTCCGACTGGGCATCTGCCGACCTCCTCTTCCAGCTCACCGACGAGGAACTCTCCGGCCAGACGAGTCTCTTCAAGGACATCGCCGTGAATCCCGGCCTGCTCCGCTCCTACCTCTTTTTCGCCATCGAGCTGACCGGCGGCGACTACCCCCGTGGCAAGCTTACCGGCATTGCCCGCCAAATCAACAGCGTCTTCCCCATGCCCGTCATGGTGCTCATCAAGCACCTCACAGAGAAGAAGCCAGTTCTTTCCATCACCGTCATCAACCGGCGACAGAGCAAGCGCGACGCCGCTCGCGACGTCCTCGGCAAGGTCACCATCATCAGGGATATCTCGCTCTCGCAGCCACATCGCGGGCATCTCGACATCCTCGCGTCCTTCGCCGTTCCTAACCTCGTCCACCCACAGCGGCTCCCGATCAACAACTTCGACACTCTGCACGCTGCATGGGAGGAAATCTTCAACGTCGAGCTGCTTAACCAGCGTTTCTACCGCGAACTGGCCAATTGGTACTTTTGGGCACTCCCACAGATTGAGTTTCCAGCAGACGTCCCGCTCACCGATGACGAAGACGGCAGGAAACGCCGTGCTACCGCGCTCATCCGGCTGCTGACCCGGCTCATCTTCTGTTGGTTCCTAAAGGAGAAGGGCCTTGTCCCCGAGAAACTCTTTGTCGAGGCCGAGTTGAAGGGCATTCTCAAAGATCTCGCTCCAGGAACCTGCTCCTACTATCAGGCCATCCTGCAAAACCTCTTCTTCGGCACGCTCAACCAGCGAATGGGCAAGGACAGAAACGGCCAGCCCTACCGAGCCTTTGCCCGCGACGAAGGGTTCCGGAAGAACCGAGCCACCTACGGCGTGGACACTCTTTACCGCTACGAGGAACATTTCCTCGAGCCTGCCACTGCGCTCGATCAGTTCGCCGACGTACCTTTCCTCAACGGTGGACTCTTCGAATGTCTCGACCGGCCCGAGGAGGGCACTGATAAGAAGCTCTACATTGACGGTTTCTCTCGGAACAAGAAGAAACGCCCCATCGTACCGAATAGTCTTTTTTTCTCAGAAGAGAGAACGGTGGATCTTTCGGGTAACGAGGCCTACGGCGAACCCAAGCGGAAGAATGAGAAAGTCCGCGGCCTTCTGCGTATCCTGCATTCCTACAAGTTCACCATTGTCGAAAACACACCTATCGACCAGGAAATCGCCCTGGACCCCGAGCTGCTCGGCAAGGTTTTCGAAAACCTCCTCGCCTCCTACAACGAGGAAACCAAGACCACAGCTCGCAAGCAGACCGGCTCCTTTTACACTCCGCGCCCCATCGTCGAATACATGGTGGACGAATCGCTCAAAGCCCACCTGACCGGCGCCCTGACCAAGACGGACATGAGCGAGGAGGATGCACAGGCCGGTCTTGACATTCTTTTTGCCTACACCGAGCGCGAACACGCGTTTCAGGAGCGAGAGGTCGCAGCCCTGCTCGACGCCATCCACACCTGCAAGATTCTCGACCCGGCCTGCGGTTCGGGCGCCTTCCCGATGGGCATACTACATAAGCTTGTTTACATCATCCACAAGCTCGACCCCGACAACGCTCGCTGGAAGCAGCTCCAGATCGACGCCGCCGCGAAGATTCCCGACTCCTCCTCCCGTGACGCCGCCATCACTGCTATCGAGTGCGACTTCGCCGACAACGAGGACGACTACGGCCGCAAGCTTTACCTCATCGAGAACTGTCTCTACGGCGTGGATATCCAGCCCATCGCCATTCAGATCGCTAAACTCCGCTTCTTCATTTCCCTCATCTGCGACCAGCGCACGAACCGCAGCAAGAAGGAAAACTATGGCATTCGCCCGCTACCTAACCTTGAAACTAAGTTTGTCGCCGCCGACACCTTAATCGGTTTGCCTGAGATGGAGCAGCTGGCGCTCGTGCCGCAGCGCGTTTATAAGATTGAGGCAGAAATCGAATCCCTCTACCACAACCACTTCGCGGTCCAGCGCCGCGACCAGAAGCTCGCCCTGCAGCGCAAGATCAAGGACCTCCGCGCAGAACTCGGCAAACTACTCGCAGAAAGCCTCATGGCCTCCAAGAAGGCCCAGCACGTTGCCGACTGGGACCCATTTGACCCTCAGGCAAGCTCTGACTTCTTTGATCTGCACTGGATGTTCGGGCGTTCGCTAGCAGATGGCTTCGACGTCGTATTGGGAAACCCCCCTTACCAGTCAGCGATCGAACACAAGAAAATAAAAGGTGAGGAATATCGGAACTCTGTTAAGCAGCGATACATCGCGACTACAGGTACATGGGATCTCTACATTCCTTTCTTTGAAGCCGGAATTAAGTTCCTAAAGCCAAATGGGGTTCTTTCATTTATCTCGCCGAACAAGTTTCTTTCGGCGACATATGGTATTGGGCTTCGCAAGTTTCTCCTTGAGGCTTGCCGCATCCTTTCATTGACCGATGTCAGCCACCTGCCAGTTTTTGAATCAGCCAGTGTCTATCCGGTAATTTCAGTCTTCCAGAAAGTGCGGCCCAAGGATCGGTACGAACTCGTGCTCAATCTTCCAAGTTCGCGCGCCTCGCAATTTAATGAAGATGAGTATCTGGTTGCCCGACAGAGCTCTCATGCCTTAACACTCCTACCAGACAACCTATGGGGATTCTTGCTTTCACCTCGCCTGAAGATTCTGGAATCCCTATTGATCGACTGCCAGACACTTGATACCGTTACTCGTGTTCGCGCTACAACCACAGCTGCCGAAGCGGATGAACTAGGTTCCACGCTTCGCTCCGCACCAAGCGCCGGATGGAAGACTCTAAACACGGGAACGATCGATCCGTTCTGCAATCATTGGGACTCTGAGCCGATTCGACACCAGGGGAAATCTGTACCGCGGCCGATGATCCCTGATGGACCAGTTGTGTCCGAAAATCGGCGCGAACTCTACTCGTCGCCCAAGTTGATCTTTGCCAAGATGGCCCTGCGATTGGAGGGGTTCGTCGACCGCCAAGGGGAGTACGCAGCCCTCAATTGCAATTGCGCCTCGGCTCCGACTAGTGGCTGGACATTAGATTCATTAGCTGTGGTTCTCCATTCCACTGTGATCGCATTTGCATATAAGCAGTACTTCGATGGCCTAAGAATGAGCGGCGGTTACTTGCCGTTTCAGGCACCACAGCTAAGGATCATTCCGATTCCCAAGATCAAGAAGCTCGTTGCCGAACGATTGGATGCGCTTGGCCGACTCCGTGCATTGGCTGCGAGTACTCAGATTGACGACACAGTTCGAGCGTTTCTTGCAGATCTTTCGGACGCCTGCGTAATGGAGTGCTACTTCCGCGAGCACATGGCGGAGCGCAGCCTGCTCTTTCTCGACGACCTCGCCGATCACCTTTCCGCCTACGATCCGAATGACTCTGAGGCGAAACAACGCGAGTTCCTCAACAGGTTCTACCGTACACTCAACGCTCCGTCGTCGAAGATCCGCAACCGCCTTCTCCGCCTCACCGCCGACAGCCCAGACTTCCTCGCCGTCATCAAGGAGGCGGGCAAGGTATGAAGTCCCGCCTACAGCGCCTTGAAATCCGCAATTTCAAGGCCTTTCGGGAATTCACCCTTGACCTTGAAGGCCGCCATCTCCTCGTTTACGGTCCCAACGGCTCTGGCAAGTCTTCCCTGTACTGGGCGCTTTATACCTTCCTGCAAAGCGCCCGTAAGCGCCCGAAAGGTTGCATCGCGAAGTATTTCGACCCTGCAGGTCAAGAACATCTTCTCAATATTCACGAGCAAGCACAGGCTACGCCGATGCCCGGCGAAATCGCATTGACTTTGCGCGATACCGCTACAAAACTCGACACCACCTATCGCATCAGCCAAACCGATCACGATACTTATAACCAACCTTCAATTCTCAAAGGTGACCTTGCAAGCGACTTCATTACCTATAGGTTTTTCTTCGGCTTTTCGCATTTCCGGAATTCGCAAAAACTCAACCTTTGGCCACTTTTCGAAAGCGAGATTCTTCCCTTCTGCGTTTCGACAGGTGGTTCAAAGCCACCTTTGGAATATTGGAATGCCATTAAAGCTGGCATAGCAAATCCTTGGAGATATAAAGGGCTTGCCGGTTCTTACGCATACAGCGATTTCATCTCAAATACCGATTCATTGACTCAAATATTGCCAAGCATCGTCGATAGTATCAGCGATGAAGCACAAAAGTTTTACGATGAGATTTTTTCCGCCGACGACCCCGCGAGAGTTACACTCAAACTCGGACTTACAACCAAGCCGTCATATGACCGCACGGCGAAATTATTTACCCCGCCCGTACTGGAGTTTGGTGTGCAAGTGGGCGGAAAAACAATTAACCGCCCTCAAGCGTTCCTAAACGAAGCTAAGCTCACCCAGCTTGCTCTGTCTGTTCGGTTCGCCGCCTCGCTCGTCAACTTGCACGAGTCCGACCTCAAGCTTCTTGTTCTCGACGATCTGCTTGTCAGTCTCGATATGAGTAACCGGATGAAGATCGTTGAAATTCTCCTTTCTGATACTTTCGCCGGATACCAGAAAATCATCCTCACTCATGAACTCGGCTTTTTCCGCGAGTTCCGCCGCAAGATCGGCGCAAACCACCCGGATTGGTGTTTCCTCCGCCTCGAAGGTGATGCCGCAGCCAAGATCGAAGCGAAGAGCGAGAAGACCGATGTCCAGAAGGCAGAGGATTACATCCACGGCCACAATCTCGACGAAGCAGCCCTTTGCTTGAGAAAGGCAGCTGAAGACATGGGCAGGCGATGGCGAGAGTGGGCGGAAAAAAAGGCGATTCCGCCCGGCACTTTTTTCACCCTCACCGAGAACCTCCGTGCTGCGAGAAAGCGGTTTCTTAGCGAATTGCCGCTTGAGATCCTCGAAAAGATCGTCGAGCCCACGCCCTCCGCTCATCGCAGCTTGTTGGTCGCAGCGGCTGACGATGACGTCGACGGAAATGCCGCTCTCGATGCCGCCACAAAAGGAATCCTGAAATCAAAGCGGAAGCGCCTTCGCGAGGTGTTCACATCCGACCACAGCAACAGACTCAGCCAGATCAAACTGATCGACGAAATCCTCGCCTGCACTGAGCGCGTTCTCAATCCCGCCGCCCACGCCGGAGATCCGCCGCTCTACCAGAAAGAAGTCCAAGACGCGTTGAATATGATCAAACAACTTGAGACCACACTCAATCCATGATCTTCCTTCGTTCCAACGATATGCCAGGCAGATTTCGATAGTTACTTAGCAAGGTATCTCAACAGTCTTCTGACACCCCGGAAGATTGCCGTAGCCGAAGTCGAAGACTAGATTCTAGGGGTTGGGTGAAGGCAATTGAGAACCATACCGAATAGAAAGACGCCGTCATGAATACTGACCCGCTGTTTTGTACGCTGAGGAATGTGGACATCGCCCGCCTGATCCGTTCGGCCAAGCAAGTTGTCTGCTATGCCGCCCCCGGCGTTCAACCCGAAGTGGCGAAGGCTATGGTGGACACCGGCGCCCGGCTTGGACCGGAAATGCTGACCGTATGCCTGGATTTTGACGAGCGCGTGATGCGCATGGGCTACGGAGAGATCGACGCGGTGAAACTCTTGCGGGAAGCCGGCATCAGCGTTCGCAGTGCACCCGGTCTGCGCACCGCCCTGGTGATTGCCGACAATACTGGTTTCATTTTTACTCCCACGGCTCTTTACCTTGAAGCCGAGCCCACCGGGCGTGCAGCGCACAACGCCATACGCATGTCCGATGAACAAAGCGCCATGTTCATCGATGCCGAGCCCACCGGTATTTCTGCGCCCAACGCGATACGCATGTCCGGCGAACAGATGGCTGAAGCCCTGGCTCGGCTGTCACCGGCCGCCAAAGCGATCGCCGTGGCCCAGGCTAAGACGCCGGAAGAGAAAAAGCGCATCGAAGCATTACCTTTGGATGTGGGGTCGAAGCAGATAACGAATGCGCAGTTCTCCAATGTCGCCAGCAGTCTTGAAAAAGCCCCACCAGTGCGGTTTGATCTGGCGCGGCAGGTTCGGGTGTTCGAACCGTATCTGCAATATGTGGAATTGAGTCTGACGGGTGCTGCTATCCAACGCCACCGGCTGGCGATTCCGCCGCGCATCCAGAAGCTGGGGAGTAGCGAGGAGCTGGAGAAACGTTTGCGAACGACATTCGAGTTGATTGAGAAGGGCAGCAAGCTCACATCCAAACCGCTCGACGACGCGCTAGACGAAATACGCAAGAACTTCACGCCCTCGCTGGGCAAATATCATGGACGGGTCGTGCTGAAAGCTGCGAAACCACATCTGGTGAAACGGCTCGAGGAGTTCCGCACGAAATTGAAGAGCCACCAAGCAGACGTTGCAGCAGAGCTACAGCAGCATCTCGACAAATCACGTAAAGAGATTGTCGATTACTACCTGCCCCGTGTTGTCGAGACGCCGCCCGACGCGTTGGTTGGACAAATGCTGAGTGGTAAACCTTCAGATGACGAAGCACGACAGTGGCTAAATGGGGAACTCAATAGGGTCTTCCCGAATGCCAAAGCGCTCGTCGATGAAATGGCGCTGGGTGAACGCTACAAAGATGTGACTTTTGAGACCTTGAACCGCGAAGATTTTCTTGAGTCGGTCAAAGCCGCATTCCCGAGCGTGGATTGGGACAAGGCATACGCGGAATTTAGGGCGGCGGGTGAGAGTGACGGCAAGAAAAGCGATGGGTAGGGTCCTGACGGATACCTGAAGGGTGCAGCGTGAGGCTCAGTTAGCGAGCTACAACTCTCCGGCGCTTGGCGATATCCACCAGCTTGCCGGCACGCATCACCCAGCATGGTGTTCCGGTACGACGCGCGAGCGCGAGCGCCTGCTTCGCAGCACGCATCAGCGCAGCCTTTGAACCGGCTATATCACGGTCCTTCGGTTGACCGTTAGCTTTCATTGACGTTCTCCCCAGTCGAGCAGCACCGGCGCTGTCCCTGAATTGTCATAAAGTGCCCAAGCATCCGCGAGCTGACGATAAAGGCCGTAGAAGTTGTCCAATCCGCTCTTGAATCGCCTACGGATCGCTGTTTCCGGTACGTCATGCCCGCCCTGTGCCACCCGCGCAGCTACTCGCGCGATCGCAATTTCAACCGCGGTTAGGCTCAGAAAAACGATCTTCACATGATAGCCCATCGCTCGCCAGCGAGGAATTCCGCGTGAATAACCCCGCCCGGAGAGCGTCGACTCGAAGGCGAAGCTCTCACGCCGCGCGACTCTGGCGGCAATCTCGGCGAGCAGGAGTCGCCCAGCGCGCACAGCCGCAGCCTCAGGTCGGAATGGCGACAGGCCCGCCGCGATCAGATCGGCGTTGATGAATACAAGACAGTCCGCTTCGCGCGGCAGGAACTCACGTGCAAACGTTGTTTTGCCGGCGCCATTCGGCCCAGCTACGATGATGATCCTGCGTTCGCGCTTCATATTAATGCTCACCTGCGAGCTTCGGGTTATTTCCATCGGAAGCAGAAGTTGGATCAAAAAATTCTGTCGATGAACAATTCATAGCACGAGTCCTGAACCCCTTTGCGCCCAAGTAGGGACCAGCTTCCAAGCGTCGCCCAATTTCCTGTGCAGGGCATCTGCTTTGGGTTCGAACATCCGTAGATGCGCCCAGAATCGATTAGAGTGGTTGTGTTCGAGGGTGTGGCAAAGTTCGTGCACCATCACGTAGCGGGCTTGCTCCCGTGGGAGAAATAACAGCTTGCAGTTCAGGCTCACCCGGTTCTGCAACGTGCAACTTCCCCAACGAGTCCGTTGGTTTTTCACGCTCAAATCAGTAAATCTCAGTCCAATCTGCTGTGCAACGTTCGCCAACCAAGGAGCCAATGCATCCTTGGCGCGACGGGCCAGCCATCGCCGCAATGCAGCCTGACACGCCACTACATCGTCGATGCTTCCTGCGACAACAATCCGGCCCGGGCAGGCGGTTCGTGCGCCGACTGTTCGACTCCGTGTCGCCCTGTACTCGACCCGCCACGACTCAGCGAGCGCTGGCAATTCAATGGCCTGAGGGCGCGCCGGCGTCGTATGGCCCATCAGGTGCCGAACGGCGTCCAACTGGGACAGGCGCTCGGCAATCCAATCCGATTTGCTGGCGACCAATTGCATGACGCGTCGGTGTTCGTCGAGCTTCATTGTTCGCTTCCGTGTGATCGCTGATTCGCCTTCCATTTGCGGAACTCCGACAGGCGCAAACGATAGCGGGCAATGTTGCCGTCGTGCAGCCCCTTCAATTCGTCAATTGCCATTTCGACGAATCGCGTCCGATCTTCAGCCGGGACAAGATTCGCGGCTTCTCGCTCGATGATCAGCGGTTCGGCGGACCATCCTTTGCGTACGATTTCCCCAATGACATCCGCCAGCACATCACGATACATTCTTTTGAACGGGTCTGGCTGCGGGAGTGAATCGGCGATTGCACGGTATTGCTGGCAGGATCGTTCGTAGGCCCACGCGAATACATCGGCGAGTAACTCGACCTTGTTCAGCTCATAGATAGCAAGTGTTCCTTCGACGTACGCGCGCTCAGGCACTTCGATAAATGACAGAGGGCAAAGGTTGTGCTTGAGCAACGGAATGTTGGCGCCCAGCCGCGAAACCCGCTTGTTCACGTCTTCGAAAGGCTGCAGGTAGGAAATGTGCACCATCAGGAAGAATGCCTGTTCAAACGGGTCGCTGATCGCCGCTGCCTTGTCGAGAACGATGCGAAAGAATTCGTCGATCTGTTGCGGGATTGCCAGCGGACGAAACACCGTGCCCGAGATATCCACGATGCGCTCACGCAGTTTGCCGCTCGCGCCGGGATCTGCAAGCAGATTCTCCGACAGCAACGCATGCAGGTTTTGAAAGGTGTGGATGTCATAGCCGACCTCGTCGGCTCCATCCACCAGGTACTCGATGGCGCGCTTGTGGTTCAGGATCATCTGCGTTTCGCGCGCGTCCTTGCCGGCTGCCGCTTCACCGTGCT
>Ga0209726_10005378_pt1 | contig 15567 bp, 11 predicted proteins | sample Subgrocontami54m_FD_187453 | JGI IMG/M metagenome (GOLD analysis project Ga0209726, IMG submission 187453) | Subsurface groundwater microbial communities from S. Glens Falls, New York, USA - GMW46 contaminated, 5.4 m (SPAdes) (version 3) | ecosystem: Environmental > Aquatic > Deep subsurface >... | reverse complement strand
AAACCCACGGTGGAATCCCGCGTCCTCGCGCCCGCCGATTTGATCGCGGTCGGCGACATCCTGCCGGGCGAGACCTTTGGCGAGATGTTCAACACCTCGGGTCATTTCGACGTCTGCTCGACCAATTCCTGGATGTGGCCCGGCGCCAGCCACGGCGGTTCAGCGAACATGCTCTTTGCCGACGGCCACGTGGAATCCGCCCGGCAAACGAGTTGGGTGTCTCCATCCGAAGCCGCGCGTCGCCGCTGGAACAACGATCACGAGCCGCATCCCGAGACGTGGGAACGGCCTTGAAGCGTTTTCAGCTTCCCCTGGCGGAGAGGATGAAGACGCGGGGTGATGGCGCCACGAAGTTTTGAGGAAGAGGCTGCCTACCGGTGCGGACGCGTCACCCGATCACGCCGCAACGAACGCGCTATGCTCGGCGCTGTCGAGTCCGCGCCGCAGGACTGCCAGCACGGCTTTCACGTCCCCGCGCAGCAGCGCCGCGGCGTCGAGCCAAAGGCCGGGAAACGCGCGGCTCTTGAGCAACCCGTCCGCGTCCGGGGCGATTTCGTGATACTCCCCTTGCCGCAGTTCCCACCAGACCAGTCGCTGCTCGCCGGTGATCCAGGCCAGGTATTCACAGACGCCGTTGCGGCGGTAGGCGTCTTTCTTCTGATGCAGGTCGTAGGCGCGCGAGCTGCCGACGATCTCAATCGCCAGTTCGGGCGCGCCTTCAATGTAATCGTCCTCAGAGATGGATGTCTGGCCGCCCTTTTCTGGAAGCTTGAAGAGCACGAGATCCGGTTGAGGCTCGTTATCGAGGTCGAGGCGGACAGTCGAATTGTCGCCGCACTCAACTCCGGGAGTTTCCGACCTATAAACGCCGAGCCACGCGGCCAGATGGCTCTGTGGAATGCCATGTTTCTTCGCGCGCGCGGGTGAGGGCATATAGACGATTCCTTCGATAAGCTCAGCCTTCTTGACGTGCGGCATGAGTTCGTAGCGCCGCTCGAATTCATCGCGCGCGAGCCGGTCGCCCGGTTCCAGCAGCGGCTCCGCTGGGACCGGAGCGGGACCTTTCGGCCGAAGAGTTGGCGCGGCAAGTGTCGCCATGTCCACAGCTTACGGCAACGACCGGGGGAAACAAGGTGAATGTGAGCTCTCGCGACGGTTCCGGGCGCAGGCGGGCAGTGGTTGCCTCCACGCAGGCTAGCCACGGCCCACGGCTTGCCCAATCGCCAATCGCTTCAAAAGCTTCTCGTGAATGCCGCCGAAGCCGCCGTTGCTGAAGACGCACACGACGTCCCCCGGCTCGGCGGACTGAGCGACGTGCTCGACGATCGCGTCCACGGTCGGCAGGTAGGCGGCGGGCTTGCCGGTGGCGCGGAGGTCGGACATGAGGCGCTGGGGATCTAGGCGCTCCTCGGGCTTCAACTGCTCCAGCCGCGCGACCTGGGCCACGACAATCGCATCCGCGAGGGCAAGTGTCTCGACCAACTCGGTCTGAAAGACGTTCCGCCGGGTCGTGTTCGAGCGCGGCTCGAAAATGGCCCATACGCGCTGGCCGGGGAAGCGCACGCGCAGCGCGCGGAGGGTCTCGCGGATCGCGGTCGGGTGATGGCCAAAGTCGTCCACCACAGTCACGCCGCCGCTGACGCCGCGCACTTCCATGCGGCGCTTGATGCCGGTGAAGGTGGCGAAGGCGGATTGAATCTGCGCGTCGGTCAGGCCGCAGTGGCGGGCGCAGGCGACGACGGCGAGGGCGTTGCGGATGTTCAATTCTCCGACCAGGGGGATTTGAAATTTGAAATTTGAAATTTGAAATTCGGAGAAGCCCGCGCCCAAGTCCAGATTCACCGCGCGGAAGTCATTTGCCTCGCCCAGCCCGAACCGTTTCACCGGGCAGTGCTTCACGCCCAGCAGCGGGGGGAGGTTCGAGTCATCGCCGTTGGCCAGCAACAGGCCGTTGCGCGGGATCAGGCGGATGAAGTGGCTGAAGGTCTTCTGGATCGCGGCGAGGTTTTCGAAGATGTCCGCGTGATCGAACTCCAGGTTGTTGATGATCGCGACCTCCGGCAGGTAATGAACGAACTTGCTGCGCTTGTCGAAGAACGCGGTGTCGTATTCGTCGCCCTCGATGATGAACCACTCGCTGTCGGTGAAGCGCGCGCCCTGGCCAAGGTTGTTCGGGATGCCGCCGATGAGAAAGCTGGGATTAAGGCCGTTGTGCTCGAATACCCACGTCAGCAGCGCGGTAGTCGTCGTCTTGCCGTGCGTGCCGGCGACGACGAGCGAGCGTTTGCCGCGGATGAAAAACTCCTTCAACAGCTCAGGCAGGGAGCAATAGCGCAGCTTGCGCTCCAGGACGAACTCCGCTTCCGGGTTGCCCCGCGAAATGGCGTTGCCGATCACGACGAGGTCCGGCTGAGGCACGAGGTTTTTCTCCGCGTAGCCCGACATCACCTCGATCTTCCGCTCGGTCAAGAACGTGGACATGGGTGGATACACGTTCTCGTCCGAGCCGGTGACGCGAAAGCCACGCTCCTGCATCCCCGCCGCCGCCGAGGCCATCGCCGTGCCACAGATGCCGACGAAGTGGACCGACCGAATCGCACCAAACATGCGGCGATGATGGAGGAGCCGCGAAGGCAGGGAAGCCGGAAATGAAACGGACCGGAGCGCGCCGCGCCGGCAGAGCGTAGGTGCCGGGCCTCGGCTGCGTCTGCAGCCGTGTTGACCGCAGCCGGAAAAAGAGGATTGCTGAGCGGCGGCAAATCCCGACACTTCCGGCATGTCAACCACCGCGCCGCTGGTGCACTTGGACCGCGTGAGCAAGAGCTACGACGCCGCAGTCGGCGTGGGGCCGGTCCACGTGTTGCGCGACGTGGCGCTCGAAGTGGGCCGCGGCGAGTCCATCGCCATCATCGGTCCGTCCGGCTCCGGCAAGAGCACGCTGTTGAACATCATCGGCACGCTCGACCGCCCGTCGTCGGGCAAAGTGCTGCTCGACGGCCAAGACCTCAGCCGGCTCGATGAGCTGCAACTCGCGCAGGTCCGCAATCGGCAGATCGGTTTCATTTTCCAACTCCACCATCTCCTGCCGCAGTGCACCGTGCTCGAAAACGTCCTCGTGCCCACGCTGGCCTCCTCCGACACCGCGCTCCGCAACGGCGCCGTCTCGCGGGCGAAGAAGTTGCTCGATCGCGTGGGTCTCGGCGCGCGGCTCTCGCATCGTCCCGGGCAACTCTCCGGCGGCGAGCGCCAGCGCGTAGCCGTGGTGCGGGCGTTGATCAATCAGCCGAAGCTCCTGCTCGCCGACGAGCCGACGGGCGCGCTCGATCACGCCTCAGCCACAGCGCTCGGTCAACTGCTGCTCGATCTGGAGCGCGAGGAAGGCGTCACGCTCATCGTGGTGACGCACTCGCTGGAACTGGCGAAACGGATCGGGCGCGTGCTGGAGTTGCGCGAGGGCCGACTGACGGAGCAGACGTGATGAAATCCGAAGTCCGAAATCCGAAATCCGAAAGAAGGCCGAAGCCCGAAAACCGAAGGCCGAAGAATTGCCGTGCGGGAACTTCGGATTTCGGATTTCGGATTTCTTTCGGCATTCGGAATTCGGCATTCGGATTTGCGGAGCGCTTCCCATGACCCTCTGGACCCTTCTCCTCCGCAGTTTGCGCTTCCACGCCCGCTCGCATCTGGGCGCGCTGCTGGGCGCGGCGGTCGGGAGCGCAGTGCTCGTCGGCGCACTGGTCGTCGGCGACTCGGTGCGCGGCAGTCTGCGCGACATGGCGCTGCGACGGCTGGGAGGGATTCACTTCGCGATCAACACGCAGGATCGCCTTTTTCAGCAGAACCTGGCCGAGCGACTGCCGGACAACGTGCTCCGAGGCGGTCTCCCAGTTTACGCTACGACGCCACGCTTGGTGGCGAGCATGGAGGGGAACCGACCGGCCGCAGGCTTGTTGCTGCCCGGCCTCGTGTCACGACAGGACGGCGCCGCTCGCGCCAACCGGGTCAATGTCATCGGTGTGGAACCCGGCGCATGGCAGCAGCTTGCCGGTTGGTCTCGCATCGCGAGATACAGCGATTGGGTCACCAATGTCATCAGCACATCCACAGGGCAGTACGTCGTAGTGCATCAGCGCGTCGACGCGCAGCCGCACATCGAACAGCAACTTCTCGTTCAGTGGCTGGCTGGCGAAGCCGCTCTGCTCAATGAAAGCCTCGCCCGACAGTTGCGCGTGCGAGAAGGGGACGAACTCATCCTTCGCGTCCGCAAACCCTCGGCGCTCCCGCTGGATACCGTGATCACACCTCGAGACGAGATCGCAGTCGCCTTGCGCCTGAAAGTCGGCAGGGTGCTCTCGCCGGAGTTGCTCGCCGATTTCAGCCTCGCGGCGAGCCAAATCCCGCCGCCCAACATTTTTCTTCCGCTCGACTTTCTCGCGCAGAAGGTCGGCGTCCCCGGCCAGGCGAATCTGCTCTTGCACGGACGGCTTTTGGCAAAACTGCATTTCAGCCGCTTCGACATCTGGTGCATGAAACTTGAGCAAAGAGTGCAGAAATGGCTCCCGCGCGGGTTGATTTTGGGACGAAGCCACCTGGAAACCGCGACCACCCCCGAAGCCTTGGCGCGCCTGACAGATGAGTTGCGCACTTCCTGGTCGCTGGAAGACGCCGAACTCATGGTGCGCGTCATCGAGCAGCCGCAGACCGCCACGCGCGGCGAGTACTTGCAGCCCTCAGTCGAAGTCACCTCAGCGCGGATCTTCCTCGAAGAACCGATTGTTAAAGCCGGGCTCACGCCCCGAACGCGCCTGGTGACCGATCATCGAGCGATCAGCGGCGACACTACGAACGACGTCGCCTTCAGCGGGCTGGTCACCAACGGCGTCGGCGTGCTCACTTACCTTGTGAACCTGATCCAAGCGGGGGACCGCCGGACGCCGTACTCGATGGTCACGGCAGCGGACAGCCCGTACGTGCCTGCCGACCTGCGCGACGAGGAAATCCTCGTCAACGAATGGCTCGCCGACGACCTGCAGGTGAGGCCCGGTGACACAGTGCATCTTAGCTACTACCTGGCTGACTCCGGCAGCAAGCTGGTCGAGCGTACGAACGCCTTCCGCGTGCGCGCCGTCGTGCCGATGAAAGGCCATTACGCTGACCGCACCTTGATGCCGGAATTCCCCGGCCTCGCCAAGGCCGAGAGTACGCACGACTGGAACGCGGGCTTCCCGCTCGTGCACAAGATTCGTGAGAAGGATGAAGACTACTGGAAAAAGTATCGCGGCACATCCAAGGCCTTCATCACGCTGTCGGCTGGGCAGAAGATGTGGGCGAATCGCTTCGGCTCGCTCACGGCGATCCGCTACGAAGTGCCAACGAATTCGTTCACCGGCACCGTGCGCGAGGCGGTCTATCGCAACGTGCTGGCGAACCTCGATCCCGCTGCCGTGGGATTGCGCTTCGAACCCGTGCGCGAGCAGGCCCTCGCCGCCGTGAATCAATCGCAAGACTTCGGCGGGCTGTTCCTGGGCTTCAGTTTCTTTCTCATCGTCGCGGCGCTGCTGTTGATGGCGCTGCTGTTTCAATTCGGCATCGAGCAGCGGACCACGGAGGTCGGCACGTTCCTCGCGCTCGGCTTCACGCCCAGGCAAGTCCGGCGGATGCTGCTGTTCGAGGGCGGCGCGCTGGCACTGATCGGCGGTGTGGTCGGCGCGTTCGGCGGTGTGTGGTACGCGCGAGGGATGCTGCATGGGCTTTCGACGATCTGGCGCGAGGCGGTCGGCACCTCGGCGCTCAGCTTTCACGCGAAGCCGCTGACGCTGCTCGTCGGGGCGCTGGCCGGCATCGTGGTCGCGTGGGTGACGATCTGGCTGGCGGTCCGCAAGCAGGCGCAGCAGCCTGCGCGGGAGCTGCTCGCTCAGGGGGCGGAGGAGCGAGGAGGGAGAAGCGAGGAGGGAGGATCGCGAGGCGCACTGTCGAAGTGGGTCGCGGCGATTGCAGGCGTCCTGGCGGTCGCTTTGGTCGCTTGGGCGGTGGCGCGAGGCGAGACCGCGGCGGCCGGGGCGTTCTTCGGCGCGGGGGCGCTGCTGCTCGTGGCCGGGCTGGCGCTGGCGGCCTCGTTGCTGACTTCGTTGAGCGGGGTGGAAGCGGGTGCGGCCCTGACCGTCCGCACGATGGGCACACGCAATTGCGCGCGTCGGCGCAAGCGCAGCCTGGCCACGGTGGGTTTGCTCGCGTGCGGGAGTTTTCTGGTCGCGGCGGTGGGCGCGAATCGACTCGATGCTCAGCGCGACGCGACCCAGCGCTCCTCCGGCACCGGCGGCTTTGCGCTGCTCGGTGAGACGACCTTGCCCATCGTGCACGACTTGAACACAGCCGCAGGCCGCGAATTCTTCGGCTTGGAGTCGAACACCGTCGCGGGCGTGTCGTTCGTGCCGTTCCGCGTGCGCGAGGGTGACGACGCAAGCTGCCTCAACTTGAATCGCGCGCAGAAGCCGCGCTTGCTCGGCGTGCGGCCGGAGCTGCTGGCGGAGCGGGGAGCGTTCACGTTCGCGAAAGTGGCGAAGGACTTGCCGAAGGAGAACCCGTGGATGCTGCTAAATCGGGGCGGCGACGAGGATGTGGTTCACGCCATCGGCGACGCCGCGTCCATCCAATGGGCGATGGGCAAGAAGATCGGCGACACGATCACTTACGCGGACGAGCGTGGACGCGAGTTCAAGGTGAAGCTGGTCGCCGCCGTGGCGAATTCGGTCCTCCAAGGCAACCTGCTCATTGACGAGGCGGAGTTCGTGCGGCGCTTTCCGAGCGAGAGTGGCTACCGAATGTTCCTCATCGACTGCCCGTCGAACACCGCGGACCAAGTAGCCGCTACGCTCTCACGGGCGATGCAGGACGTCGGCTTGGAGCTGACGCCAACCGTGCGCCAGCTGGCCGCGTTCAATGCCGTGCAGAACACTTACCTGAACACGTTCCAATTGCTCGGCGGACTGGGGCTGTTGCTCGGCAGCGTGGGCCTTGGCGTCGTGGTGCTGCGCAACGTGCTGGAGCGGCGGAGCGAGTTGGCGTTGCTCTTGGCCGTGGGCTTTCGCCTGCGCTCGGTGAAATGGCTCGTCGTGAGCGAGCACGGCGCGCTGCTGGTGGCAGGGCTTACCGTTGGCGTAATCGCTGCGGTGGTCGCGGTGCTGCCCGCACTGCTGTCGCCCGGCGCGCACGTGCCGTATGCGTCGCTCGGCGTCACCTTGGCGGCGGTGTTCCTGAGCGGCGCGCTGTGGACGTGGTTGGCGGCGCGGTGGGCGTTGCGGGGGAAATTGATTGAGGCGCTGAGGAGCGAGTGAGAGTACTGCGTTGAATCGTTGAATCGTTGAATCGTTGAATCGGTTAAATGCGTGATGCGTGATGCGTGAACGACATTCGAAAGGGATGGGCAAGTTCGTGGCGCTGGTCGGACTGGTGGCGACGACGGTGACACTGTTCGGCCAATCCACGAAGCCGCTTTACGAAAACAATTTCGAGAAAGCCGAGGTCGGCAAGGTGCCGGAGGATTTCCTCGTTTATGAGGGCGCGTGGGCCGTGCGCGAGGAGGGCGGTAACAGGTTCCTCGAACTGCCGGGCGCGCCGCTCGAGACCTTCGCCGTGCTGTTCGGGCCGACCGAAAAGGAGAACCTCGTCGTGACCGCGCGCGTCTTCGGCACGAGCAAAGGCCGCCGTGCGCCGACGTTCGCTGTCGGCCTGAACGGGCTGAGCGGCTACAAGCTTCAGGTCAGCCCGGCCAAAAAGCTGATCGAGTTGGTCAAAGGCGACGCGGTCAAAGCGACCGCGCCATGCGAGTGGGAGTCCGGCCGGTGGACGATGCTGCGGCTGCAGGTGCGCAAGCTCAAGGACGGCGAGTGGAAGGTGGAAGGCAAAGTCTGGCCGGAGGGGACGACCGAGCCGGGCGCGTGGCTGATTTCGCTCGACGAAAAGGAAGCGCCGCCGGCGGGCCGCGCCAGCGTGTGGGGCAGTCCTTTTTCCGGCACGCCGATCCGCTTCGATGACTTCGTGGTCAGTCCTGCTGCGAAGTAGCCGAAGCTGACGTGACCACACGGACGCTTCTCAGCCGTATTCATTCAGTGCACGGAAGCAGGAGAACCGCAGAGACGCGAAGAGACGCAGAGCAAGAAGCGCTTGGCTGACTCTCCGATCAGCCACGAGAAAATGAGCTTGCAGGGCTGGGGCCAGAGACGCTCGGCTCTGCGTTCCTTCGCGTCTCTGCGGTTCCTCCCGGTGCTCGATCGCTGCATAGATACGCCCTCGCGCCTGTTTCAAGAGGATGGCTCCGCTTCGTGCTCGTCCTCATCCGTCGTCCTCGATTTGTCAGGCGTTGGCCGAGCGCGCGGACGAGGACGAAGGACTTGGGCGTTATTCAGACAGGCTCTTATCTCTCCGGTTCCGTCCCTTTGGGCATTTCGTAAAGAATGTGTTCGGTGGCGCCTTGGGCGAGCAGCTTGCGGATGATCAGCGCGACCATGTTGGCTTCTTTGGCCGACGTCAGGGTATGCCAGCGCGCTTGAAAGTTCCGGCCCAAAAGCGGTGTCAACGCGCGCTCCACATTGCCCGCATCAGCGATCGTCAAGGGCAGCGCCGCCCCGCCCGTGATGGCGAATTGCGGCAGCGGGATGATCCGCGTAGCCAGACACAGGCCACGCGGTGCCGTGTCGTGGAATCCGCGGTCGGCCAGGCGCACCGTGTCGCCGCGCCAGAGATCCTTCATCTCGATACCCACGGCACCGGTGATCCGTTCCACGGCGAAGAGCGAATAGCGGGCGCGCAACATTCCTTCCAGGATGGTGCGTTCCAATGAGCCGGGCGGCGGCGGGGCCTCGGCCATGAACTTCTCCACGGCGTTGCGCCCGCCCTCGCGGCAGTTGTAGATGGCGAAGTCGCTCAGGATGGCCATCTCCTGCTCGCTGTCGAAAACGAACAGCGGCCGCTTCAGGTCCGGATCGGTGGACAGGATACCGAGCTTGCGCCCGGCTTCCTACATCGCCGCGCTGGAGAGCGACCGGGTGAGTTGCGCGACCAAGTTTCTGGAAGTTTTCCTCACCGCGAGGTAGGCACTCAACTCGTCTGCAGGCGGCATAGTGGGAAACGGTTTCGGAGTCGTGCCTGGGGATGGAATGGGAAGGCGGCAGGCGGCGAATGGGGCTGTTTGCGCGAACGCCCGGCGCGGGTCACAGATCCCGCGGCCCGGCCATCTTCTCGCCGTCCATCTGGTAGATGCCGACGAGGTAGCCGTTCTCGCGGATTTCGCCGACGTGGAGCTTGCCGTAGAGCGTCACGGTCTGGTCCATGATCGGCTTCACGCCTTGCGCCACCATTTTCACCGTCACCCATTCTGTGATCTTCGGCACGGTGCCGAAGCAGCACATCGACTGGTCTTTGAGCAGCAGCATCTCGGTGACTTTGCCCCCCTCGACTTTGAGGGGCAGCATGAAGCCTTTGAGCGCGACCCGCTTTTTGTCCAGCGCCCGGACCGTCTCGGGAATCTGGTCCGTCGGCGGGGCGGGCGCGGGGGCGCGGTTCGCGGGCGCTGGCTCGTCTGGCATCACGAAGGTGAACGAGGCGAGCTTGTCGAAGCCCACAGCCAGGTAATCGCCCGCGCCCGCGTCGGCAGGGGGCGGCGCTGTCGCAACGAGTGGGGCGGGTTGCGCGGCGGGGATTTGTGGCGTCGCGAGGGCCGTGGTGGAGACTGGGGCTGCAACCACTGCCGCTGGGGCCACGGCGGGCGACGCTGCTTTCAGGCTGGCACTGGCCGCGGTGATCGGCTCGCCGCGGATGTCCGCCGGCGCTGTGTCAGCGGCGAAGCGATGGGAAGCGACGAACCACTGCCAGAGCGCGGTGCTCGCGAGCACCAGCCCGACGACGATCGCGGCACTGGGCAGCCAGCGGCGATGTCGGCCAGTCGCCCCGTCCAGAGTGGTCACAGAGTTTCTCATTTCAAGGTGCTCCGCGCGGCGCGGCCAACGCTAGATTCTACCGGGCGCGTTCGTGAGCAAGGTCCTTCTTAGCGCAAGGCCCGGCTGAGTTCAACAGAAGGTTTGGCTGACGAAGCCGGCGCGAGGCGCTCGGCGAACAGGAACTCGGAGTGCAAAGTGGTGTGAGAAGGGCAGACGATCCGAACGCGGTCCGACTCGGAGGGATCGGATGCCTCGAAGCTTCATTTGAAGACCACAGCCGAAAACGCCCAAGCTGGTCCCCGCCTCTGCCTCACTCAAATCCAGGGGTGCGGTTGGTCTGATACAAGCGGGCCAGTTGGAGCAACAGTTCCTCCAGCCGGCGGTAGTATTCGTCTTCCACAAGCTGCGGCTTGGATTCGCGGAGCTTGCCGACGGCCAGTTCCAGTTCGTCCCGCTTCGCGCGGAGTTCCAGTGAAAGTTTTTGCTCCGGTTCGCTGCGAATGAGATGGAACTGGTGCGCGCGCAAACCGTCCAGGGCCGCGCCGTCTGCTGCCCTCTTCGTCGCGCGGACGCCGCGAAACCAATCCGCCGGCGTGCCGCGTCCGTCGCCGTTGTCATCGAGCAAGGCGTGCTCGGTCGCCAGACGGCCTTCGGTCGCGTACCATTCCGCCGTGCGCCGCGACGCGAGGAGGAAGGCCTCAAGCAGCGAGGTCTGGCCGTCCTTGTCCAAATCGGCCTGCGGATCCGCGATCGCTTCGGCGAGGTGTTGGCCAAAGCGGGCAAAGTTCTGCTCGTAGCCACTGCGCGTCGCGGTGATGACGACGCGGCCCGGCGCGGAAAGCTTGCTGAGAAACGGCCCGCTCGAAGACGAGGCGTCGATCACCGCGAGCGGCCGGCGAAACGGTTGCAGCCACGCGCTCAACTCGGTGGCACCCAGGTCGGGGCCGCGCAGATTGAACCTGGCTTCCTTGCCGTCGAACGTGCCATGGCCGATGAGCACGAGCCACAGTTCGCTCGCGGACTCGTTCGGCTCGGCGAGCAGGAGTCCCTTGAATCGGGCGAGGTCGTTCGTTTGCGCGGCTGGCTCCGTGCCGACGATCAATGCCTTCGCGCCGGCCTGCTGGACCGTGCGCTCCCACTGCGCCGCCCACTTCTTGAACTGCAGTCCAAACTCTTCCTCCCCAGCCGCCCCGACGACGATGAGAACCGTGGGACTGGCTCCGGGGCCTTGCGATGGTGAATCCGCCGCCGCCAACAAACTCAGCGCAAGACAGACAAAGCTCGTCAGCAGGCGCAGGGTGCAAGCGATCATCCGGGCAACAGTGCGCGCGCATCCCGGCGCGACCTGAATCTCACGGGCCGGTCGGCTGGGCGACTGTGACCGCGAAGCCGAAGCTCGCTCCGCAGATTCAAAGCGACCGCGGATTGTTTCTTTGCGTGAACCGGAGCGCCGGTCTCCGACCCGGCGCAACTCGACGGATCGCGTCCGCGCCGGGTCGGAGACCGGCGCTCCGGCCGTGTTCAGGGGCGCAAGGCACGGGCGAAGTTTGGGAGACTCGCTTTCCGGCGGCGCCGATAATCGAGCCGTCGGCTGGCTCCGGCGGAGCCGACTCCCATTAACACCTCGCTTTAGCGGGGTGTGCAACGTCGCCGTGAGATGGGGAACCGTTTCAACGGTTTCCTCCATTTCGCCGAAACCGTCATGAGCCTGTCGGGAGATGCGGCCCGCCACTCGTCCTCGTCCTTCGTCCTCGTGCTCGGAGGTGGGGCGAAGAATCGAGGACGAGGACGAGGGACGAGGACGAGCACGAAGCGGAATCTGCATTCTCAGACCTGCGGTAAGGCCAAGCCCGCTCACGCCATTCCTTTCCACCGTCGCAGGCCCCATTCGGCGACGAAGCAGAGCAGCGCGAACAGAAACACCACCGGCTGATGCCACAGCGGAAACGACCACGACTCGGTGATCGGCGCCTTCCGGCTCGGCAGGCGATTGGCGAAATCTTCCAGCTTGTCAGCCGCGAGGATTTCGCCGCCGGTTTTCTTGGCGATCGCTTCCAGCAAGGCGCGGTTGGGCTTCAACGAACGGAATTCTTCGGCATCGGGGTTGGCCGTCCAGCCCGCCTCCGCGCGGCCCACCTCGACGCCATTCGCGTCGGTCACGACCGCCTCGGCGAGATATGCGCCCGTCTCGCGGGGAATAAACGTGGCCTGGTAAAGCCCGGCTTCGTTCAGCGCCGGCTCCGCAGTCAAGTGAACCGAATTCGTGCGCAGCGTCGCGCCGCCGGCGCCGGAAGCGCCGCCGCCGCCAAGCGACGCCGGATCAGGCAGGCCGACGAACCGCACCGTCACGCGCGCGCTCGCGTTGTCCAGCGGATGAAACTCCGGATCGCGCGCACGCAGTTGCAGAAGGATCGCTTGGTTCGGATCGCCCGGCTTCGGCTCGGCTTGCAGTTCGATGCGGCGCGGCACGTCCACCACCAGCCAGCGCACGAGCTGTCGCCACGCCTTGTCCATGTCGCGGCGGGCCACTTCGTCGTGCAGGCCCCAGCGCCAGAAATCGCCGATCATCAGCGCCGCGCCGCGCCCGTGGCCGTACCGTTGCACGACCAGCGCCGGGTGTTGGGCACCGTGCGCGTCCGTCACCGTGGCGATGGGGCTGGCCCCGGGCTTGAGATCGCGCACGCGATTCAACACCTGGAACGGGACCATCGCTTCGAGGCGCGCCTTTTCCTCGCTCTCCTCGCTGTGCACGCGCGCCCACGGCTGGAGCCAGCCTTCGCGGGTGAGCGTCAGCTTTAGATTCTCCAGCGGCTTGGTTTCCTGGATGTGGTCGAGGTAAACCGGCAGCACGTTGGCGATCGGCGTCCGCTCATATTTGCCCTGGTGAAACGACTCCGCGCCGCCCAGCATGAGAAAACCGCCGCCGCGCTCGGAAACGAATTTCTCCAGCAGCGCCATCTGGTCGTGCGAGAAAAACTCGCTCTCCAGATCGTCAAGGATCACCGCGTGGTAGGCGAAAAGCTCCTCGGCGGTCTTGGGAAAGCCGCCGCGCAATTCGAATTCGTCGCGCGTGTTCAGCCGGATCAGCACCGGCTGGTCGTAGCGTTCGGTGTCCTCGGTCTTGCCGTCGAAGCCGCGAAAGAGCGGGTTGCTCGACTCGCCCGTGCGGCCGCGAAACTCGAACTTCGGCTCGCGGCGGGCGATGCGAATCAAGCCGACGAGCTCGACCTGGTCGTCCTCCTCCAACGCGCGGCGGAGGAATTTGAATTCCCAGTTCGGCCGGCCGGAGACGTAGAGAATCCGGTACGGCCCCCGCCGGCGGTCCACGACGACGAGCCGGCTGTTGTTGGCGAGCGTCGCTTCGGTGGACAGCTTCGGGTCGCCGAACTGCCCGGCCTCGCTTCGCGCCGCAACGCGCAAGTGATAGAACGAAATCCCGCTCTTGTCAGGCCGCATCCGGAAACGCAGCGCGGTCGGCTCGCCGGCCCGCCGCACGCGCTGCGTTTGCTCTTGGACGATCTTGGGAAGCGAGGCCGACGCCGCGGTGCTGAGCGCGGCCTGGTTCGTCGCACCGCGCGGCGGGATATTTGTCGCGGTCACAGCGATGGGCGTCGAGTTCGCGGCGGGCGGCACATCGAGCAGTTGCGCCACGAGGCTCTCGCCCTCGTAGCCATCGGCGGCGACGTCGGCCTGGATCGTGACCGGGGCGTCTTCGAACGAAGTCTGAGTCACGCCCACGCGTTGGACGGCGATGTCCTTGATCGGCTCGTCGGTGCCGATCACCACCGGATAGATCGGCGGCAGGCCCGCGAGGTCCGGCGCGCCGTCGGGCATGTCGGTCGCGTTGCCGTCGGTCAACAGCAGCACGCCGGCGAGCGGCTGGCCTTGATAACGGTGGGCGATGGCTTGCAGGGCCGCGCCGATCGCCGACGCCCGCCCGTCGAACGCCAGTTCCGAGAAGTCGCGCGTGGATTGCAGCCGCGAATCGAAGAAGTAGCGGCGGACCTGAAAATGTTCTTCCAACTTGCCTTGCCACGTCGGGGCTGTGCCCAGGAGCAGTTGGCGGAGAACTTCACCGCGACTAAGCGCCGCCCCGCGGTCCTTGATCTGCATGCCGAGGCTGTTGTCGGCGACGACGGCGAAGAAATTCGCGCCGGGTTTCGCGCGCTGCCCGCTCCAGAGAGGCTCCAACAAGCAGGCGGCGAGCGCCAGCAGGCCCAGCGCTTTGAGAACGAGACACCCCGCGCGCACGCCGCCGCTGGCTGGCCCACGGAGGTACACCCAGACCAGCACCAGCAACGTCGCAGCTACCAGCCCAAGTGCCGGCAGCAACCACTCTCGCCCGGAGATCAGCAACGTCGCCAAAAACATCGCGCGTGATTATGCCAGCGGCGGGAACGAAGGGCGAATGGATTTTCGCGCGCGCCATTGTCGCGCGCCGCACTGGCGTTCGCGCGGCGATTGCGCGCGACCGGTCCGCTACGCAAACTGGGTGGGGATGTCTCTGGCCCCGTGGAGGACTCGCACAATCTCGATGCCGTTCTCGAAGGGCCGATAGAAGATGACGTAGTCGCCCACCGGGAAGCTCCGTAGCGCGGTCCCAAGCTCTGGTCGCGGACGGCCTAGTCCAGGCCACTGGCCGAGCCGCCTAATCGTGGCGAGCAGAGTATCCGAGTGGCGATCAGCAGCAACAACACTATCGGGGGCGATGAAGAGCCAGATTTCGTCGAGATCAGCATGGGCCCGATCGGATATCCTGAAGCCACCCATTGCTAGGCGTTGGGTTCCGTCTGAGCAAGCCGCTTCCGGCCTGAGTTCTTGATCGCTTCAGCAAGTCCGGCCAACGAGGCCTCATTGTACGTCGTGAAGCGGCCTTGATCCAATTGATCAATCCCAATCGCCAGCTCGCTCTGGAGGGTCTTAACCTCACGCTTCCTGAACGCATCGGTCTCCAGCCACCAACGGAAGACCTCGTACTGTTCGTCGGGCGACAGCTTCAGGGCAGCCGCTTTGATTTCTTCGACTGTGCTCATGGGTTGAGAATATCGCTCGGCACCAGGCTACGCAATCCTCATCTCCTCCGCTGTCATCGACCTACTCACTCTTCCCCAACTGCTCGTAGTAGCGGCGCACGCGCTCGGCGTATTTCGGCGGCACGGGATCGCGGTCGATGGGCACCAACGAATCGCTCGACTGACGGCGGGCCAGTTCTTCGGCGACGCGGTTGCGCACTTCGACCAGCGGCCCGATGATTTGTGTGCGCACGAGCGGCCATTGCGGCTCCTTGCTGTGGCGTGTGAACTCGGCCCGCATCGCCCGGGCGCGATCACGGGCCTGCGCCACTTCATTTCGCCACTCCGGCAGGTCGAGCATCTCCGCCACGTCGCCAAGGCGATCGGACCAAGGACCGAAGTCACGCCCCGTGAGCGGCCCCTCAGTCGGACCGGTTCCGCCGCCGCCTTCCTGATCGAAGAAGTTGCGACCGCCAGTGCGGGAGCCAGACGCGCGCTGCTGTCCTTGGCCGTCGCGAGGTGTTTGCGCACCGCGACCGGAGTCGCGCTGGCCGGATTGCGCGGACGCTTGCGGCTGGCCGGCGTTGCCGCTCTCCGTCTGCTGCCCGCCGGCCTGGCCT
>Ga0209726_10005374_pt1 | contig 15574 bp, 13 predicted proteins | sample Subgrocontami54m_FD_187453 | JGI IMG/M metagenome (GOLD analysis project Ga0209726, IMG submission 187453) | Subsurface groundwater microbial communities from S. Glens Falls, New York, USA - GMW46 contaminated, 5.4 m (SPAdes) (version 3) | ecosystem: Environmental > Aquatic > Deep subsurface >... | reverse complement strand
ACTGCTCGCTGGTGGGCGGTGCCGCGTGCACCACGAACGGCCTCGACGGCAACATGCTGGTGCTGGCCGGGGACTATTCGTTCTCCAAGCGCACCGCGCTGTTCCTGCTGTACGCGAGGATCAACAACGGCAGCGCTTCGCAGTACAGGAACATGGAAAACGCCACACCGAATCCGGGCGCGGACATCACGCAGTACGCAGTCGGCATCCGGCACAACTACTGATCGCATTCCATGCGGGTGCGGCAGCGCGCTTTCGGGCGCGCTGCCGCTTTTTCGTTTACGTCACATCCCTCCTCGGCTTCGAATTCTCTGTCCGGCGGACCGCTGCACGCGGTCGTCTCGGTTCGCGAGCTGCCCTTATGCGCCCGGCTAAGGGCAACCCCTACGGGCGAGCCTGATTGACCGGCACGGAGCGGCTTGATATTTTCGTCCCAACCTGTTCTTCGATAAAGATCGAAGTTCCGCATGGAAGAACAAGGCTGCCACCGCACGGCTGCGGGAAGCAAACAAGAAAGCCAATGAACGGAGGAGAAAATATGTACGAGAGGAAATTGATTGCCCTCGCGGTGGCCGGGGCACTGGGCGTTCCTGCGGCCGCATTCGCACAGCAATCGAATGTGCAGATCTACGGCAGGCTGTATCCCGAATTCACCGTTGCCAAGACCACCGGCGCAACGCCGGCGGGCGCGAGCTCGAGCACCCTGGGTGCGACACCGACAGGCCTTGATTTGAAAAGCCGAAATTCGGTCGATGCCTCCAATTCGCGCATCGGCTTCCGGGGGACCGAAAGTCTCGGCGGCGGTCTGAATGCGATCTGGCAGATCGAGAGCACGGTCCCGATCGATCAAGGCGGCGGTCTGCTTGCGACGCGCGATTCCTTCGTCGGCCTGCGCGGTGGCTTCGGCACCGTTCGTCTCGGCAACATGACGACGGTATACAAGGAACTGGGCGACCCGCTCGGCATCCTCGGCCTCTCCAGCGGCAACTTCGTCTCGATGAGCAACATCATTTCCTCGCGCATGCCCTTCGGCACCAACTCCGCGGGCAGCTTCCACTTGCGGCGCGCGAATTCGGTCCAGTACGACACACCGGACTTCGGCGGTTTCCAGCTTCACGTCATGTACGGTCCGGACGAAATCCGGACGGGCAACCTCGACGCCGACCTGTGGTCAGGGGGTCTGGAATACAAGCGCGGCCCGATCGAAGCGTCGATCGCGCATGAGATCCACACCGACTTCTTCGCCGGATCGAAGGGCGTCGGCTCCAGCTCGCCGGTCGCGAATCCGACGACCGGTGCCGGCAGCGTCCACTCCAAGGACAAGTCGACCCGCGCCACGGTGCTCTATAGCGTCGGAGGCGCGAAGATCCAGGCGAACGCCTCGACCATCGAGTACACGGAATCGGGCGGAGCGGCCGGAAAATTTCAGGACTTCAAGAACACGCGCTGGTCGCTGACATGGCAGCAGTCCTGGGGCGGACCCTTGCGGACTACGGTGGCCTACGGCAGCTCTTCCGCCGGCAGCTGCTCGCTGGTCGGCGGCGCGGGCTGCAGCACGAGCGGTCTCGCGGGCAATATGCTCGTGCTGGGCGGGGACTATTCGTTCTCCAAGCGCACCGCGCTGTTCGTGCTGTACGCGAGGATCAACAACGGCAGCGCCTCACAGTACAGGAATCTCGAAAACGGCACTCCCGCACCGGGCGCCGACATCGTCCAATACGCGATCGGCATCCGGCACAACCTCTGATTGCCCTCGACCGGGACGCGGCGGCGCGACGCGACCGCGCCGCCGAAGTCGGTTGGCATCCTTTCGATCGCTCCCCGGGATTTCTGCCCGGGTAATGCCAGTCTAACGCGGACTCTTACTTGACAGCCCGGGCGAGGATTGATACTGTCGCCGCAGCGTTCTGTCGAGTGGATCGTGGTTCCGTATATAAGAACATGTCGCCCGTGGGTGCCGGGAAGGGACTGCGTTCAGGGGCGGGAAGCGGATCACCAGAGGCGTGGCTGCGCGACAACACGATAGGAGAGACGCCATGCGGAATCTGATTTTCCGGCACGCGCTATGCTCGCTGGCGATGGCCCTGATGTTCGCTCTGCCGGCCGCAGCGCTCGCGCAAGGCAAGCCCAAGCCGAGCGACATCTACATGTACAAGGGCGCCGACCGCGACCGGCGCGTGCTCGAGGGCGCGCGCAAGGAAGGCACGATCGCCCTCTACACCTCGCTCAACCTGAAGGATTCGGTTCCGATCACCGAGGCGTTCGAGAAGAAATACGGCGTCAAGGTCTCGCTGTGGCGCGCGAGCAGCGAGAAGGTCGTGCAGCGGGCGCTGACCGAAGCGCGCGCCGGGCGATACACCCCGGACGTGTTCGAGACCAACGGTCCGGAAATGGACATCTTCTACCGGGAGAAACTGCTCGACGAGTTCTACAGCCCGGCGTTCCGCGACCTGCCGCCGGCGGCGTTTCCGAAGCACCGGCACTGGGTCGCCGACCGGTTCAATTTTTTCGTGCTCGGCTACAACACCAATCTGGTGAAGCCCGAAGAGGTGCCCAAGTCCTACGCCGACCTGCTGAAGCCGCGCTGGGCCGGCAAGGTCGGCCTGGAGGCGAGCGACGTGGACTGGTTCGGCGCGGTGGTCAAGGGCATGGGCGAGAAGGAGGGGCTCGCCTTCTTCCGCAAGCTCGCGGAATCCCGCCCGCAGCTTCGCACCGGCCACACGCTCATCGCGGAACTGCTCGCCTCGGGGGAAATCCCGCTGGCGGCTTCGGTCTACAACCACAACGTCGAGCGCCTGGTGGAGAAAGGGGCGCCTGTGCGGTGGAAGCCGCTCGAGCCGACCTTCGGCAGGCCCAACGGCATCGGCGTCGCCAAGAACGCGCCGCATCCCCATGCCGCGCTGCTGTTCACGGACTTCATGCTGTCGCGCGAAGGCCAGGAGCTGATCAAGAAGCGCAACCGCGTTCCCTCGAGCAATGCCGTGGACAGCCCGCTCAATAAGTTCAAGTACGAGATGATCGACCCTGCTATCGTTCTGGACGAGTCGGACAAGTGGGAAAAGCTGTGGTCGGATCTGTTCCTCAGGGGTCAGAGGGTCAAGAAGGAGGCGGAATGAGACTTCGAAACCGAGCGTTGCTGGTTGCGGCCGGCGCACTGTTCGCAGGGCTTGTCTCGCAGGCGCATGCGCAGGCGCCCGCCGACAGTTCCAGGATCGCCCAGCTCCAGGGTGCCGACCGGCAGCAGCGGCTGGTCGAGGGCGCGAAGAAGGAGGGCGAGCTCACCTTGTACACGTCCGCTCCGGTCGACGACGTGGCCGCGGTCACCGGCGCGTTCGAGAAGAAGTACGGCGTCAAGGTGAAGGTCTGGCGCGCGGCCTCGGAGAAGGTGCTGCAGCGGGCCGTGACCGAGGCGCGGGCGAACCGCTTCGACGTCGACGTCATCGACACCAACGGGCCGGAAATGGAAGGACTGCACCGCGAGAAACTCCTGCAGGAGGTGAAATCGCCCTACGTCGGGGACCTGATTCCGCAGGCCATCATGCCGCATCGCGAGTGGGTCGGCACCCGACTCAACATCTTCACCGCTGCCTACAACACCAAGCTGGTGAAGAAGGAGGAGCTGCCCAAGACCTACGCGGATCTGCTCAATCCGAAATGGAAGGGGCGCCTGGGCATCGAGGCCGAAGACTTCGACTGGTTCTCCGGGGTCATCGGCGAGATGGGCGAGGCCAAGGGCCTCAAGCTGTTCCGCGACATCGTGGCGAAAAACGGCATCTCGGTGCGCAAGGGCCACACGCTGCTCACCAACCTGGTCGCCTCCGGCGAGGTGCCGCTCGCGCTGACGGTCTACAATTACAAGGCCGAACAACTCAAGAACAAGGGGGCGCCGATCGATTGGTTCGCGTTCCCGCCCGCCATCGCAAGGCCGAACGGATCGGGCATGATGAGGCGCGCGCCGCACCCCCACGCGGCGGTGCTGTATTTCGATTTCATGCTGAGCGATGCGCAGACCATACTGGCGAAGCGCGACTTCATTCCGACCAACAGGAAGATCGACTCGCCGCTGAACAAGATGCCGATCCGGTTCGTGGACTCCGGGGTGATCCTCGACGAAGAGGCGAAGTGGAGCAATCTCTTCCACGAGATCTTCACCAAGCAGGCCAAGTAGCGGCAGACGCGGAACAGGAGGACAAGGTCGTGGGCAAGGAGTCGCATTACAGCAGCAAGAAGGACAGGACGTTCGTGCGCGCCATCGCGGGGCCGTACAACCTCAAGGACGAGCTGACGCGGCTGCGCTCGATGCCGCGCGTCATCAAGGGCAAGGAGCTGAAATTCCAGGACGGCCCGCAGTCCTTCAGCAAGCATTTCGTCGAACCGGTGGACGGTCTCACCCAGACCTTGCACATCCACCTCGAGGAGTACGCGCCGGGCGGACGCACGCAGAAGCACGGCCACGTGAACGAGGCCGCGTTCTACATCCTGGACGGCACGGGCTACGAGGTCCACGACGGGGTGCGCTACGACTGGCAGGCGGGCGACGTGGCGATCGTGCACATGAACTGCGTGCACCAGCACTTCAACGCCGACCCGGACAAACCGGCCCGCGCCCTGGTCATGAAGCCGAAGCCGATGATCATGTTCATGAACCTGCTGTTCCAGCAGTCCGTGATCCCGCGGCCGAAGGAACCCACGCCCGGTGGTGTCGGCTTCGAGCCGCGCCATGACGAAGAGGACTACAACCACTGAGCATCCGTTCAAGTGTTGACAGACTTGGCGAAGATTTAGGGGTTTTCAATGTCTCGCTATTTTGGGAAGTTGCAAATCGCAACTTCCCAAAATAGTGAGATGTATGGGTTCCAAAACGAGGCAAGCTGTTTGGTTCCGGATGTGCCGGTTCAGGCGCTCCAAGGCGTTCTCATGACCCTGCTGCTCGATAACGAGGACATCCGGCGGGTGCTGACGCCGGGAGCGACGCGCAAGGCGCTCGAGACTGCCTACCGCGACCTGGCGCGTGCGGAGGCGGTGTGCCGGCCGCGAATAGATATCCGCATCCCGACCGGCACGCCGGGCCGGTTCTATCAGTGGGGAACCATGGAAGGCGGGTCGACCGCGGGCTATTTCGCGATCCGCATGAAGTCCGACGTCGTCTACGAGCAGGAGTACAACGGGGTGCGCACGCAGGAGAAGTTCGCCGAGCGCCCGGGCCTGTACTGCGGCCTCATCCTGCTCACCCGCATCGACACGGGCGTGCCTCTCGCACTGATCAACGACGGCTACCTCCAGCACCTCAGGGTGGCCGCGGACAGCGCGATCGGCGCGGACATCATGGCGCGCGACGGGCCGCTCACCCTTGGCATGCTGGGATCGGGCGGCATGGCGCGATCGCACCTGGGGGCGCTGCTCGAGGTTCGCGACATCCGCCGGGTCCGCGTCTTCAGCCCGACGCCGGAGAACCGCCGCCGTTACGCCGCCGAAATGGCGGAGCTGCACGGCGTGCAGGTCGAGGCCGTCGACGATCCCCAGGACGTCTACCGCGACGCGGACATCCTCGCGGCCTGCACGGACTCCGCGGTTTCGGTGATACAAGGCGAATGGCTGCGCCCGGGCATGCACGTGATTTCCATCGGCGGGCGCCCGGATGCCGCGGCGCGCGGGCGTTTCGACGTCACCCTGCGGCTCGGTACGTCGCCGGCACCCGTCGGCCGGCCCGAGCTGGGCACGGCGGACGAGTACCTGGGCTATCTGGCCCGGCCGCAGGATGAAGCCTGGCGCGGCCTGCGCGCGGGCAAGCGCGCCCCCGCGGTGACCGGACAGGGCAAGGACGTGATGTACGCCGACATCGTCGAAGGCCGCGCCCGGGGACGCAGCTCGGCGGCGCAGATCACCTACGCCGAGCGCGGCAACATCCAGGGCGCCCAGTTCTATTCGATCGCCGCCGCGGCCTACGAGGAGGCGCGGCGGCAGGGAATCGGCAGGGAAATACCGACTGACTGGTTCCTGCAGGACATTCGCGACTGAGGAGGAAGCATGCCGTACCCCATGAGATTCAAGCGATGCATTTCGGTGCTGCTCGCGGCCGCGGCCGCGGCCGGGCAGGCCTTCGCACAGCCCAAGGCGCCGGACGCCTCCTTGCTCCAGTACAGCGGTGCGGACCGCGCCCAGCGCGTGCTCGAGGCCGCGAAAAGGGAAGGGTCGTTCACCTTCTACACGACGATCGCCGAGAAGGACCTGCCGACCATCGTCGGGCCGTTCGAGAAGAAGTACGGCATCAAGGTCAACATCTGGCGCGCGGGGACCGACAAGGTCCTGCAGCGGACGCTGAGCGAGGCGGCGGCGAGGCGCTACGACGTCGACGCCATCCATTTCGGGTCCCCCGAAATGGAGGCGCTGCACCGGGAGAAAATCCTGCAACCGGTCGCCTCGCCGCACTTCAAGGAACTGATAGCGGGTGCGCTGCCCTCGCATCGCGAGTGGGTCGCGACCATCCTCTCGGTGTGGGTGCAGGCCTACAATACTAATCTCGTCAAGAAAGCGGACCTGCCCAAGACCTACCAGGACCTGCTCGACCCGAAGTGGAAAGGCAAGCTGGGCATAGAGGTGAAGAACCAGGAGTGGTTCTCCACGGTCGCGGAGTATCTGGGCGGGGAGCCGGGCATCCAGTTCTTCCGCGACCTGGTGGCGCGTAACGGGATGTCCGTGCGCCAAGGCCACTCGCTGCTCACCAACATGGTGGTGTCGGGCGAAGTCCCGATGGCGCTCACCGTCTACAACTACCTCGCCGAAGGGGCCAAGCACAGGGGCGCACCGGTCGACTGGTTCGCCATCGAGCCCGCCGTGGCGCGGTCCAACGCGATCGGCATCGCGCGCCGCGCTCCTCACCCCAACGCCGCCCTGCTGTTCTACGATTACCTGATCACCGAGGGGCAGAAGCCGTTCGCCTCCCTGGACTACATTCCCACGAACGCCGGCGTCCCGTCGCCGATGAAGAACATCCGCTTCAAGCTGGTCGATCCCGTGGCGGTGCTCGACCAAATGGACAAGTGGACCAAGCTCTACCAGGAAATCGTGGTCAGGCGCGCGGGACCCTGAGGAAAGCGCCCGTGCCCAAGTCATGAAATAATAAAAACCATGGAGGAAGTATGAGCATAGCCGCAACGGTCCCCGGCTCGGCAGGAGGCAAGTCGTTTCGCGACGTGTGGCTGATCACCGTCGGGCACGGCCTCACGCATTGGTATCCGGCCACCTTCTACCTGCTGCTGCCGCTCATCGGCAAGGAACTGGGGCTGAGCTACAGCGAGATCGGCTTCGTCATGACTTGCCAGTACGTCGCGGGTGCCGTTTCGAACATCCCGGGCGGCATGCTCGTCGACACCGTAGGCAAGAAGGGCCTGCTCATGGCGGTCGCGCTGTTCTGGATCGGTTTCCCCTACTTCCTGATGAGCTTCACCCACAGCTACTGGCTGCTGCTTGCCTGCGTGACGCTGGTGGGCATAGGCAACAACCTCTGGCATCCCACCGCCATCCCCACCCTTGCGCAGCGCTTCCCCGAGCGCAAGGGGCTGGTGCTGTCCTTCCACGGCATGGGCGGCAACGTGGGCGACGCGATGGCCCCGCTTGCCGTCGGCGCGCTGCTCGCCGTGCTGTCGTGGCGCGAGATCGTGGTCCTGAACGTGATCCCCGGAGTGATCATGGCCTGCCTGATCCTCTACTACCTGGGCGCGCTGCGGTTCGGCGCGAAGCAGGCAGGCACAAAGTCAGAGGGCGAGAAGCACGCGGGCCAGAGCGTCTCCGAGTACTTCAGCGGCCTGCGCGAGCTGCTCAGGAACCGGGAGTTGATCCTGCTCTCGGTGAGTTCCGGATTCCGGTCGATGACCCAGAACGGGCTGCTGACTTTTCTGCCCGTGTTCCTCGCCTACGAGATGCATTATTCGCCGATCTGGGTGGGTGCGTGCATGTTCGTCCTGCAGGCCGCGGGCTTCGCCGCTTCCCCGGTCGCCGGGCACCTCTCCGACCGGATGGGCCGGCGCCGCATCCTCATGACCAGCATGGTGATGACGGGCATCGTGCTCGCGTTCATGGCGTTCGCGGGCCGTTCCCTGGTCTTCGTGGGGTTCATCGCCGTTCTCGGCTTTTTCCTGTACGCGATCCGTCCCGTGCTGCAGGCCTGGACGCTCGAGTGCACGCCGAAGAAGATGGGCGGCACGAGCATCGGCGTGCTGTTCGGCGTGCAGGCGATCGGCTCGTCGATCGCGCCCGCCATCGGCGGCATCCTGGCGGACCGCTACGGACTGATGGCAGTGTTCTTCTTCCTCGCCGTGACGATCGTGATCGCCAATATGTTCATCTTCCTCATGCCGGCGAAGGCGCTGGCGGGGCCCCGCGCCCAGGCGGCCGACTGAGCCTGCGGATCGCCTTGGCGAACGCACCCGTACAAGTCCTGCTGGTCGAGGACAACCCCGTCAACCAGATGATGACCCGGGCGCAGCTGCGCAAGATCGGCTGCGCCTGCGACGTTGCAGCGAACGGCGTCGAGGCGCTCGCCGCGCTGGCCAAGGGGCGGTACGACCTGGTGCTGATGGACTGCATGATGCCCGAGATGGACGGCTACGAGGCCACGCGCCGGATCCGGGCGCAGGAACGCGATGCGAAGGCCGGCCGCCTGCCCATCGTCGCACTGACGGCGAACGCGCTCGAGAGCGAGTTGGACAAGTGCAGGGATGCGGGCATGGACGATCACCTGACCAAGCCCTGCAGCATTGGGGACCTGCAGGCCGCCGTACGGCGCTGGGTCAGTGCGGCGCAGGGGGGAGCGGACTGAGCATCGCCTTGCGGTAGTAGCTCTCGTCGATGTACTTCGAGGGATCGGTGAGGGTCTTCCTCGGCTCGCCGTATTGGCTGCGCAGCTCTAGAACCTTGCGCACGCCGCCCAGGTCGAGTTTCGCGCGCCGCTGGATGCCCTCGCGTTCGCCCAGCAGCAGCCGGTAGCCGGCCTCGGCCGAGGCGCGGTCGGCCTTCATGTTCTGCATGAAGATGCGCAGCGCATCTTCGCGGTTCCCGGGCTCGTAGAGCCAGTCCACGGCGGCGACCCAGGCGCGAATGAAACCGACCAGGCGCGCTTCGTTGCGCCGCGCCCAATCGCGTTGCACGAAACCCACGGTGCCCTGGTAGTTGCCGATGACCTCGATGGCGTTGCCGAGCTGAGTGTAACCCCTGGCGAGCAGCGGCAGCTCGAGCGGGGAGTTGACGATCGAGGCGGCGTAGCGGCGCTCCAGCAGCGCCTGCACGCGGAAGGGCGTGCCCCCCAAGCGCTCGAGGACGTAGTCGCCGTCCTTCAGGCCGCCTTGCTCCAGCATTTTCCTGAGCACGAACGCAAAGCCCGTGGTCAGCGCATCCACCGCGATGGTCTTGCCCTTGAGTTCCGAGTAGCGCTTGATCTCGGGCAGGGCGACGACCTTGAGCGTTCCGCTCTGGTTGCCCATGACCGCGACCAGGTCGGGCTGCGCCGCGAGCGGCGCCTCGCCCTGGCCTTCCATGTAGGCGATGAGGTTGTCGATCGCCGCCATCCCGATGTCGAACTTGCCTGCGACCAGGTTCTGCACCATGAAGACCGAATTGGGCGTCTGGGTCACGTTCACCGGGACCCCGTTGCGTGCGAAATACGCGCGCTCCTGCGCGATCCAGATCGGCCAGTTGAGGCCGCCGCCGAAAACGATCACTTCGAGCGGCTTGGACTGCGGCGTGCTATCGGGTTGGTTCAAGTAAGCGTCTCCTAAGCCGGCACTGCCGGAATCGTTGCCTCTATTTTTGGAACCCAATCATCTCGCTATTTTGGGAAGTTGCGATTTGCAACTTCCCAAAATAGCGAGACATTTGTAACCCCAAATTCTTCGCCAAGTCTGTCAACACTTGACTTGCAAAATATTATCGTCATGACCCGGCCTCGTTCAGATGGCAGGCCGAATAGCGCAGCGGCGCGATCTCGATGAGTTTCGGCACTTCGGTCCTGCAGCGTGGCATGGCTTGCGGACAGCGCGGGTGGTAGTGGCAGCCCGGCGGCGGGTCAAGCGGCGAGGGGATCTCCCCCTGGACCGGCGCGTAGGCGCGCCTGCGTTTCGAGGCTGAATGCGCCAGGCGCGGAACGCCGGCGAGCAGGCCCTGCGTGTAGGGATGATTGGGTGAGGCGTAGAGCTCGGCGGTCGGCGCGCTTTCCACGATCTTGCCGAGGTACATGATCATGACGCGGTCCGAGACGTGCCGCACGACGCCGAGATCGTGGCTGATGAACAGGTAGCCCAGACCGAGTTGCTCGCGAAGGGACATGAACAGGTTGAGCACCTGCGCCTGGATGGAGACGTCCAGCGCCGCCACCGCCTCGTCGCAGACGAGCAGCTCGGGCTTCACCGCGAGCGCGCGCGCGATCCCGACGCGGCTGCGCTGCCCGCCGGAGAACTGGTGCGCAAAGCGGCGCATCGCGCCCGCGTCGAGGCCCACGCGGTCCAGCAGCTCGGCCACGTAGGCGCGCTTTTCCTCCCTGCGCACGATGCCGTGGACGACCGGCGCCTCGCCGACGAGGTCCTCGACGCGCAGGCGCGGATTGAGCGACGCGTAGGGGTCCTGGAAGATCATCTGGACGGCGAGCCGCGCGCGCCGCCGCTCGGCGCTCGCCTGGGCCGCCACCTCGCGTCCCCGCCAGCGGCGCGTGCCGCGCGTGGGCTCGAGCAGCCCGGCGGCGATGCGTCCCAGGGTCGACTTGCCGCAGCCCGACTCCCCGGCCAGCCCGAGCACCTCTCCCCGCGCGAGCGCGAGATCGACCCCGTCGACCGCATGCACGATATGCTCCCGCGCGTTCGCGCCGAGCAGCCTGGCGATCCTCTCGGCGGCGTCCGGCGTCTTCACGAAGCGCTTGGAGACGCATTGCAGTTCGAGGAGCGGCGGGTCATTCATGCGGGGGCGGCGAGGGGTTCGCGATACGGATGGAAGCAGCGCACTGCGCGGCCTTCGCGTTCGGATGCCGCGTCGATCGCCTCGAGCGCGGGCTCGGACAGGCAGACCGCATCGGCGCGCGGGCAGCGGTCGCGGAAGGCGCAGCCCGTCGGAAGCGACAGAGGCGAAGGCGGCGTACCCGGAATCTGCGCCAGCGGCCGGCCGCGAACGCCGCGGTCAGGCACCGATTCGATCAGGCCCCGGGTGTAGGGGTGCAGCGGCGCGTCGAGCAGCAGCTCGACCTCGCCGCGTTCGACGATCTTTCCCGCGTACACGACGCACACCTCGTCGGCAAGACCGGAGACCACCGCCAGATCGTGCGTGATCCAGATGAGCGCGGTGCCCGATTCGCGGCACAGCTTCTGCATCTCGTGGAGGATCTGCCCCTGGATGGTGACGTCGAGCGCGGTCGTCGGCTCGTCGGCGATGATCACGTCGGGGCGGTTCAGCAGCGCGATCGCGATGGCGACGCGCTGGCGCATGCCGCCTGAGAACTGGTGCGGATAGGCGCGCAGGCGTTCGTCGGGGGAGGGGATGCCCACCCGCGCCAGCGCCTCGCGGCAGCGTTCCCGCGCGCGGTCCGCGTCGACGCGCTCGTGGGCGCGGATCGCCTCGATCATCTGGGTGTCGATGCGCAGCACCGGGTTGAGCGTCATCATCGGGTCCTGGAAGACCATGGCGATGCGGTCGCCGCGCAGGGCCCGGAGCGCTTCGGGCCCGAGGGCGCGCAGGTCGCGGCCGTTCAACAGCACGCGCCCGTCGACGACCCGGCCGGGCGGATCCACGAGGCCCAGGATCGAGTGGCCGATGACCGATTTCCCGGAACCGGATTCGCCGACCATGCCCAGGATCCTGCCTCGGCCGACCTCGAAGCTGACGCCGTCCACCGCCTTCACCACGCCCTCGCGCGTGAAGAAGTGGGTGCGCAGGTCCTCGACCTGGAGCGTGGCACTCATCTCGAACACACTGTCATTCCGAGCAGCGCGAGGAATCTGCTTTTCGCCGTTGTGAAAAGCAGATCCTTCGTCGCGCTGCTCCTCAGGATGACAGCTCGCATCATCGCTGCAACCGCGGATTGAGCACGTCGCGCAACTGGTCGGCCACCAGGTTGATGCTCGCGATGGCCAGCAGCAGCGCGACGCCGGGAAACACGCTGATCCAGTACTTGCCCGACAGAAGGTAGTTGTAGCCGTTCGCGATAAGCAGGCCGAGCGAGGGCTCGGTGATCGGCAGGCCCAGGCCGAGGAAGGACAGCGTCGCCTCGAGCGCGATCGCGGAGGCGAGCTGCACGGCCGCGACCACGATGAGCGGCGGTAGGCAATTGGGCAGCAGGTGCCGGAGGACGATCCGGGCGTGCGAGAGCGCGAGGCCGGCCGCCGCCTCGATGTACTCCTTTCTTCGTTCCACCAGGGCGCTCGAGCGCACCGTGCGCGCGTAATAGGCCCACTGTACCGCCACCAGGGCGACGACGATCTTGTCCAGCCCGCGCCCGAGCAGCGCGAGCAGGACCAGGGCGATCAGGATCGAAGGAAAGGAGAGCTGAAGGTCGGCCAGGCGCATGATCAGGGTGTCGGTGCGTCCGCCGACATAGCCGGCCGCGAGCCCGAGCGCGAGACCGATCGCCAGGGCGCACAGCGTGCTCGCGACGCCCACGCCGATGCTGATGCGAAGGCCGTAGAGGATGCCCGAGAGCATGTCGCGTCCCTGGTCGTCGGTGCCCAGCCAATAGGTCATTCCCGTTGCCGACTTCGAGCCCGGCGGAAGCCGCGAGTCGAGCAGGTCGAGCTGCGCGAGATCGTAGGGGTTCTGCGGCGAGGCGAGCGGCGCGAGGACCGCGGCGAGCAGCACGAGCGCGAGCAGGACGAGGCCGGCGAGCGCGACCCGGCTCTCGGCGAAGTCCGAGGCGATGCGCGCGAGCGCGGTCGGTTCGCGGCTCATGCAGCCGCGTCCGCGAGCCGCACCCGCGGATCGAGCAGGGAATAGGCGAGGTCCACCGCGAGGTTGATGAACACGAACAGCGCCACGACGATGCACAGGTAGGCGACGATCACCGGCCGGTCGAGGACATTGATCGACTCGATGAGGAGCTTGCCCATGCCGGGCCAGGCGAAGACCGTCTCGGTGACGATCGCGAACGCGATCACCGACCCCAGCTCCAGACCCATGACGGTGACGATGGGGATGAGGATGTTCTTCAGCACGTGGACGAAGACCACGCGCGCCTCGGTCAGGCCCTTCGCCCTTGCGAATTTCACGTAGTCCTGCAGCAGGGCCTCGCGCGTGCCCGCGCGCGTGAGCCGGATGACGAGCGCGAGCTTGAACAGGGCGAGATTGGTCGCCGGAAGCGCGAGGTGCGCCAGGCCGTCGGCGGAAAGGAAGCTCACCGGAACGCCGAGCAGCAGGGTCGTCGGCCCGCGGCCGCTCGCAGGGAGCCAGCCGAGCCAGACCGAGAACACCATGATGAGCATCAGGCCGACCCAGAAGGTCGGCAGCGAGAAGCCGAGGATGGAGCCCGCCATGATGGTCCGGCCCGCCGTCGATCGCGGCTTGAGGCCCGCCCACAGGCCGAGGGGAATACCCAGCAGGACGGCGATCAGCATGGCCGAGGCGGCGAGCTCCAGCGTGGCGGGCATGCGCTCCAGGACAAGCTGGATGGCCGGCACGTTGAAGGCGAAGGACTTGCCGAGGTCGCCCGCCGCCGCCTGCCTGAGGAACACCCAGTACTGCTCCCACAGCGGCCGGTCCAGCCCGAGGGCCGCCGTGGCGCGCGCGATCTCGGCCTGGTCGGCCTGCGGGCTGATGAAGATGTCGACCGGATTGCCGATCGCGTAGACGCCCGCGAACACGATGAGCGACATGACGCCCAGCACGAGCACGCTCTGCAGCAGCCTGCGGATGACGTAGACCAGCATGCGCGCAGTTTAGCGCGGGCGAACGTGGTGCGCGAAGGTGTACTCGTCGGTCCGACCTGAACCGAACGGGGTGCCCTGATTTGCCATCCTAAATCTCCCGATTTTGCACAGTTGCGAAGTTGCAACTGTGCAAAATCGGGAGACTCACATAAACCCAAAATCGTCGCTTATGCCGTGAATATCCGAGTGATCGGAGCCTAGCGTCGTTCGCGCACCTGATGGGCGAAGGTGAACTCGTCGGTTCGGCCTTTATAGTCGAGCGTGTTCTTCATCGCCCAGCTCACGAGCTGATGATGCAGGGCGATCACGCCCAGGTCCTGCATCGCCACGCTCATCGCTTCCCGCGCGAGCGCTTCGCGCTTGCGATCGTCGACGCTCGCGAAGGCCTGCTCGATCAGCCGGTCGAGGCGCGGATTGGAGTAGCGGGACCAGTTCCAGGTGCCTGTGCCCTTGGCGGCGTCCGGGGTGGCGAGCAGGGCGCGCAGCGCCAGATCGCCGGAGAACGAGCCCCAGCCGAGCATGGCGAAGCTGAATTCGCCGCCGCGCGCCTTGGTAAGGTAGACGTTGATCGGCAGAGTCTCGACCTTCGCAGCGATCCCGACACGCGCGAACATCTGCGCGACCGCCTGCGCGATCTGCTCGTCGTTGACGTAGCGATTGTTCGGCGCGTGCACGGTCATCGCGAATCCGTCCGGGAATCCCGCCTCGGCGAGCAGGCGCTTCGCCGCCGCCGGGTCGTAGGTCTCGGGCTTCAGGCTTTCCACGTGCCCGAACACCGGCGGCGAGACGAGGTTGGAGGCGGGAATAGCCGCATTCTCCATGACGCGCTCGGCGATCGCCTGCCGGTTGATGGCCTTCGACAGCGCGAGCCGCACGCGCGCATCCTTGAACGGATTGCGCGCGAGCGGCCGTCCCGCGCGATCAGTCACGCCGGGCGGGCGATCGCGGTACTGGTCGAGGTGGAAGAAGATCGTGCGCCAGGACACCTTCTGGACCACGCGCACTTGCTTGCGCACCCGGCCGAGGTCCGGCGTCGGGACCTGCTCGATCATGTCGACGTCGCCGGCGAGCAGCGCGGCGAGCCGCGCCGGGTCGGTGGGAATGATGCGGAACGTGACCTTGTCCCAGGGCGGGTTCCCGCCCCAGTAGTGAGCGTTGCCCGTCAGCTCGACGCGGTCGCTGCGCGCGAAGCGCACGAAGCGAAACGGCCCGGTGCCGATCATCGCGCGGCCGCTGTTGAAGTCCTCGGTGCTCGCGCCCCTGGCCGCCTTGTGCGAGACGATGAAGATCGAGTCGAGATCCTGGGGGACCATCGCGTACGGGGCCGCGGTCTTGAAGCGCAGCGTGTAGGGGTCGACGATGCGCGTTGCTACGATGCGCGACACGAACCCGCCGAACTGGCCGTTGGGGAGCCTGGCCGCGCGCTCGAGCGAAAAGACCACGTCCTCGGCGGTGAAGTCCGAGCCGTCGTGGAACTTCACGCCGCGGCGCAGGCGGAATTCCCAGGTCAGCGCGTCGACCGCGCGCCAGGAGGTCGCCAGCCCCGGCACGAGACGCGCGTCCTCGTCCACGTGCGTGAGGGCATCGAACACGTGCCAGGCGATGGCGTTGTTGGGCGCGATGTTGGAGAAGTGCGGATCGAGCGAGGTGACGTCGGCCGCGAGCGCGATGCGCAGGTC
>Ga0209726_10005373_pt1 | contig 15575 bp, 8 predicted proteins | sample Subgrocontami54m_FD_187453 | JGI IMG/M metagenome (GOLD analysis project Ga0209726, IMG submission 187453) | Subsurface groundwater microbial communities from S. Glens Falls, New York, USA - GMW46 contaminated, 5.4 m (SPAdes) (version 3) | ecosystem: Environmental > Aquatic > Deep subsurface >... | reverse complement strand
TGGCGGGAATAGCGGCGGCCGTAACGGCAGGGGTGTTCCTGCCATTAAACGCTTCATACGGTTTTTTGCGTTACCAGCCGTTGTGGCCTCCACACCGCGTCATGCAGGGAGTTTTAGATTTTACCCAGTGGGAACTCAAGCGCCAGACGCTTGAGGCGATGGGAGCAAGACTCGGCCTTTTCAAACTCGAAGTTATTGCGTTAGCTATTTTTATTTTTGGTAATCTTGGCACTCGCCTCATAGGACTTATGGGGCTATTTTTGCTAAAGAAGAAGAGCGTTTCGATAATTTTTTCATTTTTGATAATCGGAAGCTTGGTTTCGTTTATCCTGCCCATGTTTTTCTTGCAGCCGATCGGTGCGTTTAACATGATTCAGTTCTTTTGGTATTTTCTCGTATTTATGGGCCTTTTAGCCGGATGGGGATGGTCGTTGTTGCTTGAAAAAGCAGCCATATCATGGAGGATAGTTCTTTCTATCGTCATGATCGCGGTTACCGTTCCTTCTGCAGCGGAAAAGGTCATGACTTTTGTTGGACGCCCGACGTACTTCATAGCAAAGGAAGAAATTGAGTTCTATAATCAATTACGATCGGTTGGTCGCCCCGGTGATGTCGTGCTTGAAGTACCTGTGATTGATCGATATTCTCCTGCGGAAATTTCAGGTTGGTTTTATCGATCTACTCCGAGAGTTGCCGCGTTTAGCGGAAAACGTACGTTTTTCGGAAGTGAAGTCGTGCAGTTTCCGTATGATGAATGGATACACCCGAGAGTCAAGCTCCTCAATACATTTCTATTAGGCGAGGCGGAAGCGCTTAAAGCGTTGCAAATATTACAAGAGAAGTATAGTATTGATTTCATTGTAATTCCGAAAGGCGTGCAACCATGGTTTATAGGCAAGCCTTGGTTGTGTTTTATATTTGGAAATGAATACGCAGCGATCTATCAGATGTGCGAGTTGCCGGAATAATCTTAAACCCTTTTTAATAAAAAATGGGTTTACTCTCGCGAAGTGTCCGTCTTGTAGCCTTATTCACACAGATATCAGGCAGGATTATGCGACGTTTGTAAACCGTTTTTATGAGCGGGGATACTTTACCGGGGATCGGTCTCGGATGGCTTATATTAATTATGAAGACGATAAGCCTTTTATCTGGGCAAACATGCGTAAGTTCCTTTCGTACATACGCGCATATAAGCCGAAAGGAAAATTGTTAGACGTGGGGTGCGCATTGGGATTTTTCACCGAACTTGCGTTAAAAGCAGGGTATGATGCGTATGGCATTGATCCTTCCGACTTTGCAGTCGCTAAAGCCAAAAAATTAGTTGGGTCAGAGCGTATACGAAAGGCAAAGCTATCCGATATTCATGACAGAACTAAAAGTTACGACGTTGTTGCAATGTTTGATGTGTTTGAACATTTAGCTGACCCGGAGGGAGATCTTGAAATCGTTAAAAAAATTCTTAAAGACGATGGGATGATCATTATCGCTACAGGAGACACGGACAGCTTCTTTGCCCGAATACTCGGTAGGCGCTGGACGTTTTATAATCCGCCGCAGCACCTCTACTTTTTCAATCATGATAACCTGACCAAGCTTCTTGAGAAAAAAGGATTTGAGCCGGTGTCTTGGATGAGAATAGGCAAGTGGTTGAGTTTGCGGTATGTATTACATCTCGCCCGAACCGGAGGGGAGAGTGTGCTTGCTGAGTTTCTGTATCGATTGACTGACCTCCTCGGTCTGGGCAAATTGCCGTTGTATCTGCCGACGTATGATAACATGGTGGTAATTGCTAAGAAAAAGCTGGGTACGTGATATGCGGCGATCATTTCTTCTCCACATCCTCGTCATCGGATTCTTTTTTTTCCTAACCGCCATCGCATTTCGTTTTTATATGTTTAAAGGGCTCGTGCCCATCCAATTCAATCTTCTTCCGGCGTTTTATAGTCCCTGGAAGTATGAAACTTGGGCCGGATATGAGCGCGGAGTACCCAATAAACCTATCGGGACGGACAATCCTAAACTATTTTATCCGTATCGGAAGTTTACGACCGAAGAATTTAAACAGGGGAGAGCACCACTGTGGAATCCGTATGTGTTTTCCGGCAATATCCATGCGGCGACGTACCAAGCGGCTGTATGGTACCCGTTTAACTTCCTCTACCTCCTACTTCCGCAAGTAGATGCGTGGAGCATCCTTATTATGCTCCAACCTATTCTTGTGGGTTGGTTTACGTTTCTTTTTATGCGATCGCAAGGGATTTCAGCGCGTGGAAGTCTATTCGGGAGTATAGCTTTTGCATTTTCCGGATGGATGATCGCATGGTGGGAAGAGTCGATTGTTATCGTTCATAGCATTCTTTGGCTCCCGCTTGCACTATATGCAGTTGCTCGTAGGCGATGGCTTCTTTTGATTTTTGCACTCTCCATGTCTATTCTCGCAGGCTTTTTGCAAATGAGCATTTATCTTTTTACGACGGTAGTTATTTGGAGTATGTTCTCCAAGCGTATGACAAAATTATTGGTACTAGCGTTTTTTGCAGCCGTTTTGATAACGGCTATTCAGTGGATGCCGGCTATTGAAGCATACATGCTCTCGTCGAGGGGGACGGTGGGAGCGAAATTTTTGTTTGACGATTATCTGGTACCGCTACGGCACCTGATTACGCTTTTGGTCCCGGATTTTTGGGGAAATCCCGGCTCGTATAATTATTTTTTTCCGAAACTGTTTTATCACGAAAAGGTCATCTGGATCGGCTTATTTCCGCTCATCTTTGCTATCCTCGGCGCGAGTTTTTGGAAAGATCGGCATATCAAATTCTGGTTAGCTTTCACACTCATAGTTTTATCACTTGGCTTTGCGCTTCCGACGAGTTGGGTGTGGTACGTTTTGCGAGTGCCTGTACTTTCTGCCGCGCAACCAGCACGTATATTTGTTTTGTTTGCCTTTGGGGCAAGTGTGCTCTCTGCGTACGGCATGGATGCCTGGCTTTCGGGCCGGATATCCAAAAAACGTATTCCGTTGATTCTCTTGGTGCTTCTCGTAGTTTTAACAGCTCTTTGGGGGTTTGTGTTGTTTGCCAAGTGGAAGCTCGCACAGGGTAGTACGCTTTCACTCAAAGATCTTGAGTTTTATGGGAGATTCGCGACAATATCGTTTCGCAATCTTCTTATCCCAACGCTTTCCTTTTTTATGGCTGTGGTGCTACTGTTTTTTATCAAAAGCAAAAAAATTGTCTTTGGTGCTATCTTGGTGGTAACGATAGCATGGAGTCTGTATGCCGCCGATAAATTCTTATACTTTTCTGATCGAAGGTTTGAGTTTCCCGAAACTCTTCCTATCACAAAACTCAAGGAGCTCACGTCTACGAATTATGCTCGCGTTTGGGGCTACGGCGATGCATCCTTCACACCCAATATGCTTTCCTATTATGGTTTATATTCTCCGGAAGGATACGATGCGCTTTTTTCTCAGAAATATGGCGAACTTTTGCATACCATCAAAAGTGGCGGGGTAGTAAGCGATCAAATAGACAGAACGGATGCGATCCTCAAGGGGCTAACAGAACGGGATCCGACGGATCAATCACTGGTACGTTTGCGGCTCATGTCTCTTTTGGGGGTCCGCTACATACTTGAGTATAAAAACGCAGAACATAAAAAAGCGCTGACCAATGACCAGCGGTTTCCACCAGCATTGTTTACCATTGCTTGGGAAGATGATGCGTGGCGCATCTGGGAATATAAAAAAGCATTGCCCCGCGCGTGGTTCTCAACAGACGGAAAAGTTACGATTCGTCGGTACGAACCGTCTCTCGTAGAGCTTGATGTGAATAGTTCCGAGCGGGGTATGGTCGTACTTTCAGATACCTATTATCCTGGGTGGGTGGCACGCGTCGACGGACGCAATACGCCCGTTGAGCGTGTCCACGATGCGCTTCGCGGGATACCGGTGGAAGGCGGCAGCCACACCGTGATCCTTACCTATGAACCGATAAGTTTTCGTCTGGGACTAGCAGGGTCAGGGTTGGGAATTATTGTGATAGCTTGCGTATTGTGGTACACAAGAATGAAATTATGAAACGGGAATGGTTGTTATTGTTTATGATCGTAGGAATAGCCGCAGTGATTCGTCTTTGGAATTTGGGTGCTATTCCTCCTGGCGTCAATCGTGATGAAGCATCGATTGGCTACACTGCATATTCCCTGCTGAAGACCGGGAAAGACGAATACGGTGTATCCTGGCCTGTCTCGATAAAATCATTCGGCGACTGGAAATTACCTTTATATATTTACGCTTCAATTGTGCCAATTAGTATTGCCGGGTTGACAGATTCGTCCGTACGTATTGTTTCTGCGCTGGCTGGCATCTTGACAGTATTATTGACGTATCTTTTGGTAGGTGAAGCATTTCGGCAATCTTTGTGGTCGCGACGTATCGCTTTGGGTGCATCATTTCTTCTTGCTGTGTCGCCGTGGCATATCCATTTTTCCCGTGTCGCGTCTGAAGCCAATGTTGCAGTTTTATTTACTGTTATAGCATTATGGCTCTTTTTTGTTTCATTTCGAAAGCCAGTTGCCATTATTGGTAGTTCTGTTTTTTTTGCTTTCACGCTTTATACATATCACGGCAATCACATTTTTACCCCGCTTCTCCTTTTGGGTATCTTCATTTTGTACAAAGTACGGCTAACATCAAATAGATACAAATTCTTTTCACTTGGGATACTGGTGTCGCTCGCGATTTTTATATACGCAATAACGTTTTTACGCGCAGACAAGACAAAGTTTGCCGGTACGAGCATATTATCCGATCCGGGGGTCGTTCTTTATCAATTAGAGTTGCCTCGTAGCGAACACGAAAACGCACTTTTTGCAAGAGTATTTCATAATCGCTTCGTGTATGTGGCAAAAAAGTTTTTAGAGAGTTACGTGTTAAGTTTCAGTCCGGAATTTCTCTATATCCGTGGAGGAGGCAATAATGCTCACAATATACCGCTTGCCGGTAATGCATATCTTTTGGAATGGTCACTTCTGTTCATAGGTATATACCGGATTTTAAAAATGAGACAATCATCCGGTTTATTTTTTCTTTGGTGGCTTGCTGTGGCGCCGATTGCCTCGAGTCTCACAAAGGATGCACCGCATTCTGCTCGCATGTTGGCCATACTACCTGCGCTTCAAGTGGTCACGGCGTTTGGCGTCATGACACTCTTGGATTTCGTCAGGAGACAAATGAAGTTAGTAGTAAGTGTCGTATTGGTAGGAGGATATCTCTGGTCAATGTTGTTATATTTTGATGCATACTTTGTGCATTTTCCCCAAACAAACAGTCAAGACTGGGGGATTGCGTACAAATCCATTGCTCGTTTTCTTGTCGATAATCAGAGTCGATTTGATCGAATATTATTTAGTAAACCTGACCGCTCCCCATATATCTATCTGGCGTTTTATCAAGTCTTGAATCCTGACACACTTCAAAAAACTGCTATAAGGTATCCGGAAACCAAAGAGGGTTTTTCGCACGTCGCGAAATTAGGTACTATAGAGTTCCGAAATCCTAAGTACCCCGAGGATTTGTTACTACCCAAGACACTGGTAATAGATTGGGCATCTGATATATCCGCAAATGCATTGTCTTCAAGTCGGATTGAAAAAGAGATCAAAACACCGGAGGGAAATCCGCATTTTATCCTTCTATCAAGTTCTCCCCGTGCGACTCAATGATTTTTGCTTAAGCCCATACATCAAGGTGGCGGCAATTGCGAAAAAAGAAGCAACGGATAATAATATTCCTGCAGAAAATGAGGTTGGGAAGTACCAAAATTCTACCCTATGCGTGCCGGCAGGGACGAGGACAGCGCGGAATGCCCAATTGGCTCGTATTATTGGTGAAGTCATGCCATCAACAGAAGCACGCCAATTGCCATCATCGGCGTCGGAGAGATAGAGAAGTTGGGGTGTTTGCGTTTTCGTTTCAAACGTGACCCTTGTAGGGTCATAGCGTAATAGCTTGATTTCCTTTGATGGATCGGATTGCATTGTAGGAAGTTGACTTTGAGAAGATATGAGGACTGTCCCGGAAGGATTAAATTCCGGTGAGAAAAGGAAATTTTCAAATTCCTCCATGGAGTTATAAGGAATAACTTCATGGGTCAAAAAGAATCGGGGGGCTGCTTTCGAATTTTCAAAAATAGTCCATCCGCTGTTTTTCCATATGGGCTGAAACCGGTTTGGTGGAAATGTAATAGCTGTTGATGCATTTTCGTCCCGATCGATGACGTAACGTACGCCGAGCGCGTCAAGCACTCGGAGTCTCGTAAAATTTTCCGGAAGGTCGTGTTCCCCGAACCCCGGAGCGACAAAACTGTCGGATCGGGTCGTGCGGGTGAACTCCCTTGCGAGCGTACCTTGATGACTTGTTTGAATGAATTGGTTATATGTTTTTAAATTTAGCGGGTCAATACCATCCGGTGATTGAATGCGATAAATCGTGGAAATATTGGGCAGGATTTGCGCTGTGCCGTATCCCCAGAACCGGTCCGTTGCGTTTCGGGATGCCAAAAAATCCCATAACGGGTGCTGTGGAAACACAAACAATTGCGGGACAAACGGATTAAACTTGAGGAAAGCAAAAGCCAGCTCCGTCACAAGAACCATTGTCATCACGGGAGCTTGGAGTTTTTTCGGTATAAAAATAATTGCCAGGAGCCCGACTACAAAAACGGCTGTAGCAAGGAGCATTGAGCGCTCCGACGTCGGGGAAGATAGCATAAGTGCGGCTACCCACCCGGCGATAAGGATACATGCTACTATTCCTGCTGCGCGCAAAAAGGTTTTAGGGTTTTTCGATAGAGTGTCCCAACCTAGACCCGTAAGAACCGCAAGACTAATAGCGAAGAGTGACAGCATCCGGGTTGGCGATCCGGTGGACAGGATGGGGATTGGAAATCGGTAAAAAAGTTCCGTCAATGGAGTTCGTACAGTCAAAAGAAGAACTCCTAACGCTGACCAGAGAAAGAATTTTCGATGCCAGGAAGAGGATCGGGAGACAAGCGCTGTGATGGCAAGCATTATACCGATCAGTCCAATTGAGATGGCGTTACTGACATACGTATCCTGTAGGAAGTATGTTTTGGTGGCCGGGTTGCCGAAAAAGTCGGGTACAAACATTTTGATGAGTTGCCAGGGCGGAATAAGCATATTGCTAATGATGAACTGATAATCATGAGGTACACGGGCTGATTTGAAAAAAAGCTCAATCGTCGGCAGAATTTGTACGGCTGCAAGTCCTAAGCCACCGAGGAAGCCGGTTATGAGCAGGCGACGACGACTGATCATATACACCAGAGATAATCCTAATATATAGATGAAATCCTGCGGATGTCCGGCGGTGGCGCTCATAAAGACTGCAACTGCGAGAAGATATGATTTTCGTTTTTCTATACACCAAAGGATGAGCGGGAGCCAGAGGATGGTATGCCAGACAGTGTTAAACTCCATCCAAACGTTGGAAAAACTTCCGTAATTGAAAGCAATAGCGCCGAGGATTGCTCCCCAGGGACTGATCCCTATAGTTGTTGCAAATAGGAAGAAGAATAGGGAACCTAAAACTGGTTGGAGAATGACCAGAGTAGACCAAGCGATGTCAAAAGGAAGGAGAAAAAAGATGATATTTAATGGGTAAAGAACAGCTGACTGATCGTTAGCAAGAAGTGGAGCGCCGGAGAAATTATATGGATTCCAGATGGGCAGTCTGCCTTGTTTGATTTCATCAATTGCGAGCCTTCTCCATGGGTAGAGCTCCCGGAGAACATCGAAATACTGAACTTTACTAGGGATAGCACCGGGGTAGTATCCGCCATATGATGCGTGTCGCCAGGGATTGTATTCGGAGAGAAGGAGGTCTCCGGGAAAAGGGAGAAGGCCAAAAAATATTGTTTTATAGAAAAAAATGACCGTAACTCCGGTAAGAAGAAGGTATGGCCACCATTTATTTAATTTCATAGACGATGTCACCGTCAAGAGTGGCAAATTTCGTTCGGAGCTCCGGGTGATTGGGATCGAGGATGTATTGTCCACGCTCTCCTCGGGCCAGTTGCCAGGGGTGGACGATGATGTGAGAGACGCCCTGTGATCGCAAATAATTGATCGACGCGTTATTGGGGAATGAAGCCATGTTTACTACGGCGTCGTGGTAGCTTTGCGCCACATAGCCGCTGTAGCCGTTGACGGTCTGTTTATTGTGGTATCCGGCAAAGTACACGCGGTACGTTTCGGCAGCGAGTGGACTATCCCCAGTAATTTCTTCATAGCGAAGCATTACCTGTTGTCCGATAGGAATAATTCCCTGTTCAATTTTTCCGATAGGCAGTTCAATGATAGCGCTTACACCGGCTTGCTGTTTGAGCCATTGGTAGACAAGCGGCGCGTCAGTGTAGGTTGGAATTTTCACGAGCGGCAGTGGCCGTTGCCAGATTTCGAAGAGGAAAAGTATTCCGATAAGAAATAGAATCAACGGTTTTACTCTTGTTGCCCCGTATCCGGCAAGAACGGTTAATCCTAATATAAACACGATAGAAAATCGTGCGGGAACGCGGAGAGTCTGAAGCAGCGGAAATACTTTATAGAGATATGCGTAAGGGAGTTTAATATAACCGGTGTCAAATGGGCCGATGGAAAATGGCCGCTCCGGACCGAAAGACAGTACCAGACCGGTAAGAGCGATTGCGCTGAATAAAATAATAGAAAACCGATATTCTTTTTTCCTCCATTGCATTATTCCAAGTCCCGCAAGTATAAAGAGGGCTAGTGTCGGATAAAGTGTACGCTCACCTTCGTTGGGTTTGAGGAATTGGGAAAGGATAGATGTTTGAGTTACGGAAAAATAATCTTGCTGATAGGCGGCGCGGGATGAGGACTCCTCAAGCGACCGGGTAATTTCCGGGTGTTCTGCCTTGAGACGAATGTAGGGAAACATGAGAAGGAGCGCGAGAGCGGTTGTGAATATCAGCGGAAATACGGCAATTTTTACGCGTGACCATAGAGAAGCATAACATGCGCTCACCATGATTATGGCAACGACTACAGCAAACACGCCCAAATACACCGAAGAGCCCAGAAGCAGGAGAAACGAAACAAGCGCAGCGGCCAGATGGCGAATTTTGCCTTCCCGGAAAAACCAATAAAGTCCGTATATATAATAAGGAAGCCATTGGCTGCTTAGGGCTGGTAAATGGCTCATCTGCCCAAATCGCGGGTAAGAGAAGGCAAACATGGCGCCGCTTAACAGACTCGCCCATTCGTGTTTGACAAGAGATTTAACAAGGAAATACATGCCGAGTCCCGCAATAGGGAAGGTGAAGAGGGTATAGAGATTAATGGCAAGAATGGGATTATTCGTCAGCCAAATAATGGGATAAGTAAATAGCGTTTGCGCGGCGAGCGTGTCAGAGAGCGCTAGCGTGTTGGTCGTCGGGTAATATATGTTCGTGTCAAGGAGACCAGCAAATCCGTTTGTGATTGACCTTACATTATGCATGAGATTCCATGCGTAAAAGAGCGGATCACCGGCATTGATAACATGATCCCAGGCAAGAGGAGTAAGCGGCCACGTCAGGATGATAGTTAATACAAGATATATCAGAAAAACGATTGCCAGTCGCTTGATCATTTCCTGTTAATACTATCATGAGGTAGAATGAGAAGGATAGTATGCTTGGGATTGATACCGTTCTTTTGCTCGCGCTTTCTCTGCCTTGGCCACTTAAGTACAGGATTTTCCCCATGGAGGGGACCCCGTATATTCTTTTTGGGATCTACTTCGCACTCCTTCTCGTCTACGCGGCTTTAGGTATAAAGTGGAGAGTAAAGCTCGTCGTCCTGTTTGCTATTATCGGGATTGCTGCGGGGGGTCCGCTTATGACTGCAATCGTAGACCGGTCGCGGGTAGCGCCGGTGTTTGGTGTTCACGATATTATTCTTCAACTTGAAGCTGCGATGCGGTATCTCACCCAAGGAATTAATCCCTACAAGGCTACATACTTCGGTACACATATGGAAGCCTGGCATTATGCAGAGCTTGGCAAAGACATGGTTAATCCGGCGCTTTACCATTTTGTGATGCCGCCGTGGTACCTCCTTTTCACATTCTTCTTCTATCCTTTCGTAAAAATCTTCGGATTTTTTGATGGGAGGCTCCCACTCCTGTTTACGTATTTCGGGACGCTCACTCTTTTTGCAGTATGGATAAAGGATCACCAGAAGAAAATACTCGCTATCATCATCACAGCTTTTAATCCGGTGATGTTTGATTATCTTTTGGAAGGAAGAAGCGATCATTTTGCGTTTTTTTGGCTGCTCTTTGCTCTTTTTCTATGGCAGCGTAAAAGAATCGTTTTAGCCGCAGTTATCTATGCCTTAGCACTGCTTTCCAAACAGACGATCTGGCTTTCGTTGCCCTTTGTGTTGCTCTATGCAAGGACAAGAAGGCCCCTTGTCCTAGGAGCGTTTATTGGTACGATCGCGTTGGTTCTGGGGCCATTTTTGGTATGGGATCCGGCCGCTTACTGGCAAAGCACTGTGGTTTTTCTGCAAGGAGCGACACCGGTTAGTTATCCGGTAGCCGGATATGGATGGGGGATGGTGTTATATCAATTAGGTTTTATCAAGGATATTCATGCATACTACCCATTTATCTATTGGCAAGCAGCTCTTGGCATCCCGACGCTATGGTTTTTGGTTCGATGGTTTCGGAAAAAAATGTCCGCAGGGAGGCTTCTTATCGCGTATAGCATTTTTCTTTTTGTATTTTGGTATTTCTCCCGATACTTCCACAATAGTCACCTGGGTTATATTTCACTTGTTTTGACTGTCGGATATTTTCTTGAGGAAACATGAAGAGACGATTTCCGTGGTTCATTATTCTCATTTTGGGTTTTGCCTTTTTTATTCGTGCCTATAAGGTTACCTCTGTCCCGCCGTCACTCTCCTGGGATGAAGTGTCAATCGGATACAACGCTTACAGCATTCTTAAAACGGGTCGAGATGAACACGGAAGATTTCTACCAATCGATACATTCGTAGCCTACGGAGATTACAAGCCGCCACTTGCTGTTTACCTAACCGCCCCATTTGTTGCTGTTTTTGGTCTTACCGAGCTTGCCGTTCGGTTGCCATCGGTTATAGCAGGCACGCTCGCTGTATTACTTACATACCTACTCGTATTAGAGTTTTTTCGGCGCGAAGCACCAATTGCACTTCTTAGCGCGTTTTTGCTTGCTCTTTCCCCTTGGCACATCCAACTCTCCCGGGCCGGGTGGGAGGCAAATATAGCGCTCACGATCCTCATCTTGGGGATATGGCTGGTGTTACGGGCAAGACGAAGCCCTAGACTTTTGATCGTGTGCTGGGTGCCTTTTGTACTGGCCATGTACACATTCAACAGCGCACGCTACGTCGCTCCGTTGTTGGGGTTATTATTCATCTTTTGGGTAAGAGAAACGATGATTCTATATAAACGCTACGCAGCCCTAGGTATCGTGATTGCCTTACTCGTCCTTGCTCCACTTGTTCCTCACATGGTTTCGCCGGAGGCAAGGCTCCGGTTCGCTGAAGTTAATATTTTTTCGGATCTTTCGATTGTAGAGAAAGCAAACGAGCGTATGGCAATAGATGGAGGCGGTCTTTTGGCAAACATTCTTCATAACCGAAGAGTGGGGTTTGCTTTGGAATATCTCAAGCATTTTTTTGATCATTTTCAACCCTGGTTTCTTTTTATACGGGGGGACGGCAATCCGAAGTTCTCTCTTCAGGATGTAGGACAACTGTATCTTATCGAAGCGCCGTTTCTCGTGTATGGCATCTATCGACTGTTTACTACTGATGCAAAGCTTGCATGGACACTAATTTTGTGGATCATATTTGCAATTTTACCCGCGGGGGTGGCGCGGGAGACACCGCATGCGCTTCGGATAGAAAACAGTTTGCCCGTTTGGCAGATTTTCATCGCGTATGGAATAGGTACGCTAGTCAAAAGAAAAATGGTGTTTATTGCTTATTGCGTATTGCTTATTGCCAGCTTTTCATACTTCTGGCACAACTATTTCAATCATTACGCCCGCGAGTATTCTGCAGAGTGGCAATATGGGTATAAGCAAGCCATTGCTGCGATACAAAAAATTGAGGGTTCATATAATAACGTTATAGTGAGTGAAGCATACGGCAGATCATATATGTATACGCTTTTTTATACGCGTATGGATCCGTCAGATTATCTGTTATCAAAGAAGTCGACGTTTGATGCAGCCGGATTTTACCATGTCTTCGGATTTGGAAAATACAAATTTCCTGATCGCGGCATCGGCACTTTTGAACAAAGGACACTTTATGTGGGTATGCCCAGTGAAGCGCCCGGGGGAGCACGAGTCTTAGCGACGATAAGCCGACCGAACGGGGAGCCTGCTTTCGTCATTTTTGACCGACCATGAGAAAATTATTATTTATCAGTAGTATTCTCATTGCCGCAATCCTTCGCTTGTGGCAGTTGGGGGGTATCCCCCCCAGTCCCGATTGGGATGAGGCGGCGCTTGGTTACAACGCGTACTCGGTACTCAAGACCGGGCGCGATGAATATGGGACGTGGTTTCCTCTCTCGCTTCGTTCATATGATGACTATAAACCACCTCTTTATATGTATCTTACAATTCCCTCCGTTGCCCTATTCGGGCTGGAAACATGGGCAGTACGGTTGCCCTCGGCAATTTTTGGAATTTTAGCAGTAATTGGAACCTATTTTTTAGTAAAGGAATTATTTAGTCAGAAACTTTATAGACTTTCGACTTTACAGACTTTTTACTTGCCAACAATAGCTTCGTTACTTCTGGCCATCTCTCCATGGCATATTCAATTTTCAAGAATAGCTTTTGAAGCAAACATTGGTATCACGATAAATATTTGGGCTGTATGGGCGTTTCTGAAAGGACTTCATCAGAAAAAAATGCTGGTGGTAAGTGCATTTTTATTCGGACTAGGGCTCTATGCATATCATAGTGAACGTATTTTTGTACCGCTTCTTGTTTTACTTCTTTCGTGGATATATAGGAAAGAGTTATTGGAGCAGAAACGATCGGTCTTGATGGCAGCAATCGTCGGAGTTTTGACCGTGGCGCCGCTTCTTACCGTATTTCTCAACCCTACCACCATTACGAGGCTCCGCGGTACAAGCTCGCTTTCTGACCAAACGGGACTTTTAGCCCGGAGTGTAAAGAAATTGGAGCACGATCAGCTATCAGGAAATCCTTTGGGGGTGGTGTTTGATAATCGCCGTATCGTGTGGGCAACAACATTGCTCGATGGGTATCTTTCGCACTTTTCTTTTCGATGGCTTTTTGTCACCGGCGATAATCCCCGGCACCATGCGCCGGATATGGGACTTCTGTATCTTGTGGAACTGCCGTTTCTTTTGTTGGGCATGATTGTTGTTGGAAAGCACGGAGGGAAATTAGCAAGTATGTTATTCGGCTGGTTTTTGTTGGCTCCGGTCGCTGCCTCACCCACAACGGAACTTCCTCACGCGATCCGCACGCTCGTGTTTCTTCCCGTGTTTCAGGTGTTTACGGCAGTTGGCATTATAAGTTTTTATAAACGTTATAACGATTATAAACATTATATTTTCCGTTTTTTTATTTTTTCACTTTTTATTTTAAACTTGGTTTACTACCTTCATATGTACTTTGTTCACATGAACCAAGAGGTTTCCGAGTATTGGCAGTTTGGATATAAGCAGGCTGTGGATTATTCGCAGAATGAAGGCGCACGGTATGGTAAAGTGGTCGTTTCGACGAAACTGGAACAACCGCACATGTTTTTCCTGTACTTCCTCAAATACGATCCGACGAGGTATCTAGCCGAAGGAGGTACATCCTCCGGCGGGTTTGCTGAAGTTCGAAATAAATTTGGAAGATTCGAGTTTAGGCCGATTGATTGGGGGCAAGAGAGTAAGGACGGACAAACATTATATATAGGAACGCCTAAGGAGATATCCGCGGCCAATCTACTGACTATCAATTATTTAGATGGAAAAGAAGCAATCCGGATAGCAGATCGCTAGGTGATCTATGAAGAAACTGGTCATTCTATTATTCATTTCCTTGTTTCCCCTCCTTGACCTCCTTCATCCCGGACTGCCGAAAGGGCATGATACGCCCGATCACGTTGCGAGGATTGCCAACTTTTATCAATCACTTAGCGAAGGAAACATTATTCCGCGTTGGGCCGGAAATCTCAATTGGGGATACGGGCACCCGATCCTCATGTTTCTTTATCCATTGCCTTCCTATATCGCATCGTTGTTTCATGCGGTAGGATTTTCATTTGTGGACAGCACGAAGCTCGTTTTTGCAGTTTCGTATATAGCAAGCATAGTCGCCATGTATCTATTTGCCCAAGCTGCATGGGGAGTATACCCTGGTTTACTCGCCGCCGTTCTTTATGGTTTTGCACCGTACCGATTTGTTGATCTGTATGTCCGGGGTGCGATAGGGGAGCACGTCGCATTTATTTTCCCTCCGCTTATCTTCTATGGTTTATTAAGAGTGGCGAGAAATAATCGTGAGACGCTGGGCGGAGTGATTACCGCCATCAGTATGGCGGGTTTGATTTTGTCCCACAATGCCATCGCCCTCATGATGTTACCTCTGATTCTGATGTACGCTCTCTATTTGTATTTTTTTGAAGCAAAAAACCGGTTTCGTTTTTTGGTGCTTGGTGCTTGGTGCTTGGTGCTTGGGTTTCTTTTATCTGCCTTCTTTTGGATGCCCTCATTTTTTGAAGGGAAATACACGCTTCGGGATATCGTAACCAAAGGCGATTTTACCGCGAGATTTGTCCCGTGGCAATGGTTTTTTGTATCACCTTGGAACTACGGCGGCGGCAACGAGTTTACGAAAGCGGTAGGGCTTCCACAGTGGCTGAGCGCCGTCAGCGCTATTATTGTTTTTATTCGTATTAAATCCCGTCGGGTGAAATGGCTTATCGGAGGGTCTTTGGTGAGTATTATTCTATCACTATGGCTCATGACGGATAGCGCGGGTTTTGTCTGGGATAAGGTTACTCTATTACAAAAATTCCAGTTTCCATGGAGATTTCTCACCATTCCTGTGATCGTTTCTTCCATCCTGGGTGCGGTTACCCTATCTTACGTGCCGAAGCGCTTTCAATTGTTTACTGTTTTTTGTTTACTGTCTATTGCTGCTATAACCACTTCGTCCATGTGGCGGGCAAAAGAATATATAGTCAAGCCGGATGCATATTACAGCGGTATTTATGACGGTACCACCGACACGGGCGAGAGTAGTCCAATCTGGTCGATACGCTTTATGGAACACCGGCCAAAAGCATTCTATGAGGTCATCGAAGGAGAAGCGATGATTGTGCCCGGGTTACGGACAACCACGCGTCACGAGTTTATGGTAAACGCAAAAACCGGCACGAGAATCGTTGATAACACATTATACTTCCCAGGTTGGACTATCGCAGTAGACGGTCGGCCGCTTGATCTTGTAGGCGAGCTTATT
>Ga0209726_10005372_pt1 | contig 15578 bp, 13 predicted proteins | sample Subgrocontami54m_FD_187453 | JGI IMG/M metagenome (GOLD analysis project Ga0209726, IMG submission 187453) | Subsurface groundwater microbial communities from S. Glens Falls, New York, USA - GMW46 contaminated, 5.4 m (SPAdes) (version 3) | ecosystem: Environmental > Aquatic > Deep subsurface >... | reverse complement strand
TGCCTCGAGCTGCGAACTTGGGTTCAGTGGAACCGGGGGGATACAGGCCGCCGGCACCGCCGGCCGCGCCGCCGATCAGCGAAGTCATCGGCCGTCTCCACTTAACGCCCACACGACTGGCTTTGCGAAAGGCATTCTCGATCGTGCGATTGGCGGCAGAGGTTTCGGGGGTCCACTCGTTACGGAAACTTTTTGAGCCCTAGGAGCTCGAGGGCGACCCAATAGCAGAACTTGGCGCCGTGAATGATGTAGCGGCGCCAAAGCCGACGGGGCTCCTGAATGAGGCGAAACAACCATTCGAGGCCGTGCTCGCGCATCCACAGTGGTGCCTGCTTTACTCTTCCCGTGTGAAAATCGAACGCGGCGCCCACCCCAATCAATACCGGCACGCTGAGCCGTTCCCGGTGTTCGTACATCCATTGCTCTTGCTTGGGAGTGCTCAAACCGACCCACACAATGTCGGGAGCGGCATTGCGAATCACCTGGATAATTTCTTCGTCTTCCTGAGGAGTGAGAGAACGGAATGGTGGGGAGTAGGTTCCGACGACCTGGAGTTCGGGAAAACGCTCCTGGAGAACTTCCGCGAGCTGCTCGGGCACGCCCGGGGCGCCGCCAAAGAAGAAATGGCGATAGCCGCGCGGCGCAGAGGCCTGGCAGAATGCGAGCATCAACTCGGGTCCATATACCCGGCGCGGAAGCGACTGGCCCTGCAGACGGCCTAGCCAAACCAGCGGCATCCCATCGGGGACCACTAGATCCGCCGCATTCAACACGTTCTTGAAAGTCGAATCGTGCTGGGCCTCAACGACCCCATGCATGCCCGTGACAGCGATGTAGCGTCCGCCTCCCCGCTCCTCGATCCAATGTTCCATCTGCGCCACCACGCCGGGAATCTGCAAAGCATCCACCCGCACCCCGAGCACACGAAAGCACTTCATGCTTTGTTCTGAGCGTTCAATAGTGTGATCCATACGTGCTAACTACGGTAGAAGGCTACCAGACTGTTTCCCCACAAAGGGAATCCACAGCGGCACACGTCGGCCTCTGGAAACAGTTCGTGCAACTGCCGGGCCGACAGCAAATGGATCTCTTCCCACTGCTGCAAATAGCCTGGAGAGAAACGGACCATGCGCTTCTGCCAGCTCACAGGGAAAAACTGATAGAACGGCAGCAAGGTGTGCGGCTCGATCGGGAACTACTTGTTCGGCGTAGCTACAAAGTAACCCTTCCTCGCGACCCTTCTTACCTCTTCCGCAAACGCCTTCTGCCGGTCCCACCCGCCCACATGTTCAATCACTGCGTTGGAAAAAACCCAGTCAAATTCTCTTTCCGCGAATGGTAGATTGCAGCCATCGGCCACGACAGTCCGCAACTGAGAATGCCCGGGGAGGTCTAACTTCACGGCTTGTAGATTTACAACCGTTACTTCGCCAAACAGGCTGTATAGTTTGAGAAACTCGCCGGTGATGCCGGCTCCGCCGCCAACATCAAGCAAACTGCCTGCTGGCTGTCCCCGGGTGAGCTCGAAAAACAAATCCACTTTCTGATTTCTGAGCTTTCTGTGCAGGGGCTTGATCCAACGCAGCACGCTTTCCCGCAAAGCATCCATTGCGACAGTTCCTCTCCAATCACTCGCCCCTCAGCGCGGCTATAGTGGCGCAACCCCATGGAAATGGGAGGCCATGGCCCGCTGGTAGATGTTCATGAGGATCTGGTAGTTGCGTTCCGCGGTGTACTTGGCCTCATACTCCGCGCGGGCCTCCCGCCCCATGGTTTCCATCTCTTTGGAGTGCGCCCAAGCCCAGTCCACCTTGGCGGCTAGGTCGGCGGCGTCGCCGTGCGTGAAGTGCAGCCCGGTGCGGCCATCTGTCACGATCTCTGCCATCGCCCCTAGCCCGGACGCAATCACTGGAACTCCACAAGCAAACGCTTCAATCGCCACGAGCCCAAAGGCCTCGTAATAGCCCCCCGAAGGCCATACCAGGAACCGCGCACCCTTCAAAAGTGCCTCGAGTTCCGGCGGTGCGAGGCGCGGGACAACTTGTACGCAATTCCCATTGGCGCTGACCCAGGCTTGAACAGTTCCCGCTAGCGGCCCATCGCCGCGAATCTTCAACGGGATGTGCCCAAGCTGCCTCCAGGCTTCAAGGAGGAGCAGCACGCCCTTCTCTGGCGCCAAGCGGCCCATGAATAAAGCGTAGTCTCCGCGAGCGGTTCGCATTCCAGGATCCGGGTCGACGAAGCCAGGTTTAATTAGAATCTTCTCGGCCGGCAGGCCACCTTCTACGAACTTCCTACGGAAGAATTCTGTGTAGACGATATAGGCGTCGACCCGTTTTTCCCAGGTTTTCAGCGCCCGGTGGACAGCAAGCATGGCTGCCGCACCACTCGTCTCGATTCGCGAGTTTCGATAACACGCGTGGAGGATCCCTGGCCAAGGAAGTTTCTTTCGTACACAATCCTCGCACAGGTGGCCCTTACGAAACAGGGTAGCTGCAGGGCAAAGCAACCGCGGATTGTGCAATGACTGAACCACGGGCACGCCGGCATCGCGGCAGACGTAGTACGCCGCTGGAGAAACCACGGGAAACGTGTTGTGGAAGTGGGTGAGGTCAGGTTTTTCCCTTCTCAAAACGGTGCGCAGCTCTCGCGTGCTGTCCCAAGCCCACACCGTTCGCAGGCCCAGCATTGCTTTGTCCCATAGCCCGTACTCTTTGATCTCATCGTTATGGCGCGTATAAACGCTCACCTGATGGCCTGCGGCGATCAGCAGATTCTTCTCGCGGTGGAAGGCCTCGTCCTCGCCGCCAGCTTGTTGATAAAAGTTATGAACCAGCAGGATTTTCAACTGCAAACCCTCTTTTGTTACTGTTTAGCTCTCTGCGTGGGTAAAGAGGCTCTTCTGGCTGAAATAAGCCAGTCTCCGTAAACGTCCCCCTCTGCGTAGGTTTTTCCGTAAGTGGTATGACCGGGCCCCATGGTTCCTTCCCGTGGGCGATTACAAAGCATCGAGATGATCGGGTTCAGAAAGCCTAAAGCCCCACGTAAGTTCTCTCCAAGGGCTCCCCATGCTCTGATCAGAGAGTGACATCTTCGTTGCACGACTCCAAGCGTGACTTCCCGCAGGTCTGTGTTGTATGCAGGGAAAACCCCACGAAGTGACGACAAGTCGTAGATTCTCTGGAAAAAGTAGGCCTTCTTGTCCTTTGTCCTGCGAGCTGCTCCGGCCAGTCCTACTCGCTGCTGCTCCACGAAGACCTCACCCGCCGGAACACTGACCAACAAGAGCCCTCCGGGCTTCAGCACACGAATCATTTCCGTAATGCTCTTCAGGTCTCCTCGTTCTCCTTCGACGTGCTCAATCACGGACATTGAATAGGCGATGTCAAAAAAGTGATCTGGATATCCAAGGTTGCGCGCATCGTGAAGAGAAAATGAGACTTCCCCCTTCGCATAGCGCTTCACTGCGTTCCACATCACCATATACTCGGCCACGTTCAGGATGCTTATGTCCGTTGAATGGATCTGCGCGGCAAGCTTGCGGGCGAGGTAGAACCCAAAACACTTGGGACTTCCAACATCGAGGATTCGCAACGTGTCGTTTCTCGACCGTTCTCCTGTGTAATGATCGATTGCGCTATCCATGAAGTTGAATTCTGGAAACCGGCTATACGAATTGATGGGCTGACTAATCTTTCCGATAGTCTTCTTAACGCCAAGCGCAAATCCGTTCGCAAACAGGCTCGCAAACCCCAGCCGCAGGCCAAACAGGTAGAAATGGAACTCTTTTCCGTTCGATACGAACATCTTTGATTGGTCTCCTCAACTCGACGCCGTAGCAGGTCCCGCAGTGCCGCCCGGTAACATCGAGGAACCTACCTTGTGGGCAGCACTCTGCGAGAGTAACTTTCGCTGGTAAGGGATCAACGTCACCAGCATCCAAAACGTGAATCCCATTTGTCCTGAGTCGATCTCTCCACCAATCAGTCCGACCAAGAACACAGCCATAAAAAGCGAAACGATCCCAAACGAAGCTTGATCTCTCCCGTTGGAGAAAAGCCAGAAAGCATCTCGAGCGAGCCACAAGAACAAGCCAAGAAAGGCAGCGAGGCTGATTAACCCTCCCCCGACAAACACCTCGAAGAAGATGGAATGACCCGATCCCAATTCCGGATTGTATTCCATTCCCACAACGCGAGTTCCCGCTATGAAGCCGAGCCCCAGCCAGGGTGAGTCATTCCAGGTTGCATCTATGAAATGAGCCCACAAACCCAGCCGGTCACTGAGCGTCAAAAGGCTTTCTGGGTCGCGGTACGCATCCAAATTGAGAAGCTGGCCGGCCGCAATTGCCGTCACCAGCGTCACTACAACCGTTGCGGTCAACCAGCCGCGCCAGTTCATTCGTGTGCTCTTCAGGAAACGCATGGCAAAGAAAACAGCAAGCACCAGATATGCGGTTCGCATGAGGGAGAAAAAGACCATGAGGCAAAGCCCCGCAATCAACGGGAAATACACGAGGAAAGGAATCCGTGGTTTCCTGGTGGCCAGCAGAATCACAGCCAATGAGGCAACGGTCCCCGCTTCCGCGATGCCGCTCCCCCGCAAGCGGGGGGCACCGGTCTCGGACACGAAAAGCACCAAATCCGGAAACAGAAGGAGGCTTGCCGCGATTGCCGCGCAGAGCAGGAGATGGCCAGCGAGCATTTTGCGAAGACAGGCCTGGGCCCCGTACAGATGCACAAAAAGGAAGCCGAACATGAAGAGAACAGCCAGCTGATAAGCTTTGAATGCGGTTAGGGCAGGAGCACGGGAGACAAACGTCGAGAGGCCGAGCAAAAGAATTACAGCAAGAGCCCACCTATGCGTGGGTGAGAAGCGTGCTCGAAGGGTGCGCCGCCGTGCGCGATCAAATAGCTGAAACAGGACCCAGCATCCGCCTAAGAGCCAGGCGACAATTTGAACGATCGTCGCCCAGTCCAGCTCCCCATAAAGTGAGGCCTCAGCATCGCGGAACCGAAACTTCGGCGGACCGGTCAGAAGCAGCAAGAACAGCAAGCCTGCAAATAGACCCGGTTGGGGAAGGCTCCGCTTTTCTGGCTGGAGTTGTTTCATGATAGATCGTTGCACCCGGCACGGATTCCTTGAAAAAGAGCCTTAATACGAGGAAACTCGCCTCGCAGAAAGTAACCCGCGGTCCGGTAACCGACCATCATGCACAGGGATAGAAGAACAGTCGGCCAGTGATAAGCCCGGGCGTGCTTGCGAGCCAGTAGAATCGTATTGCGAACGTTATAGAAATCACGACCGGCTTTGCCGAAGCTGTTTTTGACCGTGTAAGAGTCCTTATGCCAGACAACGGATGAGGGGACGTATAGGACTTTGAATCCAGCCCGGAGGGCCCGATAGGACCAGTCGACATCCTCACAATATAGAAAAAACCTTTCGTCTAGAAGACCGATTTGCTTCACGACAGCCGTCTTGATCAAGAGAGCGCAGCCAGTCGCAAAAGTGACCTCGGCCTGGCGGTCATACCGGCCGTTATCACGCCTCCGATTACCCACGGCTGAAGCCAAGCCGCACCACAAGTTGAAGGTCCCCCCCGCACACCAAATCCGATCCGGGGCATCGGCATAGAGGATCTTTGGATTTAGAACGCCGACTGGGGCATCATTCTCTGCGGCTTGAATCAATTGGGTGAGAAAGTCGGTGGCCACCAAAGTGTCGTTGTTGAGCAGAAGAACGTACGAGTCATCCTTCTCCAGCGCATACCGAATTCCTAAGTTATTGCCCCCCGAATAGCCAAGATTTTGGGGGCTGCGGATGACAATCAAATGCGGGAATTCGAGAGCCAGGCGCGCAGCAGATTCATCCGTTGACCCATTGTCCACCAGGATGACCTGATAGTTCCGGTAGTCGATTTGGCTGAGGGACTTTAGACAATCTCGCGTAACTTCGTACCCGTTCCAACTCAGAACTACGATTGCAACTCTTGGACAAGAATCCATCGCCCCCACCAAGACCTCAGTCGCTTTCCCTGGAACGGATGCCCACGGACAACCCGCAGCTCTGCCCCATCCATGCCCAAGCAGAGACCAAAAATCCAACAAGAATCGCGCTCACGAGGAAGGCTTTGGATAACGCGGACATTGGAAAATGAACGATCGCCAGCGACGCAACGCCTGCAAACGCGGAGATTACAGTGGTGCTGAAGTCGGCGCCCCCGAGGGGCCACGGCAAAACCACGAACAGAGCAACTGAAGCGAAGGAAAGCACGATCATCCAATCCGGCTGGAACAAGAAAGCCAAATTACGCAGACTGCGGTCATGACTATCCCAAGCGCCAACGATGAATCTGAGCCTAACTGTTTCGCCGTGACAGTCATTCATTCACCGATCGAACAAAAGTCAACATCAAATGATCCCAACAGCGCTGCCCGCAACCCTAAAGCAGCTCGCCCTGCTCAACGCCACACTGAAAACAATGCGGTTGGGGATCTGTTGAGTCATCGCTCCGCTTTGTGTCGACATCCTCTTCAAAGCAAAAACCTGCCGCTCAAGAAAGTTCGCTCAAACCTTTCAGCGTCACGCTTCACTGCAGGGCTTCTCCAACTGTCACAAAGTCAGGGCACGGATCCAAGCATCCTAAGCCGGTTTGCGGGCCGAGACTATGACGTAAGTGGGTTGCACGGCCCAAGCGGCAACATAGCGTTTGATTTCGCCCGCCATATCCTGGGCGTTGCAAGCAAACCTAGTTGCGGCGCAGGTCGGAGAAGGCCCGTACCCAGGCAACGACTGAATTACACTCCTTAGGCCCATCCATTCCAAGAGCCTTCTAGTCAGCCTCCTGGCTACAAACGTTGGATAGATGACTTCTTTCTGACTATAAGCTTTCAGGTCCGTGAATACTGCACCCACAAGCCTCAGAAACTCGTCTGGGAGGAATTCACGGACGTGAAATGGATTGTGACCATACCAACGGTAGACTGCATGGTTTGGTGTCGAACAGATCAGCATTCCGCCGGGCTTCAGCACTCTTCGGCACTCGCGGAGAAACCCTGCAGCATCGGAAATGTGTTCGATGGTCTCGAAGGACACGAATAGGTCCGCTCCATTGTCAGGCAAGCACAAAGCAAGGGCGTCGCAAGCGGCGAAATGGCAATCCCTGTATTCTGTTCTCGCGTAGTCAAGAGCGTGAACATCGATGTCAACCCCAATGCAACAACGCGCTCCGGCGTCAAGTAGGTGCTGACTTCCGATGCCGACACCGCATGCCACGTCCACAGCGAGCTTTTGCTTTGCAAATGTGGCAGCGAACTGGTAACGACTTTCGTGCTCGCGGAACAGTACTTCCGGGGTTATCTTCGGAATGATGCGTTCGCCAGTGAAAGCCAAGTTGTGCATTGAGCGGGATTCTCCCGATCGCGTCGATTTCAGGCTGTTCCTCGATTCTTGAACGCGGATATGATTGGATTCATAAGGCTGAGTACGGATTCGCGGTCGGAATCGTCAAACGCAAATCTCCACACCGCCATGATGAATCCGCCAAGCCAGATCGCACTGACTGCCGCCTGTGTCAGGAAAGAACCTCGAAACATCAACAGCGTGAAGGCAATAAGTATTGCTAGGGTAAGGAATACTCCAATTCCTTTAACCAGTCCTTTGTCCCGAAGGGGTCCGGGTGAAAGGGAATGCAGCCTCCAAGCGAGAAATGTCAGTAGGGCCAGTTCTATTGCGACTCGCGCGGACCAAGCGACGGCTGCGCCAGCAATCCCGTAATTGCGGATCAGCCACCAAGCGAGCAGGGCGTAGGGTGGGAGTTCTGCTAGGAATAGCTTCGCACTAGCATCGGGACGACCAAGTCCATGCAGAAGGCTGAACGGGATATGAGCAAAGCAGTTTATGAATACTCCTACGATAAGAATCTTCATAACAAATGTGCTCTTTGAAGCAAATTCCGCACCCAGCCACAGGTGAACGATATTCCCCGCGAAAGCAAAGAGAAGCAGTGCAATCGGGCTTAGAACCAGGAAGAGATACTTAAACGATTTCGAATAGAGCACTTCCAGGCGGCCATCACGATTGGTGGCCAGAATGCTGCACGCAGGGAAGATTGTCGTTGCCAGACTTGCCGGAATCAGCCAAAGCTTTGTTACCGCCTCAAAGGGGGCTGAGTAATAACCCACCCAAGCGAGCGACAGGAGGTAGGCAATCATGAAACGGTCTATGTAGAGAAGGATGGGGTTCACGACGTTTCCGACAGTCACCCATCCCCCGTAGCTCAGCAACGGGAGCACCGTGCGCATCTCGAATCCGGTCCAGCCCCTGAGCGCGGGAAGAGCAGTCAAACAGAGCCTAAGGTGAGCAACTGCAATAATCAGCCTTGAAATCAGCAGCAAGAAGACAATCGCGGGCAGTTGAAGGCCGAATGGTAACGACAAAGCGGGAATAACAAAAGTCAGAGTAGTTGCGGGCACCCGCAGAAGGTTTGAGAGATCAAACCGCTGACATCCTTCGAGTACAGCTCTGAAACCGCTGGTGGCCAAGAATACTGGGACCGAAGCGCCCAAAATATAGAGCGTTACTTTTGTTTCTCCAACAAGTTCGGCAGGAACCTTTAGTACGTTGTCAACCAGGACGGGAACAGAAACGGTTATGAGTGCCCCTGTTGCGATGCCGAGCAAGACCTGGACGATCATAGATGTCCATACTAAACCAGACACTTCGGCTGTTTTCCCTGTTGCCTGCGCTTCTGCTAGAAACCGGGTTGTGGCCCGGCCGAGGCCGAAATCGAACAAATTGAAGTAGCTAAACACCACCCAGACAATTCCTAGAATGCCGAAACGGTCAGAGCTAAGTCCGCGAACAATGAATGGCATGCAGACAATTCCCACGAGCAACGGCAGCAGTTGGCCCACCAGATTCAGAAGCGTATTGCGCATCAATAATCGACGGCTGATTTGCGGACGCGCCGAGGATTGCTTTTCAGGGCTTTTGTCGTCTTTAACCATGTGAGTGGCACGCAGGTCCATTCAAAGACCCTTCAGCATCGCGGGGATGGTCATCAACAGGATCTTTAGATCGAGCCTCCACGACCAATTGTCGATGTATTGCAGGTCGAGTTTCATCCACGTCTGGAAATCAATTCTGTTGCGGCCGCGGTAGGCCGAGACATATTTCATCGTGGCGTCACTCAGCCCAAGACCAAAGATGCCCACAGTGCCGGCGATTGCGCTGACAAGCATCCAGATCCCGTAGAGATCCAGCCCCAGACGATGCACCAGAAACGGCGCAGCCGCGATCATCAACAGCGGCTGGGCTACGTACTCTGCTACGCTGTAGGTCGCGTTGGTGGCGCTGCCGCGAAATACCTGCGATTGCCGAAGAGTCGCCACCTCCTTGCCGATACTGCGCAGATTCCAGACATTCGTTTCCATCTCGGCTCAGGCGTCCTCTCGAGAGCAGATCGTTGGGGCCCCGTTTCAATCGGCACGGGCCCGCCCGCAAAGCACTTCACATCTGATCAACAGCGACGTTCCTTCCTACGCCAGGGCCGGTTTACTGGCCTTCTCCTCGCAGGATTGCCGGCACCGTGCGCAGCAGGATTTTTACATCGAACCAAAAATTCCAGTGTTCGATGTACTCGAGATCGAGGGCCATGTTGGTTTCAAACGATGGATCCTGGCGCGAGGTCACCTGCCAGAGGCCCGTGAGGCCGGGCTTCACGTCGAGGCGGCGCAGGTGCTCGAGGTCATACTTTTCAACGTCGTCGAGTGGATGCGGGCGCGGGCCCACCAGGCTCATCTCGCCCTTCAATACGTTCCAAAACTGCGGGAACTCGTCCAAGCTGTACTTACGCAGGGTTTTTCCGAGGCGAGTCACCCGGGGGTCGTCAGTCATTTTGAAGAAAGGCCCGTTGCGCTCGTTTCTCGCCCGCAGCTCTTCCTTCAACGCGTCGGCGTCCGCCACCATCGTGCGGAACTTGTAGCAGACAAATTTGCGTCCTTTCTTACCGACTCGTTCGGAGCGATAGAAGACCGGCCCCGGGGAATCCAGCTTGATGGCAAGAGCCAGAAACGCCAGCAGCGGGGAGAAAAAGACGAACGCGAGCGCTGATCCGACAAAGTCAATGGCGCGCTTGAAGAAAAGTCCGAGCGCGGGGATGGGCTCTCGATGAAGCTCCAGCAAGGGGATTTCACCGACGTACACCACGGGCGCGTTCCATCCGAGGCCGTCGTACAACTCGGGTACCACCTTCACGTTCAGGCGCTGACTCCGCGCTTGCATCGCCACGCGTTCGACGAGCTCGCGCTCGGAAGGCGGAGCGATGAAAACTTCGTCGGCAAAGTGAGCGAGCGCCACCTGTGGGAGATCTTCGATCGTGCCCAAGACGCGGGGGTCGCCGTTGGGTTGCGGGTCAAGAAACCCCTTGACGATGTAGCCCAGTTGTCTGTGGCGCTCCAGATATTTTGCCAGTTCTTGACCCGTTCTGCCGGCGCCGACAATTAGCACGTTGGTTGTGCCGATTCCGTTGGCGACACGGCGGTCGACAATCTGGCGCTTCCAGAGGCGCCAGCCGACGAACGTCGCGACGTTCTGCATGCCACTGAAGAGCACCACGAGCCGGGAGACGGACTTGAAGCCGGAAAGATAAAGAAATGCCATCAGCAGCAGCGTGGCCCCCCCCACGGCTTTCACGACCGCGAGGGATTCGTCCAGACGGGAACGTGTCCGCGGCGTCCGATACAGATTCTGGCTCTGGCAACAGAGCAGGATCAGCGCCGCGTACAACACCAGAAATGCAAAGTATTCGCCTAACGGAAATTCACGCCGCAGATTCTGAAGAACCGGCGGCACGAAACCCGTCGGAATCTCCGAGAAAAACCGGATGCTGAAGATACAGGCGGCATTGAAGGTCACAAAGAAAATGTCGGTGAGGGCGTAGGTGAATTGAACCCAACGCCCACGGAAGCGAATTGCCGGGCGCGCGAGAGATACTGCGTGTTCCTCCGGCGGTTCCGCCGGAGCCACCGGAGGGTCGCCAGCAGGAGCGGCGCTCGGCCCCGCGATCGGGAGCGGCGCGTCCGAGACGTATTGCTTATCTCTGGCTTGTCGAACACCTGTCGATCCGTTACTCATGCGCTCTCTTTCTTCGCCTCAACATCAATCGGCAACGGTGCTCACGGCCCTGGGCGTGGCGGACTTTTCAATCTTCCTCTCGGTGAGAAGCTGATCCAGAAGAGCCGCGACCTGTTCCCGTTTCTTGGTCGCAAGGTACCAATCGATCGTGCGGTGGAGACCGTCAATGAATTTTACTTGAGGCTCCCACCCCAAAAGTTTTTTGGCAGACGAGTTATCGGCTACGCGGTTCATCGGGCCAGTAGGCATCTCCGGGCGAAGCTGAATCTTCGCGGTGTGGCCCGTATAGCGCAGCACCTCGTGCACGGCGTCGATCACGCGCACGCGCTCCATCGTGCCCAGGTTAACCGCGGTGCCGTCATCAATCACCTCCGCGGCGCGGAGCGTGCCAGAAACGATGTCGCCGACGTAGGTCCAGTTCCGGATTTGCTCGCCGTTGCCCCACACGACGAACGGATCTTGCTTAATAAATGCGCGGGCAATCATGGCGATGATCGCGTGGTTCTCGTGACCGCGCTCACCGTACACTGTGAAATAGCGGCAGGACGCACTCTTCATTCCGAAGTCGCGGTAATACGCCTGTAATGTCATTTCTCCCATCAGCTTGGCCCAGCCGTATAGGTTGTCCGCGTCGTATGGCGGCCCCACCTTTTCCTCTGTCAAGTACAGCATCTCGTTCGGGTCGGTTTGCATGTAATTGGCATACACGCAGCCCGAAGAGGCAAACACAACCTTGTGGACTCCGGCCTGATGGCAGGCGCGGAAGAGCATGCCATCGAGGGCGAGGTTTGTGGCGCATGCTGCTTGATGCAGGTCGACGTAGCCGCGCCCGCCATGGTCAGCCGCCAAGTGGAACACCAAATTCATCCCCCCGACGGCTTTTGCGGCTATTCCCGGCTCCAGGAGATCGACTTCAAGCAACTCGATCGCTCCACGTTCCAAGTGGTGTTTTAGGTTTTCCCGCTTCCCGCTGCTGAAGTTGTCCACCACGCGCACACAAGCGGCGCGCTCGATCAGCGCATCTACCAGCGCGGAACCGATAAATGACGCGCCGCCCGTCACAAGCACTCGCGTATGAGACCAGTTCATCGAGTAATCCTCCGCAGGTTTGAGTCAGTAACAGATCTCTCAGTCGATACGAGCATTGGAATCTCCATTGGACGGCGAGTCCTCCCCACCGGGGGGCGGCGGCACCTGCTTGCGGTGAAACAGCTTCCCCAAGCGTCCAACAACGGCGTGAAAACGCGATCCGTTTTGTGAAATCCAAAGCCGCTGAACGCCGAGCGAAGTCCATACCTCGCGCGCGAGCTCCTTCCGCGGATCTTCATCAACGGTTTCATTCCAGCGGGCACTGCCCAACACCCAGGCTATGGCCACTGCAAACGACAGCGATGTGCCCAATGAAATGATGAGCAGCCGGGGGGGAAAGGACTTTTTTTCCGGAACGACGGGTTCGTCCAGCACTTTGACGGTGGGGATTTCCTTGGCCTCTTGGACCTTGGCGAGTTCGTACTGCTGCGTCAGCAGCTCGAAGATCACCTCGTTGATCTTCGTGCGTCGAAACAGGTCGAAATATGTAACACCCAAAAGGGGAAGCTTACGGATGGAGGGGTACATCGACTCTTCGCCGTTCGCCGGATCTGGAGGGGCATCTGGAGCATCGCCCCCCAGCTTCTTGAGTTGTCGTTTCAACTCTGCAATGCGTGCCTGCGAGGCGCGCACGCGGACGTTGTTGTCGGAGTAGATCTGCCGCAACCCCTCGAGCTCAGTCTGCGCCGCGATGAGGTGTCCCGCGAGGGTCGCGGCGGCTTCCACCATTGCGCGGCCCTGTTCTTTGATATCAATGGTCGTGTTCTTGCTGGCAAACTGGCTGAATTCCCGCGAGGCCTGATCCAGTTCTTCCTTGACGGCTTTGAGTCGTCCTTCCAGGAAAACGCGCTCGCGGCGCGCAGCAGAGGTGCTGACCTCGGCCACCAGCCGGTCAAGTTCCTTCACATACGCCTGGGCTATCGCGGTAGCACGTTGCGGATCCTTGTCGGTCACCGTGATCGTGATGATTCCGTTCTTTCGGTCCTCGGAAATTTTAGTGTGACTCTCCAAATCTTCCCGGGCATCCTCAATTCGGCTATCCCAGTAGACTTTTTTCAATTCGAACTGCTGAATCAGACGGTCCTCGACGGTCCGGCTGCGCAGGATGCCCACAAACAACGCACTGGTGCTCTTGACGCCGAGCAGGTCAGTGGCAAGTGTCCCCAAGCCCCCGGTGCGCGAAGTCAAGGAGGCGAGCATGGCCAGTCCGGAAGTGGACTGGGCATCGGGCGGCATAAGCTGAGCGCTGGACTCGTATCGCTTGGGGATCAGAAATGCAATTGCCGCGGCGACGAGGAGTCCGTATCCGGTAACGCGCAGAATGAACCTGCGCTGCTCCCAGAGCAGGCGCAGGAGGGCAACGCGCTTCTCGCGGGCCGCTTTCTCGTCGACCCCCTCGGCCGGCGTGCCCTCCAAATCGGGCTGATCAACCACCTCGTACTCCGAATTGGGCGTAGTTTTCATCAGCAAAAATGCCTTAGTCTTGCTCTCCGCCGTATAGTCTTCCGCGCTGCAGCTCTGCTCCTACGGCAGTCGAGGCTCTGTCGCGAACCCAAACTCGAGCGACGCCGTAACGTTGTTGACTCTCCCTGAAAACAAGAACGGGTACTGGCCGATGCGTTCGAACTGGAAGGCGCTCTTCACATAGACTCCCGACCGCATCTGCAGCTCGTGGCGAACGGAAAAATCCGTCCAGTGCGCGCCGCTGGGGACAAACGTGTCGTTCACCAGGGACTTTTTGAAATTCAATTGGAGTTTGTTCGCAGTGGAAAGCCAGTACGTCAGCCATCCTTGGTAACTGATTCCTGCCCGGCCGATCGAATTGCCCAGAATGACGCCATTATTCGTATAACCACTCTTGTAGGTCGAATGCCAGTAGTGGAGAAAGCCAACGGGGTCGGGGAATACGCCTCCACCAATTCGGCTTCCTGCACAGTGCGGATCGCACGGGGACGCAGTGTACGTCCCCTCCAGGCGGAGATCGAATTTCGAAAGGCCGGGAAGGCGCGGAAAGTAAACTCCCGTGTTGGTTGCCATGCGTGTCGGCGCGTCAAACGGATGGATGTTATCGCTGCCAAGAAACTCACCGTAAAACGTCCCGTAGCGTCCAAACCGGTACTGAAAGTCGAACGACAATTCCTGGTTGCTCAAGCTTGGCCCGCCGACCAACTCTCGGTGCAGTTCGCGGAAAGGGAAAAGCACCTTAAAAAAAACATCGATGCCGTTCGGTTGCCCTTGCCCGCCAAATAGGGCTGTATGCGTAAGTCCGAACTCAAATCTGCGCGTCATTTTGAAGCCGAGCCGCTGGCCCTGCACCCAGGGCCGCGCAGCCACCTGGTGTCCTCCGAGGCGCCCCACGAAGAAATCAACTCGCATCGGCCCGAAGATCTTGGAAACCCACGGCAAGCGGAACGGCACCACGCGATTGATGCGCAGCATGGTGATCGGCTCGGCATTACTGCTGAGCAGCAGGGGCCCGCTTTCCGAGGTTCCCCACCAGAGGCTTTGCCGCCCGAACGAAATCTGCCAGTTCTTAAAGTTCATTCCGACGTAGGTATCGAGCAGGCGAAAACGATTGATTTGTTCAAAAGGGACCGCCGCGTTGACAGGCAGCCGATCCATCTGCGCGATCAGATTGCGCACAGAATTCGAAAGCGTAGGCCCCGACGGGGCGTGCTGGAATTCGCCCCAGGCATAGCCAAAGAACGGACCGTAGCTGGCGCTGAACGCGCCGCCGGTGACGATGTTGGTGCCCCGACGGAACGGCCGGCCGTAATCGTTTGCCACTGTCTGACCGAAATGGTAGCTATCGTTCAGCACGGGCCCGCTGATGCTCATGGCTCTTGCATACACGCGTTCTACTCGGAGCGCAAGGTTCATGTCTCCGCCCTGCCGAACGAGTTCTGGCGCGAACTCCTTCTCGAGAGCTGCTTGCAGCTCCGCAACTTCTTTGGAGGAGACGCGCTCACTCAGGATTCCTTCTCGAATCTTTTCGCCCGATTCATCTGTCAGGCGCGCACACTCGCTGCGCGTCCACGGCCGCATACCTCGAAAGTCGCTGTTGATGTAGCGCAGGGCGGCCAAGCGCTCTAACGCTGGATAGACCCAACTTTCCAACGGAACGTACGACGAGCCCAAGTTCCCGAGTGGCTGGCGAGGCTCAACTTCCTCGGTATCGGTAAAGTCCTGCCAGCTCCCGCCGCCGAGCATGGGGTCATGATGATCGCGGTAGACTTGCTTACCGACAAACCAGCCAATCAAGCCGCCGACCACTACATCCGATGGGAAGTGCTGCTTGCTCTTCACGCGTGAAAAGCTCACCGCGGAGGCCAGTCCATAAGCCAGTACCTTTG
>Ga0209726_10005368_pt1 | contig 15593 bp, 17 predicted proteins | sample Subgrocontami54m_FD_187453 | JGI IMG/M metagenome (GOLD analysis project Ga0209726, IMG submission 187453) | Subsurface groundwater microbial communities from S. Glens Falls, New York, USA - GMW46 contaminated, 5.4 m (SPAdes) (version 3) | ecosystem: Environmental > Aquatic > Deep subsurface >... | reverse complement strand
CGGGGAAACAGTCCGAATTGAATCAATGGGGAGAGTTGTTTACAAATTTAGATTGAAGGCTTAACTGCCCGCCTTCATTCAAAATTCAGAGTTCGGAAAAACATCAAAATTCAAAGTTCGCGTTACAAAGTAAAATATGCAAGGAGTAGAGGATAAGATGCGGTTTGCTATCAGGCTCTTCTAAATATTACTGCGTGCTCTTGGATTCTTTTTCTTCCGCCGGTTTTCGGAAAAACATCTTCAACTTTAAAACCATTTCTCCTAAACATTGCAGCAATTACTTTCTCTGGTAGAAGTCCAAAATAAGAGCCGTGCTCACAGGCTGCAATATTTGAACTTGGTTCTACTGAATCAAGCAAATCTTTTTCGCGTGCATAGAGAGTTTCAAATACCTGGGTTTCTGTGTTAATTGGCTTGGGTGGAACCTCTGTGGGTTTCGGAAGTAGGGGAATAGCAAGCGTTGCTTGAGGCTCATATTCTATCGGGGTAGTATCTGTTGTGGTTCGTCCTACTTTTATTGTTGCCCCTGATAAGCTTGGAACGTAGGTAAATTCTTCCCCTTTTTTTACAATGTGAAGAAAAGGATAATCGCTTGGATTTATTACACTGGGATATTCTCCCGAGTTTGTTCTATTTCCCATTTATTCTTTCTGCAGAGCTTTTATAATTATAAATCAACTCTTGTGTAATTGCAATTTTCCTCAAACATACTTGCGATTTGGCAAAAAATATCTATAATAATGCAGCTATGGGAACAGCAAGAGCAGAAAGGATAAGAGAACAATTGGGATATGTTGCATGGATGGATAAGTCTAAATGCACGTATAAAGATCGAGATTTATTTTTCCCCGCAAGTGGCGAGAGCGTCACTCCAGCAAAGACTATTTGTACTATGTGTCCAGTGAGAAATGAATGTTTAGACTATGCTATAGGTAATAATATACATCATGGTGTATGGGGTGGCCTGTCAGATAGAGAGCGAAGAAAGCTTAAGCGAAACAGAAATAAAAATAAGCAGAATAAGTAAGGAGAAGATATTGCGATTTCTTGAAAATACTCTATAATAGTTGACCTATGGCTGTTGAAATGTTGAAAAGTGCAGTATTAACTGAAGCTGCTGCATGGATGGATAAGGCTAGGTGTAAAGGTATTGATCCGGATTTATTTCACCCTGATGAAAATGATGAAGATCAAGTAAAAGTCGCCAAGAAAGAAAAGGCCAAGGCAATTTGCGCTGAGTGTCCTGTGAGGCTTGATTGCTTGGAATTTGCTATTAACAAACCTGAGAAAGATGGTATATGGGGCGGTGCAACTAAGGATGAACGAGATAAACTTAAGCGCAAGTCCGTAAAGAGAAATAAACCAATAAGAGAATTAGCTATACAGTTAATTCGAAAATCTTAAATAACCACTCGTAACATTTTATACATCTGGGGAAAGCCATAAATACTTGAAAAGTCCACTGCAAGATTAAATGCGTTTCGTTCTATTGTAGTTCGCTCTGTAGTCTTTTTGACAAGGCTTAGATATGTATTCCATGCATTTTTTCTCCATTTGCGAATAACACGATTCATACCTATGGCGTAGACTGGTTCCAAGGCTTTTTCCGTCCTTTCAAGCGATTGGAATATTTCATGGAGACTCGAGCCGATAACCTCATTTATTTTATCGTAATCTTCCTTGAAACTTGGATCTTTAACGACATCTCGCAAGGTGAGGGGAAGATCGTTATTGACATGCGCATTGACTCCCATTGCCAGGTAGACGATTTCATATGAGGTATCTTTACGGCAGAGATCAAACAGCTCTTCCCATGCAGGAGTCGTCTTCTTGGTCCGTGTATATTCTTTTAAAGCATCAAAGTAATAGCCTGCAAAACGGATATCCAGTTTTTGCATAAGCTCGTCATCTTCAAAGTAGCCTGTGCCCAATTTCTGAAAAACGTTTCTTGTGATGATTAAGTATGTCCTATTAAACGCCTGCAGATGCTTCATGTCAGTTCCCAAAAGCTCTTTTTCAAGTTCTTCCATGCAGAATGTAACATCTTTAACGCTTGAGAGCGGATTCTTGTAGGTAGTATATAGAAATCGTTTATTCACAGAATCTATGTCTTTAGTTCATCTTTTAACCACTTTTTTACACTTTTCGTTGTTTGGCTGATGGGCAAGGAGTACAAGACAAAGGTCTCATAACTATGCATTTTCTTAACAATTTGCTCAATCTTCTCGAAGTTCTCTTCAACCGACTCAAATATTACAAGTATTTCATTTGCCGACTCTTTTTTTCCAAGCCAAAGATAGGCTGAGGTAACAGGAAACATTTTCGCGCAAGCAATAAGTTTTTGCTCAAGAAGCGCGTGAGAGATGGATTGTGCTTCTTGTGAATCCGCGCACGGAAGTAACATGATGCATGGTTTCATAGATGGATTATACCAAATCACATTTTTCACTCTTTCATGATCCATGACATACTATAGGGCAAAGCATTTATGAAAATAAAGCAGTTTCTGACTACAGTGACAAAAGACCAGCTGTACATGAATTCGATATACCTGATGGCGAGTACTCTTATCGTCTCCGCAAGCGGATTTGTCTTCTGGATGATAGCGACACACTTCTATAAGGATTACCAAGTCGGTTTGGTAACTGCACTGATTTCAGTCGTGATGTTTATTATGAATATCAGTATTCTGGGACTAAACTACAGCTTAATTCGTTTTTTACCAAAGTCCAAATATAAAAATCAACTTATCAGTACAAGCGTACTGGCGATCGGTCTGGCTTCGGCTGTATGCGCAGCCGTGTTCCTTCTCTTCCTGCCTTTCTTTTCGCCCAAATTGGAGTTTATCAGACAAAATTTCTCAACAACAGCATTGTTTTTTATCCTCACTCTTTTTATATCCCTTGATTTTGCAACAGAGAGTATCTATCTTGCCCTCAGATCGGGTAAATATATATTCATCAAAAATCTACTTGTGTCTGCCCTCAAACTTTTACTGCCAGTCTTTTTTGTGCCCTTCGGCGCGGTTGGTATATTTATTGCCTGGGCGACAGCGTTATCAAGCGCCCTTCTTGTCAGTACAGTTGTCCTGGTCAAAAGATTTGACTTCAAATTTACACCGTCTTTTACAAAGATCAACCTTGCGAGGCTTATTTCGTTTTCCTCAGTGAACTTTGCTGTGGGACTTTTAGGAATCGCACCGGCTTTTATCCTCCCAATCTTAATCACAAATACCATAAATCCTGAAACAACTGCACACTTTTATATCGCATTTATGATTGCAAACCTCTTGTACACTATTCCATATGCGACTACCCAGTCGCTTTTTGCCGAAGGAGCGCATAATGAACTCAATTTTCTTCAAAGTATAAAAAAGTCCCTGAGGATGATCGGCATCTTACTTATACCTTCAATAGTGTTTCTCATTCTTCTGGGTAACTTTATTTTATTGTTATTTGGGGCAACGTACTCTCAGGAGGGAATTGTGTTTCTTAGGCTTCTGGCACTGGCCGGTATTCCGGTATCACTTAATTACCTCGGTTTGACGATCTTGAACGTAAAGCATAGAATGAAAGCTTTGCTTGTCATTAATACAGTGGGGATTTTCTTGATACTTTTTCTAAGTTTCGTTCTAAGAGGATACTCACTTATGGGAGTGGGAATTGCATGGCTTGTAGGGCATCTTATTAAGAATTTCTTGTACGTTGGGTATATTGTTCTTTTTATGCCTGATAAGAGATTAAGACCTATTACGGTATTGACGTATATGCGGAATTTACAGTTAAGAAGGGGAGAGCAAGGATAATGTACACGAGACTTCTTAACCTCTATATTGCATCAAGGTATTTGGGGGCGAGGCTTCGTTCATTAAAGCTTGATTTAAAGCCCGGAAATTTCAATAAACACATTTATATAATGCCTCGGTGTAGTTTTGAAAATTATCGCAAAATAGATATTGGAAAATATGTGTTTATCAACCGCAACACCACCTTTTCAACGCCGCATGGGATAAAGATTGGAAATTTCGTGATGATTGGGCCAAATAGTCTCTTTGCCTCAGTCCATCATAGGTTTGACGATCATAAAAAGCCAATGTTTTTTCAAAAACCCGTTATAAAACCTATCATTATTGAGGATGATGTATGGATCAGTGCGAACGTGACGGTACTTGGAAGTGTTCGAATCGGCCGAGGATCAGTTATCGCTGCAGGAGCAGTCGTGACAAGAGATGTCAAGCCCTTCTCAATTGTAGGAGGAGTCCCGGCAAAACATATCAAATACCGTTTTGACAGCAAAACCAGGAAAAAGGCGATGAAAGTAAAACTTGAGAAGTATACCACCAAAAACTCACTTAATATTTGGGCTTAACTCCATTTCTAAAATACCTCGACTCTTGTCCCGACTTGCGCGAAGTTAAAAAGCCAATTTGAAGCCTCAACAGGTATATTGACACAGCCATGGCTTGCGCGTGTGCCAAAAGCATGATGCCAATACGTCCCGTGAATTGCGTAGGCTTGGTAGAAGTACATGACATTGGGAACATTTTTAATAAAATAGGGTTCATACGGCGGATAACTGCCTTTCATATCCTGGAGGGGGATTTTAGTATTGATTTTAAAGCTTCCTTTAACAGTTGGAGTATAGTACATGCCCGTTGAAACTTTTGTTTGAAACTGCAATTTCCCTCCTTCCCAGGCATAGAGCATTTGTTTGCCTGTGTCAACCGTTATAAGCTTATCGGATGTAATAATGCCCTGCGCAAATACCTTTGACGGCAAGAAGAGAAATAAGCTAAAGACAATAATATATATCCAGCGAGTCATACTATATTTAGCATAGCATTAATTTTCCCATCCTGTCCACCCAGTCATAACATCCCATAGTTGAATTCGTTTTTACTGTTTGTTATACTTTTTCACATGACAGAAAGGTCAGTACGAAAAGAACCATTGCAGCCTGTCCGTATTATCCCTGTTAGTTTAGAAGGAATCAGGAGATCACAAGAGAATGAAAAAAAGGTTAAACCGGGAGAATATACCGAGCATCAGTTGAAGGTATTTAAGGAAAATAAATATTTTCATATAGCTTTAGGCATATTTAATGTAAGGGGGCTTGAAGAAGAATTACATAAAATAAACGTTTATATGAACGGACATTATTTCTACTACTCTGCAGTTAATGGAGAGGCTGAGGTAAGAGGTGTACAATTGCCACAAATCGATCATAAGGTAGTTGATACCTTTGCTTTGAGAGCAATTCCGGATGAAAAAGCACGAGAAGACTATAGAGAAGCCATGAAAGTAATGGAAACCCCAAACGCGCAAGCTGACCCGAATGCTTTTAAAGCATTTAGGGAAAGGTCAATGAACTATTTTCCTGTATTGGATGATGAATTCACAAGAAGACTGTTCTTATTCCCTCAAATCGAGCCACACTTTTACGAAGAAAGCATTAAGAAATTTAGACCACGTATGACTCCAAAAGAATTTAAAATTTTTACAATGGCAATTATTGATGGACATTATTTATTTGAAGCATATTACGATAAACAGCAACAAGATAAAGCGGACAAAGCTGAATAGCATCTAGATTAAAAATGTATAGATACTCCTCTCATTCTTTAGTATAATTTTAAGGTTGGTCTCCAAAAGTCTTATCATGAGAAAAAGAACACATAAAAAGCGTCCATCTTCGTCGATAAATTTCATTTTTACCGCAGTGGTTCTTTTTGTTATCTTAGTAATTGGATATAGGCTTTTTAAAATGCACCATCCGTCTCCTCCGAAAGACATAGTTTTGATAAAAAAGACGGTAAAAGTGCTTCCTCCCGAGATTAAAAAGGAGTTAAAACATGCCTCACCTTCGGCAACATTTCGCGTCCCAATCCTTTTATACCACTACGTTGAATATGTCAGAGACAGAAAGGATACGATACGGCAATCTCTTTCGATTAATTCCTACGTTTTTGAGAAACAACTGCAGACCCTGCAAGACGCAGGATATACATTCATGACAACAGGGCAGCTCTCAGGTGTGCTTGATGGGAAAACGTCTCTCCCTGAAAAGCCTGTTATCCTGACATTTGATGACGGGTATAGGGATTTTTACACCGATGCGTACCCGCTTCTTAAGAAATATAATGCACATGCGACAGCGTATATAGTTCCGGGATTTCTTAATGCCTTAAATTATATGGATAAGGATCAATTGGAAGAAATCGCAAGGGATGGGCTGGTTGAGATTGGAGCGCATACTGTTCATCACGTCTATTTAAAAAATGCTCCGCTTTCCCGGGTTGAGTATGAAGCATTAGAAAGTAAAAAGCTACTAGAGGACGAACTGCATATTCCGATAGTATCATTTGCATATCCGTACGGAGCGTTTGATAAACAAGCAATTGAAGTTGTCAAAACTGCCAATTTCAAAACTGCAGTCTCGACTGTCCCCGGCATTGAAGCTAGCCAAGCGAATAGGTTCTTTCTTTTTCGTATCAGGCCAGGTGGAAGAACAGGGGATTATTTACTGCGGTTTCTTGAACAGACAGCGTTTAAGCCTTATTAAGTTGCTTGATATTTTATTTAGATTTTTCCAACCGTTCTATTTTTTTCAAAATCTCAAGCACTAATTGTTCTTGGTTTTCAAGCTTGAGAAGAATTGTTTCAATTTCCCGCTCGGCTTTGCGATCCGTATCATAATCATGTTGTGAACGAAGTTCGGCATGTTTCGCCTGAATATTTTGCCCAACCATAATTAGAGGCATGAGGTGAATTTGGATAAGGTTTGAGATGAAAAGCCATAAGACAAATGCCGGATACGGATCAAACCGCAGTTTTTGCGGAGCAAATATATTCCAGCCGAGCCAAAGTATAGTCCAGCCAAGGATGATGAAAAAAAATCCCATTGTTCCAACTCTGTTGGTGACAAATAAGCCCAAACGTTCAAGAGGAGATAAGCCTTTTTTGTGGATTTTATTGGTATTTTGAATTTCACGCTGCTCGCGCCGAATTTGCTCTAACGTTTTAACCTTTTTCGTATTTGCCATGAGGTAATTTTACCACACTTCCTTTTCTTATTCTTACCGAAGCTGTCTTAAGAGTCCGAGCAGTTCGTTGATGAGTTTAAGTAGTTCTTGAATGAGTCTGTATATCTCACCACGCTTGACTCTTTTATGTTTTTCGCCGGAATCCGGTTCCTCGTTGTTAGGGTTAGGAGACTGAGTCGGCTGTCCGGTTAATGTATCGGTGATTTGAGGAGACGGGTTTCCCGCAGATGGATTAGCGGAAGGCTGAACTCCCGGAGTATCACTTACCACAGGCGTGCCGTTTGGTGGAGTAGTCGGTGTGGGAGTTGGGCAAATACTGGTTGGTGATCCTCCACAGACATACGTTGGTGTTATTGGGCCGGTCGGTGTTGTTCCGGGAACTCCCAGGCATTTTCCAGATCCCGAATCAGTGAATGATTGACCCGCAATCGGGACAAACTTCCAGTCATAACTGGTTGGATGAAGTGTTAGTTGGAGGACTCCAAAGGTATTATTATTGCGAACTTCACTGTTTGGTAGAGTTGCATTAAAACCGGTAAAGTCGCGTCCCCCGGTACCAACGACAAATTCCCGGATACCATTTGGATCGGCTTTGCCGCTTGGATCTTGCGGTGCAAATCGTTCGTAATCATGACTGTGACCATTCAAGACAATGGTTGCATGTGCATTGTAAAGGTCTTGCCAAAAAACAGAGTAAGTACCTGATATTGTAGGATCTCCTTCATGGCCCGATGACCATTGGGGTTGATGCCAGTAGGCAAGTGTACATTTATTACTGTTTGCGGCAAGATCAGCTTTGAGCCATTGCTCTTGGGCAGAGCCGGCATTACAGCCGGTATTTGTTCCGTTAAATGAGTACTTACCGCAATTTGCGTTAAGCGCAATGAAATGCCACGCTCCAAGATCATAGCTGTAGTACCCTTTGTCTCTGGGTCCTGCCGGTCCGTTTACTTGTCCTACGCCGTTGAAGTAATCGAAGTAACCGGCAGAACTTCCGCCTTCTCCTCCTTCATGATTACCAATGACCGGTTTTGTCTTTGCCTTAAATCGTCCCCATGACGGGCCATAAAAGGATTCAAAGTCCGAAAGTGCACCTGATTCATACTGATTATCACCTAAAGGCAATACCGCATCCGGATTAACCTGCTGGATAAGATTTGCTGTTGCTTGGTGTTGACAGGGAAAGCCTTTCCCCGCGTCTGCAGAGCCGCAGGCAATATCTCCTGCTGCGACAATGACCGGATCTGCAGCGTTCGGAGGGTTTGTAGGCTGTCCGGTTGAAGCAGGTGGTGAGGTTGGTTGTCCGGCACCCGTTCCCTGAGGAAGCGGGGGAAGATTACGGTTTAAAATATCAACATATAAATTTTTAAAAGGATAACCTCCTTGTTTGAGAGTTGCCGGACCTGCTGTCGTTTGATTAACCTGATCCGCAGGTTCAACTCCAGATCCTTCGCCCCATTCATTCCACGTCTCGGTTAATTTCCAGGCCACTTGCGAGGCGACCATCTGCTTGACTCCTGCTTCAAAAGCTGCACTATCTCGTGTCAATCGTTCCGCTTGTCCATTGAGCCAAAAACCCGGGCTGACAAAAGAGTAATACGGAGGTTTGGTTTGATAATGTGCTGCAGCCGGCGCGTATTCGGCCCAGCCATCCATATCCGCAGGGTTCGCGCCGCTATTTAAAGGATCAATCTTCATCGCAACATAAAATCCTGTTTGAGCCCGGGCCTGTTTCCAGCGGGAGAGATCCTCCAATGAATTTGAGCCTGCGTGTGCGGCGTTATAGACGAGAACAACTGGTTTTCCGTTGATTTTTAAATAACCAGGCTGATTGGTATATTTTGTTTTAATATAGTTTAAATCATTCACAAGCTCGCTCAGCGGGGGATTACCAAAACCCTCTTTTTCATAGTAAACTGCCCACCGAAGATTCGGGTATGGATTATCCAGACGATTCATAACATCGGTTATGATATGGTTGAAAGTAACGTCTGTTTTGTGACCTTGTCCCCACCAAGAGGTGATAGCGATAGTCTGTTTGGCCTCAGCTAGTTTTCTAAGCTGCCAGTAAATTATCTGATCATTTCTTGAACTGTATAGTTCGGTCGCCGGGTCAAATGCGCTGGGATTAGGATCCGGCAAATATTGGGAAAACCAATTTTGAGGCGGTGTATGCCCGAGATCATTCCAACCGCTCCACAAACCGTCGGTATTTGGATTTTGATACCAGGGGTAGAAAAATGTTGCGTAGTAGGGAGGGGACGGCTGAAAATTTCCTGCGGCTTTTCCTCTCGGCTGTGTTTTCTGCTTGAGGTTAATAACGACAAGCGGTAATAAGAGGACGAGAAGCACTAAACTTACGAGAGGAACAAGTTTTACGAGTTTCATAGTCCAATTCTATTATGTGAGAAAAAATCAAATTTAGCAAGATTACGCTTCCTTCCCATTTATTTAACAGATTTTTCTGTTCGAATCCTACCAGGGGAGCAGTTCGAAACTCGTCCTATCCGCAGGAGGGAACTACATCCCAATTTTATTGACAGGTAAAAACTGCTATGTTAGACTTGATTTATGGGCGTAACTGATCCATCATTTGGTATTGTAGGTCCTCTTGGAATCCTTGTAATAGATTATTTCGTACCACTCTTTTTCTACTTTCTAATTTTCAATTTCCTCTTCGCCAGGTCAAGAATCAAAAATATTATACTCATTAACACAGCCGGCCTCATTATTTTAACAATACTCGTATTAAGTAGTATGTATACCGAGATGTATACCGAGGCGGGTGGAACTTTAACTTCGTTTCCAATTGTGATCGCAAATCCATTTCTTTTACTAATTTGCTTGGCAACTATTATCGCTATTTATATCTCAAATAAACGACTAAAACGGAAATTCAAAATATAAAAAACTTAATCCTGATTCGAACCATTCCATACTTCTATCCCCGACCGTAAGGTCGTGGGAAGTTTATCCCCCTCCACTCCTATGTGCTACATTATCCTTACTATAGCTTCCCTATAGTTTAAAACGAAAAAGGCGGTATGACTTAGCCAACCCTTCGATCCAAGGGATAGGAATTGATTTCCGAGGACTGCCAACCGCCTTATCTCTCAATTGATGAAGATTGCTTAATAGAGTGTTGCACTTGTCCTGGTATTGAAATTAAGTGCTATCTCACATAGGGACGCAACTTCATTTGTAGTATACACCAATGCCGCAACTTGGCAAGAAATGGAGGTGATTGAAAATGGATACAGTATTTTTAAATAAAGCAACCTATGTCGGTATTGATTCCCACCCAACAACTCATACTGCAATGGCTATTAATAGATTTGAGGATGAGTTAGGCCACCTGACCTTTGACAACAGCCGGGAAGGAATCAATATGCTTCTCTTATGGCTTCCAACAATTGATAGACAGAAAGACAATGTTATTCTAGGCATTGAAGGAGGAGATGGGACAAGGAATACTCTTCTTTCCTACCTACTGGAGAAAGATTACAATATCTACGAGGTAAATCCCTTGTATACCAAAAGGAGGAGAATGTTTGGAACAAGAAGAGATAAATCAGATGGTAAAGATGCAAAGCTCATTGCTGAAGTTCTGACAAAGAAACTCAAAGAGCTACCAAAGATACAAAGTATGCAAGTGACAACACACATCCTTGTCCTTCGGAAGACTGTCTGGTTCTATGAAGATATTACGCTACAGGGTGCAAAGCTTAAGAATCAGCTCAAGACTATACAAAGGGAAAAAGGTCTTGTCAGATCACAGGAGGAGAAAAAACTTCTCTCAGGAATTGAGAAGAGTATTGCTAAAGAACTAACGCATATCAAGAAAGAGCAAAAAGAGTTGGAAAAACAACTTGCAATACAGCTTAAAGGCTATGGAGAAAATCTAGTCAGTATTCCGGGTATTAGCACCATTCTTGCTGCAAAGATAGTCTCCCACAGTGGAGACATCAGAAGATTCCATAGTTTAAACGGTTACATACGGTATGCCGGTATTGCTCCAAAAGAGAGATCAAGTGGTAAACATAAGGGGTTTGTGAAAGACAAGCAAACAGGAAACAGAAAACTCACAACTACTTTTTGGATAGCAGCTCTTAACCAGATACAACACAACAAAGTGGTAAAAGAATATTACCGGAAAAAGATTACAGAAGGTAAAACAAAGAAAAGAGCTTTAATATCTGTCATGAAACAAACAGCTGCTACTGTATATGGAATGCTTAGAAGTGGTGAGGAGTACCGGGGATAAGAGGTTAAAGGGAACAGATTTATTGGGCCTAGAGGATCAGAGGTCTTGACATAGAGTGTCCTCGGAGCTCATCTATTACTCTTATGCTATAATACCCCGTATGGTAGAAAAGCGTAAAAGGGGTCCTGATTTTAATGAAAATGGAGTTAATTATGAAACTCACTCCTTTATTGTTGATGCAATTGAAGATGGTGTTCATAAACGATTAACTGCAGATCAAAGAAATTTAATTGGAATGTATTTTGGTACAAATGCATCTTTTTTTGATTTAGCCAATATCTTTCACCCTTGGGTAGATGTTGAATATTCTACAGTATTAGATAGAGTCAGATCGTCAGTAAGATCAAGTCTAGAAGCTCTTTGGGAGGAATCACCGAGCGACTTACGATGTGTATATAAAAAAGAAGACGTAGTTCTTATGAAAGGACAGACTATTTACAAAAATCCTTCTATAAGCACACGGAAAAGTTCATTTCCCGCTCGGCATTCTTAATCAACCCCACGTTCGAACCCAGTGGGTTCTAGAACGAAGTGCACCACTTAAGGTATCAAATACTGATATGGAGGGTTCGAACCTAGTGGGTTCCATTTCGAATCGCACCACTTCGGGTATCAAATACTGATAAAAAGGGTTCTAACCCCCTCCACCCCGCGGAAGAGAAGCTCTGCTATGTAGCCTCACCTGCTTGACTTTTAACATTAAAATAGCAATGATAATAACATTATGAGTGAACAAGGAAGCGAAGTTCCAACACCACCAAAACCAGAGGAATCCAAAAGAGTAGAGCCTGAAGGTACTTCTCCTACTCGTTTTCACCCCTCAGTTGAAGAATTAAGACAAGCTGCTCGCTCCCATTCCGAAAGTGAGGTTGTACCAGCTCCATTAGAGAAACTAGGAATAAAAGAGCAGGCTGAATACAGAATGAGAGAAGCAGAAAGAGCATATTCTACTCTCATGGATGATATGGAGAGAAGTCAAGAAGACCAAGGGAAGTACTTTGTAAAACTGGGTGGCAAAGAGGAAGAAGGAACAGACAACAGGTTATTGATTTTGAAGGAAGAAGGTGAGACGGAAGATGGAGGTACAAGGGGACATGTAGTCATCACAAAAGACGGGGTACGCTCAATACAGGACGAGAGACATGTTTCTTCTCCAGATTTTGCAAGAGAAGTAGTATGGATTGCAACTGAACAAGAGGGAATTACGGGTACAAACTTACTCAGAGATCCAAAGACAGGCTTAATGACTATTGAATATGATGGTGGGAAAAATAAAAAAAGTTTTTATCTCAGAAAGTATCCACCTCAACATACTGAAGCGATAGCTAGTAGTGCAGTTGATAAAAGTCTTGCAAAAGCTGAATCTCCACACAAAGCAAAGCTTGAAGAAGCTGAAAGGAAAATAAAGATTGCGAGTTCATTATCAGCAAAAATTAACGAGCTACCTGAGCAGAGCGTTCAAGACAATGAATTTAAACTTCATCGAGAAGGTGTTATGCTTGAGTTTGTAAAAGGACTCCAAGGACTCGATGAAACCAAAAGACAAGAATTACTTAATAAATCAAAAGATCCTGTGAACCGTGAAGAAGCACTAGCAGAAGCAGAAAAAGTAATTGAAGACGTATTACGCCAACGAATGATAGACATAACAGGTGCGCCAAATAACGCTGTGTTTGAGTACAATATTGATCCATTTGATGCGTACACAGGAGAAAAGTTTCCTATACCTGTAGCAACTGGACAATGGTTCACATCCGAAGCTAAACAGATTATGAGTATTACAGGGGGATTGTCCGCAGAGCAAGGAAAAGGAAAAACTGGCGGTGTGTGGTTATGTCCAACAGAACAAGCAACTCAACAGTTTAAAGATGGTAAATATTTCCATCCGCCAGATCAACGGCCTAGTTCTCAATAGTTTTGTCTTTTATACGTCTGGCGGTATAGAAATCTACTTGCCAACAAAAAGAAGATAAGTGTCAACGAGATATCACTCGACCGAGCCCAACGGCCTTCGGGTTGAGTTGAGCAGGTGGGTATAACTAATTGGCCAATACAAAGGTCGAACCTCCTCCACTCCTCGAAGCAGAAGCTCATCTGTGTAGCCTCAATATTTTAACGCAACCATTATTTGATTCATTTTTTGATATACTCTCTATAATGGAAGAACTCAAAGAGCTACATCTTGGATCAGAAGTAGACAGATTAAGGAAACCAGAAGCCCGGACAGAATATGCTTCAGCTCTTCTTGATGGTGTCAAGGTATATTTTGGAGATACTCTTCATCAAGAACAACCACCTGAGTTAATAGAGCAATTTAAGAAAGGTAAAGGAGTAATCTTTCCAATGGGGTCCGTGTTACAGGGAACAGCGAGAGTCGGCTCAGATATCGATCTCATTCTTTTTTATGATTCTCATGAATTAGAGGAAGATAAGCAACTTGATGAGAAAAAATTGGAAGATATCGTTGAAGATTCTCAAACGTATCATCCTGCAAAGGTTAAATTTAGACATTGGCTTATACAAAGATTTAGAAATAGGCCTGAGTATGAACAATTTGTCCAGGTGAGCAGAGATTTCTTAAAGAGGCAAGTTGAAAGCTTTAATAGTGTGAGAGAGAAGCATTACCCAGAATCAAAACCTAAAACTTTTGTAGAAGAGGATGTCTTAAAATATCATATTACTGCTGAAGGATACGTAATTGATGTTGGACATTTAACAGATAATATTGAAAAATTGGTAGATCCTCCAGAAACTACTCTTGTTTCACATCTGTTGACTTCGGATCAAGATTTTGCTGTTGAATCTGGCAAGGGAGATCTACTACATCATCAGAGAAGTATCGTCCAGTCCATAGCAAAGCTTGAGAACGAAAATCCTGATGCGTTTGCGAAAGTTTATGAGTCGTTAGCAAACTCTTTCAAGAGAAGTATTTTATGGAAAAGCGAAAACCATCCACACGCAACTTCTTTTTACCAACCATTTGAAGCGTATGTACGGAAAAGTGGAAGATTTCCCGAAGAAAAAGTTCCGCATGCTGCTCGACTGTTACAGGGGGTTAGAAAACAAACTACATTCCCTCCTTTTCAAGCATTTAAAGAAAAATACTTAGGTACTTAATTAGCTCAATACTACTTTCGAATCTAGTGGGTTCTAGAACGAATCGCACCACTTAGGGTATCAAATACTGATATGGAGGGTTCGAACCTAGCGGGTTCTCAAACGAATCGCACCACTTAGGGTACAATACGTACCTGAAAGGAGGTGAAAATGAGAACCCATCACAAACTAACACTCGTTGAACGAGAACTGCTGTACGGTTTCCACAAACAAGGAGTATCCCTTAGAAACATTGCTAAAAAACTAGGTAGATCTCACTCCACAATCTCCCGTGAGTTATCAAGAAACAGAAGGAAGGACAATATCTATCTTCCCTGTTTTGCTCAAACAGTTTCTGGTTTTAGAGCAAATACGCAAAGGAGTAGGGCAAGACTCAAAAGCAAAGCTACTCATGAGTATGTTAGGGAACACCTCTTCCTTGGTTGGTCTCCTGAGCAGATAGCCGGAAGGCTGCCAATTGATATTCCCGGAGAAAGTATTGGTGTTGAAACAATATACAGATATATCTACAAACATGGAGTGTTACGAGAACATTTATGGAGATACTTAGTACTTAAGAGAAGAAAGAGAGGCAAAATTGATGGAAGGCGTATACAGCGATATGGCAAGATACCTGAGGCTGTATCTATTGAAAAGAGACCTATTGAGGTTACTGCCCGAGTTGTTCCTGGTCACTGGGAAACAGATCTGATCATAGGACAAGCTAAAGATAAAGGAGCACTCTCAGTAACCGTTGAGAGGGTAACGAGGATAGCTATCCTATCAAAGCTTCAAACCCGTACTGCTCCTTTTAAAGCAACACTGCTTATCAAAAGACTCTCTCCATATCCATCCTTTCTCTTAAAAACAATGACTACTGACAATGGGAATGAAAACTACCTTCATCAAAGGGTAACTCAAGAACTTGGAGTAGCATATTTCTTTGCTCATGCTTATGCATCCTGGGAGAAAGGAACAGTTGAGAACATAAATCAGAGAATCAGAAGATACATTAAAAAAGGAGAGAGCATTGATGTACTCTCCCATAAAAGAGTACAACAACTAGAAGACAAACTAAACAATACTCCAAGAAAATGCTTAAACTTTAAAACACCACATGAGAAAATGAAGGAAGTCTTAACGTTAGGTGTATAATGTGATAAGTGGTGCGATAGAGATAAGAATGTACCC
>Ga0209726_10005367_pt1 | contig 15593 bp, 13 predicted proteins | sample Subgrocontami54m_FD_187453 | JGI IMG/M metagenome (GOLD analysis project Ga0209726, IMG submission 187453) | Subsurface groundwater microbial communities from S. Glens Falls, New York, USA - GMW46 contaminated, 5.4 m (SPAdes) (version 3) | ecosystem: Environmental > Aquatic > Deep subsurface >... | reverse complement strand
GATCCCGCCGGTCCCGGCTTCCGCAAGATCATCATCAAGCCGCAAGTTCTCCGCGACTGCCCCGGTGCTATCGGCCACTACGACTCCATCAGCGGCAAGATCGAGTCCGTGTGGCGTGCGACGCCCGACGACCGGCTGGAACTGAACGTCGTCATTCCGCCGAACACGACGGCGACCGTTCACGTGCCAGTGAGAGAGGCGGCGAGCGTCCAGGAAACCGGCCAGCCCGCTGAGCGCGCGGCTGGAGTTCGGTTTCTGAGGCGCGACGCCAACGCTGCGGTTTACGAAGTTGGCTCCGGGCGCTACAGCTTTTCAACGCTGTGGCCCCACCAGCGAACGCCGTGATTCGGGATTCTTCGCGACTCTTAGTGGCATTGCTGGGGATCGAATCCGAAGCCCGAAATCCGAAGCCCGAAAGAATGCCGAAATCCGAAATCCGAAGCGCGTTCGTCAGGGGGCTCGTGGTTCGGGTCGGCAGCGCCGTGCGAGCCGCGTCGGGGGGCCGTGGGCCGGCGGGAGGCCCGCCTTGGCCGCGCGTCTGGAAGGAAGGGACCAGGCGATCCGTGGCCTTGGGCTTTCGGGCTTCGGATTTCGGACTTCTTTCGGATTTCGGATTTCGGATTTCGGTTTTGGTCCTCTCGCGATTCAACCTGATCGCGGCTTGCATCGCGGCGCAAGAGCCGCTACTGTTTCGCCGTCCAGTCGGCTACGACTGACAGAGCAAAACGTCTATGAAAACACCGACCGTTTTCGGCCACGCTGTCCGGGGTCTGCTTGCCGCGTTGGTCTTCGCGGGTGTGTGCGCGGGCGCCGAGCGCGTGTTCCGGCTCGAAGAAACTCATCCCGTCCAAGGCCTGCCCAACGTGCGCGCCGTGCGTGAAACCGCCAGTGGGCCGTTCAAGCCCGCCGAGTATCGCGCGAACAAGAAGGGCTGGGTGATCGTCGCCGCCAGCTTCGAGGCTTACAAGGCGCGTTCGGCAGCGAAGTCCGAAACGGTGAAGCGCTCAGTCAAAGAATCGTCGGCCCACAAGGAGGAAGCGCACACTCACCTTGACATCAAGGAGCTGAGGAAGCTGCCCGTGGATCAGCAGGTCGAGCGCATCCGCAAGAGCCTGACACCCGAGGAACGGCGTCGGTTTGATGTCGATGTCGCTCGTCAGCGGTGGGAGTCGGGAGGCTGGGTTTGCAGTCCGCGTGGCTGACGGCGTTGAGTTGAGGGAGACCCCGGGCGGGTCTCATCAAACCAGCAGCGGCCGGGCGAGGCGTTTCCGCTCCGGCTGATTGGTCTTGCGCGGCATGTGCGCCTCGCCGGAACCCGAATTGTCGAAACCGCGCCGCGCGCCCTCCGAGACGCTCCAAGCTCGCACTCGTTCATTGCCCACGCTTGGCGCGACTCTGTTGTCGGCCGGGTCATCTGTGCGCTACGCGATCAGCTAACGTGAGTTCAACTCCAGCGCTTCGTGTGCCCGTGACGCCGAGTGTCATTTTCCTGAGTGCGGATCGGCGTTGGGTGTGAAGTCGGCCCGCTTGAGCCCCGCAGCGATTTCGATCCCGCCGAGGATATGCTGCCGGAACAGCGGCTCGCTGTAGTTCTCCGGTGTGTGACCCATCGCCGTGTAAAAGACACGCCCGCCTTCAAACTTGTGACACCACGCGATTGGATGATCGCGGCCCATCGCGCCACCCTGGTAAGTGGTTTCGTCGAGCGTCAACAACACACGCACCTTGCCGCGCGGATTCGGTCGGAAGCTGTACCACTCGTCGGTCCGGGTCCAGCGCTTCGGCAAAGGAGCCGTCGGTGGACTCGCCGGGTCTTCGACTTCGATCGTCCCGGATTGAACTGGCGGATGACTCAGGAACCGCGTGCCCAGGAGTTGAGTGAACCACGCCCAGTTCTTCTCGCAATCAATCGGACAGTGGATGCCGGCAAACCCGCCGCCGCTCCGGATGTAATGCTGGAACGCCGCGCGCTGCTCGTCGTTGAAGAGGTCGCCGCAGTTGTTGAGGAACACGACCACCTGGTAGCGCGCGAGATTGTTCGTCGTGAACGCCGCGGCATCCTCCGTGAAATCCGCGGCGAAGTTGTGCTCAGCGGCGAGTTGCTTCAGCGCCTCCACGCCCGCCGGGAGCGAATCGTGTCGGAACACCGTGGACTTGTGGAAGACCAGCGCGTGGAAGGAGGGCGCGGCGGCGGCGACCGCCAGTTGACACACTGCGGACCCGACGAGGAGCAGACAGAGTTTCCAGACAGAAGCGTGGCGAGCGTGTTCGCGCATGGTTGCCAGAGAGTCAACGGGAAGGACCGCCACGGCATTGATACACGTCAACACTTGAAGGCAGAAGACAGTGCGCGGTTCCTGGCGACTTCCAGTGGCTGGGCAGGAGCGCTGACGAAAGCTCAAAGTTCAAAAGAAGCTCCAAGCTCCCAAGCTCCAAGCTCCAGCAGGCCGAAGAACCTCAGTTCATCCATGATTCTGCCCTCGATGATTCTGCCATCACTGACGAGGGCACAGGGTGGATATCAAATGCCTCTGGCTGGAACTTGGGCCTTCGCCCCATCGCGTGTTGATCGCGCGGTTCCAGGCGCCGGAGTCCTAACTTCAGGCTGGCGATGGCCGGCAGAATCCTTAGTCTCAGCCCCGCTATGCCAGCCACCGACAAAGCCACTTTGCCCCAACGTCTGACTTCTCTCGACGCCTTCCGCGGTTTCGTCATGTTCCTGATGATGGCTGAGGTGCTGCATCTCTGCCAGGTGTCACGCGCATTGCCGGACAGTGGCTTTTGGAGAATCCTCTGCTACCACCAGTCGCACGTCGAGTGGGTCGGCTGCTCGCTGCATGATCTCATCCAGCCGTCGTTTTCGTTCATGGTGGGAGTCGCGCTGCCGTTTTCCATCGCCAGCCGGCTCGCGCGCGGGCAGACGTTCGGCAAGATGACGCTGCACGCGTGCTGGCGGGCGCTGCTGCTGGTGCTGCTCGGCGTGTTCCTCCGCTCGACGCACGCGCGGGAGACCAACTGGACCTTCGAAGACACGCTCAGCCAGATCGGCCTCGGCTACGGTGTCCTGTTCCTGCTTGGTTCCCGGCCTCTGCGCGATCAGTGGATCGCTCTGGCGGTCTTGCTCGCCGGCTACTGGGCAGCCTTCGCGCTCTACCCGCTGCCAGGCGCGGACTTCGATTACGGGAAAGTCGGCGTCGCCGCGCCCTGGCTCCAAGAGCACGGCCACACCGGCTTGGCGGCGCATTGGAACAAGAACAGCAACCTCGCCTGGGCGTTCGACACCTGGTGGCTGAACCTGTTTCCGCGCGAAAAACCTTTCACACATAACGGCGGCGGTTACGCCACGCTCAGCTTCATCCCGACCCTCGGCACGATGATCCTCGGTTTGATCGCCGGCGTGGTCGTGCGCAGCGAACGCGCGCCGTGGGCCAAAGTGAAATGGCTCGCCACAGCCGGCGTGATCGGACTGCTGGCGGGTTGGCTCATCGGCTGGCTGGGCCTCGGCCCCGTCGCCAAGCGCATCTGGACGCCGAGCTGGACGATCTTCAGCGGCGGCTGGTGCTTTCTGTTGCTCGCGGCGTTCTTCCTGGTGATCGACGTGCTGGGGCAGAAGACGTGGGCCTTCCCGCTCGTCGTCATCGGCATGAACTCGATCGCCGCCTACTGCATCGCGCACTTGTTCGACGACTTCATCAACAGAAACCTCGTCACGCATCTCGGTCAGGACTTCTTCAAGCTCTTCGGCGCAGCCTACCAACCCTTCTTCCACGGCGCGGCGGTGCTGCTGGTCTTCTGGCTCATCCTGTTTTGGATGTACCGGCGGAAGCTGTTCCTGCGAATCTGAACGAGGCGGCAGATCAAAGCTCCAAACGCCAAACGCCAAGCTCCAAACAAGCTCCAAGTTCCAAGTTCCAAAGGTGTACCTTCGGCACGCGTGCAAGTCGTAATCAATCCCGGCTCATGGACAAGCCCCCCAAACGCGCTCAGGCCAAAGCCGCTCCCGCGGCGCGCTTGCGTCTGCGCGTGAGCGCCGCCGCTGAGGCCGCCATCCGCTCGGGTCATCCGTGGATTTTCGCGGACAGCATCCGGGAGCAGAACCGCGACGGACGCCTCGGGGAATTGGCCGTGGTCTATGATCGGCGCGACCGATTTCTCGCGCTCGGCTTGTTCGATCCGGAGTCGCCGTTGCGGGTGCGCGTGCTGCACGCCGGCCAGCCGCAGGTGATCGACTGCGCGTGGTGGCGCGCGCGCTTGCAGCAAGCAGTCGCCCGCCGAGCCGGCTTGTTCGACGCGCATACGACGGGCTATCGGCTCGTCCACGGTGAGAGCGACGGCTGGCCAGGCTTGGTGCTGGACCGCTACGAGACCACGCTGGTGCTCAAGCTCTACACCGCAGCGTGGCTGCCGCGCCTCGATGAGGTGATACGGCTGATCGGCGTGGAGGTGCCGCACGAGTGGCTGGTGCTGAGGTTGAGCCGGAACATCCAGCGGACGGCACAGGAACAGGCGGGCGTCGCAGAAGGATTTTTCGTGAGCCGGAAAGCCGGTGAGCCGGTGAGTGGGAAAGTCCCGCTCGCTCACCGGCTCACCGGCTCACCCGCTTACGAGGCTGAATCGCAGCCAACCGTGACGACCTTCCTCGAGACCGGCCTGCACTTCGAGGCCGATGTCGTGCGCGGTCAGAAAACCGGGTTCTTCCTCGATCAACGCGAAAACCGGCGGCTCGTGCAAACGCTGGCGCGGGGACGCGACGTCCTCAACGCGTTCAGTTTCACCGGCGGCTTCTCGGTCTATGCGGCGCGGGGCGGCGCGAAATCCGTCACCGACCTGGACCTCAGCGCGCACGCGCTCGCCGGGGCCAAGCGCAATCTGGCGCTGAACAAAACCCACAGCGCGGTGGCCGCCTGCCGCCACTTCACGGTCCAGGCCGATGCCTTCGAGTGGCTGAGCGGTGCGCCGTCGCAGAAGTTCGATCTGCTCATCCTCGATCCGCCTTCGCTGGCGAAACGCGAAGCCGAGCGCGCGGGCGCCGTCCAGGCTTACCGCCGACTGGCGCGCTCGGGCCTCGCACGGCTCCGCGACGGCGGGATTCTCGTCGCGGCGTCCTGTTCCGCGCACGTGTCCGCCACGGAGTTTTTCACCACCATCCGTCACGCCGCGCGCGAGTCCCGGCGTCGGTTCACCGAGTTGCGGACCACGGGCCATCCACCGGACCATCCGGCGGGATTCAAGGAAGCTGAGTATCTCAAGTGCATTTATCTTCAGTGCTGACCTCCGCCGCACGGGCTCCGGCGGTCGCGCCTTAATCGCCGAGCAGAACGACCGGGTAAGGCCTTGCCCCTCCTCCAGGATCAGCAGAGGTGTTCCGCTTATCCGTAGGTGTCCAACAGAAAACCTTGAACGGACACAGCGCGGCGCGGTCGCGTCCGAAGTAGCGCAGATTTCCAATCTGCTGTATCGCAGGGCTTCCAGCCTGCGGGCTGTGGCAGACCCAGCGCGCTCGGCCGTTCTTGCGCTTTGCCGATTGGAAATCGGCGATACAGCAGATTGGAAATCTGCGCTACTCTGGCTGCGGCTCTGCCGCGCAAGGTACATTCGTGGTTGAGTTGCATGGACACTGCTTATCCGCTTGCCTGGCGCGGCGGGCCGTTGTCCTCTTGTGCCGCCATGAAAACCACCTCTCGCTACGCCGCCGTTTTGGTGACGGCGCCTGACCTGAAGACCGCGCGCAAACTCGCTAAGGCCGCTCTCGCCGCACGGCTGGCCGCTTGTGTGAATCTCGTCCCGAGGATCGAATCGCACTACTGGTGGGAAGGCCAACTGGAGTCCAGCGCCGAGGTGCTGCTGATCCTCAAGACCACCCAGGCCAAGCTGTCCGCGCTGGAGCGCGTCGTCCTCGCGAATCACCCGTACGACACGCCGGAGTTCGTCGTGCTCCCGCTCAGCGGCGGCACTCAGCGCTACCTCGCCTGGGTGAGTGACAGCGTTGGGAAGTGAGCCGGTCAGCGGGTAAGCCGGTGAGCCGGTGAGCCGAACGACTGCTCTCGCAGACTGACTCGATGTGCAAGCCTCCGGCTCTGCCGCAGGACTCGCAGAGTCTGGCAGTTCCTGGATCGCGCCCAGAGCTTGGGGCCACGCGAGTCGCCTTCCCCCTCACCCCGGCCCTCTCCCATCGGGAGAGGGAGAACGCCAGTCAGCGCTGCCCGACGACTCAAGCGTTGCGATCTGTCGGAGACTGTCTCCCGCTACCCCCTCTCCCCGCGGGAGAGGGCCAGGGTGGGGGAAGGCAACGCCCGCGTCTTCGGTCGTGAGTTCGCCACGCGCGACTCAGGACGGAGACGAGGGGCTTTGAGCCGCTCCGCGTTCACGGGTCTCCGCGCTGGACATCGCCCGCGGTTTCGCGTTTCCTCGCGGCACTCGCTCAGCCATGCATTGGACACAGAACTACGACCCGCTGGGGAACGCCGCGCTCTCCACTCTTGTTGCCGCCATCCCGATCGTCGTCCTGCTGGGTTCGATTGCGCTACTGCACATCCGCATCCACTACGCGGCGCTGTTGTCCCTCGCGGTGGCGCTGGCGGTGGCGGTGTTCGTGTTCCACATGCCGGCTCAAACCGCGGCGGCGACCACGGTCTATGGCGCGGCGTTCGGCTTGTTCCCCATCGGCTGGATCATTCTCAACCTCATCTTTCTCTACCAACTCACCGTCGATAAAGGCCTGTTCAACGTCCTCCGCAGCAGCCTGGCGACGCTCGCGCCGGACCCGCGCATCCAAGTCATCCTGATCGCGTTTTGTTTTGGCGCGTTCTTCGAGGGCGCGGCGGGCTTCGGAACGCCCGTCGCCGTCACCGCGGCGATCCTGATCCGTCTTGGCTTCACGCCTCTCGCCGCGTCGGGTCTTTCGCTGATCGCGAACACCGCGCCCGTCGCGTACGGCGCGCTGGGCACGCCGATCATTGCGCTCAGCGCCGTGACCGGACTCGATCTGCACAAACTTTCCGCGATGGCCGGTCGGCAGTTGCCGTTCTTTTCGCTGATCGTCCCGTTCTGGGTGGTGTGGGCGTTCGCCGGCTTTCGCGGGATGGCCGGCGTGTGGCCGGCGGCGCTCGTCGCGGGCGTCGGTTTCGCGATCCCTCAGTTTCTCGTTTCAAATTTTCACGGTCCGTGGCTTGTCGATATCGTCGCCTCGATCTGCTCAATGGCGGCGGTGGGAATCCTCCTGAAATTCTGGAAGCCGAAAGAACTTTGGGCACTCGGTCAAAACGGTTCCGAGTCCGCCGCCGCGCTGACCGGCAGCCACAGCCGCGCCGAGATCACCAAGGCCTGGGTGCCGTGGCTGCTGCTCAGCCTGCTCGTTTTCCTCTGGGGCCTGCCGCAGATGAAAAACTTTTTGAACGGCAAGACCGACTTCAGCGTCATTGTAACGATTTCCTCGCCTTCATTGCCGCAGATGAAAAACTTTTTCAATGGCAAGCCCCCTCTCGCTGCGTCGCTGAAGATTTCTCTGCCGGCCAAAGTGACCGCTCCGGAAATCCCGGTCGCTCATCTGCACAACGTCGTGTTGCGCGCCCCGCCCGTCGCGCCGAAAGACGCGCCGCCAGAAAAGGCGGTCTATACCTTCAATTGGCTTTCGGCCACGGGCACCGGCATTCTGGTCGCCGCGCTCCTGGCCGGTTTCGTGATGGGCTACCGGCCAGCCGAGATGTTGCGGGCCTACGCGCTGACGTTGCATCGCGTGCGCTTCTCGCTCGTCACCATCGCCGGGATGTTGGCCATCGGCTACGTCACGCGCTACTCCGGCACCGACGCGACGCTCGGCCTGGCGATGGCGAAAACCGGCGTGCTCTATCCGTTCTTTGGCACGTTGCTCGGCTGGTTGGGCGTCGCGCTCACCGGCTCGGACACGGCGTCGAATGTCCTTTTCGGCAGCCTGCAAAAAATCACGGCTGAACAAACCAACCTCAGCCCCATCCTGATGGCCGCCGCGAACAGCTCCGGCGGCGTGATGGGCAAGATGGTGGACGCCCAGAGCATCGTCGTGGCGAGCACGGCGACCAACTGGTACGGCCACGAAGGCGCGATCCTCCGCTATGTCTTTTTTCACAGCATCGCGCTGGCGGCGTTGGTTGGCGTGTTGGTGATGTGCCAAGCCTACGTGCCGCCGTTCACCGGGATGGTGGTGAAGTGAGCCTCTGCAAAGTAGTGCGTCCAGCGATGAATCCAGGGTGAAGCAGCCGCGACCGACGAGACGAGCCACCACCGGTGCAAGGCCAGCAAACGAGATCGCTCGGGGAACTGCAGACGCCGCCAGCAGAAGGCGCCAGGTTTCCTCCGCAGATTCAAAGCGACCGCAGATTTGTTCCTGGGCCTTAACCGGCTTTTCGGCGGACGAACTTCAGCCCCGACCAGGTCGCGTCGATCGCGCAAATCTTGTAGTCCACCAGGCCCGCCGCGAGCCCCTTTTCGCGAACGTCAGTTTGCGAGACCTCCGAAGCGACGCCGGACTGCTTCTTCGGCCAGACGATCCAGAGGCCGCCTTGTTCGATCACTCGCGCCATCGTTTTGAGACAGCGTTCGAGGTCCTTGTGCGACCTGGTGAACCAGAGGGTCAAATCGCGCGGCCCGTCCGCTTGCCGTCGCAGCGTCGCGCCCGCGGGCAACGGGCCGAGCGTCGTTTCAAAGCCGTCGGGCGCATCCCGCAGCACGACGACGGTATTCGGTTTGATGCCGAGTTTCTTGGGCAGCGGCGTGCCGGAGTAACCGGCGAGGACAGACGCGGGCGCAGCGGTCACGGCAGGTGGATGCGCGATGGCATGGCGGAGCGCGCCCCGAATCCGGTGCCAGGAAGTATAGACCGCCTCGGGCAAGAGTGCCTGGATGCGCGCGACTTTTTCCGGCTCGCCCTCGACGAAGACCAGCGGCACCTGGCGTGTGGCCTTGGCCTGCCGGAGGACCAGCGCGACATCGCGTCCGCGGCTTGGCTGGCGCGTCAGGTCGATCACGACGGCTGTCGGCGGCTGGTGCCTGAGTTCACGCAAGGCCGCGGGGCTGTTCAGCGGCTTGGCATCCACGGCATAGCCCGCAGCCCGGAGTCGGGGCGCGCGGTCTTCGGCCTCAGCGGCGTTCCAATGGATGAGGCGAATGGAACTCATGCCACGCTGAACATGGGTCGCTGCGACTCCGCCACCGTTCCGGCGCCCCATCGGAGTGAGCAGAACCGTGAGTTCACCTGGCCGTGTCTGCCGTGGCAGTGTGGTCCTGCGCAGCACTAATCCGCTTTTGCAGCGCGAGCATGGCGCCGCCACAAATCCAACAACTGGCGACGTCGCCGAGCATCCACCAAGCGGGCATGCCGGCACGCAGACCGAAACAGGCGCCCACGGTCGAGAGCGCGATGATCGCGACCGCTTGGCAGGTGATCACGCGCGCGTAACGGCGGACATCGGTCGCGAGCACCAAGAGCAGACCGCCGTAAAGGGCGCAGAGCGCCGATGTCGAGCGGGCGAGGTAGTCCACGATCGGCGCGTCGGGCAACGTCCCCATGCCCAGCCACTCGTGGACGACGCCCATCCAGCCTTGGGGCATCACGACCGCGACCACCGCGAGCACCGAAACGCCCCCGAAGGCACGGAGCAACATCTTCAGCCACCATTCAGCAGTGTGCACGGCGGCTTTGCTAACAGGCCAAGAGCGGAGAAGTCAATCATGCACGGCATGGGACTGCGCTGAAGTTCGTTCCCCACACCCGTCGGAAGGTTCTGATCTCAAATTTCAAGTCCAAAGTTCCTCACACCCATCGGAAGCTCCAAATCCCAATTAGAGCTATGCACTTCATTCCCCTTGAGCACGCTGAAGCGTGGACACCAAACTCCGCCGCGAAGAGGTCCACCGGTGTTTGGTGTCCAGCCTTCAGGCTGCCCACGGAAACAGCGGCAAGGGGAACGAGGTGCATGGCCCTAATTCGGATTTGTTTTGCGCTCTGAAGTTTGAGCCTTGCGCTTCGATTTTGCCCGCCTTTCCGAAACTCCGCGGTCGCCGCATTTTTCTGCTTGGGCAAACGGGATCGGCGGGTAAGCTCCGGCCATGGCCAACGCCGTGGATGCCCGCCGCCGGTGGTTCGGGCTGTTTTACCTGCTCATTGCCAGCGGCATGTTGATCTGGGGACAAACCATCCTCAAGGACCGCCTCCACGGTCTGGGCTTCCTGCTCTATTGGCTGGTGTGTTTCGGTTTTACGGGGCTGGCGATGCTCACCGCTCTGATCGATCTGCGCGCGGTGCGCCGCCGCACGCGCCAGGCGCAAAAGGCGTTGCTCGAACGGACGCTGGCGGACATCGAACGGGCCGAGGGGGACGCCAAGGACGCCGGGAAGCGGGCCCCGCGAAAATGATCGGCCTTCACGACGAACGGCTCGCTGTCGTTCCTTCCGAGTTTTCAAGGGCCGGCTCCGACAGCCAAGCCCCAACGCCGTAGGCCGTTGGTCAGCCCGAGCGGTTGATCGGCGGGCCGCACGACCCGCGCGAATCGGAACTTGGGCCTTGAAACTTCCTTGGGGATCGGAACTTGGAGTTTGGAGCTTCCCACCAGCTCTCACGAAGACTTACGCGCACCGCTGGCAGAAGCGCGACGCGCCGGCAGGCCGCATTTTTTGATTTCATTCGCGGGGCGGGCCTCCTACCCTGCTAACACAATCGCCGTCCCTGCGGATGGCGGGGCTGAGAACTGAAATTGAATTATGCCACTGACACATACCAGAGACCTGTTCGCCAAAGCCCTCAAAGGCAAGTACGCCCTCGGCGCTTTCAACGTCAACAACATGGAGCTGCTCCAAGCCATCGTCGAAGCCTGCGAGGAGGAAAAGGCCCCGGTGATCCTCCAGATTTCCAAGGGCGCCCGCCAGTACGCCAACCCGGTCTATCTCAAGAAGCTCATCGAAGCCGGCGTCAGCCTCTCCACGATCCCCATCGCGGTGCACCTCGACCACGGCGACTCCTTCGAGCTGTGCAAGGAGTGCATCGACGAAGGGTTCACGAGCGTGATGATCGACGGCAGCCACCTGGCCTTCGAGCAAAACGCCGACGTGTGCAAGAGGGTCGTCGATTACGCCCACAAGCATAACGGCGTCGTCGAAGGGGAGTTGGGTCAGTTGGTCGGCGCGCAGTTCGACGAAGGCGAAGAGGGCGGCGGATTCTCGCACGGCGGCTTCTACACGCACCCGGAGGAGGCGGTGAAGTTCGTGAAACAGACCGGCGTCGATTCGCTCGCGGTCGCCATCGGCAATTCGCACGGCGCCTACAAATTCAAAGGCGCGCAGCACCTCGACTTGGAGCGCCTCAAAGCGATCAAGAAAGCCCTGCTCGACGCGGGCTTGGGCGATTATCCGCTGGTGCTCCACGGGGCCTCGAGCGTGCCGAAAGAGTTGACCCAGGAAATCAATCGCTTTGGCGGCAAGCTGGGCGAAGACACCGCCGGCGTCTCTGAGGCGGACATCGAGGTCGCCCGGCGCGTCGGCTGTACCAAGGTGAACATCGACACCGATCTGCGCCTCGCGATGACCGCGGCGATCCGCAAGGTGTTCGTCGAAAACCCGAAGGAGTTCGATCCCCGCAAGTACCTCGGTCCCGCCCGCGCGAAGGTGAAAGAGCTGGTGCGCCACAAAGTGCGCAACGTCCTGTGCAGCGCCGGGCACGCGTTTGACTGAGACGGGGGAGGGAGTGGAGCAAGGGGATCGCGCGGATTGACGCGGATGGGGAGAGGCGTAATGCGTCATCCGTAATGCGTAAAACGTAAGCACGGCAGAGGATCCGCTGACGTGTTTACGCATTACGCATTACGTTTTACGCCCCGCCTCACCGCCTCGCGTCCACTTGCGTCCCCCGCAGGCCCCTCATCCCTCCGGCTTGGCGGCGTTCGCCCTGTACTTCAGCACCTTCACGTCTTCGAGCGTCACCAGGCCCTCTTGCACCATCTCGTCAAGGTGCGGCAACAGCTTGTTGAGGTTCTCCTCGGAATCGACGATCTCGATCACCATCGGCAAGTCCATCGAAAGGCGGAGGATTTTGGCGGTGTGCAGCCGGGAGTGAGCGCCGAAGCCCATCGGGCCGCGCAGCACGGTCGCGCCGGCCAGGCCGAGCTCGCGGGCTTTGAGCACGAGGGCCTCGTACAACGGCTGGTGATGCCAACGGTCGCGCTCGCCGATGAAGATGCGCAGCAGCTTGCCTTGTTCGGGGATTTTCATGTTAGCCCGGGGAAAGAGGTTTCAGCCCGCGGATCACGCGGATGCACGCGGATACCACAAGCTGCGAGTTCAAATCGCGATTGAACGAAAGGCCGTTCGGTAGCGCCTACCCGACGATGCAGCCGCCTCTTCGTGCTCGTCCTCGTCCTTCGTCCTCGTCCTCGATTCCGTAGGCGTTTGCCGAGCACGAGGATGGGGACGAAGGACGAGGACGAGAACTTTGAGCCTTTTCCAGCGAAGCTCTTAGCCCGACCGGCTTCGGGTCCGCGGGGGAGGGCCGGGTTGAGGATCCCTCGAAGTCCAACCTCGCGCCTTGGACCCCTGAACCCGGCCACAAGAATTCCCAAAGGATTCAAAGCGTTCAGAGATAAAAACAGGCCAATCCGTGAACGCTTTGAATCCATTGGGAGGTTCATGGTGAGGGAGAAAGGCCACAGTCTCCAGCCGCGCAACCCGAACACCGCGTGTGCCTCTCTGTTCATTCTAATTCGCGTTCATTCGCGTGATTCGCGGGGCACCGCTTCGTGCTGAACTAGCGCCCCTGGTTGATCCATTCGCCGAGCACGTGGCCGAGCCAGACGCCCACCAGGCAAAGCACAACCGACAACATCACGTTGGCCCCCGCGTAAAGCCATTCGCCCTCGCGCGCCAGGTTCAAGGTCTGGAGGCTGAACGACGAGAACGTCGTGTAGCCGCCCAGCACGCCGATCATCAAAAAGTTTCTCGCCAGCGGACTGATCAGCAGCCGCCCCTCGGGGTCGCTCAGCGCCGCGAGCAAGCCGATGAGGAACGAGCCAGTGACGTTCACCGCGAGCGTGCCCACTGGAAAAGTCTCGCCGAAGCGCCGCGCCAGCACGCCCGACAACCAGTAACGACCCACGCCGCCCACGGCGCTGCCGAGGGCGATCCACGCGTATTCGATGGCCGTCTTCAAGACACGGAAAACAAAACGCGATTTGCCTGGCGAAGACAAGCGCGGGCTTGCGTGGTTGGCCGGTGGGCGGCGGGACGAGACGAGTGTTCGCGCTGATTCCGATCACCACCCGGCGCACGTCTGCCGAACGACGCGTTCAGCACCAGCCGAACTCGCGGTGTGAGCCGATCAGCCGCGGTGTACCGTCCTCAACGCCGGGCAAGGCCGTTGACTCTACGGGAGAGTCTGCGGCTCGCGCGGCACGGGTTCGTGAAATCGACAAGCGATCCGCCGGTCAACCTGGCCCCCGAAGTTCAGACCGCGAAATGCACGAACCACATGAAAGCAGAGACGGATGGGCCGTCGGCCACGTCCTCCCCCTGGGTGACTGTCCGCGGCACCCCAAGCCATTCCTTTTTCGTGTCTTTCGTGTGTTTCGTGGTTCCAACTGCTCCTGTTAGGGTCAGTGCTTGTGCGCGTGCGGCGGGAGGCTGCCGCCGGATTCCAGGTAGGCGAGCAGATCGAGAATCTGATCTTTGGAGAGCGTGTTGAGCAAGCCGACCGGCATCGCCGAGGAGGTCTGCGGCTGGCGCTCCTTGAGGTCGGATCTTTTCAGGGTTTGGATCAACGCATCGGACGCGCCGCTCTGCACGGTCACGGTTTCGACGTCTTCCTTCACGATCATGCCGGTCACGCTCTCGCCGTCCTTTAACTCGAACTCGAAGTTCTGGTAGCGGTTGGTGATGACCAACGACGGCTCGAGGATCTGGCGCAGCACGTCGGCGCGGTCATTCTTGTAACGCGGAAGAACGTCGGTCAGCTCTGGGCCGTAGTGGTAGCCTTCGGTGCCGAGCTTGTGGCACTGGGCGCAGGCGAGCCTGATGAAGAGGTCCTTGCCGTTCGCCAGGTTTCGGCCCGCGGCGACCTTGGCGAGATCGGGGGCCAGCTCGTCCACTTTCCATTCGGTGATCGTTGGCTCCGGCGTCGCCGCGCGGCTGGCGAGGTAGGCCTCGACATCCTTCACGACCGCGAGCGTGCCGACCATGCGCCGCCAATGGCCGGGGAAGGTGCAGACGTACTGGTAATCGCCCGGCTCCGTCGGCGCGGTGAAGCTGAGTTTCGTCTGCTGACCTGCGTCGATCAGCTTCGTCGCGTGAAGCACCTTGGGCGACTCAGGCACATAGAGCCGGCCTTGGGCGTCCGGCTCGGGCGGCAGCTTTTCCGCAGCGGTGCCGATCTCCTCGACCGTGGCGGGCATGACGACGACGAGATTGTGCGGCATCGCGTCGTCGTTGATCAGAATGATTTCCACGGGCTTGCCGGCTTCCACGACGATGAGCGTCTTGTCGTAAAGCATCTGCTCCGGCACGGTGCGGATGACAAAGACGCTCACGCCGATGCTGCGCAGTGTCCTGCCGATCTCCCTGGCCTTCTCCGCCGGCAGCAGCGTGGCCAGGTCAGTAGCGAATTGAAAAACGCTCACCACATCCGGCCCGGTGCGTTGTTCAACCGGCACGGTCTGCAGGTGCGCAAGGAGGCTTTCCAGCAGCGGCCCCGCTTGGTCTTTCGGCCACGACTTGCGCGGAATCCGCTGCAGGCTCGCGACGGCAACCGTGCGTTCGGCACCCGATTTCACCAGCGCCGCAAGTGTGTTGAACGTCTCCGCGTCGTGACCCGGCACCGCAGCGATGGCCGTGATCGCGGCGCGGCGCACTTCCGGCGGATCGGCCTTGTGAAGCAGCGGCTCGACCTTCGGGTAGAGGGCGGCGCGGATGGCCTGGTCCCGAAGCAACGGAATCGACAACAGCAAATCCGCCAGCTTGGCCGCGTCGGACTCGACCTGCTGCCAGGTTTTGTCGGCAGAACCGTCAGCGGTGATCAGCGCCGCGTAGCCGATCTGCCGTCCCAACGGCAACTGCGCTTCGCTCGCGAGCTTTCCCAGCTCGCCGCGCTTGACGGTCAAGTCCGCGGGTTTGTTCTGAACGAGAAGCGTCGCGAGATCCCGAAGCCCTGGCTCTGCCTCCTCGCCTTTCTTGTCAAGCTCTCCGATCCCGCGGATGAGCTCGGTCAGCGGATCGGTGTTGCGGATCTTGGCGAGGCCCTCCAGCGCCTCGACGCGATACTTCCGCTCCAGCTCGTTCCGCTGCAGCAGCGCCACATAAACGAACTCGCTGCGCGGCGCGTCGATCAGCTCCTTGTTCGAGAGCCGGTTCAGGATATACATCGCTGCCGTCGGGCTTTTCGGCAGGAAAAGGATTTTCTTGGACGGCTCCTCGGCGGCGGCGAGGACGATCACTGGCAAGAGCAAGAGCGCTACGAGCAGTGCAAGCCGCCCGTTCGTGCCACGAACTTGATGCGCCTCCCGGGCTGCGCTCACACAGGCAGGTTTGGTATCCGTCGATGACTGGGGCGAGCACACCTTGCAGATCCAGAGGGAAGGACT
>Ga0209726_10005364_pt1 | contig 15600 bp, 10 predicted proteins | sample Subgrocontami54m_FD_187453 | JGI IMG/M metagenome (GOLD analysis project Ga0209726, IMG submission 187453) | Subsurface groundwater microbial communities from S. Glens Falls, New York, USA - GMW46 contaminated, 5.4 m (SPAdes) (version 3) | ecosystem: Environmental > Aquatic > Deep subsurface >... | reverse complement strand
GTGATCTGGGTTGCGACCCCGAATAACTATCACTGTGAGCACATCGTCATGGCCGCCGAGCACGGCAAGCACGTCGTGTGCGAGAAGCCGATGGCTCTCTCCGTCGAAGAGGCCGAGCGAATGGTCAACGCCGCGGACCGCAACGGCGTCAAAATGGTCTGCGGCCACACCTTCAGCCTGCACCCCTCCATCCAGACCATGAAGGGCGTTGTCGCCTCTGGCGAGCTTGGCCAGCTCTATGCGATCAACGCCTGGCTCTACACGGACTGGATGCTGAAGCCGCGCATGCCTGAGGAAGTCGATCTGAAATTGGGCGGCGGCGTGGTCTACCGGCATGCACCCCACATCATCGACACGATCCGGTTGCTGGGCGGCGGCATGGCACGGAGCGTTCGCGCGGCGGTGGGCCAGTGGCTCCCGGAGCGGCCCTGCCCGGGCAACTTCTCCGCTTTCATAGATTTCGACGGCGGTCCGGCGGCGACGGTGGCATATAGTGGCTACGGCTACTTCGATACGTCCGAGCTGACGTGGAGCGCGGGTAGCCGCCTTTACACGGATGACGAGCGCGTGCGCGTCCGCAAAGCGCTCCGGGCCAACGAGATGGACGTCGCGGGCGCCAAAGAGGCGATGCGCTTCGGCGCGGAGGCCGGCGCCGGCTCCAACGAGGTTGCGGGCACCGGTTCGCCGACGCAGCCAAACCGAAGCTGGTTCGGCATCGTTGTCGCAAGCTGCGAGCACGGCGACGTTCGCCAATCACTGGATGGCGTGTACGTCTATGGCGATGAGGGGCGACGGGAGATCCCGGTCCAGCAGCGGCGCATGACGGGTCAGACCGAGCTCCACGAGCTGTACGAGGCCGTGCACCACGGCACGCCGATCTCACACGATGGGCGCTGGGGCATGGCAACGCTCGAGGTCTGCATCGCCATCATGCAGTCCGCGCGCGAGCGGCGGGAGATCATTCTGACTCACCAGTGCCCGCTGAACGAGCCGGCCGAGGCCGCGGCGGCGGAATAGCCTGCTGGCGGCGTCGCGCGGGCTCTTCCATAATAGGGACACAACGCCCGGCGAGCCGATGAGCCGGAAGAGGAGTGGGAATGACGCTGACCAGGGAAGAGAACGAACGGATGACCCGCGTTGGGCCTGGCACGCCGATGGGCGAGCTGCTGCGCCGATATTGGCATCCGGTTGGCTACAAGATCGAGCTCACCGAGGAGCGCCCCACCAAGTTCGTCCGCATCCTGGGCGAAGATCTCGTTCTCTTCAAAGACAAGAGCGGCAGCGTGGGACTCATCCAGGATCACTGCGCCCATCGCGGCGCCTCGCTCCTGTACGGCCGGGTCGAAGAACGCGGGATCTCCTGCGCGTACCATGGCTGGCTCTACGACACGAAGGGTGACTGCCTGGAGTGCCCGGCCGAGCCCACCGGCTCCAAGTTCCATTTGACCGTCAAGATGCGCGCGTACCCGGTGAAGGAATTCATCGGGATGTACTGGGCGTACCTCGGCCCGCTCCCTGCGCCCGAGATTCCACCGTACGACCTGTGGGTCCGCAGGGACGGCATTCGGAAGCTCGCCAAGTACCCGCGACTCGACTGCAACTGGATGCAGTCGCTCGAGAACTCGGTCGATCCGGCGCACCTGCAGATCCTGCACCAGGAGTTCATCGGGCGCGGCGCCAAGCCGAAGAGCACAACGCGCGGCTTCACCGATGACGTGAAAGACTTCAGTTTCTATGAGGCGCCTTACGGCATCGTGAAGCACCGCACCTACGCGAACGGCCACGAGGACCAGCACCCACTGATCTTCCCCAATATCCTGCGCCAGGGCAACGCGACGCAGATCCGCGTGCCTGCTGACGACACGCACACCGAGATCTTCTTCGTGTACTTCATGCCGGTCGCGCCGGATGACAGCTACGACGACGCCAACCCGGAAGTGACCTTCATCCCGCCATTCAAGACGCCTGCCGAGGCCCGGCATCCCGAGGCGAAATTCATCCTGGACAGCGTGCTGCCTCAGGACCACATGGTCTGGGAGACGCAGGGGCCGATCGCGGATCGCACAATCGAGCGACTGGCGACGACGGACCGCGGCATCGTGATGTACCGCGAGATCCTGCAGCGCGAGATGCAGAACGTGTCAGAAGGCATCGACCCGCTGGCGACGATCCGCGACCCGAACCACCCGATGATCGAAACCTTCCTCAGCGAGTCGCTCGCCGAGGGCTGGTACGACCCGTTTGCTCGCAAGACGACGGGTGCTACCGACTACCGTCCGCCCGAGCCTGATCTTGTGCAGGCGCTCGCAAAAGCGTGACCACGTCGTAAGCACAAAGACCTGAGGCGGGGCATTTGCCCCGCCTCTCGTCTTTTCCCAGCCAGAATACGAATTAACCGTACGTATAATCCGGGAAAATGGACACTATGGCTGGAGGTGGTGATGCAGGCCCAGGCTCCAACGTTTGTCGTGCGCACATATTCGACCGGAATCCCGAGTCGGGCAATCAGCTCATCTCGAGAACACCACTTCGTCGTGGACGACACGATCGCCCACGGCGGGACTGGCGAGCAGCCAAGCCCGAGCGAGTATTTCCTGTCAGGCGTTACGTCCTGTGCGGTGCTGATGCTCGAGCGGGAGGCGCGAAGCCGCCGTATCCCGCTCGAGCGGTTGGATGTGACGCTCGAAGCGGTCCGCGATCCAGGCGCGCCTCAGCCGTCGGAATACGCGACGTTCCAGCGGATCGCGGTGGCCTTTGACCTCGTCGGGCCAGACGAGGAGCAGGCGCATACCCTGGTCGACTTTTACGAGCATAACTGCCCGCTCTACGGGTCCGTGGCCATCGCGACGCCAGAGGTGAGCGTCAGTTTCAGGACGCGGGCCCTGACTGGCGCTGGAGCCTAGACTCGCCAAAGGGGTCACGGGTGCCAAAGGCGTCGATAACAGTCCCTCGGTATTACGGCGCTGGAGGGCGCTACCTCCCACCCCTGCCCTCCCCCACAAGGGGGGAGGGGGTTGCTGCGACAACCCCGATTCGGCGGTATTTCTCGAAACGGGCCGCGACGAGCGCGTTGGTATCCAGATCGGCGCCCATACCGAACTGTAGGTCCAGCTCCGCGAGGTTTGTGGCAAGCGCATCTCGAATGGCCGTTCCGGCAAGCGCGTAGTCGGTCTGCGCGCCACCCTCGGGTTCAGGGATGATGCCGTCCGCGACGCCCGCCTCCACGAGGTGGGGCGCCGTGATCTTCATCGCCATGGCGGCCTGCGGCGCGAGCGCGGCGTCGTTCCAGAGAATCGAGGCGCAGCCCTCGGGGGAGACGACCGAATAGGTCGCGTTCTCCATCATGAGCAGGCGATCTGCTACGCCAATGGCGAGCGCGCCGCCGCTGCCGCCCTCGCCGATGACCACGGCGAGCGTCGGCACCGCGAGCATGACCATCGCCGCGAGGTTCTCGGCGATCGCCCAGGCCTGGCCGCGCTGCTCGGCCTCCAGGCTTGGATCTGCGCCCGGCGTGTCGATGAAGGTGATGATCGGGAAGCCGAACTTCTCCGCCATTTGCATGATTCGCAGCGCCTTCCGGTAGCCCTCGGGTCGCGCCATGCCGAAACGGCGCTGGAGGCGGTCGTTGGTCGTGCGCCCCTTCTGGTGGCCGATCGTCGCGACCGTGCGGCCGTCAAGCGAGGCGAGCCCGCCGACAATCGCCGCGTCATCCCCGAACTGGCGGTCGCCGTGCAGCTCGACGAAGTCGGAGAAGACGATGCCGATGTAGTCGAGCAGGTACGGGCGATTTGGATCGCGCGCCCGCTGGACGATCTCCCAGGCGTCGACGCTCAACCTTGCTGTGCTCCCGAGCCAGCGCCGTTCGTCGAGGCGATGGCCTTGGACCGTTTCGGCGCCGGGGTCAGGCTCGCGGGCGTCGTGCTGGCAAACGGCCCGCCCGCGTAAAGTCGGAGCGCTTTCGCGAGCGCCGACTTGAGCTCGCGGCGATGGACGATCGCATCGATCATGCCGTGCTTCAGCAAGAACTCCGGCCGCTGGGCGTCAGGCGGCAGCTTCTGTTTGGTGGTCTGCTCGATCACGCGCGGTCCGGCGAAACCTATCAGCGCACCGGCCTCGGCAACGATCACGTCCGCCAGGCTCGCGAAGCTCGCCGTGACGCCGCCAGTTGTGGGGTCAGTGAGGACCGAGAACGATGGCACCCGTGCTGCGCCGAGCTTGGCGAGTGCAGCGGATGTCTTGGCCATCTGCATCAGGGAGTAGATGCCTTCCTGCATCCGCGCGCCACCGGAGGCGCTGATCATAATGAGTGGGCGCCGGTCCCCGGCGGAATGTTCCGCGGCGCGCGCGACTTTCTCGCCCACGACCGACGCCATGCTGCCACCCATGAAGCCGAATTCGAGGACGACGAGCCGCACGGCCAGCGAATCGATCTCTCCTGTTCCCGAGAGCGCGGCCTCGCTCAAGCCGGTCTTCTGCTGCGCCTCGTTGAGCTTGTCCGCGTACTGCTCGCCCAGACTGATGAAACCCAGTGGGTCGGCGGGCCGAAGCTCCTCGTCCTCCTCCTGCCAGGTGTCCTCGTCCAGCAGGGAGGCGATCCGCTCGCGAGCCGAAAGGCGGGCGTGGTGGTTGCAGCGGGGGCAAGTCTTGAGGTTGTCGTCAAACTCGCGCTGGTAGATGAGCTCATGGCACTTGGCGCACTGGACCCAGAGGGCGCCAGCCTGCCGGTGGCGGTGAAAGATGTTCTGAATCATGCGGGATTATCGGGGGCGGCGGCTGCCACGGCAACCCGCCGGACCGACCGCCGAGCGGCGGTAGAATACCGGAGCCCCTTGGTGGGCCCGGGAGAGACCGTGGAGAACATTTCGCGCTTCATCCTCAACCGCTCTGCGGCTCACATCAAGCGATACCACACGACGCCGATGTTTGCGCAGGAGTCCGTTGCCGAGCACTCACATTTCGTCGCGATGATCACGCGCATCATCTGCCACTCGCTCGAGCAGTCCAACCACCCGGTCGACACGCTGCGAGCCGTGGATTTGGCGATGATTCATGACTACGAAGAGGCGATCAGCGGCGACATCATCAGCACGTTCAAACATTCCCACCCGGAGTTCATCGATCTCCTGGACCGGCTGACCGACGAGGCGATCGACCAGGTTTTCGAGGGGCTTCCAACAGACCTCGCGGGTTACTACACGGAGCTCTGGCGCGGTCACAGCGCGGGCTCGCTCGAGGGCCAGATCGTTTCCGTGGCCGACAAACTCGCAGGGCTTGCCTTCTCGTACGAGCAGCTCCACATGGGCAATCACTTTATGGAAGTGATCTATCGTCGCTTCGTCTGGTTGATCGCGACGATTCCGTTCCCCTGGTGGAGTCTGGTCCGCGAGCGCGTCGCCGCAGGCCTCATCGATGGTATGGGCGAGCCAACGGGTGAATGGTCCACCACCTGGCGTGCCGATGGCACCGTCGAGCCGGCTGAGGACGTCAAGATTCGCCTCGAGGAGCGCCTCCGCGCCCAGGGTTAGGCCAGCGCCTCCACCGCGCGCTCGGCCGCTGCACCGGCGATGCTGACGCAGCCGGCGCCGAGGATCCCTTCCATCGCCTGGGCGAGATCCGCGGTGTAACGAAGGCGGAGCCGCTCGCCGACCAGCCGGCTGCGCCGGTTCCCAGCGACGAAGGTGATGGCATACGGGTCGTCGCCAACGGATTGGGCCAGAAGATCCTTGAGCAGGCGCAGTCGTTCCAGGTCGTTCCGACGGTCGCCGCTTTCACGGAACTCAATCGTGAGCAAGGTCTGGGCTTGTCCGGCCACCGTCGGGACTCCCGGAAGCGCATCGGCCTCGGGCACGATGCCCTCGCCTGAGGTGAGCCCGTCTGACTCGTATGTATCCGTGTTGTCGAGCGCGATCGATCCCGCCAGGACGATCTGATCGGACGAGGACACCATGGCGGCGAAGTCCTCGCCGCCGTCGGAATCGTTGGGAACCCAGGCCTCGGCGGTATCAACAAGGATCTCAGGTCGCCCCTTGCCCTCGTCGTCGCCTCGGCCGTCTGCCCGCACTGCGATCTTGCCGCCGACGATCACCACGTTGTCGTCCTGCCAGATTTCCGACGTCAGGGCATAGGTTCGCGGGAAGACGACCGCCTCGATCGTGCCATGTAGGTCCTCGAGCTGGGCGACGGCCATGGCCTCGCCCTTCTTGGTCATGATGCGCCGCATGCCGGCGATGGCACCCGCCATGGTGACCCGTTCGTCTTTCATCTCTTCGGTGACCTGGCTTGTGTTCGCCGTCACGCGGCCGGCCAGGGCGCGTGCAGCACTTTCGAACGGGTGCTTTGAAAGGAAGAAGCCAAGCGCTTCCTTTTCCCAACCCAACCGCTCACGTTCGGGCACCGAGGGAACGATGGGCAGTGGGGTGGTCGTTGGCGTGCCGGAATCGCCCCCGAAGAGGCTTTGCTGCCCAACGCCCGCCGCCTTCTGTGCTTGCTGGCCCGCCGCCATCGTGCGTTCCAGCGCGGCGAGAACGCGCTCCCGAGGGCCAAAATCGTCGAGGGCCCCACTCTTGGCCAGCGCCTCGAGGACGCGGCGGTTCACGGCGCGGAGATCCACGCGCTCGCACAGATCCTCGAGCGAACGGTATGGGCCATTTGCCTTGCGCTCTTCGACGATGAGCCGGGCCGCGCCCGCCCCCACATTCTTGATCGTGGCGAGACCGAATCGGACGCCGAGTCGGCTGGGATCCGCGATCGCCTGGCCCGTAAGGGTCTCGACGGCAAAAGACTCGTCGCTCTTGGTCACACATGGCCGCAGAATCGGGATGTTCAGGCGTCGGCACTCCCCGGCGGCGGCGGCCACCTTGTCCGTGTCGTCGCCCTGCGTCGTGAGCATCGCCGCCATGTACTCGGCCGGGTAGTTACATTTGAGATAGGCCGTGTGATAGGCGATGTATGCGTAGCAAAAAGCGTGCGCCCGGTTGAACGCGTAACCCGCGAACGGCTCGATGTACTCCCAGATTTTCGCGGCGACCGCAGGGTCAACGTCGTTGCGCTCCGCGCCATCGACGAAGTTGTCGCGCTCGCGCTTCATCTCCTCGGCGATCTTCTTCCCCATCGCGCGTCGGAGGATGTCGGCCTGGCCCAGCGTGAAGCCGGCTATCGCCTGCACGATTTGGAGCACCTGATCTTGATAGACGATGACCCCGTAGGTCTCCTTCAGGATCGGCTCGAGCTTTGGATGGAGGTAGGCGACCTTCTGGCGGCCGTCTTTCGCCGCGACGTACGTCGGGATGTGGGACATGGGGCCGGGACGGTAGAGCGCCACGACGGCGGCGATGTGGTGGACGCTGGCGGGTCGGAACTCGCGCAGGGTGCGCCGCATGCCCGAGCCTTCAAGCTGGAAGACGCCGGTCGAGTCGCCGCGGGAGAGCATGTCAAACGTCTTCGCGTCCTCGAGCGGCAGTTTCTGCAGATCGAGCGTGATGCCCCGGGTCTGCTTGATGAGGTCGAGTGTCCGCTCGAGGAGCGTGAGGTTGGCCAGCCCGAGGAAGTCCATCTTGAGCAGGCCAATCAGCTCGAGGCCGTGCGCGTCGAACTGCGTCATGATGACGTTCTCACCCCGCGCGCCGCGTTGCAGCGGGACGTGGTGGCCGAGCGGCTCGCCCGAAACGACGACTCCCGCCGCGTGCGTCGAGGCGTGGCGGGCGATACCCTCCACCTTGCGCGCGGAGTCAATGAGCTTCTTCACGTGGTCCTGCTCGTCGTAAAGCTGCTTCAGCTCGGGGTTTACGCTCAGTGCCCGGTCCAGCGTCATGCCGACCGGCAACGTCGGAATCAGCTTGGCGACCCGGTCGACCTCTGAGAGCGGATAGCCGAGCGCTCGCCCGACGTCGCGGATGGCCGCGCGCGCGAGCAGGCGTCCAAACGTGACGATCTGCGCGACGTGGTCCCGACCGTAGTGCGTCGCGACGTATTCGATCACCTCATCGCGGCGGGTATCAGCAAAATCCATGTCGATGTCTGGCATCTGGATGCGCTCGGGATTGAGGAAGCGCTCGAACGTGAGTCCGTGGGCGATGGGGTCAATCGTCGTAATACCCAGGCAGTACAGGATGATCGAGCCCGCCGCTGACCCGCGCGGCCCGCACATAATGTTCTGCTTGCGGGCGTGGTCCACGAAGTCCCAGACGAACAGGATGTACGCCGCGAATCCGGTTGTTCGAACCACGTCAAGCTCGTAGCGGAGCCGCTCCTCGATCTCGGGGGTGACTCGCTCGTATCGCCGGGGCAGCCCGTCCCAGCACATCTGGGCGAGGAAATCCTGGGGGCTTTGGCCGTCAGGAACGAAGTGGAGGCGCGGGAAGTCGAGCCGACCAAACGTCAACTCGAGATTGCACTTCTCCGCGATCTCCATCGTCGTGCGTCTCGCCTCTGGAAGCTCGGCACCAAAGACCGCCTCCATCTCGATCGGGCTCTTGACGTAATGCTCATCCGTGTAGACGCGTTCCCGTTTGGGATCGTCCACCAGACACTGCATCTGAATGCACTTGAGCAGGTCCTGCGCGTCTGCCTGTTCGCGCCGCGTGAAGTGCGAGTCGTTCGTGCAAACGACCTTGATGTCCAACTCTCGCGCGAGCTCGATGACGGCGCGGTTCTGGGCTGGCTGGAAATCGATCCCGTGGTACTGGACTTCCATGTAGTAGTCGGGACCGAAGAGATCACGATAGAACGCCGCGGCTTTGCGCGCGCGATCCGGCTCCTCGTGGCGGAGCGCGTACGGCACCTCGCCAGACGGGCAACCAGAGAGAGCGACGAGCCCCTCGCTGTGCGCCACGAGCGCATCGTGGTCGATGCGCGGCCGGTAATAAAAGCCGTCGGTGTGCGCAATGGTTGTGAGGGCAAGGAGGTTCCGGTAGCCCGCTTCGTTCTTCGCCAGCAACGTGAGATGGTTAGAGGAGCGGTCCGCGTTCTCCTTGTCCGACAGCCGCCGGGCGGCGACGTACGCTTCAACGCCGACGATGGGCTTGATGCCCACCTGGCGGGCCTTCTCGTAGAACTCCAATGCGCCGTACATCACGCCGTGATCGGTCAGGGCAAGGGCGCTCATCCCCTGCCGCTTTGCCTCTGCCACGAGATCACCGAGTCGCGAATGGCCGTCCAGCAGCGAGTATTCGGAGTGGACGTGCAGATGGGTGAACTCGGGGGCAGCGGCCATGGGCTCCTCCTACGGTGGCTTCGCAATGGCGGCCGGACGGACCCCGCCGACCCGGATCTTAACGCCGCCGTCGTGACATATGGACGACTGTTCGCGCACGATCCGCTCTCAATACGAGCGTTGTGAGTAGTCACGGGTTTCACGGGGAGCCACGGACATGCCACAGCGTGCGAGCGATCACTCCGTCCGGGAGATTCCCGCCAGGGTGAGATCGCCTGGAACGATGCGGGATCGTACCGCTGGCCAATGACAATCAAGCAACGGGTGGGATTCGCCGAGATGAAAGTGTGAGGCAAGTCAGGCGGAGCCGAGCTGTCGCTCCAGGATCTCACCGACTGTGGCCGGGTTCGCCTTACCCCTGGTTTCCTTCATGACCGCGCCGGTGAGAAATCCCTTCGCCTGGACCTTCCCCGCGCGATAGTCGTTGGCGGCCTGCGGGTTCGCGGCGATCGCCTTCGCGACGATCTGCTCTAGCTCACCCGTGTCGCTGATCTGCACTAGCCCGCGATCTGCCACGATCTTCCGCGGCGCCGTCCCGGTCGTCGCGGCTTCCTCGAATACCTGCTTCGCGATCGCCTGGGTGATCGTGCCCTCGTCTACGAGATTGAGGACCTCGGCGAGATGCTCGGGTTGCAGCGGCAGCGCCTCGAGCTCAGCGTCCCGCTCACGCAGAATGCGAAACAGCTCGCCCTGGATCCAGTTCGCGGCGACTTTGGGCTTCGCGTTGCCGGCGACCGCCGCCTCGAAGAACTGGGAGACGGGGAGCGACGACGTGAGCTGCGCCGCGTCATAGCGGCTCAACTCGAACTGGCTCGCGTAGCGATCGCGGCGGGCATCGGGGAGCTCCGGAAGCCGAGCCCGGATTGAGTCGATCCACTCGGTCGTGATGAAAACGGGTGGGAGATCAGGCTCGGGGAAGTATCGATAGTCGTGCGCCTCTTCCTTCGACCGCTGGGACACGGTGATGCCCCGGTCCTCGTCGAAGCCGCGCGTTTCCTGCTGGATCGTTTCGCCCCGGTCCACGGCCTGCGCCTGGCGCTGGATTTCATACTCCAGCGCGCGCTGGACTGAGCGAGCCGAGTTGAGGTTCTTCACCTCGACTTTGACACCGAACGCGATGGTGCCGACGCGGCGGACGGAGACGTTCACGTCGGCGCGCATCGCGCCGTCCTCCATGTTGCCGGTCGAGACGCCGAGCGTCTGGACGATCAGCCGAAGCTTCTGGAGATAGGCCCGCGCCTGAGCGGGAGTCCGGATGTCCGGCTCGCTCACAATCTCCAGCAGAGGGACCCCGGCGCGGTTGACGTCCATGAGCGTGTGCGAAGTGCCGTTTTCGCGCTTATGGATGAGCTTCGCAGTATCTTCTTCGAGGTGGGCACGCGTTACGCCGATGCGGCTCGACTCGCCATCCACGTCGACCGTGAGCCATCCATTGATGTTGAACGGCAGGTCGTACTGGGAGATTTGGTACCCCTTCAGCAAATCTGGGTATGGGTAGTTCTTGCGGTCGAACTTACTCGCCTCCGGGATCTCGCAATTCAGAGCGAGACCCACCATGAAGGCGTATTCGACGGCCTGCTTGTTGATCACGGGCAAGACGCCAGGCAGGGCGAGACATACGGGACAGACGTGGGTGTTGGGCTCTGCGCCTGCATAGGCCGCGGCGCAGCCGCAGAACATCTTGGTCTTGGTTTGGAGCTGGGTGTGGACCTCGAGTCCAATCACCGGCTCGTAGTCGCTCACGCTCATGGCTAATTCGACCTCCGAGGACCGTCGGACGCGTCCGCGCTGTGTAGGGGAGGGACGCGCGTGCAATTGTCGCACAGGCGCGCTGCCCGATCTACGTCAGCGGGGCGACTCGCGCATTCCATCCGCCAGCGCGCTCGTATGCCGCGGCAACCTGAAGGACGATCTGCTCGCCGAGGGCCGGGCCGACAATTTGCAGACCGACGGGCAACCCGTCAGAGAGACCGCAGGGGAGGCTGAGCGCGGGCAGGCCCGCCAGGCTGGGTGGAAGCGTGCAAACGTCCGAGAGGTACATCGCCAGCGGATCATCGGTCCGCGCGCCGAGCGGAAATGCCACCGTGGGCGACGTCGGCGCGACGAGCACGTCGAAGCTCTCGAAGGCACGGTCGAAGTCCGACTTGATCAGCGTACGAACCTTCTGTGCCTTGACATAATAGGCATCGTAGTAGCCCGCGGAGAGCGCGTAGGTGCCGAGCATGATGCGGCGCTTCACCTCGGCACCGAAACCCTGACCGCGCGTCCGGGTGTACAGCTCCATGGTGTTCGCGTTCGAGGCCCGGAGCCCGTACTTCACGCCATCGTAGCGCGAGAGGTTTGCACTTGCCTCCGCCGGAGCGATCAAGTAGTACGCTGCGAGTGCATACTCGGTGTGGGGCATCGTGACGGGCTTGATCTCGGCGCCCAACTCGCTCAGGACATCGATTGCGCGGCGCACCGCCTGCTCGACGCCCGGCTCCATCCCCGCCGCGAAGTATTCGTCGGGTACGCCGACGCGCAGCCCCCGGAGGTCGCATTCGAGGTTTGCGGAATACGCCGGCACGGGGTCGGGCAACGACGTCGAGTCGTTCGGATCGGGACCCGCGACCGTCTCGAGGAGTAAGGCGCAGTCCGCGACGGTGCGGGCAAACGGTCCTGCCTGGTCGAGCGAGGAAGCAAACGCGATCATGCCGTAGCGCGAGACCCGCCCGTACGTCGGCTTCATGCCCACGACGCCACACAGGGCCGCGGGCTGGCGGATGGAGCCCCCGGTGTCCGTTCCGAAGGCGCCGGCCGCGAAACCAGCGGCCACCGCCGCGGCGGAGCCTCCGCTCGAGCCGCCCGGCACCCGATCAAGATCCCATGGATTGTGGGTGAGCTGGTAGGCCGAGTTCTCGGTGGAGGAGCCCATCGCGAACTCGTCCATGTTCGTCTTCCCGATCATGACCGCGCCCGCGGCTGTGAGCCGGGAGACGAGCGTCGCGTCGTACGGCGGCACGAATCCCTCGAGGATCCGAGACGCGCAGGTGGTCTGAATGCCTCGGGTGCAGAAAATGTCCTTGAGCGCGATTGGAATTCCGAGCAGCGGCGCGGTTTCACCACGGCGGCGCCGCTCGTCGGCCTGGCGGGCCTCCGCCTGCGCGCGCTCGCCCGCCACGACGAGAAAGGCGCCGACCTTCGCGTCGAGCGCGTCGATGCGATCGAGGGACGACCGCGTCAGCTCGGCGGATGAGGTTTCACCCAGGCGCATCGCCTCGAGTGCCTGCTGGATCGTTAGCTCGTAAAGCTCCATCGCTGGGCACACCATAGACCAAGGTTTGAGTCGCGCCGGGTTCGAGGGCCTGACCTAATCCAGGACGGGCGGCACGCGGAAATAGCTGGCGTCGTGGTCTGGCGCGTTGGCCAGGACCTCTTCGACAGGCAGGGATGGCCGCGGCGCGTCAGGCCGCATTACGTTGCGGAGTGGAATGACCTGGGCCGTCGGGGGAATTGCCGACGTGTCGAGCTGATTCAGCGCCCGCATATGGTCCAGGATCGCAGACAGCTCATTGGCGAGCTTCTCGAGTTCGTCGTCGCTCAGGCCCAAACGGGCAAGCAGCGCGACATGCTCGATCTCATCATGACTGATTGCCACTGCCATCCCTCCGGATGCTCGCGATTATAAACGAGCCTCGAAGCACGACCGGGAGCGGAAGTCTCGTGACTCCTTCCGCTCCCGGTGCAGCGCAGCGCTACGGCAGGTGAGTTGTTGTTACCGTAACGGTGTTCGAGGGGCCGCTTTCGCGCCGGTCGGCGTCGATCGCCGTAACCTGGAAAGAGTACGCCGTATTCGGGATGAGCCCGATGATCGTTGCGCTCGTCTGCGATGCATTGGTCACGGTCGCCGACGAAAACGAGTTCGTGGCGCCAGGCGCTTGATAAACGCGGTAGGACACGACCCGGGGCGTGGGACTCGGGGTCCAGGTCAGCGAGACGGTGGTCGCGCCGATGCCCGCGACAGATAGATTGATCGGCGTGAAGAATGGATCCAGCCCGATGATCGATGCGCCCGGAATCGGGATCTCCCGCCCCGTGCTATCGATGCCGCGGACCTGGAAGAAGTAGTCGTTTCCCGGCGTCAGACCGGAAACCACTGCCGAAATGGTTGCGCCACCGGGACTCTGGTTGACCGTGGTGGCCACCGTAAAGCTCCCCGCCCCGCCTGACTCGGACCGATAGACGCGGTACGAGGAGACCGATGCGACCGGCGGCCACACGATGCGCACATTGCCAAGCGTCGAGGCGGTGCCAATCACGGTGGGGTTGAACCCAACGCCTGTGCCGGCGGTCGCCGGAACGGGGAGCTCGTTGCCGGAGCTGTCAACCGCCCGAACCTGGAAGACGTACGGCGCGCCCGGATTGAGCCGGTCGATAGTGGCAGTCGAGTTGAATGAACCAAGGCTCTGGTTGACGGTACGGAGGATCGAGAACCCGCCGGGCGCACCGGTGGTCGACATGTAGATCCGGTAGGCCGACGCGACCTCCAGGGGCAGCCAGGAGAGTTGGATCGTGCCTGCCGGGTCTGCCACAGCGAAAACGGTCACCGCCGAACCGGGCGGCGGCAGAATCGGCGGAAATGCGCCGCCGGGGCCAACAAGCGGACCACCTGGACCGGGCCCACCTGGAACCGGTCCGCCGGGCGCGGGCTGGACAGGCGCGTAAGGAGGAGTCGCGAGAGGGGGAGTTTGCGGCGCAGGCTCGGGGCCGGCCACGGCCGTGCCCCCGACGCTGGTGAGCGCATACGTCCAGGAATCGTCCGCCATCTGATGGACGTAGATTACGACTGGGTAGACTCCGGCGGGCATCCCACCGGGGAACCAGGTGAGCTCATAGCCTACGTCGACCCAGTCCGGCCGGCCGTAGGCCTCCGCGACGTCCGGCCGTGGCAGCCCGTAGAGCGCGGTGCCGATCGCAACGCCCCCCTCATCCTGGGTGCCGCCAATATAAACCCGGATCTCGTCGATGCCCGGTCCTTCGCCGACGGGGTCAAGGGCCCAGCCGGCGATGATGACCGCATCGCTAGGACCGACCGTCACGCCGGCCACCGGCGACTCCACCATGATGATGGCTTCGGGGCGGTCCTGGCTCGCGGCGGCGCCGACCACTCCGAAGGTGGCAAGGATAACGCCGAGCACGCCGCTGAGGGCGGAACGGGAGATGCCAAACATGCTTCCTTCCGTGTGGTGAGCGAGGGAGGGGCCGCCCGTCATAGACGGGCGGCCCCTCCCCTGAATGAAACGCTATGTGCGCCGCAGTTGGCGCGGGTGGCTAGTAGTAGCGCGGATAGCCGCCGTAACCAGCATATCCAGTGTAGCCGTACGGGTTGCCGGTGGCCCCATAGGGGTTGTACCCGGTGTTGGTGTACGGATACTGGTTTCCGTACAGCCCGGTGTTCGGATATCCACCGGTGTACGGATACGTCCCGCCGCCGTATTGGTAGCCAGCGGTTCCATATGGTGAGCCGAGCCCCCCGGCGGCGTAGTAGCTCGTGTTCGGGAGGCACTGCGATCCGGAGGCGACGGAGCCAACTGGGCAGCTGCTCGATCCGTTGTACTGCGTGGTGCCCCCGTAGAGATTTGGATTGGTCAAGGCGGGGTTGACGTAGGAATTGATGTTCGGGTTGTAGTTCGGGTTGTAGTTCGGGTTCATATTCGGATAGAGGTTTGGGTTGATGTTCGGATTGTTCTGGTATGGATACTGCGCTGCGTTCGCGTTCGGGTATGGGTTGGGGTTCATGTTGCTGCCAACCGTCCCCGCGTTATTCGCGCAGCCCGACGCAGTGGGGGAATAGGTGCTGCCAACTGCGCATCCGGTCCCGAGGTTCGCGGCGCCAGCCATATTCGGGTTCTGAGGGTTGACGCCATATGGGTTGTTCGTCTGGCCGGTCTGGCTGTTGTAACCCGTCTGGGCGTTGTAACCCCCCGTGCTCCCGCTCGTCCCGGCCTGGCCACCGGCACCCGCCGTCGCGTTGCCGGGAACATTTAGCAGAACGGAGCTGGTGGCGGTTGCGGAGCCAGTGTCAGCGACAACGCTGACCGTCTGCGCCCCGCCAGGAAGCGCGCTTGGGTTCAACTGAAAGGTGAACCCGGCGTTCGCGGTGCCGGTCCGACCTGCACCGCACATCGTGGCCATATCCCTGCTCGACGCGCCGACCGTGGCGTTGCCAAGCAAAGTGCCCGAGCCGGAGCCCGCGTAAACCTTGACGGACGTCGCCGGGCGACCCGACGCGCAATCAATCGCAAAACCCGTGACCGGCTGGCTGCTGGTCAGGTTGGATCCAGCAGTCGGCGATTCGATCCGGACGACCGGCTGGCTGAACGCCGCCGGCGCGGCCGCGGGGACGGAAA
>Ga0209726_10005357_pt1 | contig 15618 bp, 11 predicted proteins | sample Subgrocontami54m_FD_187453 | JGI IMG/M metagenome (GOLD analysis project Ga0209726, IMG submission 187453) | Subsurface groundwater microbial communities from S. Glens Falls, New York, USA - GMW46 contaminated, 5.4 m (SPAdes) (version 3) | ecosystem: Environmental > Aquatic > Deep subsurface >... | reverse complement strand
TATGATAACCGACGGTGCCGGCAACAACATTAGGATGCAAAAGTTAGACTTACTCTTGATCAACCCGGGCGGGCGTGATCAGATTTACCAGGATCTTGGCGCGCACTTGACCGCGGTGGAGCCTCCTCTTTGGTGCCGTCTGATCGCCGGCTACGTTCTGGATCGCGGGTATACCGTCAGAATCATCGACTCGGAAGCGGAAAACATGGGACCAGAAGCGGTGGCGCTTGAAGCGGCCGCGCTCAATCCTCGCCTGGTGGGGATGGTGGTTTTCGGGCATCAACCGTCTGCGTCCACGCAACAAATGACCGGAGCATCCGCGGCTTGCCGGGCTATCAAGGCGGTAAATCCACAACAGCGCATCATTATCGCCGGCGGCCACGTGGCTGCGCTGCCCTTGCAAACCATGCACGAAGAGGCGGTTGATTTCGCCTGTAACGGCGAGGGGCCCGTCACGATTTGCCAGTTGCTGGACGCGCTGTCCGCCGCTCAGCCGGATCTCTCGCGCGTGGAAGGTTTGGTTTGGCGGGACAACCAGCCATTCCAGCAGATTCGCAACAATCCAGCGGCTGCGTTGATTCAGAATCTGGATTCCGATTTCCATGGGAACGTCTGGCATTTGCTTCCCATGGCAAAATACCGCGCGCACAACTGGCAGTGTTTTGGAAACTTGGAAACGCGACAGCCGTATGCTTCCATTTACACATCTCTGGGATGTCCCTATCGCTGCACTTTCTGCTGCATCAATGCCCCTTTCGGCGTCAATCGTTACCGGATGCGGGCTGCGGCTCAGGTCGTGGAAGAGATCGATTCTCTCTACCACCATTATGGCGTGAAGACGTTCAAGATTATCGATGAGATGTTCGTCTTGAACGACCGGCATGTGAACGGCATTTGCGAACTGCTGGCAGCGAAACCCTATGCGCCGGAATTGAACATCTGGGCTTATGCGCGTGTGGACACTGTTAAGCCTTCACAGCTCCGTCTGCTGCGGTCGGCCGGCATTCGCTGGCTCGCGTTGGGCATTGAATCCGGAAGCGGGCACGTCCGCGACGGCGCGGAAAAGTCACTGGATCAGGCCGACATAGTGGATATCGTGGACCAGATCAAGAAGGCCGATATCAATGTCATCGGAAATTATATTTTCGGCCTTCCCGATGACGATCTCGAGACGATGCGGCAGACGCTTGACTTGGCCAAGGAACTCAACTGCGAGTTTGCCAACTTTTATTCGGCGATGGCCTATCCGGGCTCGCCTCTCCACGCCATGGCCGTGGCGAATCATTGGAAACTGCCCGATGCGTGGAGCGGTTTCTCCCAGCACAGTTTTGACTGCCTGCCTCTGTGCACGGAAAAAGTCACCGCGGCTGATGTCTTGCGCTTCCGCGATGCGGCTTTTCACGAATATTTCGAAAGCAAGCAGTATCTGGGCATGATAGCGGAGAAGTTCGGTTTGGAAACGCGGTTGCATATCGAGAACATGACGCGCGTCAGGTTGCGGCGGAAACTGCTGGAGGAAGACGAGTACGCTGACCAAACCCCGAGCCGCGCCTTCGCGGCGCCAAGCCCCACGTATGGCGATTGACTCCGGGCGGTCTCCGGCAGCGAAGGTTGACATTGTAGTATTGGCCGGAGGGTTGGGCACCCGGCTTAACGGCCTGTTGATAGACTTGCCCAAGATCATGGTCCCGGTTGGCGGCAGGCCGTTCCTGGCTTTCATCCTGGACTGGCTGATCAGGCAAGGAGCCGAGCGGGTGGTTTTGAGCTTGGGCTTTAGAGCCGGTCCGGTGCTTGCGTATTTGGATACGCATCCTTTCCCGCCCCTGGAGATTGTTCCCGTCGTGGAGTCCCAGCCGCTCGGCACGGCCGGCGCCGTGGGTTTTGCCTTGCCTCATCTTCGAAGCGGTCCGGTGATGGTGATGAACGGCGATACGATGCTGGAGGCCGATTTGCCATCTTTTGTCGCCAGCCACAGGAACGCGGGAACGGCTGCTTCCATGTTGTGCGCCAGGGCCAGCGACCCACAGCGATACGGCCTGGTCCAGATCGACTCCTTGGATCGGGTCACAAGGTTTGTAGAGAAAAGCAGCGCTCCACCGGAGCCGGGTTGGGTTAACGCTGGAGTTTACCTGTTTGATCGAACCATTCTGGAATTAATCGGGAAGCTTGCACACGGATCGCTCGAACGGGATGTTCTGCAAGCCATGCCGCCGGGCTCGATTCACGCGTACCGCACCGAGGGCCGCTTTCTGGATATCGGGACACCAGAAAGCATGGCTCAGGCTTCAAAGGGCTGGCAATCATGATTATCAGCCGCACACCCTTTCGCATTTCTCTATTCGGCGGCGGGACCGATTATCCGGCTTGGTACAGCGAATACGGCGGTGCGGTAATCGGGACAACGATCAACAAATATTGCTACATTAGCATCCGAAGTTTACCTCCCTTTTTCGGGCACCGGCACCGCATTGTCTATTCCCGGATCGAGTTGCCCGCTACTACTGACGAAATCGAGCACCCGGCGGTCCGGGCGGTACTGAAAGAGCATAAGGTCCACGAGGGTGTGGAAATCCAGCATCATGGGGATCTTCCAGCCCGGTCCGGAATGGGTTCCAGTTCCTCCTTTACCGTTGGCCTTCTCAATGCAGTGCGTGCATTTCAAGGGCGTATTTCTTCGCCCCTATGGTTGGCAAGGGAAGCGATTCGCATCGAGCACGACGTTATCCAGGAGCAGGTTGGGGCACAGGACCAAATCTGGGCAGCCTATGGCGGCACCAACCTGATTACGTTCTATCCGGATGGAACCTTCCATATCCGCCCGATCATTATTTCACCGGAGCGCCGGAGGGAGCTGGAGTCTCACATGCTTCTGTTTTTCACCGGATTCTCCCGCATCGCCGAGACCATCGCGGCGCAGGAAATACCAAACCTGAAGCGCAACTCCACCCAACTGGAGTCCATGATCCAGATGGTGCATGAAGCGGCTGGTATTCTTCAAGATTCCAGTAGGCCCATTCGCGAAATCGGCGTCATGTTGGGGGAAGCATGGAGGATCAAAAAGCAGTTGGCCGACTGCGTTTCCAATGGCGCCATAGACCAGATTTACGATGCCGCCATGAATGCGGGAGCGGTGGGGGGAAAGCTCCTAGGGGCGGGCGGCGGAGGCTTCATGCTCGTGCTGGCCGAGCCGTCCTGTCATGAGCGCATACGCCACGCGCTCAAGGACCTGATCGAGGTTTCTTTCTCCATGGGGAGCGCCGGCAGCACGATCGTCATTTACGAACCGGACGGATTGGAATAGCACAATGGTGCGCCTTTATGCCAGAGTCTGCACGAACCATTCGTAGGTTTGTTGCAAGCCTTCCCGGACGGGGATTCCGGAGCGCCAACCCAGGCTGGTCAGCCGGGTGATATCGAGCAGCCTTCCGGGTGTCCCGTCGGGCTTGGCCGCATCGAAGAGAATCTCTCCGCCGTATCCCGTGATATCCGCAATCATACTCGCAAGTTCACCAATTCCAGTGTCAGTTCCCGTGCCGATGTTAACCAAGTCCGCTCCATCGTAGGTCTGCATCAAGAAGACGGCGGCGCCAGCCAGATCGTCCACATGCAGGAACTCCCGCCGCGCCCCTCCGGATCCCCAAACCTCAACTCGCGGCGTGCCAGCTATCTTTGCTTCGTGGAACCTCCTGATCAGTGCGGGCACCACATGCGACTTCTCGACATCAAAGTTATCGCCTGGTCCATACAGATTCGCCGGCACAATCGAAGTTGCGCAAAATCCATACTGCCGGCGGTACGCCTCGGCCATTGTGATGCCGGCTATTTTCGCCATCGCATACGGCGCGCTTGTACTCTCCAATTCCCCGCTGAGCAGGTGATCCTCGCGAATCGGTTGTGGAGCCTGTTTGGGATACATGCAGGAGGAGCCGAAGAACTGGAGCTTGCGTACCCCACCACGCCAGCTCGCATCGATGAGGTTCGTCTGAATCGAGAGGTTGTCAAAAATAAACTCCGCGGGAAAGTTCTGATTGGCGTGGATGCCTCCGACTTTGGCCGCCGCCAGAAACACATAGTCAGGCCGTTCCGTATGGATAAACTGGTCCACCTGTGCGCGGTTCCTCAAGTCCAGCTGGTCCCGCGTGCGCAGGATCAGGCTGGTGTAGCCGAGCTTCCGGAGGCGACGGCAAATCGCCGTCCCAACCAAACCCTGATGACCAGCGACGTATATCCTGCTGTTTTGATCCATCCGATTCAAACTCCTCGCTGAGCATGTTGGCAGCTCCCACCCACGGTGAGACCGTCAAGACTGTTTTTTGCCTCTTCGTCTTTGTATACCACTCCGCAGGGCTGGGGAGAAATGGATTGGCGCGCGCAAGCTCTGGCGGCCAGCAGAGTATCCGTGCCGGTCCGTTGAAACAGTGCGGGCGGCCAAGCTATGCGTTGCCGTGAACCGTGTTCCGGATCATCCGGTAACCCTTGACCAACTCGCGGATGCCGTCGTCGAGCGAGAACTTCGGGCGGAACCCGGTCCGCTCGAGCTTCTCATTCGACACAATATAGTCCCGCTTGTCCGGGTCCTCGCCGATCGGCGCTTCAAAGAACATAAACTTCGGTAGATGTTCCCGGATCTTCGAGCAGAGTTCCCACTTCGACAGGTTGGCATCGGACAGGCCGGCGTTGTATGGCTCGCCTTTCATCGTTTCGAAGTGGCCGATAGTGTGAATGAAAGCGCGAGCCACGTCGCGGATATGGATGTAGTTGCGCTTGAAATGGGCCTCGAACAGGACTACGGATCGGTCATTCACCGCACGGTAGACGAAGTCGTTCACCAGCAGGTCGATGCGCATGCGCGGCGACATGCCGAACACAGTGGCCAGGCGGAGTGTGACGGCATTGCCTCGTTCCAGCACGGCGGCTTCCGCCTCCACCTTTGTTCGCCCGTATAGGGAAATCGGCTTCAGCGCTGTTTCCTCGGTGCAGAGCGTCCCCTGTTGCCCGATGCCGTAGCCGCTGTTGGTGACCGGCATGAGAATACGCTGTTGCCGGCCGGCCAGGCGGATCAGCGTGAGAATGGCGTCGCGGTTGGTGCTCCCGGCGCCGGTCTTGTCGGCGTCGCACATCGGCGCACCCACCAGGGCCGCGAGGGGAATGATGATGTCAGCGGTCTTGAGCAGAGGTTCCAGAACCGCGGCATCCCTCGCGTCGCCGCGGTGAACCTCGAAGTTCGGATCGGAGCATAAGTGGTTCAGAGAAGCCTGTCCGAACAGGAAATTGTCTAGAACGGTCACGCGATGGCCCTCGGCCAGCAAAGCGGGCGTCAGGATGGAGCCGAGGTATCCGGCGCCGCCGGTGATGAGGACGGAATATTGATCGTTTCCCATATTAGAGGCAGGCCTGATCGAGCACTTTGCGGAAATGTTCGATTTGAGGCGTAAGATCCTGCGGGTAGTTACCGACGAAAAAACCGCGGTCGTGCGCCAGCTCGGCGTTGCCCAGATCGCCTACAATTTCATAATCGAAATGCCGGATGGCGTCATGGCGTGTGAAACAGCCGCCGGTGATGATTCGGAAACCGATGGAGGCTTCCCGCAGGGCGGCAAAGACGCGCTCGCGGTCGATGTTGCGGGCCGGGTTCAGGACCACGGTGAACGAAAAGCAGGAACTCTTGCCATTTTCGCGCTGGATGATGAAGCGGCCGTCGTAGCGAAACAGCTCCTGAAAAAGAGCGAGATTGCGGCGCCTGGCAGAGGTCATGTGAGGCAGCTTCTTCAACTGCACACGGCCTACCGCGCCGCTGAACTCGGTGGGCCGCACGTTGTACCCGGGCAGTATGAAATGGTACTGCTCGAAATGCGCGTTCGCATACGGAGTGAACAGGGGTGAGCCGGGAGGCAGGTCTCGCGTCCAGCCGTGCGCCCGAATGGAGCGGAGCAGATGGTAAAGCTCTTCATCATCGGTCAACACCATGCCGCCTTCGACAGTCGAGATGTGATGCGAGAAGAAGAAGCTGAACGTGTTGAGATCGCCGAACGTTCCCGTTTTCCGGCCGGCCAATTCGGCATCCATCGATTCACAGTTGTCCTCGAGGAAATAGAGACCGTGTTTTCTCGCGAAATCCCGCATCACATCCAACGCCGCCGGATTTCCCAGAATGCTCACGCCCACAATTAGCCGGGTGCGGGGGGTGAGCGCCTGCTCGAGCCGACTGACATCCATGTTGAGCGTCTCCAGTTCGACGTCTACAAATCTGAGCTTCAGCCCGTATTGCTGCAATGGATGGTAGGTGGTGCTCCAGGAGATCGCCGGGACAATGGCCTCATCCCCACGCTGTAGCGGCCGGTCGCGCTTGTAGAAGAGCGCGGCGATGCCGATCAGATTGGCGGACGATCCCGAATTGACCATTACTCCGTACCGCATGCCGAAATACGCGGCGAATTCCTGCTCGAAGGCTGCCACCTCGGGACCCATCGTAAAGTGTCCGCTATCGATCACGCGCTGCAGGGCATTCAATTCTTCCTGGCCCCAGTTGGAGGCCGCCAGTTCATAGCGCATGTTTAGAAAGGACCTCGAAACTGGAGTTGATAGGTGAGCACGGCGCGCTCCGGATCCGGCGTCCAGCTTGTGTCTCCTGGACGAACCATCTCATGGATTCTGGCTGCGATCTTGAGCGGATTCGGATAGAATGCATCTTCCATCAGCGGGCTGGGCGGACAGGTGGTCGGCGCAAAACCCATGCGGCCCATCTGCATTCCTCGAAGGGCGCGATCCGATTCCGCCACCCGAGCGAGGATTTCCGCACTGGCCCCGCAGTTGGTCCAGGCATTGTCCACCACCAGCAGCCTACCGGTGCGGTTAGCTGATTCGATGATGGTGTCCATGTCGAGCGGCAACAGCGAAATGGGATCGATCACTTCGACATGGATGCCGGCGTCGGCGAGCAGTTCCTGCGCCCGCAGGCACTCCATCACCATGTTGGAGATTCCAACCAAAGTGATGTCGTTTCCATGAGTGCAGACACGGGCATGGCCGAACTCCACCGCATACGGCGCTTCCGGAACATAGGCCTCGGTAGAGTAGAGGAGCCTGTGCTCGACGAACATCACCGGGTTGTCGTCTCGAATCGCGGCGGTCATGCAGCCCTTGGCGTCGTAGGCGTTGGACGGGGCCACCACCTTGAGGCCCGGCACATGCATGAACATCGAATACAGCCCCTGGCTGTGCTGCGCTCCCTGGCCCCAGGACTTGCCGATGATGCTGCGGACTACCAGTGGTACGCGGACTGCGCCGCCGTACATGTAGTGGGCCTTTGCGGCTATGTTGATCAACTGGTTCATGCAGAGCATGAGGAAGTCCATCCGGATGTGCACATGAATGGGCCGCATGCCGGCCATGGCAGCGCCGATGGCCACGCCGGTCATGGCGTCTTCCGATAGAGGCGTAGTGAAAATGCGCTCGGGTCCAAACTTTTCCAAAAGGCCGAGCGTGGACCCTTGGATCCCCTTGTGGTCGTCCACGTCGAGACCAAAAACAAAGACTCGAGGATCGCTCTCCATTTCCTGCCAAACCGCTTCGCGCAAGGCGTCCACGTAGCGTAGCGGCCGGAGGCTCTTATTGGGCGTAGACATGCTTGTACAGATCCTCCTTCAGGGGAAATTCGCTCTTCTCGGCAAATTCAAATGCCGCGGCGATGGAGGATTCGATCTCGGCGTCGATGCGGGCGCGCTCGGAAGGGCCGATCGCGGCTCCCATGATCCGGACTTGATCCCGCTCCTGCCAGGCCATGAGTTCCTCGCGCCCACGGTAACCGGCTTCGTAGTCCTCGCCCGGCCCGACGTGCTCGCGCCACCGGTACGTATGACACTCGAGAAAGGCCGGGCCTTGGGCGCCACTGCGCATGGGTGCAATCGCCTCAGCCGCGAGGCTCCGGATTTCGAGCACATCACCACTGGTAATTTGGTGGGCGGGCATCCCATAGGTCCGTATCCGTTCGCAGAGCTGTCGGGTCGCCCAGCGCTTGTGCAACGGCTCGTGGATAGCGAATAAGTTGTTCTCGCAGACGAACAGCACCGGCAGCTTGTGCAGGGAGGCAAAATTCATGCATTCGTGAAAGACCCCTTCTTCGGTGGCGCCATCGCCAAAGAAGGCCGCCACCACCCGGCCCTTGCCTTCCCGCTTGAGCGCCAACGCGAAACCCACCGCAACAGGGATGCTGGTGCCCACCACAGCCGATCCGCCGAGGATGAAGCGCTCCATTCCAATCAGGTGCATCGACCCGCCCTTGCCGCCGGCGCAGCCGGTTTTTTTCCCGAACAGTTCGGCGATCATGGCAGGGAGATCGCCGCCCTTGGCTAGGTAAGCCGCATGACCTCGATAACTCGCGGAGACCACGTCGTCCGGACGCAGCGCATCGCACACTCCCGCCGAGATTGCTTCCTGCCCGATGGAAAGATGGACCGGACTTTTGATTTTGTCGGAGGGATAAACGCGTGCAATTTCCTCCTCAACGCGCCGAATGAGACGCAGTTTATGATAAAGGATGGATGGATCCATTTCTGACAGTTTGGGCAATGGTGATGACTCGTTTTGGATAAAGTTACTGTTCGATCCATGGCCATGCAGTTAGCTTACAAGCGCGGCAGGCCGAATCTATGGAGAATATCATGAATCCGCCGGAGCCGCGAGCACAGGCGGCGCTGGTCAAGGTTTGAATGGAACAGCACACTAGGTTCGGCTATTTGGATGGGGATGATGTTTGGTGCCAGGTAACCGGCCCTTGCGCCTCCGTTGAACCCCGTCCCGCCTTGTTCCTTGACCGCGATGGCGTGATTGTCGATGAGGTACTGTATCTGCATCGCGTCGAGGATCTGGCCCTTCTTCCGGGGGCGGCCGAGACCATCCGCGCCGCCAACCACCTCGGAGTTCCGGTGGTCATGGTCACCAACCAGGCCGGCATTGCCCGCGGCTACTACGGATGGAAGGAATTCGATGACGTTCAGAACGCTCTTTTCTCCTCACTCGGCCGCCTCGACGCGCGGATCGATGGTGTGTTTGCCTGTCCACACTATCCCGTCCATCCGGCGCGCAAACCGCAACCGGGTATGCTGATCAGAGCCGCCGAGGCGATGCACATTGACCTGGGGCGCTCTTGGATCGTGGGAGACAAAGCGAGCGATCTGCAGGCAGGCCGGGCTGCCGGTCTCAGCGGCGGAGTTCTCGTGATGACTGGACACGGCCCAGCACATCAGGAGCCCGCGATGGCGCTCCGCACGTCTTCCTTTGAGGTGCGGATCGGACGTTCGATCAGCGGCGCTCCCGCACTGATTCCGCTGTTCCAATGAGGGCGCCCGTCGGATGGCCGGAGGTCAAGCCCTCTTGCCGCTCCACTGGGGCTCGTCAACGAGGATCCGCTTGCACAACGATCCGAAGCCGAACTCCGTCCGTACCCGGTGCTGGAGCTCGCGAGAGACCTCGCGGCGCTTGCGGCCATCACGCAAATACTCCTCCACGAGGGCATTGAGGTGATCCACATTCTGATACATCACCTGGCCGGCTATGTCGCCCATTGCATGTTGGAAGTCTTCCTTGTAGTCGAACAGGATCAGTCCGCCGCAAGCCATGCAACCCGTAACCTTAGGCGAAATGCCGGAGTTGTATCCCTGGTTGATGACATCCACAATGACATCACCGTTCATGAATAGGGAGGGTAGTTCGGTGAAGTAATCCAGGCTCTTTCGGAACTGGATGCGGTACTGCTCTCGCAGGGTGGAAGTGCTGTCCGGTTCCATGAAATTGCCATAGAAATCAAGGTCACCCTTCATCTGCGTCAGGATGGACAGGCGCACATCCGTATTGCCAACCAACTCGATTTCGTCGTGCAAGAACCGCCAGAAAAACTTTGCATCGGGTTCCAGTTGGAGGGCCTTCCTGGTTGAGCCGTCCAGGACATCGATCTCTGCCATGACTAGATCCCAGAGATTGCTTGTTGGATGGTTTTTCTTGGCGGCCAGCATGCGCTCCTCGATTCCGGCCAGCACCGGTTGATCGCGGAAACTAAGTCCGCGGGAAGCCTGCAGGTAGACATTGCCGGCGAATGCAACCCGCGGATCCGATAGATTGCCCGGACGCCCGCTATGACCCTGGCGCATGAAATTGGGATATGCGGGCTGGAGGAAAAACCGAACCTTGCTACTGTCGATGATGCCCAGTTCATCCAGTACTTTGATATGGCCACTGTCGGGAGAGTAATGCACGAACAGGGGATGATCCAACGTGTCGCGCATATGCCGGAGGACGCCGCCTGTCTCCCCGGCAGCGCTGCTTGGGAGCATATCCAGAATCACCTTTGGAAGCTGGAGTAGGCCATGATCCCACAACAACAGAGTTGGTATCCGCAGAATATCCTTAAAAATGTTCTCTTGTTGCAGCGTCGCGCACAGAAGGGCATAGCCGGAGTTCGGCACCGAAACAGCCACATCGGCGCGGAAGGATTTCAGCGCAAGGATGGCCTGATCGATATGATGCCGGTTGCCGGCAATAATGCCGCTGGTGTCGAGCTCGAACACTTTGGCGCCGAGGTCTTGAAGTTCCCCGGCCATTTCGACCGCAAAGTCATGGTCGACTCCGCCGAACCATGATTTCGGAGGCATGGTCGTAATCAAACGCAAACCGCTCAGGGGCCGGTCCTTGTTGGGGCTCCACTTCCCGCTTCGTGTTAGATCCGCAAACCCATGGTCGAATGGCAAGAGAAGCTGCGCCCCCGAGCGATCTTCCAATGACGGAATGTCCATTTCTCCGGCGCCAATCCTGGCCAGCAGGATTCCAATGGGCAGGGAATCCGTGGACGAGCCTATCGAGGCCGGAGCGCGCGAGGTGGGAACTTCGAGCACCGTCACAAGATCGGACCCGTTTGTCAACACTTCCGCGGGCAGGTCGATCGAACGCTTGTGCGTATCGCGGCCGGGTCCTACGATCCGATCTCCAACCACTTTCCCGCCGGCCTCGAATCCTACAGGCAACTCTGGTTCAGGGGTGAAATCTGTGCCATCGCCTGGTGTGTATTCCGGCACGTCCATCGAATTCAGTTTGACCGTGGTCAAGCGGAAACCGACGAGCCGTGGATTGGCTCGAGCAGAGCCTGGCGCCTGGTGAACCATGAAAGAGAACCGTAACCCATTGCGCCCTTGTATCAGGCTGGCCCTCACGAAAGCCTTATGTTCCTGGTTATGTGTGCCCCTGGACAGATTCCACTCAGCCACCTCGTGCCCGTTGCAGGATACACAGACAACCAAATTGGGAAGCTGCTGGTTTGTCACCACATCCGTGATCGAAAACTCGCAGAAGGCGGGAAACGCCTCGAGCGCCTCCTCCATATGCAATATGAGGCTGCCGTCGGGGCTGGGCGACCAGTTTCCTCGTTCGGCACGCTGCGTCGAGCGGGAATGAGTTCGCATTTGGTAGCCGCCCTCACCCAGATCCTCGAACTCGAAGCTCATGTCCGGCGAACAGTTGAATTGCGCCACCTCCGCTGCCTGCAAGGTAGAGTCATCCCCGTTGGGCCGCCTGCCTTCTTTCTCACCGTGAAGAACAAAATGCACCAGCGGGTTCATCCACAGGGCGGGGACATCAGCATTCTGGCTCAAATAGTATTGGCAATCGAACTGCGGGTGTGGACGGCACCAGTTCGATGGTGCGCTGCGCAGAAAATGTAGAAGCGGATTCTCGCCGCTGTCACGGACCTTTGGGCAGCAGTCGAGGTAAGGGCCGGGTTTAAACCACGGATGCGGCTGCCGGCCTTCGGCGGCGCCATGTTTCAGGTAATGGGCCAAGGGGTTGACGCCTGAGACAGCCACGTCGGGATACTTTCTCAGATAGTAGGCAGGGTCGAACAGGGGATGTGGCCGCCGTCCTTCAAAGGCGCCCGCCACGATGAAGTGGAGCAGCGGGTTTACACCGGCGGCGGCGACGTCCGGATTGGTGCTCAGATAATAGTCCGCATCGAACAGGTTTTCTGGCGGGTTCACCCCTCGCGGACGCATCACCCCGGCGTAGGGAACGATCTGGAGAAGGCGCTTGAGCGTTCTGAGGAAGCCGGGTTCGCTTCCCAGCGCCTGTAAGGGCCAGCGAGGACTTGGCACGGAGGAACTGCCATCGAGCTCCAATGAATGACTTTCTGCCAGTCCGCTCCGTAAGTCCTCCGAGGCAACGGCGACGGTGACGCTCGGCGGCTGGCCCTCGTTGGGCGGATGTCTCCGCGCGTTGCGCGGATCTCGGACGGCCTCTTCAGAGGGAGGAATTGGCCGCAATTTTGCCTCCCAGATTTGACTGTTCTGATCCCCCGTGCTACCAACGATAGCTTCCATCGCCGCCAGCGCCAGCCGCTTCCGTACGGGAAGAAGCGATTCAAACAGCTCAAGGTCAATTCGATGGATATCGCGATTGGGTATGTAGTCGAGACCATGCTCTGTCATGGTTAAGTTCAGATGCTGAAAAACAACATCGGGCAGGTAAATCTGGCGCTGGGGTCCAAGCAAAGTAAGCAAGTCAAAGACATTGTGGATATGATTGTCGATGAAATACCTCACATAACCTTCCGGACAAATGCCCCCGGCCAATTCACAAAATTCCCGGGTGAGGAAGGGAAAGATGCACAGTTTCTCGCGGAAAATGGAGTCGTTGACATGCACCAGGACCATGCCATCCGGGTATGCATGGAAAACCTCGAGGACCTGTTCGTCCCAACCTTTGGTGCTAATGATAACGTCGTCGTTCAGCAGCATCAGGTAACGGCCGCTGGCGGCATTGTACCCGGCCATGTTCAACTCGCCCATGCTCTTTCCAGGAGCAGTTTCAACCTGACGGATGTTTAGCGCCGGGTATTCGAATTTGAGCGACGCCGGATCGTCAGAGTCCATTACGAGCACGATTTCCAGCTCGTCCGAACGGCGCGTATTCGATTCGATACTAGTGCAAAGCCGATACAGCGAATCCTGCCGGCCGCGCGTGGGAATTATAAACGAAAATGTGAATTCTTCCGGCATTTCTTTCCAAGGATTACGCGCAAAACGGAGCTGCGGTCCGCGGCGGCATTGAGCCGGGGAAGGCGCCCTTTGCGCTTTTGGGGAACATGCGCAAAACGGACTCGCTCCGGCGCCTCGAAGACCGCGTGTTCCTCCCCGTTTGGTGTCGCGCCTCCGTGGCCTTTGCGCTTTTGAGATAGCTTTTCTGCACTACGCGGCTCCGGCTCCGTCAGAACACCCCCTCACTCCGCGGCCGATATTGCGGGGCCGTAAAACGGGTTTGCCCGGTTGAAAACGACAGCCAGTTTGGTTGCTGGGCATTCAAAATCAGCCTAGTTTAACGACAATATCACAATTCTCTTGTTCGCCTTGTTGCCTGCGTCTGGATGTTTGCATCTTGGCCATCATTGACCGGAAGCTTCCCCTCTTCGGACCCATCCTGCATTGGAGATTCTGTCGAGTGGAGTCCGCGCCGTTACGTGGTATAATCGGTGGTTTCCAACCGCCCTGCGGAGTCTGACTTCCCGCTGAAACCTATGTCCAATTGGCATGGCGAATTCGCCTTTGCAACGCGCAGCCTCGTGTTGAAGGACTTTAGGGTCCGTTACCGGAACATGTCCCTGGGAGTGTTTTGGAGCCTGCTGAATCCGCTCACCATGATGGGCGTCCTGAGCTTCGTTTTCAGCGGCATTTTCCCGAACCCGCAAATCAAGAACTTTCCGGTTTTCATTTTGTGCGGGTTGATCCCATTTAACTTCTTCTCGCTCGCATGGGCCAGCGGAACCAGTTCCTTGTTGGACAACACCGGCCTCATCAAGCGGCTTACCGTACCGCGGGAAATTATTCCTATTGCCAGCGTGCTCTCCAACTGCATGCACCTGGGAATCCAGATTTCCTTGCTTCTGTTCCTGGTTCTGGCGGCAGGATACGGAATCAACTGGTACTGGCTTTGGCTGCCGCTGATTTGGGGTTTGGAAGTTGTATTCGTAATGGGCATGGCCTTGGCCTGTAGCGCGCTGAATGTGTACATACGGGATATGCGCTATGTGGTCGAGTCCAGCAACACGATCCTGTTTTGGCTGGTGCCGATTTTCTATCCTTTTTCTCTTATTCCAGCGCGCTTTTCTGGTATTTATGAACTGAACCCGATCGCCGCACTGGTGTTGGCCACGCGGAACGTGCTGCTCGATGCCAAGGCTCCTCCCAGCACCCTGCTCTGGAAGTTAAGCATCAGCTGCATTCTTGTTTTTCTGCTCGGCTGGGGTGTGTTTCAACTGCTGAAACGCCGCTTTTACGATCACCTGTGACTCTCATGACTGCTATCGAATTTCGCAATGTATCCAAGGTGTTCGCCCACGGAACCAAAGCCAGACTGATGAGTACTCACCTGAGGGAATGGATGGGCCGTCCGCCCAGGGAGGCGTTCTATGCCCTGAAGAATGTCTCTTTCTCGGCCCAAAGCGGTGAAGGGCTAGGTGTAGTGGGGCACAATGGGGCCGGAAAGAGCACACTGCTCGGGCTGGCCACTGGCATCTGCTTTCCGGATCAGGGGGAGGTGAACATGCACGGAAGCATTGCCGCCGTTCTCGAACTCGGCTCGGGCTTTCACCCTGACCTGACCGGAGCGGAGAACCTGTTTCTCAACGCTTCGCTGTTGGGATTGTCGCGGAAAAGGACCAAAGAGATGGCGGGGCATATCGTCGAATTCGCCGGCCTGGAAGATTTTATCCACGAGCCGCTGCGCACCTATTCCACGGGTATGTTGATGCGCCTGGCGTTTGCCGTCGCTGTCCATACCGATCCCGACATTCTCGTCCTGGACGAGGTGATCGCAGTAGGAGACCGGCCGTTTCAGGCCAAATGCATTGATCACCTGCTTGGTCTCCGCAAAGCCGGCAAGACGATTCTGTGTGTTTCGCATTCCCCGGATACCATCGAGTTGTTGTGCCAAAAGGCAATCTGGCTGGCCCATGGCCAGGTAGTCATGGAAGGGCTGGCCCGAGAGGTGCTAGATGCCTACCGGGCGTCCCTGTAAAGGGTCCGGCTGATCGATCCAAGCAGCGGTCTAAATCACCTGTTGAGAAGGCGTTGGCTGGGGCAATCTCGACAGAGCCAGGGTGGCCCAGAAGATGGAACCGCCGAGATCGGATCCCCGCCGCCCTCTGACCGCGTTGTGGTCGAGTCTGTGAGGTGTGGGGTTGTCGGGCGGATCTGTGCGATTGCCGCGTTTACGTGGGAGTAAATGCAATCATGCTCAGTCACTTTTTTTCTTTGGCGGCAATTGCCGCGCATAGCCGGTTCCCAGTTCCAGCCACCGCTTCAAAGCTTCGGCGGTACTGACACCGATCGGGGCCACGTAGACAAAACCCTTAAGAGCCCGGCCCGTGAAATCCATCTCGCGCGCATGGGGCCGCGCCAGGGCGTCCGTGTACTGTTCGGGTCCCACCCTAACCATCAGCGTTTCTCCGACAACGCCGCAACTCATGTGACCGCGCACCAGGAACGCCAGTCCGCCGAACATCCGCCTCTCCTCGACATCCTTATTTGCTCCGATGAGCGTCCGTATCCGGTCAGCCAGCAATGCATCGAATGCCATGCCCGC
>Ga0209726_10005355_pt1 | contig 15626 bp, 11 predicted proteins | sample Subgrocontami54m_FD_187453 | JGI IMG/M metagenome (GOLD analysis project Ga0209726, IMG submission 187453) | Subsurface groundwater microbial communities from S. Glens Falls, New York, USA - GMW46 contaminated, 5.4 m (SPAdes) (version 3) | ecosystem: Environmental > Aquatic > Deep subsurface >... | reverse complement strand
ATTCACCGCCGGTTGGAAGCTTGCCCGCTCGAGCATGCGCGGCTTGCCGCAGGCGCCCGAGCGGATCTCGCTTGCCGTCGATCAGCCGAACGTGGACCGCGTCGCAGACGGCAAGACCGCCGCCTTCTTCAAGGCCGAGCGCGCGGAATTGCACGGCCGCATTTCGTCAGGCACCGCCGCCGACAATCCGGTCATCGATCTCGTACTACAGCTGACGGCGGCCGCCACGCCCACACTGCATCCGCTGATGGCGCAGCCGTTCGACGCCGACATCACCACCATCCTGCGTGGGCTGGCAGACTTCTCACCCAAGCCGTGGCCGCAGCGCTTTCGGGAAATCCAGGCGCGCGGCGGCCAGATCGAAATCGCCAAGGCGCGCCTGCAACAGGGCGAGGTGATTGCGGTCGGCGCCGGTACGCTCGCACTGTCGCCGCGCGGCGGGTTGGATGGACAGTTCCAGGTGACCATCGTCGGGCTCGACAAGGTGCTGAAAATGCTCGATCTCGATCGCGCCTTGTCGCAAGGGCAGGTCGGATCGGCGATCGGTGCGCTCGACCGCCTGCTGCCCGGCCTCGGCGAGGCAGCGCGGCGCAATGCCGGGCCCGGCATCCTGCTCGGTCTCGGCGCGCTCGGGCAACGCACCACGCTGGAAGGCAAGCAGGCGGTGGCGCTGCCGCTGCGCTTTGTCGACGGCGCGGTTTTCCTCGGCCCGATCCCGGTCGGACAAGTTCCGCCGCTGTTTTAAAATTCATTTTACAGAACACGCCGAGCCAGCCGGCCTCCCGATTCCGGCATGGCTCCCATGTTGCCGCGCCGGAACACCCTCATCGAAAACGCGTTTTAATCGTCAGCTTGGCACGACGATGGAGGCGACGATGATCGACACCATGATGCACTCTTCCCACAATCTGATCGCAAGCGACCGTGTGGAAGGCACGCCGGTGCGGCGAACGAGCGGCGAGAAGATCGGCACTATTCAACGCCTTATGATCGACAAGCAAAGCGGCAAGGTGGCCTACGCGGTCCTGACCTTCGGTGGGTTCTTGGGCCTCGGCAAAAAGCACCTGGCGGTGCCTTGGGAGATCCTCAGCTACCATCCCGGCCTCGACGCCTATCGTCTTGAATTGAGCGACGCCGACCTCGAGCGCGTGCCGTCAGTCTCCTCCAGCCCCGACCTCGATTGGGGCGAGCGCAACCGCATGGTTGAGATGCGCAACTTCAATCGCGGGCCGTATCACTGGGGCGCCTATTAGGCGCAGACCCACGGTCGGCAAGGCGTCGTTACCTGCCGACTCCCCCCGCGCTGTTCACGTCTCCTCGGCATAAGGCTTCGGCAGCGGCTCCTGCGGCAGGTCCGGATGCGGGCGGCCGAAATCGGGCGCCGGCGAATCCTGACCGATCTCCACCACGCCGCGGCGGATGGCGCGGGCGCGGGTGAACAGATTGAACAAGGCCTCGCCGTCGCCGCGCCGGATCGCGCGGGTGAGGCCGGCGACGTCCTCATTGAAGCGGCCGAGCATCTCCAGCACTGCGTCCTTGTTGGCGAGAAAGATGTCGCGCCACATGGTGGGATCGGACGAAGCGATGCGCGTAAAGTCGCGAAAGCCGCCGGCGGAGAACTTCATCACTTCCGACCGCGTCACCGCGCCGAGCTCGTCGGCGGTGCCGACGATGGTATAGGCGATCAGATGCGGAAGATGGCTGGTGACCGCCAGAACCAGATCGTGGTGCTCGGCGCTCATAGTCTCCACATTGGCGCCGAGCGCGGTCCAGAACGCCGCCAACCGCTCCACCTGTGTCGCATCGGCGCCCTCGGGCGGCGTCAGGATGCACCAGCGGTTGACGAACAGCTCGGCAAAGCCGGCGTCGGGGCCGGAATATTCGGTGCCGGCGACCGGATGGGCGGGGATGAAATGCACGCCCTTCGGGATGTGCGGAGCCATGTCGCGCATGATCGATGCCTTGACCGAGCCGACATCGGACACCACGGCGCCCGGCGTCAGATGCGGGCCGATTTCCTTCGCCACCGCGCCGCTCATGCCGACCGGAATGCAGACGATGACCAGGTCGGCACCGTCCACCGCCGCGGCATTGCTCTCCGCCACCTGATCGGCGATGCCGAGCTCCGCCACCCGCCGCCGCGTTTCCGGCGAACGCGCGGTCGCCACGATCGAGCGCGCGGCGCCTTGCGCGCGCGCGGCGCGCGCGATCGAGGAGCCGATCAGTCCGCTGCCGATCAGCGCCAGGCGGTTGTAGTGCGGAGCGGTGGTCATGACGCCGGCTTCCCCACGAATTCCGCCAACGCTGCGACCACAAGTTTGTTGGCTTCCTCTGTGCCGACCGTCATGCGCAATGCGTTGGGTAGATGATAGGCGTCGACCCGGCGCAGGATCAGCCCGCGTCTGGTCAGAAAGGCATCGGCATCCGCTGCCGTGCGGCCCTTGACCGTCGGGAAATGGATCAGCACGAAATTCGCCACGCTCGGCGTCACCTGCAATCCGAGCTTGCCGAGCTCCGCCGCCAGCCAGTTGAGCCAGCGGTCGTTGTGGGCGCGCGAGCCCTCGATATGCGCGCTGTCCTGCAGCGACGCGATGCCGGCCGCCATCGCCGCGCAATTGACATTGAACGGCCCGCGGATGCGATTGATCACGTCCACCACGGCCGCCGGACCGTACATCCAGCCGAGCCGCGCGCCGGCGAGCCCATGGATCTTCGAGAAGGTCCGCGTCATCACCACGTTCTCGGAGGTGGCGACCAGCTCGATGCCCGACTCGTAGTCGTTGCGGCGGACATATTCGGCATAGGCGGCGTCGAGCACGAGGACGACATGCGGCGGCAGGCCCTGGTGCAGGCGCTTGATCTCGTCGAACGGCAGATAGGTGCCGGTCGGGTTGTTCGGATTGGCCAGGAACACGAGCTTGGTGCGTCCGCTCACCGCCGCCAGCATGGCATCGACATTGGCGGTGTGATCGGTCTCCTCCGCCACCACCGGCTTGCCTCCGGCGCTCTGCACCGCGATCGGATAGATGCGAAAGCCGTGCCGGGTGTAGATCGCCTCGTCGCCGTCGGCCACATAGCCGCGCGCCAGGAGATAGAGCAGATCGTCGGAGCCGGCGCCGCAGACGATGCGGTTGGGATCGAGCCCGAACGCGCGCCCGATCGCCTCGCGCAGCGGCCGCGCGGTACCCTCGGGATAATCCGGCAATTGGCGCGCGGCGGCGTGATAGGCGGCGACCGCCTGCGGGCTCGGCCCGAGCGGCGTCTCGTTCGACGACAGCTTGAACACGCGCGCGACGCCGGGCGCGCTGCTCTTGCCGGGCACATAGGCCTCGATCTCGAGCACACCGGGACGCGGTTCTGGGCGCTGCATCGACATGGCGTGATCAACCCAAACGGGTGAGGGATGGGGGTATAGCCCAAATTCAAAGAAATTGAGATGCCTCAGCGTCCGGTCGGCATCGGTCGGGCGCCATCGGCGGAGACCCTATAGCGGGTTGCGTGGCTTCCCACGAGGGCCGAAGAGCGCACCGAGGCCCCGGCCTTGACCAGCGCGCCGGTGATGGCGGCGACGCTGCCGCCCTGCGGCACCGAAACCAGCAAGGCGGCGCCGTCGAAGGCCTTATCGGGCACGGCGATCACCTCGGCGAGCGCGGATAAGGCAGCCGCCGCCTTGGCGTTCCAGCCGGCCACCCGCACGCTCCACATCTCGACCTCGGGCACCATGGCTTGCGGATCCGCGCGCGACAGCACGAATACCGGCAGCGCCGCCGGATGGTCGGCGCGATCGACGAACGGCAGGCGCGCGATGATCTTAGGCGCTGAATCGAATTCCAGCGCGTTCCACCAGGCGCCCGCGCCGGCGCCGGCGACCGCAAAGGCCGGAACCAGCCCGAGCCCGCCCTTGGAATCCGACACCGCCGCCACCACGCTCGCTGCGCCCATATGCGGCACAAACGGCACGGTGAAGCCGAAATGAAAACGCGCGCTGTCGCGCATATGCGCGTCGCCGGCCGAGAGATCGGCATGCACCTCGAACGGCGCCTGCACATAGGTGAAGGTGGCGATGATGACGCGCCAGATGCTTTCCACCGTGTCGAGCGGCAAGATGCCTTTGTGGCGGTCGACCAGGCGGCGCATCATGTCGGCCTCGCGCGCCGGGCGGAAGGCGGAGCCGCTCTCCTGCGTGCGCTTGGCCGCGATCAGGCGGTCGATGATCTCACCGCGTTCCATCAGCAGGCCATGGATCGACTCGTCGATGCGATCGATCTCGCGCCGCAGATCGGTGAGCGCCGGTGGGTCGGAATGGGACGGTTTGGTCATCGCAGGTGCGCCGATCGCAAGGCCGCAGAAACCGGGGCATTGATAGGGGCGGGAACGCGCGAAAGCAAAGAAAACATTGACAGCCGGGCGTGCCGATCTATCTAAGCCGCCAACCTCCGGCCGTGCCGTGCCCCGCGAAAGCGGGGCATTGAGTGTCGAGAGACCGTTCGATTTAAGGGTTGCGGTGCTCTACAATGAGTTCGGTGGTTAACAAGGGCCGCCACGCAATGACCGACACGAGCGTCACGCTTGCTCCTGGAAACCGCGCGCGCGAGGCCGACGCCCCGCGCTCGCCGGTGGTCCATTTCGGGCCCGACAAGCCGCTGCGGCTCGACGCCGGTGTCGAGCTTGCGCCGTTCCAGATCGCCTATCAGACCTATGGCACGCTCAATGCCGAGCGCAGCAATGCGGTGCTGGTCTGCCATGCGCTCACCGGCGACCAGCATGTCGCCAATGTGCATCCGGTCACCGGCAAGGGCGGCTGGTGGGAAACCATGGTCGGTCCCGGCCGGCCGATCGACACCGAGCGCTATTTCGTGATCTGCCCGAACGTGGTCGGCGCCTGCATGGGTAGCACCGGTCCGGCTTCCATCAATCCGAACACCGGGCAGCCCTGGGGGCTGGATTTTCCCGTCATCACCATTCGCGACATGGTGCGCGCCCAGGCCATGCTGCTTGATCATCTCGGCATCGGCACACTGTTCACCGTGGCCGGCGGCTCGATGGGCGGCATGCAGGTGCTGCAATGGGCGGCGAGCTATCCGGAGCGCGTGTTCTCCGCGCTGCCGATCGCCTGCTCGACCCGGCATTCGGCGCAGAACATCGCCTTCCACGAGGTCGGCCGCCAGGCGGTGATGGCCGATCCGGACTGGCGCGGCGGGCGCTATTTCGCCGAAGGCATCCATCCGCATCGCGGGCTGGCGGTGGCGCGCATGGGGGCGCACATCACCTATCTCTCGGACGCGGCGCTGCACCGCAAGTTCGGCCGCCGCTTCCAGGACCGGGACAATCCGACCTTCTCGTTCGACGCCGATTTCCAGGTGGAGTCCTATCTGCGCCACCAGGGCAGCAGCTTTGTCGAGCGCTTCGACGCCAACTCCTATCTCTATCTCACCCGTGCGATGGACTATTTCGATCTTGCGGCGGATTACGATGGCGCACTCGCGCATGCGTTCAAGGACACGCCGACGCGCTTTTGCGTGGTATCGTTCACCTCGGACTGGCTGTTTCCGACCTCGGATTCGCGCGCCATCGTGCACGCGCTCAATGCCGGCGGCGCGCGCGTGTCGTTTGCCGAGATCGTAACCGACAAGGGCCACGACGCCTTCCTGCTCGACGAGCCGGAACTGCTCGCCATCGTGCGCGGCTTCCTGGAAGGCGCCGCCCGCGCGCGCGGCCTGCCGCCGGCGCGGAGATAGCAATGCTCAAGCGGCTGCAGCGCGATCTCACCATGCAGGCGGCGCCCACCCCGGGCGGCGCGCGCGTCGACTTGCTGGTGGTCGCCAACATGGTCGAGCACGGCGCCAAGGTTCTGGACGTCGGCTGCGGCGACGGCGAGCTGCTGCGGCTTTTGGGTGAGACCCGCGAGGTCGACGGCCGCGGCATCGAGCTGTCGCGCGAGGGCGTCAACGAGGGCGTGGCCAAGGGCCTGGCGGTGATCCAGGGCGACGCCGACACCGACCTCGCCGACTATCCGGACGACGCCTTCGACTATGTGATCCTGTCGCAGACGCTGCAGGCGACGCGCCATCCGCGCATCGTGCTGGAGCACATGCTGCGCATCGGCCGCCACGCCATCGTGTCGTTCCCGAATTTCGGCCACTGGCGCATCCGCCTGCAGATTCTGTTCGGCGGGCATATGCCGCAGACCGACAATCTACCTTATGCGTGGTGGGACTCGCCCAACATCCACTTCTGCACTATCAAGGACTTCCGCCAGCTCTGCAATGTGGCGGGCGCCAAGATGGAAAAGGCGGTGGCGCTCAATGCCTGGGGCTCGCCGTTGCGGCTCACTGCGCCGTGGTGGTTCTGGAACATGTTCGGCGAACAGGCGGTGTTCTTGCTGAGCAGACGGAAATAGACTGGCCGTCCGTCCGGAGACTGCAGATCAAGCATCGAAGGGAATGGTCATGGCTTCCATCAAGCTCACACTGGCAATCGCGCTCATGATGGTGGCGGCATACGCCGCAGCGGCCGGCGCCCAGGACGCGATCCGCGTCGACGGCTCGACCGGCACCGCGCCGCTGATCGAGGCGCTGGGCAAGAGCTTCACCGCCAAGAGCAAGACCGCGGTGGCGATCGGCAAGGGGCTCGGCACCAAGGCGCGGTTCGAGGCGCTCGCCGGCGGCAAGATCGACATCGCCATGGCCAGCCACGGCCTCAACGTGGCCGAGGTCACCGGCATGGGCATGACCGTGCATCGGATCGCGCAGACCCCGGTCGTGTTCGGCTTACATCAGAGCGTGCCGGTCGCGGCCCTCACCGACGCGCAGATTTGCGCGATCTACGAAAAACCGGGCCGCAACTGGAAGGAATTCGGCGGGCCTGACCTCGCGGTGGCGCCTTTCGCACGGCCGGACAGCGAGGTCGATGCCCAAGTGGTGCGCGACGGTATCGCCTGCCTCAAGGCGCTCAAGCTGCCCGACAGCGTGAAATTACAGGCGCGCGCCGGCGACATGGCCAATGCGCTGGCCGACACGCCCGGCGCTATCGGCGTGACCAGCGCCACGGTGGTGGAGCAGAGCGGAGGCAAGATCAAAGCCGTCGCGCTTAACGGCGTGGCGGCGAGCGAGGCGAGCGTGCTGGGCGGGCAATATCGCATGACGCGCGACGCCTTCCTGGTCACCGGCAAGGCGCCGTCGGCCGCGGTCAAGGCGTTCATCGATTTCGTCAAAAGCCCCGAGGGCGCGCAAATCATCCGCGCCAATGGCGCGATCGCAACGAAATAAGCTTCCCTCTCCCCTCCGGGGGAGAGGGTGCCCGAGCGAAGCGAGGGCGGGTGAGGGGGACAATTAATTAGCTGCGCTGCGGAGCAGCCCCCTCACCCGGCTCGCGCTCGCTGTCGCGTCGCGCTCGCCACCCTCTCCCCCGGAGGGGAGAGGGAAAGAAGGCCGCGGCTACACCTCGCGCAATTCGTCGCCCACCGCAATCTCCCCGCCTGCGATCACCTCGGCATAGACGCCGCAATCCACATGCCCGAGATGACGCAGCAACGTGTCGGGGATCGCAAGATCGCGCATGCCGGTGTCGGGATCTACATTGGTGGCGGCGCAGCGCTTGGTCCGCCGCACGATCTTGATCCGCGCCGAGCCGAGCGCGATCTCCTCGCCCACGAGATCGAGCTCGCGCCAAGCCGGCCAACCGCTGACATAGACATTGCCGCGAAAACGCAGCGGATGCACCGGCGCGCCTATCAGCGTCTCCACCTCGGCGACGGAGGCGAGGTTGATGATGGAGACCACCTTGGCCGCCACGTCGGAAAAACTGTAGCCCGCTGCATGCAGCACTTTCGGCGGCCCGCGCAGCTCATCTTGGCAGAAGGCCGTAAAGAATCCCTCGATGGCGGCGCGGCCTTCCGGCGTGCGCAGGTCGCCGCTCGTCTCGCGCCCCTCGAATGCGATGGTAAGCGTATGGCTGTCCTGCTCGAAGCGCGTGCGCAGCGCGGCCAGCCGCTCGTTCCGCATCAGCATCAGATAGCGCATCTTGGGCTGGTGCTTGGGCGCCGCTGGATCGAAGGCTGACGGGCCGTTTTCCAGCGCATAGAGCCGGTCGCCCGGCACGGTCTCGCCGGCCGCCAGCCGGGCGCGCTCGATCGGCTCGGGCGATAGCCCCTTCACCGGGTAGCGGTAGATGGCTTGGACGGTCGCTGCCTTGGTCATCTGTTGGTCCAGGTTGTGTGGCCGGTGTTAACCGTTGCGCTGCGAACTGCCTAGGCCAGGTGGAAATGGGCGCCGCCCTCTTCCGTCCCCGCGGCTCTGCCACCACATTAGACGCAGCGGATGCCGGAAGGGTCCGCCGGACTGAAACACCCATGAGGGATGTCCCGCCGCGCCATTCCGGGCGGCAGGACAGGCCGAGGTAGGACCATGGATTTCGAGAAATTTACCGACCGCGCCCGCGGTTTTGTTCAATCGGCCCAATCGCTCGCCGTGCGTGAGGGCCATCAGCAATTCGCCCCCGAGCATCTGCTCAAGGTTCTGCTCGACGACCCGGAGGGGCTGGCGGCCGGTTTGATCGACCGTTCCGGCGGCAATTCGCGCGAGGCCCTGGCCGGCGTCGAGACAGCGCTCGCCAAGCGCGCGAAAGTGTCGGGCGGCGGGGCCGGCCAAGTCTATCTCGATCCGGCGCTGGCGCGCGTTTTCGATCAGGCCGAGAAGGTCGCCGAAAAAGCCGGCGACAGCTATGTCACGGTCGAGCGGCTGCTGTTGGCGCTTGCGCTTGAAAAAGACAGCGAGGCGGGAAAAATCCTCGCCCGCGCAGGCACCACCCCGCAAAACCTCAACGCCGCCATCAATGCGCTGCGCAAGGGCCGCACCGCCGATAGCTCGTCGGCGGAAAACGCCTATGACGCGCTGAAGAAATATGCCCGCGATCTCACTCAGGCGGCGCGCGACGGCAAGATCGATCCGGTGATCGGCCGCGACGAGGAGATCCGTCGCACCATCCAGGTTCTGTCGCGCCGCACCAAGAACAATCCGGTGCTGATCGGCGAACCCGGCGTCGGCAAGACCGCCATTGTCGAAGGCCTCGCCCAGCGCATGGTCAACGGCGACGTGCCGGAAAGCCTGCAGGACAAGAAGCTGCTGGCGCTCGACATGGGCGCGCTCATCGCGGGCGCCAAATATCGCGGCGAGTTCGAGGAGCGGCTGAAAGCCGTGCTGCAGGAAGTCACCTCCTCCGACGGCGGGATCGTTCTGTTCATCGACGAGATGCATACGCTGGTCGGCGCTGGCAAAGCTGAAGGCGCGATGGACGCCTCTAATCTGCTCAAGCCCGCGCTGGCGCGCGGCGAGCTGCATTGCATCGGGGCCACCACGCTCGACGAATACAAGAAGCACGTGGAGAAGGACGCGGCGCTGGCCCGGCGCTTCCAGCCGGTCTTTGTCAACGAGCCCACGGTCGAGGATACCATCTCGATCCTGCGCGGCCTGAAGGACAAGTACGAGCAGCATCACGGCGTGCGTATCGCCGATTCCTCTCTGGTCGCCGCCGCCACCCTGTCGCATCGCTACATCAGCGACCGTTTCCTGCCCGACAAGGCGATCGACCTGATGGACGAGGCCGCGGCGCGGCTGAAGATGCAGGTCGATTCGAAGCCGGAAGAGCTCGATTCCATCGACCGCGAAATCATCCGGCTCAAGATCGAGCAGGAAGCGCTGAAGAAGGAGCACGATCCCGGCTCGCGCGCCCGGCTGGCCACGCTCGAGAAGGAGCTGACAGCGCTGGAGAAGAAATCCGCCGACCTCACCGCGGCCTGGAAGGCCGAAAAGGAAAAGCTCTCGGACGCCCAGAAGATCAAGACCGAGCTCGACCAGTTGCGCATCGAACTGGCCAATGCTCAGCGCAAGGGCGAATACCAGCGCGCCGGCGAGCTGGCCTATGGCAGCATCCCCGAGCTGGAAAAGAAGCTGAAGGCGATCGAGGCCGGCGACGGCAAGGGCGCGATGATGGAGGAGGCGGTGACCGCCGATCACATCGCGCAGGTGGTGTCGCGCTGGACCGGCGTGCCGGTCGACCGGATGCTGGAAGGCGAGAAGGACAAGCTGTTGCGCATGGAGGAGCAGATCGGCAAGCGCGTCATCGGCCAGCAGGAGGCGGTGCGGGCGGTGTCGACCGCGGTGCGCCGCGCGCGCGCCGGCTTGCAGGATCCGCACCGGCCGATCGGCTCGTTCATGTTCTTAGGCCCGACCGGCGTCGGCAAGACCGAGCTGACCAAGGCGCTGGCGGAATTCCTGTTCGACGACGAGCAGGCGCTCATTCGGCTCGATATGTCGGAATATATGGAGAAGCACTCGGTGGCGCGGCTGATCGGCGCGCCGCCCGGCTATGTCGGTTACGAAGAGGGCGGCGCGCTCACCGAGGCAGTGCGGCGGCGGCCCTATCAGGTTGTGCTGTTCGACGAGATCGAGAAGGCGCATCCCGACGTGTTCAACATATTGCTACAGGTGCTGGACGACGGGCGACTGACCGACGGGCAGGGCCACACCGTCGATTTCCGCAACACCTTGATCGTGATGACGTCGAATCTCGGCTCCGACTATCTGGTCAGCCAGCCGGATGGCCAGGACACCGACGCCGTGCGCGAACAGGTGATGGCGGTGGTGCGCGCCAGCTTCCGGCCGGAATTCATCAATCGCGTGGATGAGATCATCCTGTTCCATCGCCTGAAGAAGAACGAGATGAGCAAGATCGTCGATATCCAGATGACGCGGCTGCAGAAGCTGTTGGAGGATCGCAAGATCACCATCACGCTCGATCCCGCGGCGCGCGAGTGGCTGGCGGAGAAGGGCTGGGATCCGGCCTATGGCGCGCGCCCGCTCAAGCGCGTGATCCAGAAATCGGTGCAGGACCCGCTGGCCGAGATGATCCTCGCCGGCACGGTGAAGGACGGCGACAAAGTGGTGATCTCGGCCGGCAGGCAGGGGCTTACCTTCAACGGCAAGCTGGCAGCGGCGGCGTAACGCTCGGCGCCGCTGCGTCAATTGGCCGTGGTTTTCGGCGCGTCGGCGGCGGCCCTTTCCGGTGGCACCGAAAGCGGCGCTGCGGCATGATCGGCGCAGGTCGGCGGCCCAACGGGCCCGGCCAAGGTCACAAGGGAAAGCCACCCATGTCCATGCACACAGTGCGCGCCATCGCAGCCCTTGCCGCCGGCGTTGTCGCGGCGGCTGTGGCCGCTCCGGCCATAGCCCAGACCCCGGCGGAATTCTTCAAGGACAAGACCGTCACCATCTATGTCGGTCTCTCCGCCGGCGGCGGTTACGACCAGAACGCGCGCCTGGTCGCCCGCCATCTTGGCAAATACATTCCCGGCAATCCGCAGGTGATCGTGCGCAACATGCCGGGCGGCGGCGGCCTGGTGATGACCAATTACGTGGCCAATGTTACCGCCAAGGACGGCTTGCATATCGGCGCGCCGCAGCGCGGCATCCCGTTCGAGCCGCTGTTGGGCGATGCCTCGCACGCCAAGTTCGACACGCTGAAGCTGCAGTGGATCGGCAGCGCCAATACCGACACCAGCGTCGCGGTGGTGACCAAACGCTCCGGCGTGAAGACCTGGCAGGACCTGCGGACCCGCGACCGCGACCTGATCGTGGCCGGCACCGGCATCGGCACCGAAAGCGTGACGGTGCCTTACATCCTGCGCAACGTGCTGGGCTTCAAGTATCGCGTCATCGCCGGCTATCCGGGCGGCAGCGAGATGAATCTCGCCATGCTGCGCGGCGAAGTGGACGGACGCGGCACGTTTTCCTGGACCAGCCTGAAACCGCACCTCAAGGAATGGGTCGAGCCGGGCGAGGTGATCGTTCTCTACCAGCAAGGCCTGCGCAAGCATCCGGACATTCCGAACGTGCCGCTGGTTACCGATCTCGCCGAGAACGAGGATCAGAAAAAGATTCTGGCGCTGCAATTCACCGCTTTCGAGCTTGGCCGTCCCTATTTCTTGGCCGAAGGCGTGCCCGCCGACCGGGTGACCGCGTTGCGCCGCGCCTTCGATCAGGCGATGAAGGACAAGGGCCTGCTCGCCGACGCCGACAAGCAACAGCTCGAAGTAAATCCGACCACCGGCGAGGAAATGCAGAAGATGCTGACGGCGGTCTATGCGACGCCCAAGGCGCTGGTGGCGAAGCTCGCCGAGGCCGCCAAATCGCAGCCGGATTTGAAAGTTCTCGGCAAACAATAACGAGCTTACCAAAGCGGTGCCGGGGGTCAGTGTCCCGGGCGCAGCGCAGCGCCATAGCGCGTCGAAGACGCGCGTGAACGCGCTGATGGCGGTGCGCTGCACCGCATCCGGGACACGGGGATGAAGTTTAGCGGCTGGTCTGTGCCACCCGCGCGGGCTGCGACGGCCCGCGGTTCATCGTCTTGTCGAGACGGTCGCGCTCCTGCTCGAAACCGGCGAGCACTGCGCCTTCCAGCACGCGGCCGCGCGGCAGCCGGATGCGCATCGGGTCGAGGAAGCGGCCGTTGACCAGGATCTCGTAGTGCAGATGTGCGCCGGTCGACAATCCGGTCGAGCCAACAAAGCCGATCACCTGGCCTTGCCGCACCCGCTTGCCCTCTTCGAGGTTACGCGCATAGGCCGACATGTGGCCGTAGGCGGTCTCGTAGCCATTGGTGTGGCGGATACGGACATATTTGCCGTAGCCACCCTCCCAGCCCATCTTTTCGATCACGCCGTTGCCGGCGGCGTAGATCGGCGTTCCCATGGGCGCGGCCCAATCGACGCCGGTATGCATCTTGGTGAAGCGCAGCAGCGGGTGATGCCGTGAACCGAAGCCGGAGCGCATGATGCCGTCGGCCAGCGGCTTGCGCACCAAGAACTTCTTCGCGCTCTTGCCGGTCTCGTCGTAGTAGTCGACGACATTGTCGTCGGCGGTCTGAAACCGATAATATTTCCGGGTGTCGCCACCGATGGTGAGCGACGCGAACAGCACCTCGGTCTTGGCCTCGGCGCCGCTCTCCTCCTCGCCCGCGAACAGGAGCTCGAACGAGTCGCCGGGCTGCACCTTGCGCTGGAAGTCGACGTCATACGAATAGATGCGGACGATGTCCTCGATCACCGCGCGCGGCACCTGATTGCGCAGCGCGGTCTCGTAGATGCTCTGGTAAAGCCGCACGCCCTTGCCGTCGTCCTCTTCGGCGTCCTTCGCCGCGGTCATCACGGTGTCGTGGCTGCGCACATCGATCGCGACGTATTTGCCCAAGTCGGTCATGGCGACTGCGGCTTCGACGCCGCCGTCGCCGGCGATGACCACGCGCACCGGCTGTACGCGCCGGCCGTCGCTGCTCGGCGTCAACAGCACGCGCAGCTTCTGCCCGTCCTTGAGAGCGCCGTCGCGGCCGCGCGCGCCAAGCGCCGCGGTGATCGCCCGGACTTCGTCCGGCCGGGCGCCTAGGTCGCGCAATATGATGGAGGCGGAATCGCCTTTCTTGAGCGGCATGATGCGCTCGTCGCGGGTATGCGGCGTGGTCTTGGCCAGCAGCGTGATGTTGGCCGGCGCGATGCGCGACTCGAAGCCGGCATAGGGGTCGGGATCACCCTCGGCGGCGTAGGCCATCTTGACGGTCGGCTGCAGCCCGGCGGTTTGTGTCGGCGCGTTCGCCGCCACCCAATTCGCGGTCTCGCGCACCCGCGCCATGACTTCGTCCATCGGCGCCACGGCGGCGATCTTGGCGCGCGGCAGCACGCCCGCGAGGTCGCGGGTGATGAAGGACACCTCGGCGTCGTCGCCCGGGCTGTCGTCGGCGGCGGTCTGTCCTGACGCGACCTGACCAGGCGCGGCGGATTCCGCCAACATGCGCTGCGGATTAAACGGCGGGATATTGGCGGAGAGTTCCGACACCACCATCGAGAGATTGCCGGCCACCCGTACCAGCGGGCGCACGCGGACGACCTCGCGATTGCCGACCCGGGTGGTGTTGCTGACCCGGATGGTCTGGCGGTGATAATTGGGTTCGCCGGCGGATGGCAGCCTGTCGCTCTTGCGGGCGGTGCCTGCGCGGTCGCTGCCGGATGCGCCGCGCAAAGCCAGCGCCACGCGTTCCGGTACGGTGGCGAAATTGGTCTCGCCATCGAGCGACGCGAAAACGGCGCCGCCCATCAAGGCAGCGCCGCACAGACCGGTCAAAATCGTGCCGCTAAACCACTGGACGGAGACTCGGCGGCGGTCGATCAGGCTGCCGTTCTCGCCATCGACCGACAGCGGCGGCTCGTTGCCGAGATGGATCTGCTCGGCCTCGATCAGTCGGTGTGCGCGCCGCTTGCCGTGATCCAAGGCCGCTGTCCCCCTCCACGCGCGTGGTGCGCGTGGTTTGACGCAAACGCGTGGGCGCCAAACGCGGCCGACCGAACCGCCCTGAACTCGAACCACGGCACGATGCCGTGGTCCTTACGATCCGTCAACGGACCGGGGCCGGGTCTTGCTTCGTCTATGTTCGGGTTGCCGCCAGTCGTCACCAAGCGAGCGACGCTGGCGTAGAAACCCCCGAATTGACATCTCCCACCATGTAAGAACGGCGGAGGAATGTGGCCGCAGTGCGGCACCTGCCGGACCGGGAATTCTGCGGCCCGCGCGCGTGGAAAAGCCATCGCGGCTGCCGGGCTGCGATTGGGCAGCGGATTGCAGAATCACGCCGATGCAGCCATACCAGCGAAGCGATGAATGCCGCGCCCCGCCGAGGTTTTTGGGCGTGCGTCGGCATTGACAGCAAGGGGCACCCGACCCTATATAGCGGGTTCGGCACGCCGCCCCGCCTCGGCGCGATGGCGCGCCTTCGAAGCACCTCACTTTATTGGTGAAAAGGCTTCCGATACGGATCGGAAGCCGTACGCTTCGACGGCTCTTCGGCTGACCGGGGAGTGGGGACCGCCATGGTTCCCGGGCTGTTTGACAAGTGAATAGGAAGAAAGAGAAACGCGGACGGCGGAGTCCTTGCGGACCGCTTCCTCATGGGAGAAATCCTGAGGGGGATCGGTCGGACGAGACTTCGGCGGTCGACGTTTCAAGGTAACACTATGGTCGCAAAGGCGAGCAATCGCTGGAGCGGTCAGAGTGGGACCTCGTCAAACGTTGTGACTTGCCGGGAAAAAGTTCTCTCCAACTTGAGAGTTTGATCCTGGCTCAGAGCGAACGCTGGCGGCAGGCCTAACACATGCAAGTCGAGCGCCCCTCCTTCAAGCGAGCTTGGAGGTTGCGGAGCGGTGTCTTCAGCGAGCGCAAGCTCGCTTGAAGGAATCGTTTTCGAGATCAAGCGAGCCAAATTATTTCGAGATTTGGGCTCGCTTGATGGAGGGGAGCGGCAGACGGGAGAGTAACACGTGGGAACGTACCTTTCAGTTCGGAACAACCCAGGGAAACTTGGGCTAATACCGAATACGCCCGTAAGGGGAAAGATTTATCGCTGAAAGATCGGCCCGCGTCTGATTAGCTAGTTGGTGAGGTAATGGCTCACCAAGGCGACGATCAGTAGCTGGTCTGAGAGGATGATCAGCCTCATTGGGACTGAGACACGGCCCAAACTCCTACGGGAGGCAGCAGTGGGGAATATTGGACAATGGGCGCAAGCCTGATCCAGCCATGCCGCGT
>Ga0209726_10005348_pt1 | contig 15638 bp, 9 predicted proteins | sample Subgrocontami54m_FD_187453 | JGI IMG/M metagenome (GOLD analysis project Ga0209726, IMG submission 187453) | Subsurface groundwater microbial communities from S. Glens Falls, New York, USA - GMW46 contaminated, 5.4 m (SPAdes) (version 3) | ecosystem: Environmental > Aquatic > Deep subsurface >... | reverse complement strand
GTTCCCCCCGTTGCATAACTTGCACCGGGTACCGCGGGCATGGCCGCATGCGATTTTGGCGTAATCCTCACCTTATATGCTGTTGCTACCGTTGATACCGGAATACCGCCGTTCGAGATACAGGTCGCAAAGGAAATAGTGTTACTTATGGGATTTGTGACTGCGGTACAACGCGCAAGATTTGAATTATCAGTAAGGTCCACTTGAGCGATATTGTTGAACGCGCCGGCGGGACTTAACGTAACTGTTACTGCGGTTACCGTATCTGTACCGGAATTTGTGGCGAGCGTAAACGCATCAAGGTCGGTAATTGCATTACCGGGACCGATCGTAACGCTACTTGGATTTGTGCCGTCGGCAAGCGTCGTCGTGGGAGCGGAACTCACCGTGATCGTTGTGCGTGCTTCGGCAGGAGTTGCAGCTCCGCGCTCAACAATGACCTTGCCCGTATAGGTTCCGGCGGATGCATATGAATTGTTGCTTGTTGTTTGTGTGGTATTGGAAACCGCACTGCACTTGTAGCCGACGGAGTTTGCGGAACATGTTCCGGCTACGGGAGCAGGTAAGGCCCCGCATGCGGTTGTTACCGTCGCAACACTGTTTGAAATATTCGAACAATTCCACCAGAAGGAATAGTTAATGGTGCCGGTTGCGGTACCGCCGACGGTTGCGGAAAGATTTGCCGAGAGCGGGGCTGTTCCGGATGCGGGAGAAGCACCAAAACTTGAAATACTAAGTGACGCTGTCGTGATGAATGAGGTCACCGAGCCGACGCCGGTCCCGCTCGCGTTGTTACCTATTGCGCAATAATAATATATCGTGCCTTCCGCAAGAGACGCGATGCTTTGATTATATGAAATAGGAGCTGTGCCGGAACCAAGCGCCGCGCCTCCGGTCGTGGGAACACGGGTTCCGAACGTGTCATTGCACGTTCCGGGGCTCGTTGCGCTGTAGCGGAACCATGCGATTGTAGAAAATCCGTTAGGGTTACCCGCGCCGTTGAGTATCGCGCTTGTCCCGGTAACGCCGGTTGCCGTGTTCGTTGTCATAATAGGAACTGAACCGGCAGAAACGGTAGTGAACGAAAGCACGGAACCCAAACCTGTACCCTGACTGTTATTACCTATTGCGCAGAAATAATATATCGTGCTCGCAGCAAGCCCGCTTATCGCCTGATTATATGAAACGGCGCCGTCCCCCGAACCCAATGATGAGCCGCCGCTTGCGGGAATACGCGTTCCGAACGTGTCATTGCACGTTCCGGGACTCGTTGTGCTGTAGCGGAACCATGCTGTCGTCGCAAGACCGTTGGGATCTCCGGAGCCGTTCAATGTGGCGCCGCTTGATGTAACACCGGATGCCGCACTTGTTGTCATGCCGGGAACCGCAGGAGTAATGAACGAAAGAACGCTGCCAACCCCGGTACCTTGCGCATTATTTGCAATAGCACAGAAATAATATGTAGAGCCGGCAGTAAGACCAGAAATTGCCTGGCTGAATGCAACAGCGCTTGAACCCGAACCGAGCGAAGAGCCGCCTGTCGAGGGCGCGCGTGTTCCAAACGTGTCATTGCATATTCCGGGACTCGTTGTGCTGTAGCGGAACCATCCTGTTGTTGCTATTCCGCCTGGACTTGCCGAACCATTAAGCGTAGCTGATGTTCCCACAACAGAAGAAGCCGCGGTTGTTGTAACGGTAGGCGCCGTAGCGGATACCGTAATAGTCGCTCCCGCCTCCGCCGGTATCGCCGAACCGCGTTCAACAATAACCTTACCCCGGAATGTCCCTGCAGACGCATATGAATTGTTGCTTGTTGTTTGTGTGGTATTGGAAACCGCTTCGCACTTATACCCCACCGAATTAGCAGCGCACGTTCCGGATACGGGAGCGGGTAAAACGCCGCATGAAGCGGTTGCAGTCGAAACATTATTCGTTGTATCCGAACAATTCCACCAAAAAGAATAATTAATAGTACCGGTTGCGGTCCCACTGATGCTCGCCGAAAGATTTGCTGATAACGGAACACTGCCTGATGGAGGCGATGCGCCAAAACTCGAAATAATAAGAGATGGTAATGTTGCAAAAGACAGTACGGATCCGACGCTTGTTCCGCTCGTATTGCTTGCCAATGCGCAAAAATAATACGTAGTTTGCGGCAACAGTGAACCGAGCGCCTGGCTATATGCAACACTTGTTATTCCCGAACCCAATGATGCACCGCCGCTTACGGGAATGCGCGTGCCGAACGTGTCATTGCACGTTCCGGGGCTTGTTGTGCTGTAACGGAACCATCCTGTCGTTGCAAGACTGTTGGGATTCGCGGAACCGTTCAGGGTAGCACCGGAAGACGTTACACTTGAGGCGGCATTCGTCACCACTGTTGGAGCTGCCCCGGCAGAACCCGTTGCGAATGAAAGCACTGACCCGAATGTTGTTCCCACGGAATTACTTCCGATAGCGCAAAAATAAAATGTCGTGCCGGACGCCAAACCAGTGAGATTCTGGGAATAACCCACGCCCGCAGTCCCGCTTCCAAGACTCGTACCACCAGTCGCGGGAACTCGCGTTCCGAACGTATCGTTACAACTACCCGGATTGGTCGTTGCCTGATAACGGAACCACGCAGTTGTCGTATCTCCATTCGGATTCCCGTTCCCGTTAAGCGTTGCGGCTGATGTAGTCACACCCGTCGCGGGATTTGTCGTCATTGCGGGCGCCGAGATCGTCGTAAAATTCAAAACGCTTCCGAAATTCGTTCCCAAAGAATTATTTGCGATAGCACAGAAATAATACGTGGTATTTTGGGTCAACCCGGTAAGCGAATTGGAATATCCCACGGCAGTAGCTCCACTCCCAAGACTCGTACCTCCGGTGGAAGGCGCCCTTGTTCCGAACGTATCGTTACAACTACCCGGATTACTTGTGCTGTAGCGGAACCAGCCAGTGGTCGCAAGACCGTTCGGATTTCCCGAACCGTTCAGCGTTGCGGCGGTTGCGCCGATCCCGGATGCGGGAAATGTCGTCACCGCGGGAGCCGATGTATTCGTTGTCGTAAAACTCAAAACCGTTCCGAGCGTAGTGCCCGCAACATTATTTGCGATAGCGCAAAAATAATAGGTTGTATTTGCGGCAAAGGTTGTAACGGTTTGGGGATTGGAAATATTCGAAGTGCCGGAACCCAGGGACGTTCCCGCAGAGGGATATTTTGTGCCAAATGTATCGTTACACGTTCCGGGGCTTGTTGTGCTGTAGCGATACCACGCGGTCGTCACTCCTCCGTTGGGATTAACGGTACTGTTAAGCGTTGCGGAATTATTCCCGATACTTGAAGCCGCATTCGTTGTTACGGTCGGCACCGTGGGACCATTGAAAATAGCAAATGTGGAACTTGAACAGTTATTGCTTTCAACTCCTTCGGTAACGGTGGATGGATTCACGTCGGCGCACCAATACACCGTGTGCGAGCCCAACGCGACCGTCCAAGCGGCAGAACTATACGTAACCGATTCCGTGCCGGCGGCGAGTCCCGACACATTAATGTCCGAACCGATCCGTCCGGTTATTGAAGTTCCGCAATTGACGTTATCAATACAAAACCGGCCCAGTGAAGCGCCGGCTGATGCATTTCCCTGGTTGAATACTGTACCGGAGAAAGTCATACTTCCGCCAAGATATGGCGGTGGCGAGGGCGCATAATTCAGTGAACGGGTAATGAGATCGGAAAACGGAGTTGAAACAACGATACTGGTTAACACGGAATTACTTGACGTTCCCCGCTCAACCGTTACCTTCGCGTTATATACGCCGGCACTACTATACGTACACACATTCGGTACCGTATGACTGGCGTCTCCCGTTAGCGGAGTCGGACTAAAAAAACTCATCTCATCTGTTCCGTCATTCGTGCAATCAAAATGGTAATTTATCGTCCCGACCGCGCTTCCCGATACTTGCGCCGTAAGACTTATTGTAAGCGGCGTATTTCCGCTGGACGGATTTGCCGAAAGTATAACGAACAGCACGTCACCGGCACCACCCTCAAGAGCAACAAAATATCCGTCGGGATGATCGGGTAAAGATGCCGTGGCCGCACATTCTCCGGCAACATTCGTACAATTAAAACTTATCCACCCGACAACGTCATTCCACGCCCATCCGCTGAACCTATCCGTTACCGCATTAATGCTGACTTTATAATCTACGCCTCCCTGCGCCGCGCAATGTCCATTCGGATATGTCGGCAAAATAGGGTTCACGCAATTCATGCTTATCCATCCGTAATTCTCGCTCCACGCCCACCCAAGCACGTCACCGTCGGTCGTCCGGCTCGTTTTAAAATCCGCGGCAGTGCAATCGTTGGATGTCAGACAATTGAAACTGATATACCCGGCTGTACTTAAAACTTTGGCATAACCCTCAAAATCGGCAGCGCTCACCTGAACATATAAATTATTTGCAAAATCGGGGCGAAAATCTATCCATCCCGCAACTTCACTCCACGCATATTTATCCGTAGCACTCACCGCCTGTGCCGGCTGCACTAATGTGGAAATCTCAGGGAAAACTTTATAATTAAACGACGTTATTGAGCCGGCATTGGAAACCCGGAAACAATACGATGCACCGCTCAATGAATTATTATTCGCCTGAATGGCATATTCGAGTTCGGTAAAATTGTTATTCGCAAGCGTAATACCGCTTGTCGTATTCCCCGATTCCTTTATCCGTCCCGCAACAAATGTTTTGCCCGCGGGGTCGCTAAGTCCTCCGGAAATGTTGGTTGTCGCGGCACCATCCGTAATATATGTTGATGAAAGCATTTGCCATTCGGCAGTCATATCCGTGGGAACGGCGGCAAACGTCTCATCGCCGCCTCCGCATGAAAACCCTCGTTTAAGAGAATATTCGAGCTGGTATGGAACGGACGCGGAAGTACCACTTCCCTGATTATCGATAAGCATTCTTAAACGAATACCGTAATGACGCGCGATTTTTTCGAGTTTCGTATCCTCGATCTGCGGCCACGTTGCGGTCACTTCCGTACCGTTATCGTTGCGCCATCTATAATGCGACAAAACAAGATCCGCTCCAAGAATTGTTGCTTCGGGATAGCGGGTATAATTAAACGTATCGGTCACTCCCGCATTCGTAACCCGGAAACAATACGATTCGTTATCAAGCGCACTTGACGTCGCTTCAACGGAATATTCGAGTTCGGTAAAATTCGTCGTATCAAGGGTAATACCCGGAGTGGCATCCGTCGCATCGATCAGATATCCCGAAACGAACGTGTTATTTTCATTGAACATACCTCCGATACCTTGGGAAATATCGGTCGTTGGGGTTCCGTTGGTTATATACAGCGAGTCGGATATCTTCCAGTGTTCCGTCGTCGGAACAACGGGCACCATAGTCCACGCTCCTCCGCTGTCGCATTGCGATCCTTTCGCCCGATATTCCAACCGGAACAAAACACCCGTCGCCGACGCAATGCCCTCATTTGAGACCTCAACACGCAAATGTTTTCGTGTCGCTTTCGCAAGATTCGTAAGAACGGTATTTTCTGTTCCACCCGTTGCGGACGTATTTGTGGTCTCGGCGCCAACATCATTGCGCCAATGATATCGGATCTGCGCCAAACTTGCCGTAGCGGCCGGTGGCGGAGGCGTTGGAGCCGGAGGCGGCGCAGGCGAACTTGAAATATTTACGCCTATCGAAATAGCGCCGGTCTTCCGTACCGTAACAACACCAACGGCATTTTTATCGGTAGCTCCGCCCGTACCCGCAATCGAGATATCGGCACGGGTATGAGTCGTGGAACCGACCGCCGAGCAATCAATTCCCCTATCATCACTTTTCCCAAAAATAAAGACATTCGGATTTGGCGGACAAAAGTAAACATTCAGGGTCCCGCCCGCATCCACTTGAGGATCTCCCGGATTCGCCGGGTCGCCGACGGCTAACGCATATATATATGTACGCTGGTCAAGCAACTTTTGCTCAACAAGCTCCTTTTCGCAGGCATTTTGACATCCGCATGCGACATCGTCGCATGCCATATTGTTATTAATATCGGCAAAAATGTAGTATTTTTGACTGTCTTCCGTATCAAATACAACGCCATACCCGTATACGTTGGCGCCGCTAAATGGAACGTTTGATGCCGCCTTGTCGCGCGCCTCTGCGAGTGCAAGCGCAATATCGCTTGCCTGGCGACGCACTCTTTGAACGCGGTCCCCGCTGCTGGTATTCACCAACGCAGTTACCGCGATTGCAACCACAATAGCGACAACGACCAATATTTCAACTAAAGAAAAACCGCGCTGCCCCGAAGCGCTATGCTTCATGATCTTCGAAAAGCGGTTCACGCGATCCATTGTATAAAGATACTTAAACCAAAACGGTCCGCCGCGCTTGAGCGCACTGCGTATGGTCCGCACTATTCAAACCGCGCAAATAATTCATCTCCGGGCTCTACGGAAATCGACGAGATTGGTTCGGTTAATTTTTTATCGTTACGATAAAATGCCCAATATTTTCCGTCGGTCCCGTCAGCAATACCGTCGATGGTTGGAACGGGTCGCCACGATAAAGAAATATTTCCGGCAAACGCCGCTTGTTCCAAAGCTTCCGCAACGGTCATGTCCTCCAATACGGAACCCTTAAACGCACGAGCGGGCTTTGTATTGAAATCAAACTGCACGAACGCATCGCCCCGTATGCGCATATTTACGTTCGATGTTCCTGCTCCCTCGTCATATATGCCGCCGGACGGCGACAATAATCTTACTCCCGAGAGTAAAACCCATACGGCACCCACCGCAACAAAAAGGAGCAAAATACCGACCGAACGATAATACGCGGCATTTGCTTTCCGTTGTCGGAATATATGAAAAAATTTCGACCACATAATACCGAAGTGTGGTTAACGGATTAATATGCAGCAGGCTGCATGATCGCGGTCAGCAGCATCCAAACGGCACCGATTGCGGCGAAACCGACGAGAACGCCGATCGCCCACCAGAACCATTTGTCTTTCTGCTGTCGCTGAAAGAATCTTGCGAACATATATGGCGGCTTTTTTAATTATTAATATGTAATGAAAACCTACTCTTTATTATAGCAAATATACGCCTATAGCGTAACAAAGCTGGTCGCGAACAACCGTATTATCGCTCCGGCATGCGTATTCTGTATGATCTGAAAGAATAGAGCCGAAATACCCAAAAACACTCCGAAAGGCAACAAGCTTTTCATGGTGGCTTTCTGCCGCACAATAAGCGCGATACCGGCAAACGAGCCGAGCACAAAAGCCATAAATATAATCGTTATTATAAAAGGCCAGCCGAACAGCGCCCCAAGAAAAAGCGCGAATTTGCCGTCTCCCCACCCCATCCATTGACCTTTCGATATAAACGAGATCCCGAAGAAAAATGCCGCCGCCACAAAAGAACCCGCCACGGCATCCAAAAAGGGCGGCACGACATGGAACGAAAAAGGGGCAACGCCATCGAGAAACCCGGAAAAAAGAGATATGCGCGGGGCCGCATATTCCAAAAAAGCCGCGTACGCCAGCACAAAACCAGTCATGGGAAGCGAAATAGAGTCCGGAATAATATAAAACCTGGCATCACTGAACATGATCGCCAAAATAGCCCCGGCAATAATGCATGCGCTTATAAAATAAATGAAAAATGCCATCATTGAGCTTTCGTCAAGGACAGTAATGTATCTGCTCACCGGAGAGGCAATAAAAAGAAGCATGAATACGACACCGGTCAATATTTCGGTAAAAAAATGCCGGCGCGGAATGCGCGTCCCGCATTTGCGGCACGCTCCCCGCAACGCCAAAAAACTAATCAGAGGCAGAAGATCATTCCAGCCCAAAACATAGCCGCACGCATTACAATGCGAGCGGCCCAATATCGATGTATCCTGTCCCCACCTTTCCGCGATAGTATCAATAAAACTTCCGCACACCAAACCAAAAATAAAGGTGATTGCAGCTATCAGTGCAGTCATACAAGAAATACTTTTTCACAGTTCTACGAACAAGACGGACCGCTGCAGATACAATAATCAACAGCGTTCGCTGCGGCTTCTGCGGGAGCAACGGCGCTCTCATCACCGGCACAGTTACCGGCTGCAGTGTTCTCATCGCACAACGCGGTCGCCAATGCCTCAAGACCTACTTGGTCGTAGTCACTTGCGCATGACGCAGTGCTTTGGGTCTCAAGATCAGCGCCGATAAGATATGTTGAGCGGGCAGTTGTACCACCGTGCTGCGCCTTGTAGGTGCGAGCACCGGTATTGAGAGGATCCTCAACGTTTCCGGACAAAATATCAACAGCAGAAAGGTTCGTAATAAGCGTCGCCCACTGTGCGTTTGAAAGCACTGCGGCACCGCTCGTGGGATACAAGCCATCGGCAGACTGGTCAACGTAAACCTCCATTGCGAGCGCTACGTTGTTCAAGTCGGATACGCGACGTGCATCACGAGAACGGGTTCGGGCATTACCCAGGGCAACCAATACAACTGCGGCCAAAACCGCGATGATGGCAATAACCACCAAGAGCTCGATCAAGGTGAAACCGCCCTGCTTGCGCATAGACGCCATATTGCGAAATCGATTTATAACCTTAGTCATAATTGTCACCCCCTTCCAAAACAGAGTGTCGTTGTCGTCAGTTTACCTTATAAAATAAGGCAATCTTATTACCTATAATATCATAAAATCGCATAAAAAGCCCTTTCGGGCGGGCTATACTTATCCACACGCAAAAATGCGTTTAATACGAACCTGCAAGGTTATATATCGGCAAAAGGATAGCGGCCACAAGTATCGCCACAACAAGACCCAGCGACACAATAAGGAACGGCTCAATAAGAGAGACGATATTCTCCACGGCAACATCAACTTCGCGACGAAAAAAACGGGAAACGTGGCCCAAAATATTGTCGAGCTTACCGGTTCGCTCACCCACCAAAATCATCTCTCCCACCATTGCCGGCATGAACCATTTATTCTTAATGGTCACATTGATCATCTCGCCGCGCTTTACCGCCTCTTCGGCATCAGCGAGCATTTTTATAAAAAGTTCGTTTCCCACCACCTCACCGGTAATATGAATAGCCTGCGTTATAGGCAACCCGGACGCGATAAGCGTACCGAGATTATCACTGAATCGCGATACGTAAATATTCCGCAGCAAGCTTCCAAAAACCGGGAAACGCAGCGATACTCCGTCCCACCACATCTTACCCTCTTTTGTTTTGATATACCGCCAAAACAGAAAAGTGAGAATTCCCATCCCGGATAAAATAAATATTCCGAACTGTCTCAGAAAGCCGGAAAAGCCTATCAAAATCCGCGTTGGCAACGGGAACTCCTGTCCAGATTCTTCAAGCACCGCCTGCAGCTGCGGAACAATAAAGATAACCATAACTGCGGCAACAATAACAAAAACAAAAAATACGAACACCGGATAAATAAACGCGCCACGAACCCGTGAAATAAGCGCGTATTCCCGATCCAAATAATCGGCGAGATAATTGAGCGCCTCCTGCAGTTTTCCGGACGCTTCTCCGGATTTAACCATATTCACATAAAACGTCGAAAATACACGCGGATATTTTACGATAGCGTCCGACAAAGGACTGCCCGCATCCACATCGTTCGCTATGGAAAGCAGGGTCTTGCGGAACAATGGGTTGCTCATTTGCTCACTGAGCGTACGCAAAGATTCCACAAGCGGGACCCGGGCTTCGAAAAGCACCGACAATTGACGGGAAAAATTAACGATCTCTTTCCTGTTTATTCTCTGAAGGATCTTTATTTCTTTCTTGAATACGGAACGCGATTCTATTTCTTCAAGAGACGTAATAAACAACCCGTGCTTTTGCAGCACAGCAACGGCGGTATCATGCGACCCCGCCTCGATCACGCCTGTTTGCATTTCCCCCGATGGGGTACGTGCTTGGTATGCAAATGATGCCACGACTTATCGTCCTATTAACATTCGCAACTCCGAAGGATTGGTCGAATACAATTCCGCATTCTCAAGAGATATTTCGCGCTTCTTCGCAAGTTCCGCCAGCGAACGATTCAACGACACCATACCCTCATCGGCATTCGTCTCGATAACAAGATCGACTTCGTGCGTTTTTCTCTCCCGAATGAGGTTCCGAATAGCGGGAGTCGCGATCATCACCTCAACTGCCGGAATACGCCCGCCTTCAAGGCGGGGAATAAGGCGTTCCGATACCACGCCGGTCAGCGTCATTGCCAATTGATTGCGCACTTGTCCCTGCTGTTCTGCGGGAAACGCATCGATGATACGATCGATGGTTTGAGCGGCATTATTCGTATGCAGTGTTGAGAACACGAGGTGCCCGGTTTCTGCAGCGGTCAAAGCGGCCGATATGGTTTCCGGATCACGCATCTCCCCCACCATGATAACGTCCGGGTCCTGGCGAAATGCCGCACGCAGTGCCGTCAAAAAATCTTTCGTATCAATACCCACCTCGCGCTGGTCGATAATGGCGCGGTCTTGCTGAAAGATATATTCAATGGGGTCCTCAATGGTAATAATATGATCGGCGCGTTCATGGTTTATTTCATCAAGCAATCCCGCAAGCGTTGTTGATTTTCCGTGCCCGGCTGGTCCCACCATAAGGAAAAATCCCTGCGCGTGACGGGTAAACTCGTGCAATATGGGCGGCAAACCGAGCTCCTCCACGCTCTTGATATGCCCGGGGATGAGACGCATAACAACGGATGCGTATGTGCGTTGTCTGAAAACATTCACGCGAAAACGGGCCTTTTCCCTGAACGAATACCCGAGATCCATTTCACTCTCCTGAACAAAACGCTCCCACTGCTGCTTGTTCAAAATCACCTTGGCAAACCCCTCGGTATCTTCCGGCGTTAAGATCTTTTTCGAGGACAGCGGCAACAAGGCATCGTCAACACGTATTGTGGGATACCGTCCCACCGCAAGGTGGATATCCGATGCCGATTGCATGGCAACGGTAGTTAAAAGATCGTCTAATTCCTGCTCGTAATTCATCATAAAAAATAAAGTTAAATTTCTATCTGATCGTTTGTTTCATGTTCCACAACCACGCGCAACACTTCTTCCATGGACACCAAGCCCTCAAGGGCTTTTAGAATGCCGTCCTGCATCATGGTAACCATATGCTGCCTCCGGATTATTTCGCGGATCACGCTCTCCGTCGCTTCTTTCGCCAGAGCATCTTCCATTTCCCGTGTCATTTCATACGATTCATATATACCGATGCGACCCTTGGTGCCGTGACCGGAACATTTTTCGCATCCGGGAGCGACCCAAATTTTTATCTGGCCCTGCGGTATACGTTTCCTGTCTTCTTCCGGCAGATCTTTCAATTCCCGCTCGATAAGCGTAAGCATTTTCCCTTCAGCGGGAATACTTTTCTTACAGTTCGAACAAAGGCGCTGCACCAGGCGCTGGGCGATGCCTACCGCCACGGACGAAGGTATCAAAAACGGCTCAACGCCCATATCAAGAAGACGCGGGATTATACCGACAGCATTATTCGTGTGAATGGTTGTCAACACGAGATGTCCGGTCAGCGCGGCATGTACCGCAAGTTTTGCCGTATCGGAATCCCGTATCTCTCCGACCATTATAACATTTGGGTCGCCACGCAGAATATGGCGCAGACCGGAAGAAAATGTGTAACCGATATCTTCATGCACCTGCGATTGGTTTACCCCGTCAATGCTGTACTCGATAGGATCTTCAAGGCTCACTATATTGACCGATTCTTTATTCAGTATTTTCAAAAGCGCGTAGAGCGTGGTCGATTTACCGGAACCCGTCGGTCCGGATATAAGCATCATGCCGTATGGCTTTTTAATGCCGGCGCTGATAACCGTGAGATTGTGTCCGACCAACCCGAGCTCGCCGAGACTTCGAACGCCCGCCGTCGGATCAAGCACACGAATTGTCACCTTCTCGCCGTTTGCGGTCGGAAATGTCGCAACACGAAAATCAAATTCTTTGCCGTCAATGACCGCATGAAAACGTCCGTCTTGCGGAAGGCGCGTCTCATCTATCTTCAACGTTGAAAGGATCTTGATACGGGATAAAATAGCGGGATGTACGGCGACCGGAAGCAAAATAGATGTATGCAATTCTCCATCCATGCGAAAACGAACACGCAAACGGTCCTGCAGAGGCTCAATGTGTATATCGGAAGCGCCTCCTTCTGCGGCGTGACGCAAAATAACAGAAACCATCTTCACGATCGGCGCTTCTTCTTCCAAGATCGCCTCGGCGGTTCGTGCGGGACGCGCGCCGGTCTCCGTTTGCGTTTCGGTTTTCAATTCTTTTTCGAGTTCCGTGAGCGCCTCTGTCACCTCACCGCGCAAACTCCGATACTGGCGAAAAACATTTTCATATGAGCGGGGAGAAATGAGGACTTTATGCGGCGTGAGATTATTGCGGACCGCAATGAACTGCAACGCCTCTTCCGCGCGGACATCTTCGGGGCTCATCATGCCGACCTCAAGTACATTTCCGTCACGGCTCAATGGAACCATAAGATACGTTTTTGCCGCCTCCTCCGGTATCAACAAAAGAACCGCCTGCGGCACCCGCTGCTCTGCCGATATCGTTTTCCATTGCATATCAAGGAACGCTCCCTTCTCCGCTATCAATTCTTCCTCGGCAAGCATTTGCTTATCGAGCATGAGAGCCTCAATCGGTCTTCCGAATTTTGAGGATTCGGCAAGAAGTTCTTTCGCCTGTGTCGCGCTAATAACGCCCTCTTTTACCAAGTGGTCAAGAAAATCCTGAACGCTTGCCGTTTTGTTATGCGAATGCGCGATAGAACCCGCATCCTGTGGGTTTACTGGCATGGTACAAAAGGCGTAAATATACTGGGACGGCCGGGAGCGTTAAGACATTTCGTATAATCCCCTTCCCCGGGACGACTTGCTATGGTCCGTAAATTAATAAATGCGCTTTTATCGAACAACGTCGTGCGCAATGGTGCCAGCTTTGTTTCCACCGCCTGTTGCACTGGCAACGGAGCATCAAGCTTCTGTTTAATATAGAATCCCACCGCGCCAATTGTTATTGCCACAATAACAAGCCACGCAACAAGAAACAGCGCAAATACATGGCGGCGGAAAAAATCGATCTTTATAAAAGATGTCGCTACCGGAGTTGTATTTTTAATACCGAGAAGGTCCATAAATATTTATTGAATGGTTGAGCAATCGATGCCGCGCACCGAACTATATACCGATACTTTCAAATTCGACAGGCCGCTGCTCTTTATTCCTTCAGATTGATCCGACGCGTCGGAAACCTGCAGTTTTACCGAACGGACATCCACGAGCCGTTCGATAAAGTAAAGGTCGTCCATGAACCGGAATGCGTTTTCGAGGCTTACGGGAATCTCCAGACTAATATCGATCTGCTTAAGCGAACCGGGGTCATCGGAAAGGGGTGCCGCGTCGGTCATCTGAATACCCAGAAGCGTTGACCCGTACAGACGCGCAATAGCATCGAACTGCAATAATAATTGGGGCAAATCAACGGAATCGGCGCTTGCGGGCGCAATACTGTTGAGCCGTTCACAACGCTCTCTCGTCACCACGCGTTTTATATCGGTCTCCAAATTTTTAAGGCTTGAAAAATATGCGTCGAGATCACGGATGCTCCGCTCGACATTCTTTTTTGCGGTAATGGATTCACTGATGGACTGTACGCCCGGCACAACGCCAAGAGCCGCAGCCACAAAGCTTCCTAAAAACAACGCTACTGTTGCGATAAGACGAAAATCCATAATTTATTGCGACCCTCCTTCGGGAGGAATTAAAATACTCCGCTCAAACGTCGTCTCTAAATTAAACGAGACGGGGCCCGGAGAACCGTCCAAAGAAATCTCGCGCTTGATGCTTCCTATCTTTACGGAACGGAACCTATTTTGTTTATCGCGCTCGAACGAAAGTATTTGGTTCGAAAGCGCCTGAAAATCTATCGCTTGTCCGGTCATTGAAATTTGGCCGGTCGAATCGGCCACTTTGAAATTAATATCCGCCTGCAAAAAACGGACATCACCCCTGGTTATTTGGGACAATGCATCGAACAATAATTTCCCGTTCGGATGAACATTGATAATATCTTCTATCTGGACCATACGCTTTTGGATATCCGTAAACGTCCGTTCCTTCTGCTTTGCCGCCTGTTTTTGGGTCTCTTTCTTCGTCCGCTCAAGCGCAAGCGTGTCCGTATCATTTTTTATTTTCATGTCAACCGCAAGAAGCGAAAACCACAGTATTAAAACCGAAGAAAATATGATTATTGACGCATACAAAATAACAGCCACCGAAAAGCCGTAATTAACGGCTTTCGGCGCAAGGGCGTCCCCCAATCCTTTCGCGTATCCTTTTGATGTAATAGTAATTGCCATATTTCCCTACTTCTGCGTTTTGGGCACGACTAATTCCCGCAATGCCAAGCCGGCGGACACCGAAAACGCGGGACCAATTTCCCGTATCGCGGGCTCGAGAGCTTTTGGATATATCATCTTATCGAACGGATTTCCCACCAGAACTTCTTTATCCATCCGCATTGCGATATATTCTTTCAGTCCGGGCAGATTCGTACTGCCTCCGCCAAGAACGACGCGGACAACTTTACGGCCATATTTTCGGTAATAAATATTCATGATTTTTTCCGCATCCTGTAAAATAGCATCAACGAGAGGAACAAGAGCGCGTGATGATTCTATTTCTCCGCCCCTCTGCGCAATGCCTCTGTTAATTTTATGCTCCTCGGCACGCCTCATGCTTACGCCAAGAGAATGTGCTAAAACCCGCGTAAACTCGTTCCCTGAAATATCGAGGTTGTGGCTCATGCGGATACTTCCACTATCGACAATAGTAATATTCGTGGAGCGGGCACCGATATCAAGCAAAAGATTCGTGTCCTCCATATCCCGCAGAAGCGCGCGCACAACACTGAATGTCTCCACCTCAAGGCCCCGCAGTTCAATACCCGCAAGTTTCGCAACGCGCACATATTTATCGACAACTTCCCGCGGCACCGCCACCAGCAATACCAATAATTTTTCCTGCGCTGCAGCCACACTGGGACCGGTATTCACTTTTCCGATCACTTCCCAATCGAGTACAACTTCGGAAATAGGTATGGGCACCAATTGCCGCGCCTGGAACGGAATTGCATTCCCGAGTTCTTTGGGCGACATTGACGGCAGTTCAAGCAACGTGAAAAAAGAAGAAAACACGGGAATTGACATCGATGCCATCCTGCTCTTCGTATTGGATTCGTCCACGATATGCTTGATCATTTCGGCAACTTCAGTATCGAGCATTTGAAGAGAACTGCTTTGTATGGGATCCGAAAGGCGTTTCAAATATCCGAATGCTTTTAATTCTCCGTATGTCTCAAGATGTATCTTCCCCTTGACCAATGCCAACTCGACGACTTTTACTGAAGAAGTCCCTATATCAATACCAAGAAAACCCCTCGCCCTCTTCGAAAACGGGTTCCAGATCATATTTTTATTATAACATGAGCATTTCGCCTCAAAAAACCTTTTTATTCGGTATTTCCCGACC
>Ga0209726_10005344_pt1 | contig 15645 bp, 16 predicted proteins | sample Subgrocontami54m_FD_187453 | JGI IMG/M metagenome (GOLD analysis project Ga0209726, IMG submission 187453) | Subsurface groundwater microbial communities from S. Glens Falls, New York, USA - GMW46 contaminated, 5.4 m (SPAdes) (version 3) | ecosystem: Environmental > Aquatic > Deep subsurface >... | reverse complement strand
CCCGCCGCCACCCGCGCGGGCCTGCTCACCTTCGCCCGGGAGATGGAGCGGCTCGGCTACGAGAGCCTCTGGGCGAGCGACCACATCGTCATCCCGCACACGATCCGCTCACGCTATCCGTACAGCGACACGGGGCAGTTCCCGCTGGCGCCGGACGCGATCTTCCTCGAGCCGCTGACGTCGCTCGCCATGGTCGCCGGGGTGACCGAGCGCGCGAAGCTCGGCACCACGGTCCTCGTCCTGCCCCACCGCCACCCGGTGCTGGCGGCCAAGGCGCTGGCCACGCTCGATCACCTCTCGGGCGGCCGCGTCATCCTGGGCGCGGGCGTCGGCTGGATGCGCGAGGAGATCGAGCTCCTGGGCGCGCCCTTCGCGGAGCGCGGCGCTTGGTCCGACGAGGCGATCCGGATCATGCGCGCCTGCTGGCGGGACGAGCGCACCAGCTTTCACGGGCGCTTCTTCAACTTCGACGACATCGGCTGCTTCCCCAAGCCCGTCCGCGGCGACATCCCCATCTGGATGGGTGGGCACGCCAAGCCCGCGCTCAGGCGCATCGTCGCGCTGGCGGACGGCTGGCACTCAGCCTTCCCCACCGCGGCCGGCCTCGAGAGCGGCCTCGGCGAGCTGCGCGAGGAGTGCGCCAGGCAGAAGCGGCGGTTCGAGGAGCTGACCATCACGATGCGCGCGGGCCTCGCCATCCGGCCGGCCCCGGGCGGCCCGGCCCGCAAGGCGCTCCAGGGCACGCCGGAGGAGATCGTGGAGGATCTCAGGCGCTTCAAGGCGCTCGGAGTGAGCCACGTGCTGATGGAGGCAAGCTATCGCGACCTCGCCCACATGATCCGCACCTTCGAGACCTTCGCGCGCGACATCCGGCCGCGCGTCTAAGCGTAGTCTCCCGTCCGAGGAACCGAGCTTCCGCCGCCCGGCCCCAGGGACGCCCGGGGCGGCGCAAGGAAGCTACGCGGCGTTGTGGAAGATGACGCCGAGCGTGTAGCGCTCGCCCGAGAGGATACGGCTCACGCCGTGGCGCATGTTGACGCGGTGGTGGCCGCGGGCACCGGCCGCGGGCCGGTATCGCGTCGTGAAGATCACCGCCTCGCCCTGCTCGAGATGCACCACGCTGCCACGGCACTGGGCGCGCGGGCGTTGCTCGACCAGGAGGAACTCCCCACCCTCGAAGTCCTTGCCCGGCTCGCTCAGCAGCACCGTCAGCTGGATGGGAAAGACCACGTCGCCGTAGAGATCCTGGTGGAGGCAGTTGTAGCCTCCGGCCTCATAGCGCAGGAGCAGCGGCGTGGGCTTCCTCTGGCCGCGGCGCGCGCAGAGAGCCAGCAGCCCAGCGAGGTCCGCGGAGTGGCGCACGCGCGTCTTGAGCGCGGCCTCCCATCGGTTGGCGATCACCGCCAGCGGCGAGTAGGCGCGCTCGCGAATCTCCCGAACGACCGGCGGCAGCGGGTCAGAGAAGTACTTGTACTCGCCTACGCCGAACCGGTAGCGCGCCATGTCCACCCGACTCCTGAAGCGAGCGTCATCGACGTAGAGGGCGCGAAGCTCCGCGCATTCGGAAGAGCTCAGGAGCGCGGGAGTCCGCGCATGGCCCCACTCATCGAGCGATGCCCCGATGCCCGCCCAGTCGAGCCCGGCCAGCCGTAGGGCGATCGACACGCTCACGCCGCTTGCGGCTTGCAGACCTTGCACGGGCGGTAGCCGACTGAGCGCGCGTCGTCCACCGACGCGAAGACCACGCGGTTGTCGGGGCGCATGTGGCGGCCGTGCACGCAGCCCACGCGGCAGACGATGTGGGTGCTGGCGCAGCCTTCGTAGACCGGCGTGGTCCGCTCGAGAGAGAGCAGCCGGCTCTTGACGTCCGTGCCGAAGAGATAGCCGCCGAGCCCGCCGCCCGTCTGGAGAACCCGGTGGCAGGGCACGATGAAGGGCACGGGATTCCTGCCGAGCGCAGTGCCGACGGCCCGCACCGCCCGCGGATGCCCGATCCTCTGGGCGACCCAGGCGTAGGGACGCACCTCGCCGAACGGGATGCGGCGAGCCGCGGCGAGGACCTTCTTCTGAAAGTCCGGCGCCTCGGAGAGATCCACCGGCACGGAGAAGAAGGCCCGCTTGCCCTGGAAGTACTCGGCAAGCTCCTCGCGCGCCCGCTGCGCCACTCTGCGCGCGGCCGCCGTGGCCGGCTTCTCCAGCGGCTCGGCGCGGATCAGCGAGACGCCGTCAGGCGTCGCCTGGATGGAGATCCTGTCGAGGAACCGGCCGGTCTCCCGCGCCGAGGCGCGCGCCGCCATCAGCACCCGCTTCGCCAGATCTCCAGGCTCGGCGGCGGGCCGGAAGTACCGCTTGAGGATGTCGTCGATGCGGTCCGTCTTCATGCCGGATCTCCTTTGGTGAGCGCCGTCTTGAGCAGGCTCTTGCCCCGCTGGAGCTGGCTCTTCACCGTGTTGATCGAGATGCCGCGGATGCGCGCGAGCTCGCCGTAGGAGAGCCCGTCCACGTACCGCAATGCCAGGAGCACGCGCGCCTCGGTCGGCACGCGGTGGAGCGCGCGCCGGAGGTCGAGGTGCTCGCCCGGGGGATCGGGGCACACCGGAGGCTCGAGCTCGCCCGAGCGGCTCTTGCGGCGCCTCAGCTCGTCAACGCAGACGTTGGTCAGGATCCGGTACAGCCACGTGGATACGGCCCACTCGGAGCGGTACGTCCCCGCGCCCAGGTAACACTGGAGGAGGGCGCGCTGCACGGCATCTTCGGCGTCGGCCCGCGAATTTAGGAGCCGCCGCGCCACGCCGAGCAGCCGCCCCCCATACCGCCCGACAAGCTCGCCGAAGGCCGCCTCGTCCCCCAGCGCCACCCGCCCCATCCACCGCCGCTCCTCCCCCTTAGCGTCCATACACCCTCATATACGCAGAGAGACAACGGAACGGGCGGAAATGGAGCCGGGAGAGATGGATGGCAGGAACTGCGAAGAAACGTCAGGGCGGCGGGGGCCCGGGGATGCCCCCGAAGGTACAAGCTGGTGATGACAAAAGGCACACGACCTAGTACACTCGCCACGTGAGGCGGTTCCGCTGGAACCCCGAGAAGAACGAAGCACTGAAGGCAGAACGGGGAATCTCATTTGAGCGGATCGTACTTGCCATCGAGGACGGCGATGTCTTGGATGTACTGCGGCACCCTAAGGAGGGCCGGTACCCAGACCAGTTGATCTTGGTGGTGGCTGTCGAAGGCTACGCCTATCTGGTCCCGTACGTCGAAGAGCCGGACGGGTACTTTCTCAAAACGGTGATCCCGAGCCGGAAGGCCACGCGTGAGTACCTGAGCGAAGGTGAAACATGATGAAGAAGATTGATGTGTTCGAGAAGGAAATCATCGGGGCCTACGAGAGTGGCGTCCTGCGGTCGACGATGCCGTCGAAATCGGAACTGAAGGCACTTCGCGAGGCGGCGCGGGCTACCTCGATCAAGGATCGGCGCGTCAATATCAGACTTTCTTCGCCCGATCTGAGAGATCTGCGAGCCCGCGCTCTCGAGGAAGGCGTGCCATATCAGACATTGATCGCGAGCGTACTGCACAAGTTCGTTGCCCGTCGCCTCGTCGAGAGATCCGCGCGTCTAACTCCTCGCTCAACCCGGACGGCCCGCAAGCGCGCCGCCGGTTAGCGCTACGTTAGATTTTTGCCCCCGACTTGTTCCAGTCGTCGAGGAACTTCTTGAGCCCGATATCCGTCAACGGATGCTTCATCAGCATCTCCAGCACCGCAAACGGCATCGTGCACACGTGCGCCCCCGCCTTCGCCGCGTCCACCACGTGAAGCGGGTTGCGGATCGAGGCCGCCAGCACCTGGGTCGTGAAGCCGTAATTGCGGTAGATCTCGCAGATGTCCCGCACCAGATCCATGCCCACCGCGCCGATGTCGTCGAGGCGCCCGAGAAACGGGCTGATGTAGGTCGCGCCGGCCTTGGCCGAGAGCAGCGCCTGGGGCGCCGAGAAGCAGAGCGTCTGGTTGACCCGTATCCCCTGGCCCGAGAGATACTTGACGGCCTTGAGCCCGTCCTTGGTCAGCGGGCACTTGACCACGACGTTCTTCGCCACCTGCGCCAGCTCCTTGCCCTCCTTGACCATGCCCTCGAAGTCCGTCGCCACGACCTCCAGGCTGACGTCGCCGGGAACCACGGAGCAGATCTCCTCGACCAGCGGGCGGAAGGGGCGCTTCTCCTTGGCGATGAGCGACGGGTTCGTCGTGCACCCGTCCACGAGCCCCATCGCCACGCCTTCCTTGAGCTCGGCGACGTTGGCGGTGTCGAGAAAGATCTTCATGTCGTGCCTCCTGGGTTGGGGACCTCGCGACCCAGTGTAGTCGCGCCGCGCGAAGCGGGCAAGCCTCAACCGCCGCGGTGGCGCCGGTAGGCCGCGAGCCGCGCGTCCAGGCCGGCCCGGTCGAGGATGGCCGCCGTTCCCTCGGCTTCGACCGAGGCCGCTCCCGCGCACGCCGCTGCGGCCGCCGCCTCCCACGCGTCTCCGAGGCGCTGGTACTCGATCAGGAGCGTGCTCGCGAAGACGTCGCCCGCCCCCGTCGGGTCGATCTCCTTCGCGACGTCGGCCTCGACGTGGTAGGAATCGCCGTTGACGTAGAGCGTCGCCCCGCGCTTCCCTCGCGTGATGGCGCCCAGCGGCACCTGCTGGAGCCACGCGACGGCGCCCGTGTCGCCTCCGGGCAGATCCTCTTCGCTGAGAACCAGAAGCTGGGTGCGCGGCAGCACGGCGTCGGCGTCCTCCCACGGCTGCGGGCCCATCAGGCCGCCGCGGCCGCGCTTGCGCAACCAGCCCTGCGGCAGCACGGCGACGGCCGCGTCCTCGAAAGCGCCGGGCAGCGCCGGGTCGACCTCGCCCGCCACGGGGCACAGCACCGCCAGCGGTACTGCCCTCCAAGCGGCCGGCAGGTCCTCCACCCCGAGATCTGACGCGCGCGACAGAAGGGTCAGGGTGCGCGCGTCCTTGGATTGGCCGAGCCGATAGCGCGTCGTATGAGGTGACGCCACCGTCGTGACGTAGATCCCCTCGGGAAAGACGTCGAGCGGGTAGTCGGGAGCCACGGAGGTCAGGAGGCCGACGCTGAGCCCGAGCCGATGCGCCGTGAGAGCCGCGTAGTAGGCCGAGCCGCCGGGCCTGACGCCCGACGGTGTCTCGTCGAAGGTCACGTGCCCGATGGCGACCAGGTCGATCATGGATCCCCCCTCCCCGCCCGGGAGAGGGCCGCCCTCACAGCTCCATCTGCTTGGCGATGATCTCCTTCATGATCTCGGAGGTGCCGCCCCCGATGGTCAACAGCCGGATGTCGCGGAAGAAGCGCTCGATTGGGTACTCGCGCATGTAGCCGTAGCCGCCGTGGAGCTGGACGCAGTCGTACGCGACCTTCTGGGCCATCTCCCCGGCGAAGAGCTTCACCATGGAGATCTCCTTGACCGCCTCCTCGCCGCCCTGGAACTTGAGGCACGCGGCGTAGGTCAGCCAGCGCGCCGCCTCGATGAGGGTCGCCAGGTCGGCCAGCTTGTGGCGCACGACCTGCTTGCCCGACAACGGCCCGTCGAAGGCGTGACGCTGCTTCACGTACGCGATCGTATCCTCGAGCGCGCGCCCGCAGCCGGCCACGGCGTGGAGGCCGGCCACCAGCCGCTCCCGCTGGAAGACCCGCATGACCTCGTAGAAGCCCACGCCCTCCCGACCCAGCAGGTTCTCGGCCGGCACGCGCATGTCTTGGAAGGCCAGCTCGGCGGTGTCCGAGGCGCGGTTGCCCATCTTGTCGAGCTTGCGGCTCACGCTGAACCCCGGCGTGTTCCGCTCGACCAGGAACATGGAGATGCCCCGATGCCGCTTCCCTTCAGGATCGCGCTTCTCGCGTTCTCCGCTCTCGATGCGGGCCGCGACGAAGAAGATGTCGGCCATCACGCCGTTGGTGATGAACATCTTGGCGCCGTTCAGTACGTAGGCGTTCCCGTCCCTGACGGCGCGCGTCCGGATGGCGGCCACGTCGGAGCCGCCGCCGGGCTCGGTCACCGCGATGGCGGTGAGCTTCTCGCCCCGGCAGATGCCCGGCAGGTACTGCTCCTTGAGCGCTTTGCTGCCCGTCCAGTAGAGATGCGGCGAGGCCATGTCGGTGTGGACGCCGAGCGCCATGGCGAAGGAGGCGCAGCGGGAACGCGCCGCTTCCTCGCAGAGCACGGCCGTAGTCAGGAAGTCCGCGCCGCCGCCGCCGTACTTCTCGTCGTACTCGACGCCGAGGAAGCCGAGCGCCCCCATGCGGGGCCAGATCGACTTGGGGATCTGCCCCGCCTCCTCCCACTCGTCAACATGAGGCTCGACCTCCTTCTCGACGAAGGCGCGCACCGCCTGGCGGAACATGTCGTGCTGCTCGGTGAAGATCTTCATGGGGCGCTGCCCCACTTCGCCTTGACGGCTTCCCGGTCCACGCCGCCGCCAGCCGAGCGCGCGAGGGCATCGGCGAACACGACTACATGAGGACGCTTGAAGCGGGCGATCTTCGACGCCACGAAGTCGCTCACCTGCTGGGCCGTGTAGCGGCCCGCGGTCTTCACCTCGACGACGGCCTTGATCGCCTCGCCCCATCTGGCGTCGGGGATGCCGTAGACGCACACTCCGCTCACACCGTCCATCTGCATGATGACCGTCTCGACCTCCGCGGGGTACACGTTCTCCCCGCCGGGCTTGATCAGCTCCTTCTCGGGCTTGCGCCTGACGTAGTAGAGGTAGCCGTCCGCGTCGAAGCGCCCCACGTCGCCGGTGTGGTGCCAGCCGTTGCGGAAGGTGTGCGCCGTCACGTCGGGCTGGGCGAAATAGCTCTGGAACACGAGCGGGCCGCGGACGGTGATCTCGCCCGGCGTGCCCACCGGCACCTCGCGGTCGTCGTCGTCCACCAGTTTTATCCGGCACAGGGGCGCCGGCCTGCCGGCGGCACCGGGCCGTTCCGACACGCGCTGGAGGCTGACGAACCCGCTCGTCTCCGCCTGGCCAAAGCCCGTCCAGAACTGCGCCCCGGTGCCCTCGTGCAAACGCTGGATGGTCTGGGGTGAGTCCAAGCCGGAGACGTGCTTCAGGCTCGGCAGCCGGCTTCCCAGCTTCCCGGCGGCGTCCAGCAGGCTCTGCAGCACGGGAGGATAGTCCGAGACGTGAGTGACGCGGTGGCGGTCGATGAGCCGCACCGCCTCCTCCGCGTCGAAGCGCGGCACCAGCACGTTGGCGGCGCCGGCGTGCATGTGGGCCATGGCCATGCCGAGCGCGGTGATGTGGAATAGCGGGAGCGCGAGGAGGTAGAGATCCGTCGCCATCAGGCCCATGCAGGCCATGGCGGTCAGATTGGCGGCGACGACATTGGCGTGGGTCAGCACCGCGCCGCGCGGGATCACGTCGACCGCCGCGGTGGAGATGACAGCGAACGGGTCGGTCGGCGACACGTCGGCCGCGGCGGATCCCCCGGCCGTCCCGGACAGCGAGGCGCCATAGAGTGAGTCAAAAGCCGTGAAGCCCGGACCCGCGGACTCACCGAACTGATACCAGTGCGGCACGGTCTTGAAGCGCTGCGGCCACGCCGCCACGACACTGAGCGTGGAGGCATCGGCCACCATCATCCGGGGCGCCGCGCGATCCATGACGCGCTCCACTTCCTGCCCGGTCAATCGCCAGTTGATGGGATAGGCGATGATGCCCTGGCGCGCGCAGGCGCCGTACAGCTCGAGATACGCGGCATCGTTCTGCGCCAACACGCATACGCGCTCACCCTTGCCGATGCCCAGGGCCAGGAGCCCCGCCGCCAGGCTGTCCACGCGGCGCTTGAACTCGCTGAACGACAGGGGACGGTCGTCCTGGATGACGGCGGGCGCGTCGCCGTAGACGGACGCGCCCCGCGCAATCATGTCGTAGACCGTGAATGCGTGCACGCTCATGCCAGGCGTGGAGCCGCCCGTCACTGCCCGACGATGTCCTTCTTCATGGGCCCGAGGATCGCCAGGAGCTCCTGCTGCTCCTTCGCGCCGACCTTGAACTTGTTGAGTGACTTGACCAGGTCCTCCACCGTCGCGGTCCACTCGGCATCGACGATCTTCATGCCGGCGTGGGCTGCCTTCATCTCCTTTCCCAGGTAGGCGCACGGCCCGCCCGTCGCGTCGCAGATCTGGTCGGCGAGGTTGGTCTGGAGCTTCGCGACCGCCGCGGGCTGGAGCCCCTTGAAGCGGTGATTCACGCGCGGGTCGGCCGCGACGTTGGCGACGAAATCGTCCACGAGCCCCTTGATCGCCTCGCGCCCGCCCAGCCTCTGGTACAGCGTCGGCTCCGGCGGCGCCGAAGCGCACGCCGCAAGAATCACTGCAACCACCGCTATCAGAACAACCCGGCTCATCAGTCGCATCGGCATTCCTCCTCGGTGAGGGATGGGCTAACTCAACCAGCGCTTCCGGCGCTTGTAGTGCTTTACGTCCCGGTACGATTTCCTGGCGCCCACCTCGGTGAGCCCCAGGTAGAACTCCTTGATGTCGGCGTTGTCGCGCAGCGCGGCCGCCGGGCCGTCGAGCACGATGCGCCCGTTCTCCATGACGTAGCCGTGCTCCGCGACGGCGAGGGCCAGCGTCGCGTTCTGCTCCACCAGCAGCACGGTCTGCTTCTGCTCGTGGCTCAGGCGCCGGACGATGCCGAAGATCTCCTCGACCAGCAGCGGCGCAAGCCCCAGCGAGGGCTCATCGAGCAGGATCACCTTCGGGTTCGACATGAGCGCCCGCCCGATGACGAGCATCTGCTGCTCCCCGCCGGACAGGTACCCGGACTGCACGGCCCGCCGCGCCTTGAGCAGCGGGAAGTACTGGTAGACGCGCTCGATTCCGTCCTTCAGGCGAGCGCCGTCGCGCTGGATGTGCCCGCCCGCCACCAGGTTCTCCTCGGTGGTCAGGTGCTCGAAGACGCGGCGTCCCTCGAAGACCTGGACGACGCCGCGCCGCACGACCTCGTGAGGCGCCAGGCGGTCGAGGCGCTCGCCGTCCAGCTCGACCGAGCCCTTGGTCACCTCGCCGCGCTCGGCCCGCAGCAGGCCCGAGACGGCCTTGAGCGTGGTCGTCTTGCCGGCACCGTTGGCGCCCAGCAGCGTGGTGACGGTGCCCTCGCGCACGTTCAGCGACACCCCCTTGAGCACGAGGATGACGTGGTCGTAGATGACCTCGACGTTGTTGAGCGTCAGCATAGGTCGCGCCGGCTGCACGGCCGGCGGGGCATGACGCCCCGCCGGCCGATGCGTCGCTACTTCTTGGCGCCCGCCTCCTTGATGTGCTTTGCCAGCACGTCCGGATAGGCCTTGAACCACTCCGTGGCCTTCACGAACTTGCCGTCCTTCACCGTGTAGATCTGGACCCATCCGCCCCCCTCGTGGTCGGATGCGGAGATCTCGAGGGGCGGTATGAGCCCACCGAGTGTGAAGCCCTTGATCCTCTCGAAGCCCACCTTGACGTCGGCGCCCGTGATGTTCCCAGCCGGCTTGGCCTTGAGCGCGTTCCGGACAGCCTCGAGGTGGATGGCCGCGATCAGGACGCCCCGGTTGTAGAAGACGGTCGCGGCCATCTCCTTGGGCGGCTCCTTGCCTTCCTTCTTGTACATCTCGCGGATCTCGTTCAGCACTGGGTAGTCCGCTCCCACGCCGGCGAACTGCAGGGCGTTGTAACCCTCGGCCTGGGCCATCCCACCCGCCGCTTCGATGTCCGCCTCGGAGGCGCCCCACACGAAGGCCGCCACCTTGCGGAGCGGAAAACCCACGCGCTTCAGCTCCTTGATGGATACGGACGGAGACCGGCCGAAGAGATTCGTGATCACGAAGTCGGCGCGGTAGCGCTGGGCGATGTCGAGCGCTTGAGCGCCCATCTCGATGCCCGGCGGCGGCACCGCAAACACCTTGAGCTGGAATCCCTCCTTGGCCGCCAGGTCCTCGAAGATCGGCAGCGGCTCGCGCCCGGCCGGGTTGTCGAAAAAGAGGTAGGCGATCTTCTTGCCTTTGAGCCCGCCGATCTGGTCGCCGGCGAACTTGACGGCGGCAGTGGCCTGCGACCAGTAGGTCGCCGCGATCGGGAAGATGTACGGGTACTTGGTCCCGTCGGCCGCGGCCGCCGTGCCGAAGCCCGGGGAGGTGCCGGGGATGCGGTCTTCGGTCAGCTTCTGGGTCAGCGCCTGCGTCTGGGGCGTGCCGTAGAGGCCGATCAGCACGGCGCCGTCCTTCTTGTGCCGCTCGTATGATTCCATGGCCTGCGGCACCTTGTACTCGTGGTCGATCTCGATCGCCTTGATCTTGTAGCCCTCGATCCCGCCCTTCCCGTTCACGAGCTTGATGTAGTCGTGGTAGCCGGGGCAGAGATGGACGCCGACGGTCTGCGTGGCGCCGGTGCGGTCGCACTGGAGACCGATCACGATCTCCTTCTGCGCAGCCGCCGGGTCGGGGCCGGCAAGGGCCGCGACCGCCAGCAGCAGGACTCCGATCAGGACAGAGACAGGCTTCCTCATGGTTGTGCTCCTCTCCCGCGTACGGTCAGTACGCGAATGGCCAGACTCGGAAATAGCTGCGGACATTACGCCACAGCCGGTTGAGCCCCTCGGGCTCGACGACGAGAAAGAAGATGATCAGCGCCCCGAACAGAATCAGGCGCAGGCTGGAGATGATGTTGAGCACGGCGGAAGGAGAGAAGAAGACGCCACCGAATGCGTCGATGGTCAAGCGGAGCACGATGGGCAGAAGCGTGACGAAGACGGCGCCGAAGATCGACCCCAGCACCGACCCGAGTCCGCCGATGATGATCATCGCCAGATAGTCGATCGACACCGTGATCTGGAACTGCTCGTAGTTGGCGATGCCGAGGTAGTACGTGTAGAGCACGCCGGTGACACCGGCGTAAAACGAGGAAATCGCGAAGGCCAGCAGCTTGTAGCGGAAGATGTTGATCCCGATGATCTCGGCGGCGATGTCCTGGTCGCGTATGGCGATGAAGGCGCGCCCGATCCGCGAGCGCACGAGGTTCATGGTGCCGACGATGGCCAGCACCACGAAGACCAGCAGGAAGAAGTACATCTGGCGCTGCGTGGCGATCGTATAGCCGAAAAGATCCGGGCGCGGCACCTCGATCGAGGCCTGGATGCCGCCGCTGATGAAGGTCACGTGGTTGATGGTCCACTCGATGATGAGCTGTCCGGCCAGCGTGGCGATGGCGAGGTACAGCCCCTTGATGCGGAGCGAGGGGATGCCGACGATCCCGCCCACGAGGGCGGCCATGAGCCCGCCCGCCGGCAGGGCGATCCAGAACGGGGCGCCCAGCCGCACGGCGAAGTTCGCCGCCGTGTAGGCGCCGACCGACATGAAGGCGCCGTGGCCAATCGAGATCTGCCCGGTGTAGCCGACCAGGATGTTGAGCCCGAGCGCCCCGACGACGGCGATCGAGGCCAGGTTGACGATGGAGAGGTAGTACTCGTGGACCACGAGCGGCAGCACGAGGAAGAAGAAGACCGCGATCGCTCCCACCGCCCACCGCGCGACCGGCAGCGGGTAGAGGGCCATGTCGGCCTCGTAGCTGGTCTTGAGCACTCCGCACTCTCGGTGGAACATGGCTCAAACCCTTTCGATTATCGACTTGCCGAAGATGCCGTAGGGCCGAACCATGAGCGCCACGATCATGAGCACGTAGGGGATGAAGTCCTTGGTGCCGCCGCCCACGTAGGGGTCGATGTAGCCCGCCGCCACGTTCTCCACCACCCCGACGATGAGCCCGCCCACGATGGCGCCGGGGATCGAGTCGAGCCCGCCCAGGATCACGACCGGGAAGACCTTGAAACCCACGAGGGCCAGGTGCACGTCCACGCCGAGCAGGCTGCCCCAGATGATGCCGCCCAGGGCCGATACGACCCCCGTCATGGCCCAGGCGAGAGCGAAGTAGCGCTCCACGTTGATTCCCATGGCCATCGCCACCTGCTGGCTGTCCGCCACCGCGCGCATCGCGATGCCCTTGCGGCTCTTCAGGAAGAACCAGCCGAAGGCACCCACGAACAGCAGGCTCACCAGCGCCCCCAGAAGCTGAATGGGCGGGATGAAGAACGGGCCCCAGACGATCGGCTCGTCGCTGATCGGCAGCTGCAGCGGCCGCGTCTCAGCCCCCCAGAGCAGCGGCCCGAGCCCGCGAAGGACGGCGGCCAGGCCGATCGTCGCCATGACCACCGCGATGATGGGCCGGCCGATGAGCCGCCGCAGCATCACGCGCTCGAGGCCGAACCCGAATCCGATCATGCTCCCGAGCCCGACGGTGACGGCCAGCCAGAGCGGCGCGCCGTAGATCCCGAGCGCCGCGGCCACCACGAAGCCCGCGATCATGACGAACTCGCCCTGGGCGAAGTTGATGGCGTCGGTCGCCTTGTAGACCAGCACGAAGCCCATGGCGATGAGGGAATACATGAGCCCGATCAGGATGCCATTGGACATGAGCAGCCCGAAGAACCCCCACTCAAACATGCGCCGGCACCCCCGCGTCCACGTCCCCGATGCGCACGCGCGAATGGATGGTCGCCTGGCGGCCGTCCTCGTACGTCACCACGGTCGCCAGCTCGACCTCGTTCTTCCCCGAGTAGAAAGCGGCGATCACGGGCGCGTACTTGTCGGCGATGTGGCTGCGCCTGAGCTTCCGCGTCCGCGTCATCTCGGCGTCGTCGGCCTCGAGATCCTTGGTCAGCAGCAGGAAGCGACGCACCTTGGTCGAGTCGGGCAGCGTCGCGTTGCCCTTCCGCAGCTCCTCGCGGATCAGCCCCAGCACCTCGGGCTTCTGGGAGAGATCCATGTAGCTCGTGTACGGCACCCCGTGGCGCTCCGCCCAGTTGCCGACCGTGTTGGAATCGATCGCGATCATGGCGCAGACCGCGGGCCGGTCGTTGCCGAACGCGACGGCCTCGCGGATGTACGGGCTGAACTTGAGCTTGTTCTCGATGAACTGCGGCGCGAACGGCGTACCGTCGGCCGTGGCGCCCACGTCCTTGGCGCGGTCGATGATGACGAGGTGCCCGCGCGGGTCGACGAATCCGGCGTCGCCCGTGTGGAACCAGCCCTCGGAATCGATGACCTCGCGCGTGGCCTCCGGCGCCTTGAAGTACCCCTTGAAGACACCCACGCTCTTGATCAGCACCTCGCCCTTGTCGGCGATCTTGACCTCGATGCCCGGGCACGGCTTGCCGACCGTCGTCGGGTTGGCCTCGTTGTCGGGCTGGATGGAGACCAGCGCTGAGAGCTCCGTGGAGCCGTACACCTGCTTCAGGTTCACGCCGAAGGCGCGGAAGAAGCGGAAAGTCTCGGGCCCGAGCGGCGCCCCGCCCGTGTAGCACCAGCGGGCGCGACGCAGGCCCAGCTGGTCGCGGATGGGCCGGTACACGAAGAACTCGCCCAGCTTGCAGAGAAGGCGCAGCCCCGCCGGCACATGCGTGCCATCGGCGCGGAGGACCTCGGCCTGCTCGGCCGCGGCCCGGAACCGGTCGAAGACGGCGCGCTTGAGCGGCGTGGCGTCGGCCGCCCGCACCTGCACCGAGGCGAGCATGTTCTCCCAGATGCGCGGCGGGGCCAGCAGCGTGGTCGGCCCGAGCTCGCGGAGGTCGCGCTGCACGGTCTCGGGGCTCTCGGGGCAGTTGCAGCAGAAGCCGGCGGTCAGGCTCAGCACCAGCGAGTAGATGGTGTCGCCGACCCAGGCCATGGGCAGGTAGGACAGCCACTCGTCATCGGACCGGACGTCCTCGGCCTCCATGAAGATCCGCGCCGTCTCGACGGCGTTGGCGTGGGTCAGCATCGCGCCCTTGGGGTTGCCCGTGGTGCCGGAGGTGTAGGCGATCATCGCGACGTCCTCGGGCCGGCCGCGGTCCACCTCCTCCTCGAAGTAGCGCGGGTGCGACGCTTCGAACTCCCGCCCGAGGGCCTGGACATCGAGGAACGCGCGGAGCCAGTCCTGGCGGTAGTGCGTCATCCCGCGCTGGTCGTCGAAGATGACGAGGCGGAGCGCCGGCAGCTGGTCCTTGAGCCCGAGGATCTTGTCCACCTGCTCCTGGTCCTCCGCGACGATCACCGAGACCTCCGCGTGCTGCCAGACATAGGCCAGCTCGCGGGCGATCGAGTCCTGGTAGACCGGCACCGAGAGGCCGCCGAGCGTCTGCGCGGCCACCTGGGCCCAGTATAGCCGCGGCCGGTTGTCGCCGATGACCGACAGCTTGTCGCCCCGCTTGAAGCCGAGCGCCGCCAGACCGTGGGCGAGGTCGCGGACGTTGTCGTGGTACTGGCCCCACGTGTGGGTCTGCCAGATGCCCCGGTCTTTCTCGCGGATGGCCGGACGGTCGCGCATGTCGCGGGCGTTCTTCTGGAGCAGCTTCGGCAGCGTCGTCGGCTCAGCCACGTGCGCCCTCCTGCCGGGGCTTCGTCTCACCGAGGTAGGCCTTGATCACGCGCGGGTTGGCCTTGATCTCGTCGGGCGTGCCCTCCGCGATCTTCCGGCCCATGTCGAGCACCGCCACCCGGTCGGAAATGTCCATGACGACCCCCATGTCATGCTCGATGAGGATGATGGTCGTGCCCCACTCCTCGTTGACGTCGAGGATGAAGCGCGCCATGTCCTCCTTCTCCTCCTGGTTCATGCCCCCCATGGGCTCGTCGAGCAGCAGGACCTTGGGGTCGGGGGCGAGCGCGCGCCCCAGCTCCACCCGCTTCTGGAGCCCGTAGGGGAGCGAGCCGGTCGGGCGCCGGCGCAGATCCTGGATCTTGAGGAAGTCGATCAGGTCCTCGACGCGCCGGCGGTTCTGGACCTCCTCCTTCTGCGCGAGGCCCCAGTAGACGAACGACGAGAACACCCCGGCCTTCATCCGCACGTGGCGCCCCAGCATGAGGTTGTCGAGCACCGTCATACCCTTGAAGAGCGCGATGTTCTGAAAGGTGCGAGCCACGCCGCGGGCGGCGACGTGGCTCGGCGACAGGTCGGTGATGTCGGCACCGTCGAGCAGGATGCGCCCATGGTCGGGATGGTAGAAGCCGCTGATCATGTTCAGCACGGTGGTCTTGCCCGCGCCGTTGGGGCCGATCACGGAGGTGATCTCGCCCTCATTGACGTCGAGGGTCACCCCGGAGACGGCCTGGACGCCGCCGAAGGACTTCGAGACCTCGCGGATCTCGACGTGCGCGCTCATGACAGCGCGGAGGGTATCACGACAGCCACCGCTTCCGGCGCTTGTAGTGCTTGACGTCACGGTAGCTCTTGCGCTGGCCGACGCCGGACAGCCCGAGGTAGAACTCCTTGATGTCCTCGTTCTCGCCGATCGTCTTGCGGTCCCCGTCGAGCACGACCCGGCCGTTCTCCATGACGTAGGCATAGTCGGCGAAGCGGAGCGCCATGGAAACGTTCTGCTCGGCCAGGAGCACCGAGACACCCTCCTCCCGGTTCAGCCGGCTGACGATCTCGAAGATCTCCTGCACGAGCATGGGCGCCAGTCCCATCGACGGCTCGTCCAGCAGCATGAGCTTGGGGTGGGCCATGAGGGCCCGCCCGATGGCCACCATCTGCTGTTCCCCGCCGGACACATACCCCGCGCCGACGC
>Ga0209726_10005336_pt1 | contig 15663 bp, 9 predicted proteins | sample Subgrocontami54m_FD_187453 | JGI IMG/M metagenome (GOLD analysis project Ga0209726, IMG submission 187453) | Subsurface groundwater microbial communities from S. Glens Falls, New York, USA - GMW46 contaminated, 5.4 m (SPAdes) (version 3) | ecosystem: Environmental > Aquatic > Deep subsurface >... | reverse complement strand
CCAAAGGCGCCGGCCTCTATGGCAGCGAGCTTGCCACCGAGACCATCACCCAGCACGGCCAGCACAACGTCGAGCACGAAGCCGGCTTGAAGCCGGGCGAGCAGCCGCGATCCTGGACGAGCCCGTCGGACCTCGGAGAATCATTCCAAGAGGTGGCGCCGGTCACCGTCCTGCAGACCACCTTGATGGGCGGGACGGTCAAGGGCGGGCAGATGCTCGCCGCCCGCCGCGGCGCGCAGCAGCAAGGCCAGCCTGCCGAAGCGTTGTCCACGACAGATCAAACGGTTGTTGACGACCATTCCGGCCCCCCTGGCGCGCCGCCACCCGGCGCCATCCCTGCCGACAGCGTCCTCCCCCAGGCACCGACCGATGATTGGGTCAGCCCCGCTGACCCTCCGGAAGTCGCGCGCGCCCTCGAGCTGATCCGGGGCCTGCCGCAGGAGGGGCCGCCCCAGGATACTGGCCGCGACCCCGACCAACTCAGAAGGCTGTTCGACGACCCTCGCACCGCCGACGAGATCCGCGCGGAAATGGAGGCGGTAAAGAACTGGCGGCCGACGGCGGAATGGCAGGAATTGCCGCGGCCGATGGCGGAAAGCACCGAGCCGGTCCGGTTCTTCCAAGGGGATAACGAAGTACCCCTGGAAATCCGCCGCGAAGGCGACCGCGCACTCGCCCGAATCCGCCCGCCGGAAGGCTCCCGCGAGGCGCCGGTGCGCCTGCAGACGCCGGACGACGTTTCGCTCGGGGCCGAGCAAACGGCGCAGCCTACGCCCGCCCAGGCCGAAGCAGGCAACTATCAAAAGCGCCACCTGACCTGGAGCGGCCTCGACATCAGCATCGAGACCGAAGCCGGCCAAGAGCGCACCGGCATCGGCGCCGACGGCAGGCCATGGTCGGCGCGCATGCCGGTACCATATGGTTACATCAAGCGCACCGAGGGCAAGGACGGCGACCAGGTCGACGTCTATATCGGCCGCAACCCGCAGTCGGATACCGTCTACGTCGTCGATCAGGTCGACCCCGACACCCAGCGCTTCGACGAGCACAAGGTCATCATCGGCGCGGTCAGCCGTGATGAGGCTGAAGCGATCTATAACGCCGCGTTCTCCGACGGCTCCGGCAATTTCCGTGCCGGCGCGGTCACCGAAATGTCGTCCGGTGAATTCAAGACCTGGCTGCGCGACGGAAACACCCGGCGCCCGCTCGCCTATCAGAATCCGCGCACGCCATCGAAGCCCACCGGCCCGCTGTCACTCTTCCAGTTTCTGGCGAGCAAGGGCGGCATCCAGGACCAGGGCGGCGAATTGGCCGCGCTCGGCCTCGATCGCGCATTCGTCCCGGGCTACGGCCGCCTGGTGCGCCCGACCGGGCTCAAGCTCGATCAGGCGCGCGAGGCCATCGTCGAGGCTTACTACCTCCGGGATCATGGCGACCACACCGGCGGGACGGCGCGCACCACCGTCGCCGACCTTCTCGAGCTGCTGGATCAGGAAGGCCGCGGCCAGAGGGTCTATGCCGAGCCCGACCTTGCCGCGGCCGCCGAGCGGCAGGATGCACAAGCGCGCCGGCGGGAAGCAGCGCGCCTGCAAGAGGCGACCAGTTCCGTCCGTGAGGCGGCCAAAGCCGAAGGTCTCAATGTCAACGACGACGAGATCGCGGCGGCAGCCCAGCAAGTCGTCCACCACAACGCCGACCCGCTCGATGCCCTTGTGGACATCGTGGAACGATCGGCCCTTGCCGACCATGATGAATTGGTCGAGATTGAACAGTCCCAAGGAGCAGCCGATGGTCGGCAGGATGAAGCCGCAGCAGCGGATCAGACTCGCGCAGAGCTTCCGCAAGCGCGCCAACAGTCAGTCGGGGCTCAGTCAGAAGCAGCGCAAGAACGCGCGTCGGCAAGCGTCCAACCTGATGGCGGTCAACCAGATCGCGGCGAAGCGGTCGCGCCTGACCGGATCGTCGCCGAGCGACCCAGCGGTGACGAGCGCTCCGGTGCAACAGAACGCCCCGGCGGCGCAGCAGCCGGAGCCGAGCGAGACCAGCCCGCCGCAGGACGAGACGCCGGCGGACTGACGGAGCCGGTCACCGTCCGGACGGAGATCCCGCACAAGGGCACTCCGATCCCGCAAGGCGATGTTGACTTAAAAGTCAACACGCCAGAGCCCAAGGCCCCGGAGGCGGGGCCTTCTGATTCTGAACCCGCCGTCACGCTGGCGAAGCGCCTGGTTAGCCGGATCAAGTCGGGCCGGATGCTGCGTGCGAAGGAATTGCAGGAGCTGGCGACCGAGGTTTATGGCGGGCGGCTGGCGGAAGGCACCTTCGACCGCAAGGAAATCCAGGACGCGCTCGAACTCGCGGTGAACATGGTGATCCGCGACGATCCCAATTTGCGCGTCGCGTCGGCCGATTGGCAGCATCCGATCGCTACACTCTCCGAAATGCTGTCGCGGCTGCCGACGCAGCGGGTGCGCTCCGAAGAGATGGAGCGGTTTCAGCAATTCTCCACGCCACCGAATTATGCGGCAGCGGCCGCCTATGTCGCCAACCTGCGCGATGGCGACATGCTGCTTGAGCCGTCGGCAGGGACCGGCTCGCTCGTCGCCGCTGCGTCGCGTAACGGCGTTACGGTCGTCGCCAATGAACTGTCCGAGCGCCGCGCTACGCTGTTGCGGGCTCTGATTGGTGACGATCGAAAGGTCTTCGCCGAGAACGCCGAACAATTGAACAACGTCCTGCCCAAGGACGTGCGGCCGACCGTGGTCGTGATGAACCCGCCGTTCTCCCAGACCGCCGGGCGCATGGGCGACCGCAAGATGCCGATGGTGGCGGCGAATCATGTCGAGCAGGCGCTCAAGCGCCTGGCCCCGGGCGGCCGCCTCGTCGCCATCGTCAATGGCGGCTTCACCATGGGAGCGCCGGCGTACCGGACCTGGTGGACGAAGATCGGGGAAAGCCATGCGATCCGCGCCAATATCGGCGTCGACGGCAAGGTCTATGAGAAATACGGAACCACCTTCGGCACCCGAATATTGGTCATCGACAAGGTTGCGCCGACCGGCGAACGGCCTATTTTAACTGAAGCGCGGACGGTCGATGACCTGATGCGCATCTTGGAGCCGATCCGAAATGGCCGACCCGCTCACAAAATCGAACGGATTGCCGCAGAACCTCAAGCCGCTCAACATGGCGGCGATGAAGTGGCTGAAGGACGCAGAAGCGAGCAAGTGGCGCCTGCACCTTCTCAGTCTGGCGCATTTGGGGCTGATGAACGGGGCGGAGGGCGAGTGGTCGGAGAGCCAGCGGTACGCGCTGGCGGATCAGGTGAACGGCCTGTTGGGGTGGGCACCGGACAACGCGATGGCGTGGCTGCTGACCAATCCCAACGGCCCGGACAAGGACGAGCAGGAAGCGAACCTATTGCAGGCGATCGAGCAAGCGGACAGTCCGGAGCTAGCCGCGGCGATGGTGCTCAACGCGATCTGGAGCCGGCAGCAAGCCGACAATCCGGCCCTGCAACCAGCAGCGAGCGCGTTGAGCTAGAACACGCGGCGCCGGCGACGCAGGCCGCCACTTCTGAAATCTCCGAAAGCCTCTACCAGAGCTATAAGCCACAACATGTGCGGGTGAAGGGCGCAAAGCCGCATCCGGGGCCGCTGGTGGAATCGGCCGCGCTTTCTTCCGTCGACCGCCCGAAGCCGACCTATCGGCCTTCGTTGCCGAGCCACGTCATCGAGCGGGGCCTGCTTTCCGACGCGCAGCTCGAGGAAGTGGTCTATGCCGGGCAGGCGCATCAAAAGATGCTGCCGGCGCAGGACGGCGAACCCGAGTTTCGCCAGGGGTACTTCATTGGCGATGGCACCGGCGTCGGCAAAGGCCGCGAGGTTGCCGGCATCATCCTCGACAACTGGCAGCAGGGCCGCACCAAGGCGGCGTGGGTGTCGGAGAAGCGCACGCTCATCAACGACGCCAAGCGCGACTGGTCGGGACTCGGACAGAACCCGGCGCTGATCTTCGACGTCGGCAAGGTTAAGGCCGGCGAGAAGATCGATATCGGCCGCGGCATCGGCTTCATCACCTACGACACGCTCAAAGGCGGCATGTCGGATCAGGCGGCGCTCGCCCGCGGCGCATTCATCCGCAAACAAAAAGTGCAGGTCAACGGCCAGGAAGGAACGATCCAGAAAGTCGTTTCGAAGGGTGGGGGCAGACCCGCTGACATCGTGGTCAATCTCGCCAACGGCACCCAGGTGACGGTGCCGGAGGGCGAGGTCACGGCGCTGGAAGGCGCCAACGTCCGCTCCCGCGTCGATCAGATCGTGGAATGGTTCGGCGCCGACTTCGACGGCGTGATCGCCTTCGACGAAGCCCACAACATGGGCAATGCCATGTCGGTGAAAGCCGGCCGCGGCATGAAGGAAGCAGCGCAAAAGGCGCTCGCCGGCGTCGAATTGCAGCGGCGATTGCCGAATGCGCGGGTCGTCTATGTGTCTGCCACAGGCGCCACCGAAGTCTCCAATCTCGCCTATGCGGAGCGGCTCGGCTTGTGGGGCCGGGGCACGCCGTTCGCCTCGCGCGACAAATTCGTCTCCGAGATCGAGAAGGGCGGCGTCGCCGCCATGGAACTCGTCGCCCGCGATATGAAATCGCTCGGCCTCTATACCGCCCGCAACCTGTCCTATGACGGCGTGGAGTACGAGCGCATCGAGCACAAGCTCGACGCCCACCAGCGCGAAATCTACGACACGCTGGCGGAGGCCTGGCAGGGCGTGCTGGCCAACATCAACAAGGCGCTTGAACTGACAGAGGGTGAATACGATGGCCGCGCCAAGGGCGCCGCCTATTCCGCGTTCTGGGGCGCACATCAGCGCTTCTTCAACCAGATCGTCTCTTCGATGCAGATGCCGTCCGTCATCAAGGCGGTGGAGCGGGACCTGGCGGAGGGGCGGCAGGCGGTGCTGCAGCTTACCAACACCAACGAGGCAAGCCAGGAACGCGCCGCGGCCAAGGCGCAGACCGCCGAAGATATCGAGGACCTCGACATTACCCCGCGCGACCAGATCATCCAATTGGTCGAGCGCTCGTTTCCGACCCAGCAATACGAAGAATATATCGACGACGACGGCAAGAAGCGGGCGCGGCCCGTGGTCGATAGCCAGGGCCGGCCGGTGCAGAACGAAGAAGCGGTGGCGATGCGCGAGGCGCTGATCGAGCGGCTTGCCTCGATCCGTGTCCCACAAGGACCGCTCGATCTCGTGCTGGATCATTTCGGGATTGAGAACGTGGCGGAAGTCACCGGCCGCGGCCGCCGCTTCGTCATGAAGGAGGACTCGAAAACCGGCGAGCGGCGCCGCATGGAGGAAAGCCGCCCGGGATCCTCCAACATTGCCGAGGCCGACGCCTTCCAGGCCGGCAAGAAAAAGGTGCTGATCTTCTCCGAAGCCGGCGGCACCGGGCGCAGCTATCACGCCGACAATACCGCGGCGTCGAAGGATGCTCGCCGCGCCCATTATCTTGTGCAGGGCGGCTGGCGGGCCGACAAGGCGGTGCAGGGCTTCGGCCGCACCCACCGCACCAACCAGGCGTCGGCGCCGATCTTCCGGCTGGTCACCACCGACCTCCGTGGTCAAAAGCGCTTCATATCCTCGATCGCACGCCGGCTCGGGCAATTGGGGGCGCTCACCAAGGGCCAGCGCCAGGCCGGCGACCAGGGCGTGTTCAGCGCCCGCGACAATCTCGAAAGCACGGAAGCGCGCGAAGCGCTTCGCCAATTCCTGCGCCGCGTTGTCGAGGGCGATGTTGAAGGCGTCGCGGTCGAGGACTTCGAAGCGCAGACCGGGTTGATGCTGCGCTACAAGGACGACGAGGGCCGCGTCTTAGGCTCGCTGGTGGACAATATCGAGATCACGCAATTCCTCAACCGTCTGCTGTCGCTCAAGATCGACATGCAGAACGCTGTGTTCGATGCGTTCGCGCAGCAACTTGACGCGGTTATCGAGGCCCGGGCGCAAGCCGGCTTGCTCGATGTGGGCTTAGAGACCATCCGCGCCGACAAGATCGAGAAGCAATCCGAACACGTCGTCCACAAGATCGAAGGCACCGACGCCGAGACCAAACACGTCAAGTTCACCATCTCCAAGCGCTTCCAGCCCGCGGACTTCGACGCGGTCGGCAAGAACCGGCTCGCCAAGATCGCGGGCTATGCCAAGAGCCCGCAGGGCCGGGTCTATGTGGTGCTGGAAGCGCCGCATTCGACCGATGCCGCCACCGGCAAGATCATCGACCAATACCGGATCGTCAGCCCCATTTCGGACGGTCGCATTGTCGAGCGCCAGGCGATCGACAAGCGCGAGAGCAAATGGGAACGGGTCACCGAACGCCACGCCCGCGCCCTGTGGCAGAAGGAGACCGAGGCCGCGCCGGAATTCATCGACCGCGACCTCAACCTCATCACCGGCGCCATCCTGCCGATCTGGGACCGGCTGACAGGTCCCACCCGGGTTGTGCGTCTGCGCACCGACCAAGGCGAGCAATTCCTCGGCCGGGTGATACCCAACTCGCAGATGGCGGCCACGCTGCAAAAGCTCGGCGCCGAAGGCGAGCAGCAGGCGACCGACGCCAAGACCCTGTTCGCGCGCCTTATGGCTGGAGCACGGGCCGAGCTTGCCAATGGCTGGGTGCTCAAGCGCTCGCTGGTCGCCGGCGAGCAGCGCATCGAATTGATCGGCCCGCAATCCTATTCGGAATCGCAAGAGGCCAAGGGCGACGGCGTGTTCATCGAGCGCATCGAATACAAGATGCGGTATTTCGTGCCGGTGACGCCCGAACAGGGCAAAATCGTCCTCGACAAGCTCACGAAGTACCGGCCGGTGTCGGAGATCACTGACCGCGGCGCACCGGCCGGGCTGGAATCCGGCGCACCGGCCGGGTGGGACCGTGTTGAGCCTGGACCGGAACAGAAGTATTACATCTACCACGATCTTGGACCGTTCCCGATCGAGCGTGGCGCCCCGCTCGGCCGCCAGGCGCAAGACTTCGTGTTGGAGCGCGGGCGGCTCAATGGCGACGAACATATCCTTGCATTCACCGCGAGCGGGAAAGTCCTCGCCCATGGCCGGGGCACCCATGCCAGGGTCGGGGTATCGCCGGAACTGCGCACAGCGCTCGCCGATCCGACCGAATCGGTCGTCGTCCACCACAACCATCCGTCCGACAGCGCCCTCAGCGGTATGGATATCGCCTCGCTCGGCGCGCCGGGCATGCACGCGATCTGGGCGCATGGGCACGAAGGAGCGGTCTCACGCGCGGAACTGACCCCGCAGGCCAAGCGCGCTCTTGACGGCTTGAGCGCCGAACAGCGCATGCGGCGGCTGTACGAGATCGGTCAGCAGGCGCAGAGACACTTCCAGGACCGCGTGCGGACGGCTGTGCTGTTGCGAGATATCCCCGCAGAGGACGCAAATCGGGCGCACAATCATCTACTCAACATGGTGCTGCGCGATGCCGGCATTATTGAGTACCGGTCGAACATCGACGAGAGCGCGCTTATCTTAAAGCTGAACCTCGATCCCTATCTGCAGCGCGGCGCCAGAATTGCCGCAGAGAGCTTCTTCAATGCGAAACCCGAAGCAACTTCACGCGCTGATCGACGAGCCGAGCCCCTACGACACGTTGGAGATTTGGGAACGTCACTTGGCGGACCTGAAGAAGCTGCCGGCAGACCAGGTGCTCAAACCCGAAATGATACAAACCGCCGAACGAACGATCGCGCGCAAGAAGCGCGAACGTCCATCGGACTAGCGGCGGGGGAGGACCTGTTCAAGACCGAGATTGTCGAGACCGTTGACGGCCCGCGCGAGCAGGCGGTCATTCCAGGCGCCGAGAAGATCACCAACAAGGAACTGGCGGAGCGCCGCGCCCGCGAGCGCAAGGGCTCGACGAAGCCGCAGAAGACCGTGGACGGGTTGCCGCTGTTCGATGGCGAGCCGGATCCCGAACTGCCGCTGTTCGAGTTGCGGGAAGAACCGCATTCCTACGAGGACCGCCAGCGCGTCTCACAGGGTTTTCTCGCCCGCGGCCAGTATCTCGATCGCGCCATCCGCATGCCGTTCGATTGGTTCGGCGGGCTGACGCCGGACGGCAAATGGAAGCCAGGCCAGAGGCTCTACGACGGCGCATCACGAATTATTACAGGGGCGCGGTTCGCCCCGGACGGGCGTTTTTCCTTTATCAATCCGATACTTGAGGCGGCCCGTTCAGGCCTCATCGACCGCTACGGCCTGCGCAACATGCCCGACTATGTAGAGCGCGAACGGGGCCGCGCGCTCGACGAGCGGGCGGTGATGCTCCAAGGCGCCGAAGTCCTCAAGACCCTGAAGGACCACGCCGTGGGACCTGCCGAGGCCAAGGTGCTGCAGGCGATCTTGACCGGCGAGGCTGTGAGCGACGGCGACATGGCCGCGCTGGCGGAGCCGATCCGCGCCGCCGTCGACCAGCTCGGCCAGGAAGCGGTGGCGCTTGGCCTTGTCAGCCCGGAAAGCTTCGAGCGCAACCGCGGCACGTATCTACATCGTGTCTACAAAAAGTATGAGGCCGATCAGAACGGGCTTGTGCGCATGGTCAATGCGATCATGGGCGCGCAGCGCAAGAAGATCATCGGCAATCAGCTCAAAGGCCGCGGCATTTTCGAGGAGATCGAGCTTTCCCGCCTGATGAAGGACGTGCCCGATTGGCACGATGGCGGCCGCGGCAAGCCGGAGAACGGCGAGAAGTTCGTCATGCTGGACGAATTGTCCGGGCAGGGCGGGCTTGCACTCGACGAGAACCAAAGCCGCGAGAAGGTGCTGCGCCGGGTGTGGTGGCCGGCCGACCGGGCTATTCCCGACCGGTATTCCGGCTTCCGCAATCAGGGCGAATTCGAGGTGCGAGGATCCCGCGGCTCAAAGCTGACCTTGTGGCGCGACTTCACCAAGGACGAGCGCACCCGCATGGGGGAAATCCTCGACGCCCGCTACACCATCGCCAAGACCTTCATGCTGATGGCGCACGATCTGAGCGTCGGCAAATTCTACAAGGACATCGCCGAGAACGAAGCTTGGACGCGCAGCGGCCAGCCCGAGGCCAATGCCGTCGATGCCGCCGAATGGCAGCGCCAGCACCAGCGCGCCTTCAAGCGCGGCACTATCGAGTGGGTGCGGGTGCCCACGGTGGAGATCCCGGACACCGGCGGCAAGAAGCGCTGGGGCGCGCTCGCCGGCAAATGGGTGCGGGAAGAAATCTGGCGCGACCTCAACGAGCTTGACATAATGTCAACTCCCCACGTTTGGCGGTCGCTCTTGACCCAGTGGAAACTGAACAAAGCTTTGGCTTTAGATACGCCGATCCCCACGCCCGGCGGATGGACAACCATGGGCAACATCCGGGTCGGCGACGAAGTGTTTGATGATCATGGCCACGCCTGCACAGTCCTCGAAGTCAAAGACGTGCAGCATGGCCGACCCTGCTTTGAGGTTGCTTTTTCGGATGGCACCAAGATCGTGGCGGACGACGAGCACTGGTGGTTTGTCGTTGGGCGCAACAACCAAAAAGGCAAGGTGCTGACGACCGCGCAGATTCGCAGCACCCTGAAAGAGCGCACACGCGGCGACAACAACCATGGCATCCCAGTCGCCTCGTCTCTGGTCTTGCCGAATGCGTCCCTGCCGCTGCATCCCTACGCCCTCGGCCTGTGGCTTGGCGACGGTCACTCTACGAGCCCGCGCATCACGGCCGGCGGGAAGGCCGTCGCGGAAATCGAGGGATATCTTGCCGAGGTCGGCGTGTTCTGCGGCAAGCGCCGGCAGGACAAGCGATCCTCTGCGACCACATTCACGATTGATACGAAGCCGATCCGGCATGGAAACCACGCCAATGGTTTCAAAGGTGGCTTGGTCGCCCTAGGAGTTCTCGGCGCGAAGCACCTTCCACCATCCTATCTGCGGGCATCAATCGAGCAGCGCCGGGCGCTGCTGCAAGGACTGATGGATTCGGATGGCTGGATCACGGACCGCGGCACCTGTGGTTTTGGAACCTCGATACCCAAGCTCCGCGACGGCGTTCTGGAATTGCTGCGCTCGCTCGGCCTCAAGCCGACCGTCAGCGAGATCATTCCAATATGCCGTGGCAAAGCCGGCAAGAAGACGTGGCGTATCCACTTCCAGGGGTACGCGGACACGCCTGTCTGCCGGCTTTCGAGCAAGGCTTCGCGCCAGCGCGGTGCCCCGAAGACCAACCAGCGGTCAATGACACGCATGATCGTGTCGATCACGTCAGTCCCGTCCGTGCCGGTCCGGTGCATCGCCGTGTCCTCGGCGTCTCACCTATATCTCGCTGGGGAGGGAATGATCCCCACCCACAACACCGCGCGCTCGCCCGTGGTGCACATGAACAACGTCATCTCGAACTTCGTGCTGATGGACATGATCGACGTTCGGATGCAGGATTTTGTGGGCGGCATCCGCTCCTTCGTCAAAGGCGACGCGCACTATCAGGAAGCGCTCAAGCATGGCGCGTTCGGCGCCGACATGATGACCCAGGAAATCCGCGACCAGGTGCTGAAACCCATCCTGGAGGAACTTGAGCGCAACAATACGTTCCAGCAGGGCGGCCGGCTCGGCATGCTGGGCCAGGTCAGCAAGTTCACGGAATTGCTGTGGTCGAAGCTGAAAGCGCTCGATCAGAAGATGGTCGACCTCTACCGGGTGGAGGACGAGCTGTTCCGCATGGCGAGCTATATCCGCCGGCGGGAATTGGGCGACGATCCCAAGCAAGCCGCGCAGGTCGCGCGCGAACAGTTCATCGATTACGACATCCGCGCGCCCTGGATCAACACCGCGCGCAACACCGTGCTGCCGTTCATCTCCTATACCTACCGCGCCGCGCCTTTGGTGGCGCGCGCTGTGGCGACGCGGCCGTGGAAGCTCGGTAAGTATTTCCTGCTCGCCTATGCGCTCAATGCGCTGGCCTATTCGCTCACCGGCGGGGACGAGGACCGGGAGCGCAAGTCACTGCGCGACCGCGAGCAAGGCAAAACTTGGCTCGGCACGCCGCAGATGTTGCGGATGCCGGTCAACGACCGGCATGGCAATCCGATCTTCCTCGACGTGCGCCGCTGGGTTCCGGCCGGCGACATTTTCGACATGGGCGACGGCGACGTGCTGCCGGCCTGGCTCAATCTGGGCGGGCCTTTGATGATCGGCGCCGAATTGTTCTTGAACCGCAGCGCGTTCACCGGCCAGGAGATCAGGAACAACCGCAGCCAGGACTGGTGGCAGCGGCGCGGCAACGACATCGACCACCTCTACAAGTCCTGGATGCCGTCGGCGGCCTGGGTGCCGGGATCCTGGTATTGGGAGCGGATCGCCACCGCCATGCGCGGCGGTACCGACCGGCAGGGCCGGCCCTACGACATCGGCACCGCCGCGGCGTCCTCCGTCGGCATCAAGCTCAAGCCCCATGACGTGGAAGACGCCCGCGCCATGCAGGGGGCGGAATTCCAGCGGGTCGAGCGGGCCTTGCGGGAACGCGCCCAGCAGCTCGGCCGCCAGCGCCAGCGCAACATCATCTCCGAGGGCTACTTCAATCGGCAGATGAACGGGGTCATGCGCAACATGGAGCGGCTGCGGGAGAAGGCGGCCGAAACGCTCAGATAAGCCACTGAGCGACGCAGGCGAGCCCAACCAGGAGCCCGGCCACGACCAGGGCGCCCTGCCCGGGCGCCAGCGCCGGCGCATGGCGCACCGCCCAGCGCTCAAGCCGTAGCCCCGCGATCATGGCGGAGCCGACCGTCAGGGCGGCGCCGATCGCAGCCAGCGCGAATCGCGGATCGAATTCCGGCATGGCGGGATGATGCCCGCCGGCCGGCGGCCAACCAAGCAACCTTGAGGGGAATTAGCATGCGAGCCTTTCTCGCCGCGCTCTTGCTGTGCCTGGCCACCGCTGCGCTCGGGCATTCCTGGTACGACACCTTCTGTTGCAGCGGCAGTGACTGCTCGCCGATCGACAACAGCCGCGTCGAGCGCCGGCCGCACGGCTACTTGATCGATGGCGAGTATTTCGTCGAACAGAAGGACGCGCGCCAGAGCCAGGACGGCGACTATCACGCCTGCTTTTGGCCGACCCCGGACAAGCTGCGTTGCTTCTACGCGCCGCCGGAGGGCAGCTGACCGTTCACAGACAACTCTCACCGGAGGTTACTTACATGGAACCGATCCTATTCTTCTCCGCCGTGCTCAAACTCTTCTATGCGCTGGCAGCGCTGCTGCTGGTGTGGTGGACCTTGCGCCTGCTGGCCAAGTCGACCGACCGCAACGTGCGCGCCGCGCTCGACAAGATCGAGGCCGATCCGCTGGCGACCGCGGTGTACATGGGCCTGCGGATCCTCGCCGTCTGCATCCTGGTTGCCGCGGCGATCAACTAAGATGCGCTTCGCCCTGCTGCTGGCGGCGCTGGCGACGTTTGGCACGCCGGCCGCGGCGTCGCCGTACCCCACGCAGTACGACCGCCCAATCAAGGTGGCGGCGAGCAAGTGGCTGCCCGGCGTGCCATGGCAGCTGCTGAAGGCGCAATACTACCAGGAGAGCAAGCTCAACCCCGACGCGGTGTCGCCGGTCGGCGCCGCCGGCATCGCGCAATTCATGCCTGCGACCTGGCGCGAGGTGGCGGGCGAGCTGCAGCTCGGCGCCGTCGATCGCCGCCTGGCGGCGCCCGCGATCGAGGCCGGCGCCTACTACATGATGAAGCAGCGCCGGTTCTGGCGCGCGCTCGCCGACTGGGGTCGCCACGACCACGCGATGGCGAGCTACAACGCCGGCGCCGGCAACATCCGCAAGGCCTGGACACTGTGCCGGCAGCCCGCGGAGTGGGCGGGCACCGCGCCATGCCTGCCGCTCGTCACCAAGCACCATGCGAAAGAGACCACGACTTACGTCGCGCGCATCTGGCGCTGGTTCGCGGCAATGCTGTGAGGGCCACATGATCGAATTTTTCCGCTTCCTGGGGTCGATCTTTTGGAGCCTGGGAGCCTTAAGCCTGTTGGGCACCTTGGCCGCGATCGCCCTGCTGGCTGTGCTGCCGGAAAAATGGCGCGGCTGGCTGTTTGCGGCCGCGGCGGCCGGCGCCGTGTTCACCACCGCCTACGGAATCGGGCGCTACGACGAGCGCTCTTTCGTCAAGTCACGCATCAATCGGGAGATCGGCCATGCCGTGGTCAAGGGGAACCGCGCCCAGGAAGAGGCTTTGCGCAATTTCGACGCTGCGATCGATCTTCCTGACGACGGCTTTCGCCGCGATTAGCGGCTGCGCCACCCTTCCGTCGGACGGCGAGCGCACCCCAAGCGTCGCCTGCGACGTCTTCGGCCCGCTCGACTGGTCGTCGAAGGACACGCGCGAAACCATCCGCGGCCTCATCGGCCACAACGCCGCCGGCACCGCGATCTGCCCCAACCATCCGAAGTGGCAGCGCAAAGAGAAACCGCTCGGCAAGGCGCCGGCGAAGGCGAAGCCTGCACTGGCACCGAAGCGAAAAGGATGAGTGTGAGCCCATGGCAGAACCAAAACCCGAGGCCTGGCACGTCGAGAGGAAGGTGCCGGTGGCGGTGCTCGTCACACTCCTTGCCGGCTTCATCGTGCAGACGATGACCTTTGTCTGGTGGGCGTCCAATCAGAGCGCGCGCGTCGATCACCTTGAAAAGGCGCAGCTGGCGGCCGCGCCGCAGGCCGAGCGCGTTATCAGGCTTGAGGCCAAGGTCGATGGGCTCCACCAAAGCATGGTGGAGATCAAAGATATCCTGAGGCAGCGTCAGCAACCCACGCGCTGAATTTCAGCACCCAGCCCTTTGCAGCGCCCGCGCTGGCCCTCCCTCACGGGGCCAGGGCGGGCCTTTTTGCGTTTTAGGATGATGCTTAGATAGCCGTCATGGCGGAATACAGCTCGCCCATCCTTGGCGAATACGGCAGCGAGATTGTCGAGATCACCTGCGACTGCGGGCGCGCCTTCGAGCCCTACAGCAAGGCGGCCCTGGTGAGGAAGTATGGTGCGGACATTACGCTGCCGGAGCTGCGGCACCGCCTGGCCGGCACATGCGAACACCGGGGCGCGCCGGGCAAGACGTGTAAGGTCAGGTATGTTTAGTTTAGAGGGGCGGGCCGCCTGGGCGATCACGGCCCTATTCGCGGCTCTCAAGTCACCGTGCCATCTATATTGATCACGCAATCACTTCGCCGAACCAGCGGATGCTTGAGGCGCTGGCGATAGCACAGCCAGTCAAAAACGTGCCACGAGTAAGAGGGCTCGTCCTTCCGCCAGCAAGCTTGCGCAACGGCAATCAGGACGCGAGACTCGTAAACGTCATCGCGTGTCAGGCACCCACGAGCCATTTCCCGTCCTCCGTTCTGCCTTCGGCGCGCTCAATGATGCTGCCGCACCCGCAGCTGGTTCGGATAGTCCGACGGCAGGTATGGCTGTAAATCCTTCTTGATGTAGTGCGCTACCCCAAGCTTCTGGCAGAGGTCGATCATCCGCAATGTATAATCTTGCCAGTCAACGACCTGGGTGATCGTCGGAACATAATTGGCCCGACCGATCTTGAATAGATCGACAAATCCGTGCGTGGCCGCAACGATGGCCAAGCCACTCTCGACGTCTAGCGTTGGCTCAAGGCTGGCCCAAGTGAAGATGCCGCGATCGTGGAACGCGCGTAGCGCAGCAATCCGGTCACCGGGCAGCGCGGCCTTGCGCTCCCATTTTAGCGAGAAGTCGTCGTCTAGGCTGGTCAGGGTGCAGGCGAAGGCGTCGCGTGCCGGCCGGAACAGGTCGATATCGATGAGCCCCTTGGTGCCGCCCTTCGTCAAGGTGCAGAAGCCCATTCCGCGATCGGCAAGGATCTCCAAAGTCCTGGTGGTGAGCGTCGTGTCGCCTGGGTGGTACGGGTCCGTCGAGAACGAGAGCATGACCTGCTGCGTGACACCGGCCCGCTCGTAGCGGGCTGCGTCCTTGGCCAGCCGCTCGATCCAGTTGGGCTTGTCGATGGCGCCAGCGTCGAAGTCTGGCCGCGGCATGTGGATGGCCGCGGGGACATAGCAATAGGCGCAGGCGTGCCCGCAGCCTTTATAGGGATTCGTCGCGAGGGGTGCGTATTCCCCGGCCTGCCCGGGCGGTGGGTAGATGACATCGGCGCCGGGAACGATGGGTTGATCCGGGCTGAAAACTTTTGGCATCGCGTCACCCCGCCTTCCTGACTTGTCGCGGGACGCTCGGCCAATCCCAGAACCCCTGGGAGCCTCCTATCTTCATCGGCTCAGGCCACTGTTGGATGTCCGACAGCGGCCAGCCGTACATATGCTGATACAGGCGGTCGGAATCCGGCTTCTTGAACAGGGCATCGACGCGCTTTGGCTTTCCGATGACGACGGTGCCGAGCCCAGCCGATAGCTCTACCACACCCTGGCATTTCCAGGCGGCGCGGATGCGTTCGAGCAACGGCAGCGCCTTCTCCACGATCAGAGACGGGCGATCATCCGACTTGCAGCGGGCGAGCAAGTCGTCGATCTCGGCCGGCTTGATCGAACGCCCGCCCGCGTGGATGACGATCCTCTTGCCCACGAGGTCGCGGTACATCCTGGTGG
>Ga0209726_10005329_pt1 | contig 15675 bp, 17 predicted proteins | sample Subgrocontami54m_FD_187453 | JGI IMG/M metagenome (GOLD analysis project Ga0209726, IMG submission 187453) | Subsurface groundwater microbial communities from S. Glens Falls, New York, USA - GMW46 contaminated, 5.4 m (SPAdes) (version 3) | ecosystem: Environmental > Aquatic > Deep subsurface >... | reverse complement strand
GAGTCATATCGAGATATGATGAGGAGAAAGAGGTAATTTGCAGCCGGAAGTTTCTCATTTTAGCAGGTAAGCGCACAGGTTGAGCCATTTCTGGCGGTGAGATTGGAGATAGGCTCTTAGGCTCTCGCTATTCCGGCGACTTAGGTTTTTCTTCCCTAGCGCCTAGTGCCTAGCGCCTATCTTTACCCTCCTATCCCCGCGATGGTGTTCTGAATGATGTTCACAATACCCACCACCCCGACCATAATAACCATACCGATGATGCCCCAGAGCATATGCTTTCCACCGGTGGCGCGCGCCTCTTCGTTATCAAGGTGGGCCACAAACTGCACCAGTCCCCAGATAAAAACCACAAACCCCGCCGTGAACATCATATAGATGAGCGGGTTGATAATAACGGTGCTGATTTTGTTGAGCAATGCGGTCACATTTGCGGGAGGGTCGGTCACGGCACCGATATCGGCAAGGGCAATAAAAGGTACCGCAAGCCCTCCTACGGTAAGTAATTTTGCGAGGACGGCTACGATATATTTTGAGTACATGTTGGAGTTCCGTTATTGGTTTATTCCGTTCCACCATCAAGCTCTGGCACCTTCGGAATCGTGTCGGAGTCAATCTGGTTATCAAGGCTGAATGTATTGAGCAAAATGTTCACAAACCCCCACACGGAAAGCATCATAAACACCCCGACGACGCCCCAGAGAATATATTTTTTCGCCTCCTCTCGCTTCTCTTCGTTTGAAGCCTGCGTGATATAGGTAAAAATGCCCCAGATAATGACAAAGACCGCAAGTCCGACGATGAACGGTACAACACTGTCCAGTAGTCCGCTGATTTTACCCAAGAACCACCCAATGTCTTGAGTATCGGTGGCAAAAGCAAGTAGCGGGAAGGCATAAAGTGTACCCACAGCGCTCGCACTGCGAGCTATGCTTCCGAAACGCTTGAGTCCTTTTGTCTTCTTTGTAGTACCGTACATAAAAAGAAATACTATGGTTAATCGCGAGTTGGAAAGATGGAGTCAACCGAGGGAGCCTCTTTATCAAGTGAAAACGTATTTGAAAGAAGATTGATAAGTCCCCAGATGGAGAGCATCGCAAAGATGAAGATGACTCCCCAGAGAATGAACTGCCTGGCTTCGGCACGCTTTTCTTCTTCGGCGGAGTGCGAGATATACCCAAAAATGCCGTAAATAACCACAAAAACGCTTAGCCCCACAAGAAACGGGACAATGGCGTTCATGAGCCTATTCAGCGCGTTGATGAGCTCCCCAATGGTGGTGATGTCGCCACCGGAGTTATCAGTATTGTCATTTGACGAGCCAGGATCAAGAGTCTTGCTGCCACCTGAACAATCACTGTTACTTGCGACCTCCGTCCATATACCCGTTGCTGAATCAAAACACGGTATCGCAAATACTTCTTGTGTTGAAACTAAAAACACTCCTAAAAACACGGTCACCGCCATGAGTATTGAAAAAAGTTTCTTAGACATACATTTTCTTATTCGTAGTCATTCGTATCATTAGTACCCATTCGTATATTGGTATCTTTCATTTACTCAAACAGGCTTGTGTGAATCATTGTAACAAATCCCCAGAAAGAAAGCATCAGAAACAGAGCGATGACCCCGTAGACAATGTACATTCGTCCCTTGGCGACCTGTTCGGAGTCCCCCGCGTGCAGGATGTACTTAAAAATACCCCACACGATAATGACAAACGCGATCCCGATGAGAAACGGAATGATGGTGTTCGCGATACCGGAAAACTTGTTCGCAAGGGTGCTGATGTTGAGGTTTGGATTCGTATTGGTAAAGATGGTGAGGTCGGGAGTGTCGGCGAAAGCAAGCAAAGGAAAAGTAAGTAGTAAGTAGTAAGTAGTAAGTAGAGAAGAAAATTTTTGGATTTTTGTTTTCATTTCTTTTTGTTCCAGTTACAAGTTTCCGTTATGAGTTCTTTCTGCTTGTTCCAGTTACCCGTTACGTGTTCCGGTGCCAGTTGCCTCCCGCTAGCACTTCGCATCCACACCAAGCTGTCCAATGGTACCGCAGATGGCGGCGCGGATAACGTACACGCCGAGAAGCACAAACGCGCCTACCACAATCCAGGTCAGCATCTTCTTCGCCTCGCTAAGCTTCTCGCTGTTCCCCTGCGCGGTGACGAACTTAAATCCGGCAAAGACGATAAAGAGGACAATAAGGAGGGCCCCGTACTGAATAACGGTGTTCACAATCCGCAGAAAAAATGATGTCAGATTATCGTCCGTTATGGGATTACAGAGTTTGTTTGGGGGGCAGGCTGCGGCAAACGTCTGTCTCGGTAGCAAGACGGCGAAAAGCGCAAAACCCCAATACACACTACGTACTGCGTTTTTCACTGAATTAAGTTTTCTAGAAAAAGTTGTCATGATAGGAGTTACCGATACGTTACTCTCTTGGTTGTAAAAACGAATTTTTCTTCGCTTCATCGGTAAGAAAGATGCTTTCCATAGTATACGCGATAAGCCACGCGGAGAGCATAAAGACGAAGCCGAGGATAGTTTTGGTGAAGATGGAGTGGGCGTGACTGATTTTCTCCTGTGACCCCATTGCGGTGATGTAGAGCAGTCCCGCGTAGGCGAAGCCCATAGTGGCAAAGGTGACACCGGCGATAATCCAGCCAGTAATGAGTCGTTTCGCCATCACAATAACATCGCTGAAACCGCATGGGTTGTCTACTACGCCGTCAGGAGTATTCGCGGTGACAGCACCTGTCGTCGGGTTCTTGGTCACCACGTCATCCGTACCACACGGAACGTAGGAAGCTTGATAGGCGGGAGTTTGGGAAGGACTCACGGTGGTAAAAGAAGGTCCCGTTTTCGGAGTAATGACTGCAAATACAAAGGTGGGGGAACCCACGGTAAGTATAGCAAGAAACGAAAGAGTTGTGAGGAAAAGTCGGTGCATGGTAGAAATTACCTAATTGTCTAATTCACCTAATGTCTGATAAAAGGTCAAACAATCAAAGGGTGGAAGCTGTGATAGTGCGTATTGGAAATTAGAAATTTTATTAGGTGAATTAGGAATTAGGTGAATTAGAAATTTACCGAAGCGCGCTCTGCAGTTCCTGATTCGCCCTCCCCAGCGCCTCCGTGCTTCGCGCCTTTCCATTCGTCACCGATTCTATCATAGTTCTAAAAATATCCCCCGAAAGCGCGGGGTTCGGGTCAAGAAATCCCCTCGCGCGTGAGGCAGAATCGTACAGTACCGCGCCAAACGGGTCGGAGGGTTTGTCGGCTAAGAGTGCGCGGTGAACTGGAGGAAGTCCATTTTGCCTGTGCAGGAAACCTGCCGAAGAAGGACTGGTAAGCGAGAGGGCGACTTGTAGCGCTACCGACGGCTTTTTTGCAGACCGAAGCAGAGCGACACCGGTAAGCTTACCGTAGGTAGTGCCGACGGTAGCATTTCTAGGGCGGGGCAAAAGTGCTAGGTCAAAATTGAGATTGGGATTCCCTTTTTGGAGGTCCGCGTACTCACTTCCAAAGCCGAAGTAAACCGCCAGTTTAGAGGAGAGAAATTGATGGTACGAAGACGGAAGCGCGCGGTTCCACGAATAAATAGGCTTCAGAGGGTTGGCGAATTCGGTATAAAAATCAAGCACGGCAGACGACCCTCCTTGACTCAAGGTACTCTTAAGTGATCCTTCAGCGTTGTAACCGAGAATCATATTGCCACTTTGCAAAAAAAGCGCGGAAAGAATCTCGCGAGCTGAAGCGATATTACGATACTCTCCGAGCGCGACGGCGCTTTTGGAAAGATTCCCTATTTCATCCTTAACGCTGATATTCTTCGCCAAGGTCAAAAACTCGTCCCAGTACCGAGGAGGCGTCGCGATACCCGCTTCGTCCAAAAAATCACGGTTGAAATACATCACCAGTGGGTCAAGCGAAAACGGAAGGGCGTAGAGTCCTTTTGCGTTGAGAAAGAGGTCACCTTCCTGAATGAATGTATCCTGAAAGGTTCGCTTGCTGTATGTTTCGTACGGGATGAGCGTGATTTTGTCCCGATAGCGCATAAGCAGGGAGAGCGGAAGAAGCACCATATCGGGACCCCGATTCACCGCGAGAGCCTCAATAATCGCCTGGTCAAGCTTTGTCTCGTCAAATTCAGAGTAGGTGACGCTCATTTTGTCATTATTGTCATACAATGTTCTCAAAAGTGCGTTCACCACGATTTTAGGCTCACTCCCCCACAGCGCGAGCGTCACCTTATCGGCGTTTTTGTTCGCGCGAACCATTGACACCGCGAGGAGCCCCGCAATGATGAAGAAGCCGAAGATGCCGAGAATGATAGTTTGGAATGAGTTCATAGAGGCGAGACACGAATGCTACCAATTAACGCACGAATGCTTCATATATGCGAATAGAGAGATTCGGTATTCGTGGATTTGTAGCATTCGCATAGTAATTTGTAGCATTCGTATCAACTCTTTCTAAATATCATACCATAATGATGCTGCCCTGCCTCTATCTTTTTCACAAAGGTAAATCCTCCATTTTCAAAAAGCTCGCGTCCCGCCTTTTCGGTCACCACCGCAGTTTTGTGCGGACCCATCCCTCCAAACGACTCCGTCCAGTCTATGAGAAGCACCTTGCCTCGCGGAATGAGAATGCGTTTTGCTTCGGCGGTGAGCCCCGCCTTATCGTCAACTTGAAACAGGACGTTTGATACCACCACAGCGTCTACCGAGGCGTCCTTGAGGTGAGTGCCGTTGATGCGTTCAATATCGCCCCAGAGCGCCTCTACGTTGTGTACCCGCGCTTCCTTGGTGTGATTCTTGAGGCGGTCCAAAAGCCCCTTTTGCACTTCAATGGCGTACACCTTGCCTTTGTCGCCAACGGCGTGCGCGAGAAGCACGGAAAGCGTGCCGGTCCCCGCGCCAAAATCGGCAACGCGAGCACCGCTTTGGAGGTCAAACTGGGAAATGATGTGTGAGGGGTCGATAAACATATGCGAGACACGAATGCTACCAAGTGAAGCTCCACCGACAGAGTCGGTGGCTTCCCTGCTCTCCTTCTTCACTCCGTGAACCCTTCGGGCGGCCGCTCCATCCCCCGACAGAGTCGGGGGATTTATGCGGCTTATTAACGCACGAATGCTTCAAATATGCGAATAAAGAAAATCGGTATTCGTAGCATTCGTGAATTAGTAGCATTCGCATGGTAATTCGTTGCATTCGTATCAACTTTTATAGGCATGTGAGTGATGCAATGCTATCTCCCTCCCTTAGTTTCATAATCCGTACTCCTTGCGTTTGTCTGCCGAGGCTGGCGATTTCGTTGACACCCGTGCGAATGACCTGACTTTTCTTTGAGATGGCAACCACCTCTTCTTCAGGCGAGGTGACGACGTGCGCGGCGATAAGCGGTCCGGTCTTCGGAGTGATTTTGGCAGTCTTAATGCCCGACCCCCCTCGCTTTTGGGTTTTGTATTCTTTGAGCAGAGTTTTTTTGCCGTAGCCGTTCTGCATAATTACCAGGAGTTCCGGCCCGCCCGACTCTACGCCAGCCGTTCGGGCAAGCTTTTCGTCCCCGCCCGACTGAACGCCGTCAGTCGTTCGGGCGGGCTTTTTGTGAATGATACCGGTGCCGACAATGCTGTCTCCCTTTCCAAGGCTCATCGCCTTCACTCCCGAAGCTCCGCGTCCCATTTCACGGATATCGCTCTCCTTGAAGCGAATTGACTGCCCCTTAGAGGTGACGAGTACCGCCTCATCTCCTTTCTCCACAAAAGAAGCGGAAACCAGCTCGTCGCTGGGACGAAGCTTAATCGCAATGAGACCGCTTCGGCGCACATCATGGAAACCGGAAGCGGCGGTTTTCTTACCCACGCCATTTTTCGTGACCATGAGGAGCGAAAGTCCTTCCACCGCCTTAACCAGTTTCGGCATCGGCAAAATTGAGGTCACTTTTTCGTCAGCGGAAAGCGCAAGGAAGTTCATGACAGACTTACCCTTCGTGGCGCGCTTACCTTCCGGAATCTCGTACATCTTTATCTGGAATGCCTTCCCTTTGTCCGTAAAGAAAAGAAAGTCATTGTGTGTTGAGCCCGTAATAACGTGCGTCACGAAATCTTCGTCCTTGGTATCAAGGTCCACCACTCCGACGCCTCCTCGGCGTTGTTTGCGATACTCTTCGGGGTCGGTGCGCTTGATGTAGCCACCCTTGGTAAGCACCAGCACCGCTTCCTCGTCGGGGATGAGGTCTTCTTCGGAAAACGCCTTCGCTCCGTGCTTTACCACGCGGGTACGACGATCGTCGCCGTACTTTTCGCTAATTTCCAAGAGCTCCTTCTTGATCACCGCGAGCATCTTCTTCGGACTTCCGAGAATAGACCGTAGTTCCGCGATAAGCGCCTGCACCTCGGCAAGCTCATCCTCAATCTTCTTGCGTTCAAGTCCGGCGAGCTTCTGCAAACGCATATCCAAAATTGCCTGCGCCTGGATTTCGGAAAACCTAAAGGTTTTGATGAGCTCTTGGCGCGCTTCGTCTACATCCTTTGATTTTTTGATGAGCTTGATGATTTCGTCTATATGGTCAAGCGCTTTTTTGAGACCAAGCAATATATGCTCGCGCGCTTCAGCCTGACGAAGGTCAAACGCGGTTCGGCGCTTCACCACCTCTTTGCGATGAAGGATAAACTGTTCCAAAAGCGCCTTGAGGGAGAGCGTTTGCGGTACGCCGTTTACGAGTGCAACCACGTTGAAGTGGAACGCCTCTTCAAGTTGGGTGTGCTTGTACAGGAAGTTCAGCACTTTCTCGGGGAAACTTCCCTGCTTGAGGTCAATCACGACGCGTACATCGCTGGTGGATTCGTCGCGAAGTCCTTTGATGCCGTCAATTTTCTTTTCGCGCACAAGGTCGGCGATTTGGATAATCATTTCCGCTTTGTTCACGCGGTACGGAATGGAGGTGATGATGATTTGATGTTGTCCGCTCTTGTTTTCAATAATTTCGGCGACACCCCTCGTCACGACGCCCCCTTTACCGGTCGCGTAGGCGTGCTTAAGGTCGGACGAGCCGAACACAAGGCCTCCTGTCGGAAAATCGGGACCGGTGACAAACTGCAAAAGGTCGTCGGTGGTCGCGTCTTCGTTGTCTATGAGGTGTACCGTCGCGCCAAGGACTTCACGCAGGTTGTGCGGGGGAATGTTGGTCGCCATACCGACGGCGATACCGAGTGTTCCGTTGAGCAAGAGGTTGGGAACCGACGCGGGAAGGACGACCGGCTCTTTGTGCATGCCGTCGTAGTTCGGACGGAAATCAACCGTGTCTTTATCAATATCACGAAGAAGCTCTCCCGCGAGGCGCGACATCTTGGCCTCGGTGTACCGCATAGCCGCGGCCGAGTCGCCGTCGAGGCTACCAAAATTTCCTTGACCGATAACCGAGGGGTATCTGAACGAGAAGGTCTGCGCCATTTTTACCATGGCATCGTACACGGAGGCGTCACCGTGCGGGTGGTACTTTCCGAGCACTTCACCGACGACGGTCGCCGACTTGCGGGTCTTCGCAGACGCGGTGAGCCCCATTCCATTCATCGCATAGAGAATACGTCTATGCACGGGCTTGAGTCCATCGCGCACATCCGGAAGCGCACGAGAGGTGATGACGGACATCGCGTAATCAAGGTACGACTCCTTCATTTCGGTCGTAATGCTCCGTGCGATAACGTTCTGATGGGGAGTGATTTTGGGTTCAGGTTGTGCCATCCCGTTAGAGGTAGGGCGCGAACACTGCTTTCCGCAACCATACCTGTTTTTACTAGTTAAATTATATTCTTTACTTCGTTTCCTTTTTAAAGCGTCTGCAACCTCTAACGGGAGCCATAAGAATGACGGTGAAAGACCGTTATAGTGGCCTCTATACTACTATATTTAGGAAGCGAACGCCACCCTTTTTCTACTCCGAAACGGTTTCAGCGCTCGGTTTTGTCGTCGTGGACGGAAACTCTTTGGTGAGGCTCGAAAATGCCCCCGCTACACCCTGCAGTGCCCCGGTGGTGTCATTCCAAAATACACCGAGCCCCTCGGTAAGTGTTTTAAACGGACCGGTCTCTTGTGTGCTGGTATCGGTCGCAGTCAGTGACGCAAATTCCCCTGCCGAAACACCAACAATCCAAAAAATAACAATAATACCGGTAACACTTGCGGAAAAAAGCAGTGCGATTTGTTTACGCACCCGCAATGGTTGTCGCTGAAGTTTGTGGAGCAGAGAAAGCATGACCGAAAAATTTTCAATTTTTAATTATCAATTTTCAATCAATTGGCCAATTGAAAAATTCTCAAATTGAACATTGTTTGAAAATTGGAAATTGATAATTGGAAATTATAGTGCTGGCTTCAGCACTACGACTTCCCCCTCCTTCCCTTCCAAATCTTTTTTCTTGAGGGTGAGTTTGTCCTGAATTTCCGTCTTTTCCTCGCCCGCTTCTTTCAGAAATTGTTTGAGTGAGCCAGGAGAGCCCATACCTTCAAAGTGCATCGGGATGACGAGGTGTGGCTCAATCGTAACCGACAGTTTTTCCGCCTGCGAAGGCGTCAGCACTCCTTCGCCTCCAATCGGGACAAACAAAATGTCCACTTCGTCAAGCTCTTCTTTGAGTTCGGCCGGAAGGTCGGGAGACGAAAGAGCGCCCAGAAAGCAGAGCTTCATACCCTCAAGGTCAACGGTATAGACCGTATTGATGCGCTTTTCGCCTCCAAACATCGACTCGGTCGCGAACCCGCGAACAACGACACTTTTTATTTCGTACTCCCCCGGCCCCGTAATGGTGAACGGCTGTCGCCCTCCATGAGCAACTTGTTCCACCCCGTTCATATCGGGATGATTAAGACTGATAAGCGCGACATCCGCGCCAAAACGCGTCGCTTTGAGCTTTGACTCTTTGGACGGCGGATTGAAAGCGAGCACGGTGTCCCCGAACTGAACCTTTACAAATTCCCCGCCTAAATACATTATTATCATAAGATGAAAGTGGTTACGACGGATTACGGCTGATTGATGTGAGCTAGTATACCAAATTTGAAGAAAAAACCTAAATACTAAACTCTAAATCCAAAACTCGAAAAGTGCAGGTTTGTGACTTTGATCTTTATATTTTGTTTAGGATTTCGTTTTGTTGGACAAATGGTCTCTTTTTAGGTACACTTCTGCCCACACCTCGTTTTGGGGCTGTATTTATTAATCAGTCAGGAAATAACCCTCGGCTCCCCCTTTGGAACACACCACAGAGCCCCGCATTTCCCGACGTATTTAGTACGAGTATGGACGATACAAAAGTATCCGACGCCGTCATCATGACGGAAGAGGAAGCGGAAGCGGCCGCCGAGGCGGCCAAGCAGAATGAGAAGCTCATGAGCAAGCTCATGGGTTCGGTAAAGAATCCTCCGTCGGTCGGAGACTTAATAGAAGGCACCGTCATTGGCTCATCGCACGGACGGGTGTATGTGGATTTGCCACCGTTCGGTACCGGCATCATCTATGGTCGCGAGTACATTAACGCGCGTGATGTCATCAAGAAGATTACCCCGGGCGACACCATTGCGGCCAAAATCGTGGACTTTGAGAATCCCGATGGCTACATTGAGCTCTCCCTTAAGGAGGCTCGCCAGGCGCTCATCTGGAACGAGGCCGAAGCCGCCATTCGCGAGAAGAAGGTCTTTGAGCTTGCCGTTAAGGAAGCAAACAAAGGCGGTCTTATCCTTGAATGGCAATCCATCGCCGGCTTTCTCCCTGCCTCACAGCTCAAGGCCGACCACTACCCGCGCGTACCGGATGGCGACAAGGACAAAATCTTTGATGAGCTGAAGAAGCTTGTCGGTGAGAAACTGCAGGTTACGATTATTTCCGCCATTCCGAAGGAAGGTAAACTTATTTTCTCCGAGAAAAGCACAACCGAGAAGGAACGCGAGAAGATTATCGGTAAGTACAACGTCGGCGATGAGCTTCCGGGCGAAGTTACCGGGCTTGTTGATTTCGGCGCGTTCGTGAAAATTGAGGAAGGGCTAGAGGGCTTGGTGCATATTTCCGAGATTGACTGGGCGCTCGTTGAAGACCCACGCAAACTCTACAAAGTCGGCGACAAGGTAAAGGTGAAGATTATTGAAATCAAGGAAGGCAAAATCTCTCTGTCCCTCAAAGCACTCAAACCCAATCCGTGGGTTGACGCGGGAACCAAATATAAGAAAGACGATATGGTGAAAGGTGTCGTGATTAAGTTCAACAAACACGGCGCGCTCGCCTCAATTGAGGAAGGTGTCGCAGGCCTAGTCCACATCTCTGAATTCGGCAGCGAAGACAAACTCCGCCGTAACCTTGAACTCGGCAAGACCTACGCGTTCAAGATTACCCTCTTTGACCCCAAGGAACAGAAGATGGCACTCTCATTCGCGGGAGAAAAGAAATGACGCAAAATAGGAAGCGAAGCGACCATATTTTGCGTCATCCCCATGAAAATGGGGATACAGGAAACTAATGAGCTTCTAGGTGCTAACCTCCAGAAAACAAAAAACGCCCCAACGAGAGTTGGGGCGTTTTTTTGGTATCCACTACGACCTTTCGCCACCCTCCATACCACATACAACCATCAGCCTCAAAGTACCACATATTTACGGTCGTAAATATGTGGTACTTGGGAAGTCTTGACAATACTTCGGGTCTTGCTATCCTAGATAAACATATGACGTACACCGCCCAAAAGAGAATGATGATGGCTATGATGATGAACACCTTGCTCAAAGGCTGATTTTTGCGTTGAAACCCTCCCACGACTTCAAAACAAAAACCAGCCCTTGAGCTGGTTTTTCTGTCTGACGACAGCAAGTAAAAGCCACGTAGGCTACTTTCGGACGCGGTATCCGAAAAATGGTTCCTTAAACAACTAGTTGAGAAAGAGAAATTATTATGGTCTCGCAAGAAGTGCAGACAATTAGTGCCTTGCTACAGTGGAACACAGGCCTCATCGGAACGTTTCCGAAATGTCGTCCAAAGAATATCTTATTCACCCTGAAGGATGGAACACCACTTCGCCTCCTTGGCTTTATGTCGTGCCACCCAAGTGTGGTAAGGGAAATGGGCAAGAAGCAGGTCGCCTGTTTTGGAATTAGGAGGCCCCAAAAAAAGATCTCGCGGAAAGAATGGACTAGCCTTCGCCAAAGTGCGAACGCCGTGCTATTCGTCAGGAACGGCATGGGTTGCAAGGTGAATATCTTGAGGCGAATCAAATCCGTCCTCAACGAAGGGAATAATGCTACCCAAGTATTTCACTTCGTACAAACACGGAAAAGTGATACGTTCATCCCCGTAAGCGGCTAGCCACCCTTTTGTTGACAGAACACAAGGGAGGTGTAGACTCAAGGGTAGTCAATTTCGAGGCCGTGGTTGTGAGCGCATACGCGCGCTTCCAAGGGGTTCCCCACCCCGCCCTCCACGCGCGTTCTCCCTGCTTTCACCGCGGCCTCGACCCTTTCGCTGCCGACGTTCAAACATGCTATCCCTTTTGGCTGTTCCTCCGCCAAAGCGAAAACGCTGTTTGCTCGCCGGCAGTTTTTTTATAGCCAGCGGTATAGTGGATATAGTGGTGGTATAGTGTAGGTATGGCAAACGTACAAAAAACAGTGCTGGCATTCGGGGCGTTTGACGGGCTCCATAACGGACACCGTTTTTTCTTGAAAGAGGCGCGGAGACAGGGAGATACACTTATCGTCTCGGTCGCGACGGACGAAACGGTGGCGACCTTAAAGCGCCATGCCCCGAAGCATCACCTTGAAGAACGTCTGCAAGCACTTGAGGCGAGCGGCCTTACCGATAGAGCGGTTGCCGGAGACAAAGTACTCGGAAATTGGAGCGCGGTCAGAGTCTGGAAGCCCGACATTGTGGCTGTCGGCTATGACCAAGCTCGGCTCGCCGAGAAATTGCTCGAATTCATCCACAAGGAAAATCTTCAGGTAAAAATAGTCACTATTGCCGCTCATGAACCCGATCGGCTCCACTCTCGCCTTCTTCAAGAAAAATAGCCCCAGTTATTTTCTATCATACTACAGAGTATGATAGAAAATTGATGGTGCAAAAATATGAGTTACATCCTTTCATACTCTAAAGTATGAAAGTATTTTTGCTATGACTTGTACTATCCTATTTTCGAGCATGCTAGTGAAAAACCACCTCTACTATACTACAGAGTATAGTAGAGGTGGTGGTAAAAAAGATGGCCCGTCCGAAAAGGAAGGGCCGCGAATTGAGGTAAGAGCTATGGGTTACCCGTGCTTCCCTGCATCTCTGCGAAGTGTCCATGATACCCCTCGGAAGTGCAGTGGCCTGCAATGGTAGCAAACAGCTTGGGATCATTAAGCCGCTGTGCGATAGGAATCATGCTACAAATTTCGAGAGAAACTATGTCCGGGTTCCAAAGACGGGATCCGTTTCCAAAACCCTCGATGATATCTGTCCGAAGTACAGTAAACCAGTGGACAGCATCAAGTTCAGCGATACCCGCAATCTCTTTTTTTGCCCACGGCGCGTCTCCCTGCGTGATGGCAACGCGAAGAAGCAAAGAAATGACGGCTCGTTGAACGAGCATGCGTAGATGTTCCTGAAATGCGTAGCGCAAAATTGTCTGGGTTGAATACGCCCATGCCGAAAATGTTCGATACTCGTCAAAGTCAAAAGGGACAGTGGAACGTACGCGTGCAACCAGTGAGACATGGTCTATCGGGGAAAGTGATGTGTTCATAAGAGGTGCGGAATCTCCCTATGAAATAGCGCGATAGCGGGAAATTGTCAACGTGTGATTCTTTCAATAAAAAAGCAGCGGCTAACCTTTCGGACAGCCGCCGCATGAATCTTTCAGAGAAACTTCAGACGCCAAGGTCAGAAACCGACATATTCCCGCCGAAGACGAATAAAGGCGGGGATAAGTTCAGTGTCCATTCCTGCTTGAATGTTCATAAGATCGAACAGGAGCCGGGGCATAGCACAACCGGGGCATGGAGATGTGGTCGCCCGAGACAACGCGGTCATACCCTTGGAGAGATAGGACGCTACCTGTTCGGGAGTTTCTATCTGACGATCATTTTGCGTGACGGTGTGCGGATTCCAAAAGCAACCAAGGTGATTCCCCGGTTCCGTCTGAAAGGTTACCGGACCAACCGACCTGCCACCTTGTAGATATCTCCCAGACCCGGGCCCCCGGTAGCATTGCCAGATACCATATCCGGCGATCGACTCCGCAACCTTTTGCGGGTTACTGTCTCCCCATGTCTTGAAAGCGGCATCGAGCAACATCCAGTACGACAGGCGCTTAACAAACTTCGCTCCGTCCACCGTAAGCTTCAAGAATGATTGGACCAGGCCGCGAAAGATCTCAAGCTGTTCCGTGCTGAAGAAATCCTTTCCTCCATGGAATCCTTCCTGATTGGGATACGGATTCACAATGGCATTCGGAAAGGCTTCCCCGAGAAGTCTGATAATCTCGCCCGCCCGCCCAATGTTCCCGGGATGAAGCACCATATTGAACAGCACAAGAGGCGGTTGCTCATCGCGCAGGAGCTTGGCTCCGTAGATTGCTTCGATAGCTTTCTGCCCTTGTCCGTGAAGCGGATTAACCTTTTTCCATTCCTCCTTAAGCTGGTCGAGGGAAAGACCGAGAAGTCGTTTCAATTCATCAAGCTCAAAGTCGTCTGCCGACAGCGCAAGGATGTTCGCGGGATCAGCTCGAAAATCTGCAACGAACTTTTCATCTCGCATCAGACGGCGGCCAGTCGTTGTCAGATTCACGATAAATCCTTCCGCTTTAAGCCGCTTGATGATCTCCATGATCTTTGGGTGAAGTTCCGGATTGCCTCCAAAGAGATTCACTTCAATTTTGTCGCTCTGTAAGGCTTCCCGTAGAACCTCGCCAGCGATGTTGGGGATTTCAAATCGCCGACAGTGCTCGGTGAAGGTTCCGTTGCTAAGCATCGCATTGCGTGCCAAGCGAAGCCCCTGTGCTCCCATAACCACCGTCCGTACGATCGTATCAGCGGAGGCAAGCGATTGTGCTTGGATTCCTCTGTTTTTGGTTCGTGCGGCGGGACAGTCGTATCCACCTTTTTGTTTCGTGCAGTTATGGTCGCAGAGCGACGCCTGTACCCGTCCACCTTCACGTTTCTGAAAGGCCGCGTTCAAATCGAACTGGAAACCGCTGATGACTGAATAGATCATGCCGTAGCGGGTGAGTTTGTCTTTGAGTGCCGTTTTGTCGATTGTCGTTGGTACCGTTTCTGTCGTCATAAGTCCTTTCATTTTTCTGTCGTTTCTGGTTAAGTTCCGTATATCCGATCTCCCGCGTCTCCAAGACCGGGGATGATGTATCCCTTGTCGTTCAACTTGGGATCCAGCCCGGCGAGAAAGACAGGAACATCAGGGTGTCTTGCGTGGAGCGTTCTGATGCCCTGTTCCGAAGCAAGGATCGCCACGTAGGTTATCTTTCTAAATTCCCAACTTTTCAGAAAGTTGACGGCAAGCACCGCAGACCCTCCCGTCGCGAGCATCACATCAAGAACGAAACACCGTTCTATTCCGTCTTCAGATTTGGGACGGTTCGTAGAACAGGCGGCCGCTACTTGTGTCTCCTCATCACGCCTGAACCCGAAGTGGTACACCTTTGCGGAATGCAGAAGCTGTTGTCCTGCCTCCCCCATCGGAATCCCTGCCCGAATTATGGGGAAGAAACCAACGCGGGTGTCCACGATGGAGCATTGAGCATTCGCGAGTGGTGTCTCTATCTCGACAGTCTTAAGGGACAACTCCTCCATGGCTTTCGGGAGCAACAGCCACGTCAGCTCACGCACCAGCTCGGAAAACCGAGGAGAGTTTGTGCGCTTAGCACGCAGATGGGCTAGTTTGTTTTGAGTGAGGGGGTGATTGCAGATGTGCAGGGACGGTTTGTCCATACAGTTCCTTTTCTTTGTAGGTTGTGTTGTAGTTCTCTGAAATATTCAATTACCAAAGAACCAGTTTGTTTAACGACATTCTGGCCTAACGAGAGGAAAAGTCAATCTCGCGACGAATTTTGAACATTTCATGGAGGCTAAGATTATGAACAGGTTCATGGATTCATGGAAAAAGGGAATCCAGAAGACCTAAGGAGAAACCTTGATCCCCGCATACGCGGGGATGACAGGAAAGATTGACATTCTTCAAGAACCCAACATCGGATGTTGAGGAAGACAGGTGTGGTCTAATTTTGTTCGTCTGTTTTGAGCAATCGGACAAGATACACCGAGAGCGCGACCACAATGACACTGATGAGGACCGCGTACACAAACTTCGCGGGAATGCTGTCTTTGCCAAGAGGAAAAAGATACTCAATGAGCGCCTTGATAGCGTCATTCCACGCGAGTCCCGCCACGAGTCCTAGTCCTCCCGTGATATAGCCAAGTGTTCGCTCACGCACTTCTTTCCGAAGCGTCTTCCCTTCTTCTTTTACTTTTTCGAAAACCGGCTCCATGTAGCTAGTTGAAAGTTATAATACCATCCCCAACTAACCTCTCCACAATACCTCTTTGTTGTGGTATGCTCTTTGCATATGGCAAAGCTCATAGTCGTTGCGCACGACACTGAAGCCGGACTCCGGAAGAAGCTCCGGCATGCGCGG
>Ga0209726_10005326_pt1 | contig 15679 bp, 18 predicted proteins | sample Subgrocontami54m_FD_187453 | JGI IMG/M metagenome (GOLD analysis project Ga0209726, IMG submission 187453) | Subsurface groundwater microbial communities from S. Glens Falls, New York, USA - GMW46 contaminated, 5.4 m (SPAdes) (version 3) | ecosystem: Environmental > Aquatic > Deep subsurface >... | reverse complement strand
GCCGCTTGGTCTCAGCAGTCCGATCTCGTCGTAGAAGCGCAGCGTCTTCTCAGTGAAGCCGGCAGCGCGCGCAAGTTGGCCAATGCGTACCGTCGACATGGGTATGCCCTCCCGCGCGCGCTGCCGCGTCAGACTCGTGGCGGTCACTCCGCAGCGCGCGCGGGCCCCTCCTGTTGACTACGGGGACGGCCTCCGTCGCGCTTGACCTCACGTCACAACCCTGAGATGACCACCATCACCCAACGGCGCTCTCACGCCCCACTGGTCGCCATCGCGGAATGGGGGGTCGCCACGCGTCGGTACGAGGGGTCGCCATCGTCGGAATGCGCAAGGATGTGGCAGGCTGTGACACGCAACACCGTCTATGGCAGCATATTGTGACGATGGGCCTGGGGCAGGAGGCTTGCCAATGAGTGAGCAGAATGCGATGGGCTGCGCGAGGTAGGAGCCCCGGCACCGGGCAAGAAACAAGAAAGCGGCGGCCATGATCGTTTCGCGGCGGGACGTTCTCGGGACGGTGATCACTTTATCTGCGAGTCTGGCAGCCGGAGCTGCCAATGCAAGCGGTGTTCCCGATCCTAGAGACTTCATGCCTGGAGATTTAATCTGGCCTAAGGTGCCGGGGCAGAAGATTTTTTACAATGAGGGAAAAGATATAGGAACTGATGAAGATCGCGAAGACTGGGAAAAGGACAGAGCGCACTTTCTGTCAACATTGGTGACGAGCAATGAACGGCATCCGGCGGACATTATTCGCGAAATCCGAGAAATGACATACGATGCATTTCTTGAGATATTTGGAACGGCCAAGCGCATCAGTGCGGAGATGCGGCGCAAGGCAACTGAAGTATTGCCTCTAAAGTCCGGACACATAGCAATCATAGATTACGATTCAGCATCAAAACAGCACATTATCATTGAAGCGTTGAAAGGAGTCGGCGTTGTCACAATGCCTTATGCTGTTTGGATACAAAGACGGTCTAAACAGATTGTTTGGCATGGGCGAGTAAAGCATCGATTGCCGGAGGCGAGGGCGCAAATAGCGGTGGAAGCCCGGAAACACGTTGGGAAACCTTACGAGTTGTGGAGCTGGTTGCTTGATGATGAAAGACATTTTTATTGCAGTAAGTTAGTTTGGCTTAGCACAATGAAGACTCTGAGCGTGTCGCTTGACGAAATAAAGTCGCCGTTTCGCTTTCCTTGGATTTCTCCAGCACAAATACTGTATGGTGGTTTCGTGGACGTGCTCTACGATCCGGGTAATTACTTCGTGCGCTAAAAGCGGTCTTACTTACCCGAGCAAGGAGATTGACTTTGCGCAGATTTTCATCCAGGAAACTGACACTCGGTGTCTCTATTTGTGCATTGGTAGCCGGATTAGAACTTGGTTGGCAAGAGACGTTTGGCCGTGAGGCAGTAAAAGATGCGCGAGCCAAGGAAATCTTTGAGCGTTACGAAAAGGCTATTTTTCATGTTAGGATCATTGAAAGTCTGGTCGGAGATAGGGACCCAATCACTACGTTCGGAACGGGCTTTCTTGTTTCGAAAAGCGGGCATATAATTACGGCGGGGCATGTGATTCCCACCAAAACTGCTGCTCACCGACGAATTGAGATATCAGTGCGCCAAATATCTACCTCGGCCGACTACTTTCCAGCATCTCTCGTCCCGGGATCAATGTGGAATCCCGCACTCCTGGATGTAGCAGTACTGCGAGTGGATCATATGCCTAATTGGAAGATGCTTTGCTTTGGGTATAGCAACCTCGTCGTGCCTGGCACAAAACTATATGTCATAGGGCACCACGGCGAACGGCGAGCGCTACCTGGAGAGGGTAGTTTAATGAGCGTCCGAGGCCGCGATATAGCCTACTGGGAAACAGATCTGCCTACCGATCACGGATTTAGCGGAGCACCGGTTTTTCTCGAGAGCGGGGCAGTGGTTGGAATTGTGGTCGAGCCACGTCAGGATCCGACAGGGCGACAACAAAAGGGCACCAACGTCGTACCTGAGGAACTATTCCGTGATATGCGCGTTAACTTTTCGATGCCGCTTCATTGTGGTAGCGTAGGGTCAGAGCCGTCGGCGCCGGCGCCACCCGGGTCTGTTAGTGGAGGATTTTCTGCGATCGGTGAGTCTATGGCAACCAATCCGTGCGCAACCTTGCGGTGGTTGCCGTGCGCTCATCGTCGCTAGGGTTGACGTAGCGAGGGCGGATGCGACAAGATGCCGCAGGGCTGTTAGCGAACCTTATGCGAGGGTCCCCTTGCGTCTGTGCCGCTCGGCAGCTCCTGCCTGACTGCCTTCTGTTGGGCAGAAGGAATGGAAAAAATTCAAAACCCGAAAATGCGGAACTCCAGTAGCAGAGGGGGAATGCTATGTGGCCGGAGAGAGATGAAGCTTCCAAATCGATATATGCAGCGAACGGTCCATGCGCGGCACTTCGGAGATAAAAATGACCGGGGGCCCAGACTTCTTGGCGTATGCAGGTGCGGCAGCGATAGCGTACGTTGGTTGCTTACTGCTGATGCTCGCAACAATTCGACATAAGCGTGACGCAAAAGGAGTGCCAGCGCCTCCAGACAGCGTCATTTCGGCACCAGCTGGAGAAGTACGAACTTGGATGTCGGCTGGCGCTTCATCAGAAATGGTACCGGCTCTATTGCCTCTGCTGGCAAACGGGTTTGTCTTGTACATAATAGGGTTCGGTGGACGTTATCTGGCGCTTAACAACGCATACTTCGCAACTCTGAAAGATTGGCTGACGCGATTTGAATGCGAAATTCATTACGTTATTGTGTCGCCTGATAGGCGCTATCTCGCGCGATACATTGATCTCGCTGAATTGTTTCGTGGCAAGTTCTTTCTGCATTGCATCAGCGCGGCGGATGTTGTCGATGAGGACCTGCGCGGGCAGCTTCTTGGCTTGGAAACATTCCATCCGGTTCTCCTGACAAGCAAGGTGGATTTGTCACGGAAGGCTATGTGGCTGGAAGGTCATCATCCGCGGGATTCTGCAAAGGCCTATGATATCGAGTTTGTCGACTTTACGGAAGTAGAGTCTCCTGGGCGCTCAAAGAAATTCGATGAGCTGCTTGCGGTCGTTCATAAAGTAATTGCAGCAGCCGATAGTTTAAAGCAACAACGAAATCAGCAACGCCACGGGTGATGCGCTAGCGCGCCGCAGAAATCCGGGGTTGGGGGCCTGATATGCAAGTGGTGGACCAGCTAGCAGTGTTGTTTATTCATATGGCTCTTGCAATCATGATTGTTTTCTATGTGACCGGAAGTTTGAGAGATCTGTATGAATTAAAGACCGTTCCATCTGGCTCGGCACTTATCACTGGCATTGGGACGGGTCGAACTGATCAAATTCGATACGCCGAAGTTCCACGGTTCGCTTCGCCCAGAGCGGACAGTGTGCGCGTTTTTTTGGAAACATACCTTCGGAGGGCATTGGCGGCTATTATCTTGATTGCTACCGCTCACGGATCGATCTTGCTGATTTATGCGGCGTTTCTGCACGTGAAGCTCTCTGATTCCAAATCGGTTAGTGATTTGCTTCTGCTTATTCATACTGTCTTTTTTTGGATCTCTAATCTGGTTCTTTTTTTCATTATAGTAAGCGGTTTCTCGCACAAGCTTCGAGGGTTAAGAGAACGTGATATTATGGTTAGGCGACTTTCATCGCCGTAGTCTTGAAAAGTTGGTCAGCCGAGGGGCATGCCGCGGCTCGCAAACATCGTTCTAAGTTTGGTGAGTGAGGGTGAGCGCGATCCAGATCGATTGAAAGACCGCGCTGTGCGGGTACTGTCAGTTGACAACACCTAACCGCCGGTAATTGTCCGACGGCTTCTCAGGAAATCATGATATCGCTGGGCATTGCCCTCGTGCGGTGAGCCGCTTCGGCATCCCGCGCGACGCCGGGGGCTGCTGGCCGACCCCCCTTCATTCGCAGGAATACTTTGCGCGTGGCCGCACGCATACTCGGCGCGCTGCACCGTGGTCTCGAGGGAGCGATTCAAGACTTTTTGGAAGGATTAGCGAAGCCCCAGCTCATGCCTCCATATTGGAGTAGATGACATAGCCGGGCATGGCTTGTTTCGCGGCCGGCCGGAAGGCTACTGGCGCTTCTTTAGAAACCGCCAAATCTTTTCTGTGCGCCGCCGTATTCGGCATGCGACATCCAGGCTTCTCCGCGCGTGAGCTAGCGCGGAGCAAATCGGCGTTGTGAACTTTGCACATTGCGAGAGTAGCGATCAAGCGAGGGGAAGGGCGGCGCAGTTTCGATGTAGCAATGATCGATGCCGCGTCTGATGCAGGCGTGGAAGGGTGGCTGGTTGGTCAGTCGGTGCGGCGGAATGTTCTCGGGTTGGATGTAAGCAAGGCGGTCTCTATCATACATGAGCGGGCCAGTCTCGAGCGCGGGCGCCAGGAGGTTGGCGTCTTCGATGCCAACGCGGAAGACGATGAGCGTGTCCACGTTGCCGAGTACCGCTGCTAGCACGTCTTTGTGAAGCTGCCCGGTGAATTGATGAGCCAGCGTCAATTGCAGACCATACTTTCGGCATTCGGAGAGCATCTCGGCCCAAGCAAGTGTTCCGTAGTTGTGGAATTCATCGGCGTAAAAAGCCAGGGGTGGGCGCTCCTCCTCCGGAGCGTCTTCGCGCGCCATGAGGGCAGTCTTGATCGACGATGCCAGGAGAGACCCGAAGATCGAACTCGGCGTGCGGCCGGTCGTTCCTTTCGAGAGGTTCACGATGATGCTGTAGCCGCGGTCGATCGCGGTTTTGATGTTGAGCGTCGAGCGCCTGTGGGAGACGACGGAGCGTATCTGGGGAATGGCAAGAAGCTGGCCGATGCGATTGAGGATCGGGCCTTGCGCCTCACGACGTTGGCGATCATCGTACGATTTGTATTCGCCATTCCAAAAGTCATTGAGCGCTGGGTCTTTGATGCGTTGCGTGAACTTCTCGCGATGCTCTTTGTCGTAATAGAGGCGCGGCAGATCACTCAAGGTCGCATGCCCGTGTTCGATGAGAAGTTGGAAGCCATTGCGCAGAAAGCTCGCGAGGCGTTCGCCCCACGTGTCGGGCCAGATGTCCTTCAATGCGTCGGTCAAATTGATGGCCGCGAGCGCCGCCTTGTCGCTCGGCACATCGGAGAGGGGATTCCAGGCGATCGAGTTGATGTTGGAGAGATCGAGATAGCAAATCTTTTCGGCACGACGGCGAGGTATGCTCGCCATGATAGAGCGGGAGGCATCGCCATGCGGATCAAAGAAGACGAGTGCTTTGCCAGCGGCAATATCGAGCAGCGCAGAATTTTCGAGCGCGACCGTCTTGCCGCTGCCGGTTTTACCGATTACATACATCCCAAGATTTCTCTCGCGCTCGGAAAATTCGATCGCGTCGTTGCCGCAAAATGCAAATGCATGATCGTTCAGTTCTGCATCGCGCGCCGGTTCATTCTGCCGTTCTTCTTCTTGCTCGGCAATCCGCTCACTGCGCATTCCTCCAAGCAAACGGGTCTCTTCTAGAGATTTTCCGTCGGGATCGCGATGCAGGACAGAAGGATCGACACCCATACAGCACATTCTAACGGACGAATAGCAGGCAGAGGGAATAAAGATCGGGGATTGTCCGGCCACATGGAGGGCAAATATGGCGTGCGCCTCGTCAAAGCTCTCGGCGCGGGTTCGACGGCAAGGGAGATAGCGCCGGGCACGGGGAGCGAGAAATGGCTATCCGAATGCTGGTATAATGGGGTGCATGATTAAGGAGGTGCAGGATGCCATCGACGTGCTGCGCAGCCTTCCAGAGGAGAAGGCGGAAATTGCGGTGGCCGCGATCATCAACATTGCCGCCGCGGATGAAGATGATGTGGAGAGGGATGCCTAGACCTTCACTTGACGCTCATCCCATTGGGTGTATGCTTTCGCATACAGATGGCCTATGGCTCGCCCTCGCGAAAGCGGGGGCTAATTATTTGTTCGCAGCACCATCGAATTGATGCGGAACGTCTCGTTGCGAATGGCGAGAAGCAAGTCGGGCCGCAGCCATCCCACCTTCTGGTATAGACGCCGGCTATCGAGATTGCGCAGCTGCGAGACCACTGCGAATGCCTGTTTGCCGGCGACTTCGCCGACCGCAAGCTTGTACGGGCTCGACGTTGCGCGTGTGGTGAGCGGGAGGGCGAGGAAGGAGAATTTATTGTACTTGCGCAGGACGATGACGGGTCGCGCGAAGTTGGTTTGCTTGCCGTCGATCTCGTAGCCGATGTTGACGCCGAGATGCACCCACCAGATGTCGCCTTCGCGAAAGTACAGCGGTTCGTTGTCGGTGGCATCGAGTGCTTTCTTTTTCTTGTTCCACCGGTCGAAGTCCTTCTGCATACGCGGATGTTGGGCATGATAGCACGCAGCCTGTAGCTACGAGCCGACATTTGGTGCGCACATGACATGCGCCACCGGGCGTAACCTTTGGCCGAGACCGCAGGGCTCGGGCGAGCCGGAGGCGAGATAGCACGGGACGGCGAAGCCGGGGCGCCACAATGAATATGCGCATGCAGGCAAAGAAAAAGGCCACCGAACTGATGGCCTCCTTCCAGATGCGAGATGTTGCAATCAGGACGTTGGATCGTCATCCTCTTTGGGTTTACGCTTCTTGCGCGTCTTCTTCGGCACGAGGTCCTTCAAGTCCACGCCGAGTATCGATGCCTGTTCGGCAATCGTCGCACGTAGTTGAGTGATGCCAGTGTCGCGCATCTCCTTCATGCGCTCGACGACTGCGGTCTTGAGCTGATGCAGTTCTTGGTAGTTCAAGTTCGAGATGTCGTGCATGTGATGTCCTTTGCTTTGAGGTCTAGGGTCAGTTGAAAGTCCGGCCGCGCTTGCGCGATTCGTCGCTTGGCGATGGCCAGGTAATCGCCATTCATCTCGATGCCGGTAAACGTATGGCCGAGCTGGATGGCGGCTACGCCGGTTGTCCCAGATCCCATGAAAGGATCGAGGATGGTGTCGGCCGGTGACGGCGCGACACGGTTGATGAGCTTGCGCATAAATGACAGCGGCTTCGGGGTCGGGTGACCGGCAGCATTTGCGCGGTCGCTATCATGCTGATTGGAGTTGTGGCGAATCATGTCGCAGCGGCGCATGCGGAGCCGTGGATCGGGATCGGCGCCATAGACGAGTATCGGTTGCCATGCGCTCCATCCCCAAGGGGTATGGCCGCTACCGTAATAAAACCAGGCGAGCGTCCACGTCGGGCGCGGGTAGAAGCAGAGGTTGGCAACACCGCAGGTAAAAGCGACGCGGCGAGCGACACGACGCATTTCGGGCAGGGCATCACGGATGAGAACGAGGAGATTTTCGTGGGTGTCTTTGTAATCGGCGAAGTCAATGCCGACTCCGTATGGTGGATCAGTAACGATGCAATCGACCGACTTGTCCGGCATCTGCCGGAGCACGTCGATGCAGTTGCCGAGGATGAGTTCGTACATGGTGGTCTCCTGTTCGGAGACTTTCAATTAGTGCGCGCTTTTCACGTTGTCACAGGCCGACATTGTGCGGCTTGGCCACATGAGAAATGGAATGGTTCGATGTGGGGACAGCAAAATAATTTTCACAGAATCGGGATAGGGGGGCACCTCACGATGCCACCCCTCCCACACCACCGGACATGCGGGTCCGCATCCGGCGGTTCGAGTGAAGAATATAATTACACAGAAGATGATGAGAGCGAGAACAGACCGAGCGAGCGCAGGTAGTCAGGGCGAAGTGCCCACGACAAGCCGGGTGTCATCGAAAGGTGCCACGTACCATGACGCCGAGCGGCACTCGTAGTCAGTGCAGCCGTCTCTTTTGAGACGCCGCGTGTGACTAGCATGGAGTAACGTCGCTTCGGGGTCTTCCACTGTTTCCAACAGAGACATCGCAGGCGACGACGTATCCATGGGTCGAGGTTCTCGAACGTTGTTGGCGTTTGCGCCAATCTGAAGTACCCATACCAACCTCTCAGATATTTCGAGAGGTTTTCGATTGTCTCGTCGAGGCTTCGGCCTCCCGTCTTGGAAGTGAGTTCGCGTACCTTTTCCCTCAGCCGCATGAGCGACTTTGGGGCGATGCGGACTTTCTTTCCATCACGCGTGAAGCTAAAGCCGAGAAACGTTCGCTTGTGTAGTGGGGCGACCGCGCTCTTGTCGCTGTTCACCCGCAGTTTCAGTTTCACTGCGAGGAATTTCGTGACGCTTGCCATCACTCTCTCTCCGGCATGACGACTGCCTACGTAGATGTTGCAGTCGTCAGCGTATCGGACGAATGTGTGACCCCGAGACTCAAGCTCTTTGTCGAGTACATCGAGCATCAGGTTTGACAATAGCGGTGACAAGGGACCTCCCTGGGGAACGCCCTCGCGCGTGCTGCTCACAAGACCCCCAATGAGCACCCCTCCAGCGAGGTAACGCCGGAGAAGCCTGATGATTGCCTTGTCGTGCACGCGCTTCATGACTAACCCCATGAGAATATCGTGATTGACTCGATCGAAGAATTTCTCCAGATCGATATCGACCACGATCCGTTGACCCTGCATTGCATATCCTTGCGCCTTGGTAACGGCGCCATGCGCCGAGCGATTCGGCCTGAAGCCGAAACTGTGCTCAGAGAATGTTCTGTCCCAAGATGCTTGGAGTACCTGCATCGTCGCTTGCTGAATGAGGCGGTCGAGAACCGAGGGAATACCGAGGAGGCGTACGCCTCCATCCGGTTTCGGTATCTCAACCCGTCGTACCGGCAAAGGCCGATACTCTCCCTCAAGCAGCTGGCTTTTGATGCGGGGCCATTCGCTACTGAGAAAGCGTGGTAGCGCCTCGACGGTCATACCGTCGATACCTGGCGCACCTCTGTTCTCTTGCACTCGCTTGAGTGCATTTCTCATATTCTCTCGCCCGACAATCAGAGTGATTGTCGGAGCAACTGTGGGACGTTCGCCTCTCAACGGTGGCACGGAGTGTCCAGTCCCTCGCACGCTCGCACTCCGGACTTCATCCGGATTGCTTGATGTCGAGGCCCTTCCCTCGGGGATTTTCTGCTGCATGGTTCCGCGAACTATTGATGCTATTAATCCTTTCTTCAAACGTTCGGGCCTTCGTCCCGACTAAACTCGAGACTACTACGCCCTCTGCTGACTACTCGACGACGATTGCAATCCTTTCGGACTGCTCAGTCCCCGTGGGGACATCATCGAGTTCTCCCGTGGTAATTTCGTACACTTTCCCTGCACGTCTGCCCAATTTACCACCCCGGCGCTTTGACGGTATGGACTTCGCGATTTCTTGCTCGCTCGTCCTGCCAGGTAGGCCTCGTATCGGGTTCTTGTTCATCAGACCGCAGTTTTGCTCCACGCTTCTTTCGGGGAATGTCTCGCGACACAACCCTTGCGCTTCGCTATCCCTTCGCCCCCATCAGGCTGGGAAGAGGACTTTCACCTCCAAGTTTACGAACATGCACGGCACACAAGAAAGCAGCCCCGTTAGGAGCTGCCGTAGTGATCAGCCAAGAGCCGGGCGGCTTCTCGTTTGGAGAGTTGCCGCGCCCTTGAGACGAGCTCGATGCAGTCCCCGCCGCTTGCGCAGTGTCCGAAGCACCAATAGAGGCCGAGCTTCGGGGTGACCACGAACGCGCGCGGGCTGTCATGCGAGCAGATCGGGCACGAGCCCCTCAGCTGGTCGCCGGTCTTCTTCAGTGGGATGCCGAGCAGAGAGCACGCCTGCTCGATGGTGACGCCCCGCTTCAAGGCGGCGAAGTCGATACGGGCCATTTTCTACACCTCGCGCTGTTAAGGACAGACCGAGGGTAAGTGTACCGTATACTGAGCGCCAGCCCTTCGGCTTGCGGGCGGGCCTGAGCGCGTGAGGATTCGCGCGCCATGGCCCTGTCCATCAGCGGATGGGGAGAAAGGGCCATGCAGAATGGTCTTCAAACCTAAGGTCGCAGCGAAGCAACCCGAACCCCAGAAGTCCTTGCCAGTATTCGTGGCGAGGGCGAAGGTGAGCGGTGATCGTTGGGAAACGATCGGAGCAGCTTGGGAGGCCGACATCAAAGGCCAGAAAGGCTACTCCGTGAAGCTCAACACCGTTCCGGCCGGAAACTGGGATGGGTCGTTTCTGCTGATGCCACCGCTCCCGAAAGAGGGCGAGTGACGGACCGAAGGGAGGGTCGCTTCACGGCGGCCCTCTTTTCTAGGCGGATTTTGGCCGCCATTGCGCGACCGGCTTGCGTGTCGGCTCGGTGTCGGCGAGAGCAATGAACAGGCCCACGGCAGCTCCGACTTCGACCAAGAGCGCGAACAGGAGCGTCAACCAGTAGCGGCCGTCGGTGATACCCAGGATCTCGAGCGCGGCCGATTGCGGATCGTCGGAGCGCATGGCGCCTTTTTCTCGGTAGCTCTTGATGTCGTTGCGCAGCAGCTCGATGCGCTTCTCATTCTGCGGGGTCCGGGATCGCGCCTCGGTATCCTTGAGCTGGGCAAGTGTCGTCTTGTAATTCGCGGAGAGCGCGGCTTGATCTGCCGTTCCATTGTCTCGCATGGTAGCGGCGAAGCCGATGGCAGAGGCCAGCGAGAACGTGATGCAGAGCGGGAGGAGAACGCTGCCGGCTACAAGGACCGAGATTCGGCGAGCATCCCATGCCTGCAACATGCGCAGCGGCACGACCGCGTTTGCGAGCGTTGCGAGCACACCGACGGAACCGTAGACGAGAGCGAGATAGAAGGTTCGGCCGAGCGAGAAGGCGAACAGAAAATTTGCGACCGCCGACACGACGAGAAAGCCGTATCCGATCGCGGCTGCGATGCGGTGCACGTCACATCTCCGTGAAGCGGTTGAGATAGAAGTCTGGGAGGCCGACGCGCTTGTAGGGGCGCGAGTACAGGTCCAGTGGCTCGATACCGTGATGCGGTCGCGCACCGGGCGGCGGCGGGTAGTGCGGCTCTTTCTTGTCGTTGCCCCAATCCCTGGTGTGAGCAAACAGGAGCCAGGACGGGCGGCCGATCTCTCGTTCGGCGAGCGCACGCATGGAATTCATGCGGGTTTCTGTGAGGGTGTAAAAGATGACGATGGAGTTCGGGAATCCGTAGTGCGTCTTCCACAACCTGCGGTCGAAGATTTCTTTGTAGTGCAGGAACTTCTCGCGGATGGTGCGGCGGGATTTGTCGCTCTCGAACGCCTCCGTGCCGCGGTCTATCTCGTTGGCGAAGATGAAGAGGTCTTTGCCGCCCTTGCGCAGCGCGAACGGTTTTTCATCGCCCTTGGAGTGACCGGCGGCAAGAGGGATGTAATGAGGACCTCTGCTTTGGCGGAGCGTGCCGTCCGGAACCTGGCCGAGAGCTATGATATCTCGCCACTTGAGAATTTGAGCGGCAGAGTCAGCACAAACGCCGAGTTCGATCGACGCCATGACGAGGGACTGCAGAACGACATGAGGGAACGGCTCGGTAGGGAAGGGAGCGTCGGATTTCGTGAGACCGTAGACGGCGTGCCTGAACCAGGCTTGGTGACGCGTCAGGATGCTATGCGGTTCGCGGGCCATGCGCGCCAGGCGCCGACTCACCGAAAGTGCATTACCACCGAGGAAGGCGTGTATCCAGTTGGATGGCAGGCGCGGGTAATTTTCTGGATGCAGTAGAGCTTTGACATCGCGGACGCGTGCATTCTCACGCAGCGGGCGGGCGTCCGCGTCTTCGCCCGCATAGCGGAATTGCGATCTGTGCTTGCGCTTCTCCATGACAAGATGAATTGGTGGCGAGGTGCTGCGCCTGCCAGACGGTCGAAGTAGTACGAAATGGCGCGAGTCGGAGCGCGTAGCGCCGACATGCGCCGACTAATTGTACCAATTATTTCTTGAGCCAGTCGGAGGATACGGCCTTGCTCGGGTCGTCGGTTGATCCGCCCGGCGAAACGATTGATGCTGCAACGGTGGAGTTGGTGAATGCCTCTTGCGTCTGTGGGGCGACGCAATCCTTTTTCTCCTCGGTCGCCGACACCCGCGTCGTTCTCTGCGGCGCATTCTCCAGCGTGCCATACGGCACAGACACCTTCACCGCCCTGTCCGTCAGCCCTCGCACATAGAAGGCGAAGTCGGCATGATCGCGGTCGACGGCCTTCATATTTCGTATGAATTCGGTGTCGCAGTACATCTCCTTGGCGAGAGCTGCGGCATCGCCGTGCGCCACGGGCCCGGCGATCTTGATAGCGGTTGCGCCGTAGATCGCGGCCTTTACGTCGGCCGGGATCTGTTCGATGAGCTGCGTCGCACCGAAATATCCGAGGCCCCACTTGCGGCACTCGGTGAGCATGTTGGATGTCTGGCTGTTGAAGGTGAGATGTGCCTCGTCGACGATGAGCATGCAAAGGTGCCGGTCTTTTTCAGGGATGGCTTCCCGTCGGAATGATGCCGAGAAGAACTGCGCGATGATAAATTGCAGGAAGACTTCCATGCCCTCCTGGCCGAGCGACTTGCGCGCACCCTTGACCAGCACGACCTTCTTTTTCTGCATCGCATCGAAGGCATCGAATGAGTTGTTGGGAGCGCTGAACATCTGCCGGAATGTATCGGAGCCGAGCACGTTGTAGAGCTTCCAGCCGATCGCGTCTTTCGTCTCCTGCATGCGGCCCGAGTAGAATTGATTAGCAAAGAATCCTTGCTCCAGTGCGCCAAGTTGCCGGATGTGTTCGGCAAAGGCGGACTTGTCGATGCTCTTGACCTTCTCATCGACGATGAGGCGCAACGTTTCGAGCGAGGCATTTGGAATTACCTGCAAGAGCTTGAGCAAGTAGCGCGATACGACGCCTTGCTTGGCGGAGAGATCCGACGACAAGGAATTCATCAGATATGCAAATGTTTCTTGTATGCCGGCCTGCGTGGTATTGCCAAAGTCGAGGAAGTTGAGCGCCGGTGGATCGGTGTCGGGGTCGAGGACTACGAGCCGGTCTTTGAGCGACTCGTCAAAGATGGCAAGACATTGGAGCTTGGCGAATAGGTCGCCGTGCGGATCGAGAACGAAGAGACCCGGCGGGTCGGGCTCCTGTAGGAACGAGTAGATCATGTTGCCGAGCATCTGCGTCTTGCCGTGTCGGGGCGGTGCGATGCAGATGGCATGGCTGGCGTAGGTCTCACGCGGGATACTGAAAGGAACGGATGTCATGAGTAGGCGCGCAAAGGGAGTATCGCCGAGGAAGTCCCGTATCATTGCCTGCGGTGGGCCTTCGTGATCTTCGGGCAGGAAGGTCTCATCAGGTTTTTTGCGGGAATAGGCGTAGCGGGTGTGCAATTCTTCAAGGTCGCGGCGTATGCCGTCATAGAGATACAGAGCCTTGAGGTCTTCAGCGAAATATGTGCCAATGAGCAGGTAGATGATGTCATTCAGGTTCGGCACCATTTCATAGAAAGGAATGCTGACGGTTGAAGGTATTTCATCAAGAGCTTTAGGCCAAGTGGTTTTGAGAGTGTCCGGAAGGGCACTCAGGAAGCGCATCATCATCTGAATTACTACGCCCTCTGCAGTGTCAATGGGCTTTTTCTGGTCGTTCCATCGAGCGATAAAATTGCGCAAGTTGTCGCGGTAGCGTGCGCCATCGAGAGAATTAGCAAGCTGGATAGGGAGCGGGTCGGGCAAGTGGGCGAGGTCGTCGAGCTCGTACAGATCCGAAAGAAGCCGCATTGAGGCTTTGAGTATCGGGGCAATGGGCGGGTCAAGATAAAGCTCGTCGCGAAGTACGCGAAGCACATGGAGGACGAATTCGTCGCGCGAAGGAATGAGGAGCTTACTATGGAGGCTCTTTGCTTTTGCATAGAGCGTTACCGTATCGAGAGCGTCGCTCATATCTCTATCGTCCGCGCAGCGGCTGGCTTGCGCGCATCAAGGTTCGTCAGCACGTCGCGCAGCTGTTTCAGGTTCGCCTCGATCTGCCGCTCGATGTCGTCCAGTTCCAAAGCGTGCGAGCCTTGGATGAGATAGGGCTGGCGGTCGAGTACGTTTTGTAGTGTGCGGGGAATGTATTTTTTGTCCTCAACGAATGGTGCGTCTTTGTATAGATATAGGTAGCGAGGTTCGATTTCTGTGCGGAAAATCTTGACGTTCTGTAGGCTTGATTTCTTGAGCAACGCACGAGCAGTGTCGCTGACCTGCAGCCACAGCAGCATCTCGGCTTTCGGACCATCTGCATAAACTGCATCACGGCGCTGCAACGTGGCCCGCATAGTGCCACCGGCCATAAGAGGCGGCGGAGGTTCGGGTAGAGGGGTTGCGGATTTGAGACGTGCCTGGCCGTGGCCGTACCGCGCCTTGAAGAATATATAAAGAGCCGCAATGCCTATAAGTACAAATTTGAAAGAGTGCGGGAAAGTCGGGTCGGCGGCTTCCATGTGCAACCCGGCAAAGAGAGCAAAGCCGATCAGGAAGAGTAGAAAGATCAGACCGCCCCGTGATGCAAAAGGCTCGTAGAAATTATAGGAGGGCGAGAGGTTTCTATAATCCTTGAGGGCTTGGACAGGAGGGCGGTCGGGGTTTCTATTCTTCATATACGCGACGAGCGTGCCGTAAAAATTCGGCGTCCAGGTATAGAGCGCGTACCAAACCCAAGCGACAAGAACAAAGGGACCGGAGAGCAGGGCATGGATATTGAAATAGAGAGAGACTCCTGTGACGATGATCGGTATCAGGATTGCAGGGTTCATGGTTCCCCCGATTTTGTAACTGTGCACTAAGGCGCGAGCGCCCGCAGTCCGCAAGGGAGGATGCAGAAATTCAGCAGGGAGTCTATGCTTACCCCTTGCGGACGAGGACGGCGCGCCTAAAATTTCTGTGGAAAAATCGGCGCGATCGCAAATTGATGTTTGCGATCGCGCAAGAAAAATTGTTCGAGCGAAATCGCTCGAACGATTCGTTCAAAATCGAACGCCGGATCATCTCGCGCTTCGAAGCGCGACCTCTGAAGTTGCGGCTCTTCGATGCAGCGAGGAAGCATTCAGGGGAGGATCCGCCGCCCGCCACATACGTCGTGGCCATGGGGGTATAGGAGCACGTCAATACATAGAGCCACGACCCAATGAGCAACCCGAAGCCCGACTCCGATGCATCCGTATCGGACAAAGGGCGAGGGCTTTAGTCTGGCGGATGCTGTAGAGGGTGGAGTAAGACAGATTGCGAGTTGGGTCGTGGCTCGGAGAGCCATGACGTATGTGGTGGTATTGTTAGAGATGGTGCGATATGGTGAGAGGGAGGCGGAGGGGTGAGTTGTTACATGATATGTAAGGGGTGATGGCACTCCTGATGTAAGCGAAAGACCCGCAGGTTGCCCCGCGGGTCTTCTCGCCCCTATTCGGGGCGCGCGCGCTGTATCTGCTCCGTCATCCAGGCAAGGATCTCGCTTTCGAGATACACGCGCCTCGATGTTGGATGGGGTCCGAGCGGGATACGCTTGGGGAATGTCCCAGCTGCTTCGAGACGCGCTGTATGGGTATACGAGAGTTTGACCAGTGCCTTGACTTCGGACTTTGATAGGAAGCGTTGCATCGCGATCACTCCGAGTGTCGGAGCGTCGCGACGCCCCTGGATTTTACGCCAGGCGCGGGGCGAACGTAGAGAATCAGTGTGCGGAAATCAAGGCGGCGAGGTGCTTCTCG